>Ga0224513_10000407_pt1 | contig 15866 bp, 23 predicted proteins | sample SF_May12_sed_USG_5_FD_169109 | JGI IMG/M metagenome (GOLD analysis project Ga0224513, IMG submission 169109) | Sediment microbial communities from San Francisco Bay, California, United States - SF_May12_sed_USGS_21 | ecosystem: Environmental > Aquatic > Marine > Sediment | place: USA... | reverse complement strand
GGCAGTCCAAAATCAATTCTATTATTGCTATACAAAAGAATTACAGGTGCAAGGGAACTAGGATTTGAAGACATCCCATCATTAATGAATGAATACAACGAATTGGAAGACATCTATTTTGGACGAACCAAAGTAGACAATCAAGCAAAAGTGGTAAAATCAAAAGGGCTTTATGAATATGTGAATCTCCTAGATCCTCCAAAACAATCAAGCACACATGTAAACTATAGACTAGTAATTGAATTAGCAAAAATTTTCAAAGAAAACAGAGCAGAAAGAGTAATGAAGAAATTATTGGATTATGGAGTAATAAAAAATCCGGAGCCAGAAATAGAAAAACTCATTGAACTTGCAGGGAATTTTTCAAACGAGTTTGAACAGCAAGAAAAATCTCAAGTGGAATTAAACGATACTACGAAAAAAGCACTGAAAATGCTAGTGGAATCACTTGGTGCTGAAAAAGAACCAGAAGATATTCAAAATACAATATATCAAATTGCAAAATCAAATGATGTACAACCAAAAGATTTCTTTAAGACATTATATCAGATCATACTTGGAACATCAAGAGGACCCAAAATAGGACCATTCATTTCGGACATAGGAAGAAAGCAAGTAGCAAAAACTCTTTCAGAGTACACATAATCATGGTTCACGGCGAACACAATAAATCAAAAAACAGTGGCGGATTTGCACTCATCATTTTAGGAGCATTGTTGTTGTTTCTTGCACCGAATATCTATCAAGATATGCGAGAATTAGGCACAATGTCATTAATCGGAGGAATAATCATTGGGAGTATCGGATTTTATCTAAAATTTTTCAAAGGGCGAGTAAAACAGGAATGAAGAAAGATTAATTTTTTGGTAAAAGTCGGAGAAAGATATGGGATTTTTTGGTAAAAAAAAGACAGAAGAAGCAACAGCTGAAAAAAATGAAGAGGAAATCCTAAAAGAAGAACTCGAAGTAGAAGTGGAAAAACTACAAAAAGAATTTAGAGAAAAACAAGAAGAACTAGACAACATAACACAAAAAATTGAGACCGTAAGAAAAGAGTACGATGCAACAACCAGTAACATAATGTCGGTAAAAAAAGAACTTAACCAAAAAAAGATGGAATTAGACATTATTCAACGAGAATACAAAGAGATTAGAGAGAGAAATAAAAAATTAGAATTAATTAAAGATTCAAAATCAATTGAGGAATTCAAAAAAAATGAAGAGCGACATTCAAAAATGAAACAAGAATTAGAAGATTTTACAAAAAAATATGACGAAGTCAAAGAACAGATCATACAGGAACAGTCTACACTCCACAGCATAAGAAAACAACAAGTTGAAGTTGAAAAAGAACTAGACGAGGCAAACTCTAGATTGTACAATGCAAAAGAAGAATTAGAAAAAAAAGATCATTTCGAAGATACAAGTATTCTAACTCCTTCTGAAAAAGAATTCATTGAGGGCGAAAATAATGATACAAAAAGTTCTGCAGGCATAATTGAAGCTGCAAGTGCAGTTGTAGGTTCATTAAAATCAAAACTCAACACAACATTAAAAGAATTGGAAACAGTTCAATTATCACTAGAAAAAGAAAAAGAAGAACACGAAAAAACTAAAAAAGATTTAGAAAAACTGAAATCAACTACAAACCTTACAGACAAATCATAGATCTGTAAAATGCTTTTGCCATTTTGATTTTATTGCTTGTTCGGAAACGCCCATATCATACAAAGGAGAAGTTACTGTAGATACATTTGAAACATCAACTAATACAATTGAGTTAATTGGACTTTTGATGCCATTAATTCTATAATAGTTCAGTATTGCCTCAAAAGTGTCCCCATTCACAATAGTTTTAGTTACACCCTGAAACAAGTAGCCCTTGCGAAGAAGAGGATCAATTACATTGATTTCAACATTAGGATTATCTTGGAGATTCTTCATTGTGTCAGGTGAGCGAATATCTGCAAATGCCAGTGTTTTAGAGGTCCAACCAATGATGGTGCCCTTTGGAGAAATGTTTGGTTTGCCATCAGATGAAACAGTTGCAACATAACCAAGTTTTTGTAAATTCAAAAAGTCCTTAATTTCTTGAGTGATTATCAATGTTATTATTTAAAGAAATAGAACGTATTTAGTTTTCACAATCATCGCATAATTTCAGCCATTTCTATAGAAAAGAAGAAAAAGCCAACTACACTTCCAGCGATTGCAATCCAGGCAACAACCTGCTTAATCTTAGACATATGACAAGAAAATTTCAAACTCACTATTGAATCTAATTGATATCCTCAGACAATTATAATTAGACAGATAAGGATCAGTAGTAATGGCAAGCATCAAAGATATTGGAAAATTCTTTTTATTCATAGTTGGAGGATTGGTTGCCATAATAGTAGGATCTTTTATGATTAGAGGAACTATGCACATGTGGGATAAGCCAGGAAAAGAAAAAACAGATAAGGAAAAAAAGGACTAAAAAGTAAGATCATACAACAAAATCTAGATTGCTGCAAGATTCAACAATTAGGAAGTCACTTGATCAATACATTCAAAGAAGAATTCAAGAGATACCAACTGAGATAAAACAGACATTTCCAGCCATTAAACAGATTTGGAAGTGTGACAATGAAGTAGATTTTCTTTACGGATACTATGTTGGGAAAATTGAAGAGGGGTCTTTACATTATCTGCTAAAAGCAACCCGTGCATCAGCCGGAGGATATGTAGATACATTTGAAATAAGAGGAATTATTGAAACACACAAAAAAATACTACAAGATACAATAAGATCTGCAATCAATTAGAGAAGTAAAAATAGAACATCAATGCAGTACATGCATGGTAGGACCACAAGATGGAGGGTTTGGCTTTGACCAATCAAAAAAATATACAAGCGTGGAGAATATTGAAGAGATCTGTGTTCAGTGTCAAGCAGGTCAGCATAAAAAATGCCTAAAAAAATCAAAAGAACAAAAAGTTTGTGAATGCGAGCACTGTATGATTTACGGTTAAATTAAAAAAACAAACTAATTCTAGTTTAAAAGAGACACCTCAATATGCAATGCAATAATAAAAAAATTGGATGTTACCACGATAATTCAATACACAGTGATGGAAATGGAAAATGCCTAGTACGTGGATGTAAATGTACGGAATTTAAAAGTTAGAGACCAGACAATTTATTTTCTAATTCTTGGATTTTGTTTTGATATTCATTAGAAACATTTTGGGCAAACTCTTTGTGTGCCAAAATGATTGCAGATAATGCATCTTTGTAGTTGGGATGGCCTTTCTTAATCACATCACATGATTCAAGGGATGTTATATGGCCAGTAACAGTTGCAATTGCACCTTTTTGATTAAATTGTACAATTCCACCAAAGGCTTCAATTTGCATATATGCGGATTCTGCTTTACACTTGTAAGTAACCTTGCCAGTTTCAGTGTTGAATAACTGAGTAATACCACCAGGTTTTCTGGTCACAATAACTGTCATGAAATGACTGGAAATAATGAGGTATTAATTATTTTAGAGACATCATGATTCCTAGGCAACAGTATCATCAGGTGTCGCAGCATCCATTGCTAGAATTTTATCAATCTCATTAATTGCCAACTTGTCTCTGCCAATCAGATCAAATTTTTGCAAGACAGTTTCAAATTTTGTTTCTTCTTGAACTTGCTCATTGACAAACCATTCTAGAAATGCATAGGTGGAATGATCCTTTTCTTTTTGTGCAATATCTACCATTGTGTGAATTGCTTTAGTTACTGCCTGTTCGTTTTTCAATGCAGTTTTGATTAGTCCCTCAAGAGATTTGTATGAGATTACAGGCGCTTTGATTGCAGAGATACTTGCAACTGCCCCCATATCGTTTAGATAATGAATGATTTTCAACATATGAGTTCTCTCCTCATCAGATTGCATGTAAAAATAATTTGCAGAACCCTGATATCCTGTAACTTCACACCAGGAGGCCATTGCAAGATAGCTACTTGATGCAGATGCTTCTAGTGTTACTTGATCATTAAGAGATTTTCTCATCTTAGGTGAAATTTTCATAGTTTTACGTAATTTTCCATATTAAAAAAACTTGCTGAAATTAGGACCGAATTTCAGCACTGTAAACACAATTGCAAATCCAATAAGAAAAACTATTCCAGATGCGCTCAGAACTTTTAATCCAAAAGAGGGCTGATGTTCTTTCTCAAGGAATTTTCCGGTAACCAGTCTAAAATTGAAAATTGCAATCACAGGAGCTATTACAAATGACAAAACAGTTGCAAAATCAACTAATTCTTTGAAATTATTTTCAAATTGAAATATTACTACTAGGGAGCCACTTGAAATGACAATTAAGAAAATAATGTAAAATGTACGAAATTTTGTGCGTATTTTTTTCTCTTTTTTTGTAAAAATTAATTCCACTGTTCTTTGCAATGACCTTGAATATCCGTCAAAGACTGCTATGATTGTTCCAAACATCACAGTGAATGCAGACGCTGCAATTATGATATAACTCCAATCTCCAATGGTTTGAGTGTATAACGTTACTATTTCATGTGCAAAAAGAGAATTGTTGTTGGGCAATGTCTCACCAGAACCATAAAAAATGTAAGATCCAAGTGTAACAAACATCACAGCAAGGATTCCTGTGATCAGATACGCCAATCTGAATTCAAATAAGGTTTCTTTTAGTTTTGGCTTGTAATTCGTTTGCTTCATTCTTTCCAGTGTCCACAAGCTATTCCAGCTGGAAAGATCGATGGCAGTAGGCATCCACCCCATCAATGCAAGTAAGAAAAAAATTCCAGACACATCCAAAAGATCTTTTGGTTCAAATCCAGGTACTGGTTCTATAGGACCACTATACAGAGTAAGTAAAAAGGCAGAAACAGTAGAAACCAATAAAACAATAGCAATTATTTTGATTAGACTATCAAGGACGTTGTATTTTCCAATTGCCAAGATTCCAACACATACTGCAAACAAAAGTATCACCGTCCATTCTCCAAGAAAATCAATTCCAAAAAGATTTTCAAAAAAGCCAGCTGTTACAAAGCCTACAGCTCCTGTTACAAAAAACATCGATGCGATAGTTAGCAAAAAATACAACCATAATGCAGGCTTGCCAAGTTTCTTGTAACCATCAATGATACTTGTTTGTGTAGAATTTGCATAACGAGACCCATACTCAAAAAAAGGATATTTCAATAGAGTTACTAAAATTACAAATCCTAAAATCATCAAACCAAAGTCTGCTCCTGCTCGAGTTGACTGTACTAAATGAGATACACCTATTGCAGTACATGCAAATAATATTCCAGGTCCTGCCGTCTTAGAAAATTGAGACATTTTTGCATTCATTACACTAAAAAAATATGTAAAAATCAGACATATAACCTAAAATTTTTGGAGTAAGAATATGAGGCATGATTGCAAATGTAATCCTAAAAATTTTCATCATCCGATTTACAAATGCATTAGTTATTCTACAAAAGAAAAATTTGAATTTTAAATAACAATCCTAATTTCATAAAGTTTAGACAATTACAGAACATTTACATTCCAAGAATCATCAACCCAAATACCAACTACTTTTACATTCAAACCCCAAGAAGAAATAACTTCAACTCCTTTTCTGATTTGTGAAATATGCTCTTCATCAGACACCGGATTTCCAGCACAATCATAATGACCGGACACTACAATCAGATCAGATTTATGGGCGTTAATTGAAATGCCAACTTTATTTTTAATTGATTCAAGATCCAAATTTTCTGCCACCATTCTATCAATTCCAGGCTCAGTAATTACATCAACAAAATCAATTGAATGATTTTCTTTAATCCACTTTGCTAAGGGTATCTGTATTCTTCCATCCATACAAGATACAGATGTCGCGAATTTTCCCTCAGCCATGTTTAAACAAAAACAATCTACCTTAAAAATTATTTGCGATGCAAAAAACATTCAGAAGTATGATCATTTACCATTCCTATTGCTTGCATTAACGCATAACAAATGGTAGGACCAACGAAATTAAATCCACGTTTTTTAAGATCTTTGCTTAGTTTTTCTGAAATTTCAGTTGATGCAGGTATTTCAGACAATTTATTGAAGTTGTTTTTGATTTGCTTATAATTAACGAATCCCCACAGATATTTATCAAAAGAGCCAAATTCTTCCCGTATTTTGAGAAACTGTTTTGCATTATTTATTGCAGAATTCACTTTGAGTTTATTACGAATAATTGACTCATCTTTTAGCAGTTTTTCTACGTGTTTTTGAGTATATTTTGAGACTTTTTCAACATCAAAACCAGAAAATGCTACCCCATAGCCCTTTCTACGTTTGAGAATAGTAGTCCATGATAAACCAGCTTGTGCCCCTTCCAATATTAAAAATTCAAATAATTTTTGATCATCATGTTGTGGTCGTCCCCATTCCTTATCATGATAGGCAATGTTTGGCTCATCTTTTGCCCACTGACATCTCTTTTTCATAGTTTGATTTATCAGACGATGTAAAATATTAGTTTTCAAAGAGGCCAACCATGAAGTTAAATCCACAGATACTACAAATTAACAGAAATTTTCTGATATGTTTTATTATTTCAGCATCATTATCTGCAGTAGCTGCTCAACTGCTAGCAGAGCATGAAAATTATCTCAATACAACAATCACAATAGTTATTGGATACATAATCTATTTTGGAATTTTTTCGGTGTTATTTTATTTTGATAATAAAGATCGGTACAAGTCCATGAAATCAAATTTGATGAAAAGGGAATTGCTGGCTTTGATTTCATCATTTGGGGTAGGAGAGATAGTATATCTCGGAATAAGATGGCCAACGCTATATTATTTTCTTGAAATTGGAATGGAGCCATATTTGGCATCACTAATTTCAGAAATTATTGCAACAGGATTCTACATGGCATCAGTTACAGTGTTTCTTAGAAAAACAAAAACGTTTTAGTTATTTTGCTAGCTGTGTAACTAAATCAGTAGCGGTGACCACACCAACAATCTTGCCATTTTCAGTTACTGCAAGCTTTCGAATTTTTTTGCTAGTCATTCTTTCTGCTGCTGCAGAAATTAGCTCGTTGTGATTTATTGTAACTAGGGGAGAGGACATTATTTTTTCAGCAGGAGTATCAAATGAAAGATTATTTGCAGCAATCTTTATTGCAAAATCCCTATCAGTCACAACGCCCACAGGATGATCATTTTCTTTGACAAAAATTGCGCCTACACCACCCTGATCCATCATTTTTGCAATTTGTAATGCAGTGGTAGTAGAATTTACGGTGATCAACACCCTTGTCATAACATCTTGAATCAAAATAGAAGAATAGTCAAAATCCTCACGACTCATCGTTCATCTAGAAAATCATGATATTTAAGAAATTCATAAAAAAGTTATTTTCAAAGAAAAATAAACCAAGAATGTAATTAAGAAAGAACTGGAAAAAATGCAATGAAAATAAAAAACAAACAATAAGTCATGTGTAATGGACATGGGGATTGATTCAATCTTACTTTAATCATAAAAAATGCATATGTAATTGCTCTATTTTGAAACCATTGAGACAGCTGTTATATTTATTACAACACACTTTCCACTGAAAAAATAGAAACTAAATTTTAGAGAGGATTTTTTTCTTTTTTTCTTGAAATTCCTTGTTGGTGATAATCCCTGCTTTTTGTAAGTCATTAAGTTTTTTTAATAAATCCAAATCTTTATGAGAAGAAGTTTTTAGTTTTTTTCCAGCGTCAAGTCCGGATTTTATACTGGATTTAGTTTTCTTTTTTAATCGAGAGCCCAAAACACTGCCCTTTAAGACTATTTTTTCACTTATTGTGTATCCTTTTTTCTTTGCATGTTTAATAATCTCATCAGATTTTTGCCTTGTTACATCATCAACTAGTTTGTGTTTTTTTGCCATCTCTCCTAGTTCACGAGTCTTCTTGTGAGCAAGACGTGTTTGGAATTTTAGATCTTTGATAATTTCATCTTTAGTTTTACGTTTAAACCGTCTAGTGTATTCTTCAATTAGCAATATAGGAAATGGACTATACTCCACATCAAGATAATATTTGATTATAGTGTCATCAGGTAAAGTTTTCAGATATTCCTTAATGGATTTTTCCGACTTTAATTCCATGATTATAACTCAATGTTTACTCATAAAAAGATTCAAGTCATTTATCCACAAGAGAGCAGACCATTTAGTTTTGGTTTTTGTAATAAAGTTTTATCACCTCATCAACTACCATGTTAGTTTCACAATCTTTTTCGGTACTCACAAGAAGTAAATGGTCATCGCCCAGATAAAATGAAAAGCGCTTAACCTTGTCATACTCCCCTAAGGTGTATTTGGTTTTGCCAAGCCATTTGGACATATCCTTACGTGCCTTCCAATCAAGTATGAATATGTTAACTAGCTCATTTTCCGCATGTTCTGAAAGTAAATTTTTCACACCGTCTCTCATCCCACCCCCTATACGAACTGCCCATTCATCATAAACTGTAGCAAATCTAATGCGGGGATCTACGTCTAGAATTTGCGAGCAAAAATTTTCATAATCCAATGATTATTCCATACATTACAAAGTATTAGAGTTTTAGAATTTGTTTTCAAAGACCACTTCATTCAAAGGCAATTGACCACCACGTGGATTTGCAGATTCTGCTGCTTTTCCAACAACTATCATTAAAACGATCAGATGATCATCTGGCAAATTTATTATTTTTGCCAATTCATCATATTCAAAACCACCCATAGGGCATGAATCAAGACCCATATGCCTAGCAGCAAGCATTATTGTTTGTCCTGCAAATCCACAAGAGCGAATTGCCTCATCACGTTGATTTTGAGGACTATCAGCATATTTTGTGTGCATGGCATTTTTTACATGTTCTTGTTTTTCCAAAGTAGAGTTTTTCCAATATCTGAAAGGATCTTCTTTCCATGCATTCATGTTTCCACATAAGATAATCACCAAAGAGCCATCAGATGGTTGAGGTTGACCACGTGCAGCTTTGCTAATTTGATCTTTAACTGATTGATCAGTGACTGTGATGAATCTCCAATTTTGTTGGTTGTAGCTTGTAGGGGAACGAATTGCAAGATCTATCAAAGAACTGACTTGTTGAGGGGTCATTTTGTGGGTATTATCAAATTTTTTTATTGCACGTCTTGTGTTAATTGCTTCATCGGTGTCCATTGGAATTAATGAATAGTAGAATTTTTTGTAATTTAATTGATTAGATCACAGAAAACAAGACGAGAATGATTAAAAAATTCAATTAAGATTAGATGATAGGTAAATAGATCTAACATTACTAGGATGGTGTTAAATTGTCCTTGTCTTGGTTCCACACATTATTTTTTAAAATTATAAAATTCCGATACAAAAGAAAAGAGTTAGTTTTGTAAGATTTCGCATGTAGCCAACAGAACTGTTTCCCGATTAAATGATTCGGGATTATGTTTTCGTTCTAAGACTTGTTTTTCCATATCTGTAGGCAAAATAAGATAATAAATTCTAACTATATAGGACAATGTTAAAAAAACGAAAAAGGATTACTATTAATGAATTCAATCAATTTTTTCAGAATATCAGATAAGATTACGAAAAGAATAGAAGAGGATCGAACATTAGATTATTTACATATTTTCAAGTCTTTCAATAACCCAATGATTTGTAAATCAGAAAATTTCAGATATTCATGTTAAGAAATTACGGATTAATTCACTTACTTGTTCGGGTTTTTCAGTAAATGGCGCATGTCCTGCATCCTGAATTATTTCAACATGTGAATTAGAAATAGATTTTTTGAAGAGTTCTGAATGCTGGAGAGGAATCACCCTATCTTCAACTCCCCAAATAATTAAGGTTGGAATACTGTCCATTAATTTTAGTTTATCAAGTTTTATCTGAGTATTGGTACTATTTTGAAGGGTTGACCTGAATGCATATTTTGCATTTGGCAAATTTATTCTTTTGATAAAACTTTCAACTAGTTTTAAAGGGATTTTTGTACCATCAGAAACCATCTGCTCAAAAATATTTCTCACATTGACATTTGTGGGATTCATCGCTACACTAAGATATTTTTCTAACAAGGGTGTGGGCTTTTTTAGAAATCCAGAGGAATCTATTAGGACCAGTCTTTCCACATTAGTTTTATTTTGCATGGTGACTTCTGATGCAACATATCCACCTAAGGAATGACCCACAATACTTGTCATATCATTGAGTGCAAGCAAGTTCAGGAAATCTATGACAACATCCCTAAAGGTTTTAATTGTATAATCTATTGATAGGGGTTTATCACTTTCACCAAAACCAGGCAGGTCAATCGAAATTGTATGAAAGTTTGCAGATAAAGATTTAGGAATATTCCCCCATCTGTCAGCTGAAGAACCAAGCCCATGAATAAACAAAATATGTCGGTCATTGCCTTTTCCCGATTCAAGATATCTTATCTTTAGACCGTTCAGGTTTGCCCAATGTTCTTGCAATATCTGTTTAATTTTTGCATCTAACTTTTATCTTTGCAATAATGTTTCTTCTTAACTCGATTTGCTCTAGAATAACAATTTTTCGAGATTGCTTTCTTTATCCATTTTTGAGATCATTGAAGATGAGAATATTTTCATGAACATCATAAGAGGATAAAAACAGAATTAGAAGAACAATCTTAGAAAATTGAATAGTATCAAAATAAAGATTATTTATTAAAATCAGATTTGTTGAACTTTAACATGTGATCTTTTATTGTTATTTTGGATCCTTTTTTCATATAGTAAGGGATCTTTTTTTCTGAAAATAGTCGCACGTTTATTTTTGCGTTATCTTCTGTGGCTTCATAAACATCTGAATCAGAGTTATCTTTGCTGATTTGTTTCCATGTGTCCTCTAATTCACAGTAAACAAAATTGATGTAGGTAGTAGTTGGTTCAGCCATGCTTATTTGAGATTCAAGCACACCGTAATTTTAACCAAGTTATTTTTTGAATTTTTCGGAATACCAATCAACATTAAATTTTTGATTTAGAGGGATTCCCTCAAACTGTTAGATATGAACAGGTAAGATTGGATTTACTTTAGTGATCAAATTAGTTCCATAATAGAGCCTTACAAAATTAGTTTGATTCCCATACTTTGTATAAAAAGTCTCGGCTTGATCAAGAGGAACACTAACTTGTCTTGATTTTGATTCCAGCCTAAGAGATTAAATGCAGAACTTCATGCTAATCAGAAATCTGAACTATAAATTTCCCACAATGTGGCCATTTCATTGTAGACCCGATATCCATCGTTGTTAACGGCATATCACATTTCTTGCAATTCCATGTCGACATTTATCCATAATTAACAAATCTCAAATATCTAACTGTCGATCCCTCATCAAATCACAATATACACATCCTCTTGTTTTGAATTAAGAACAATGTGAAATCATACATACATACATTCTTGCCTGTAAATGGCCTAAGACTAGATACATCAGGATTTGAATCAATATGAATCAAAATTGGATTTATTGATTATAGAGTAGTGTTTACAAATGAAATAAAGAATTAATTTTCAAGTAGCATTATCTTTTTCTCAATGTCTGCAATTTTTTTAAAAAGTTCATCATAATCAGGCTCTACATGAGTAATCTTTTTGACGGTTGATTTTTTCTTGGCTGCCACCTTCTTTTCAACAGTTTTTTTCACTGTCGTCTTTTTGACTGTTGGTTTTTTCTTAGATGGTTTTTTCTCCGCTATTTTGGATTTTGCCATACAAATTAACAATAAACATTACATAAATATCAAATTGTCTATTTGAAAGAAAAAAATTAAACTTCTTTTAATAACATCAAAGTTTCATACATCTGCATCATATTCAACCTACAAATGGCATATGTGATCCTTGGATTTGAACTAATTTGAGTTTGAATTTTAGTGGTGTAACAAGTCAAGATTACTTTTAATAATAAAAAAACCAATATTGTCTGAAATTATCTTTCAAATTTTTCATCTATTTTTTCCAGAAAATCCAAAAAACAGATCCCTTGTTCTATTTTGTCTTGGCGTCTTCGTTTTGCCATACATCCTATGAAAAAATATGGGTTATCTAGATTTTCTATATAGGAAATCCAAATTATGATGTTTTATAGATTTTATAGTTATCTTGATTGACTATAACCGTATATTGAATTCATAATATTATGACGACTTTCTTTTATCTCCATTTTTGAAAATAATATTACGGTGTATGTGATCTTCCCCTGTGGATGCAAGATTCAGGACAATAATGGTACATTATTAGAAGAATGTGCTTCTCACAGGGCAGGAAACTTCATTAAATAAAAAAAGTCCACACGGGTCTTTTAATTTTACAATGTACTGACACATAGATAAGACATACCAAACATGACCTAACTTTGGGGCTTCCATCTTTTTAACAATAATGAGCTTGACACAACTGATACGGAACTTGCAGCCATTGCAAGACCTGCCAATGCGGGATAAAGAAGTCCCAAGCCTGCGACAGGTATGAGTGCTGCATTATAAACAAATGCGTAAACCAAATTCTGTTTTATCTTCCCAAGTGTTTTTCTGCATATGTCAATTGCAGATACTACATCCGTAAGATCATCCCGAATTAGAACTATGTTTCCAGCCTCCAATGCCACATCAGTTCCGCTTCCGATTGCTATACATACATCAGACTTTGTAAGAGCAGGAGCATCGTTTATTCCATCCCCTACCATTGCAACTATCTTTCCATTCTTTTGCAATTCTTCAATTGCGTCTACTTTGTCAGAAGGCATCAGATTTGCAAGGGTTTCCTTGATGCCCAATTCCTTTGCTATGATTGATGCTGTTTGCTGATTATCACCTGTAAGCATTATCACCTGGATATTTTTCCTGAGTAGTTTTTCAACCATCGGTTTTGCACTTGGTTTTGGGGCATCCGATAATGCAATAATACCTACCAGTTCTTTTTCAATGGCAACAAGAGAAATGGTCTTTCCTTTATTTTGCAGTTTTTGTATGGTTTCTTGGGATTTTGTCGTGTTGATTCCTTCCTTCTCCATCAGGGTTGTGCTACCAACCAGAATTTTTTGATCATTGAATTTTGCCTTTACTCCTTTTCCAGGAACTGCAATGAATAACGAAGGCTCACCTATTGTAAGACCAAGATCCTTTGTTTTTTGCACTATGGAGCGTGCAAGTGGATGCTCCGATTTTCTTTCTGCAATAGAAGCAACCTCTAAAACCGGAGGTTCTGCTGAATCTGAACTTGTGTCTTTTCCAATTAATGTAATTTTGTTTACCAATACAACATCCGTGACTGGGGGTTTTCCTTCAGTTAGTGTGCCAGTTTTATCAAAAGCTACAGTGTTGACTTTTCCTAGTAATTCAAGACTTTCGCCTCCTTTGAATATAACTCCATGTTGTGCCGCCTTGCCCATTCCCACCATTACTGCAGTTGGAGTTACCAAGCCCAATGCACAAGGACATGCGACCACCAGTACCACAACCGTTGGGATCAGTGCCCCATAATCAAACCAGGAGAACCAAAGAGGAACCACGATAGAAAAGTTATGACTGCAACCCCGATAATGACAAAGGCAAATTTTCCTGCAACCTTGTCTACCAATTGCTGCATGGGAAGTTTTTTTCTCATGGCATCCTCTACCAATCCTACCACTTGAGAAAGAAAAGTATCACTGCCCACCTTTGTTGCCTGCAAAACTAGAGAGCCTTCACGATTAATTGTACCTCCAATAACAGAATCACCGATTTTCTTGGTCACAGACATAGATTCTCCAGTAACCATAGATTTATCTACTGCAGAATTTCCTTCAATTACTTTGGAATCCACAGGAATTTTTTCACCAGGCCTTACAACCATCACATCACCCGGCTGTAAAAGTTCCACAGATACTTGTTCCTCGTCTTCACTTCCTTTTTTTCGGACAGTGGTCATTTTTGGTTGTAGTTCCAGTAACTTTCGGATTGTAAATGAAGCCTTTCCTTTTATTTTGTTTTCAAGATACTTTCTAAGTAGAATAAAGACAATTACCATGACTGATGCATCGTTGTGAATGTTTTCCCATATGGGGGCAGGAAACGTATTGGTTACACTGAAAACATATGCAGTTGTAGTTCCTAGAACTATCAAAGTATCCATGTTTGCAGATTTCATTTTTGCCATTTTGTATGCTCCAATGTAGAACCGCTTTCCTATCCACAACTGAATTGCACTAGCACATGCAAATGAGATGTAAACTGATTCGTCTGATCCCGAAAATGTAACTCCCAAAAAGTTGGCACCGAAATGTCCAAGCAAAATAACAGGAATGTCAATTGTCAATCCAATGAAAAATAATCTTTTAGTTTTTCTTGCCTCAACTTCTTCAGATGAAGCACCCAAGTCCTCACTGATAATTTCATAACCGCTGTCTTTGAGAATTTTTCTAATGTCCGATAATGAAAGCAGGGAGGGACTATATTCAAACACCACTTGCCCATTTCCATAATTGACAGAGACTTGCTTTATTCCAGCATTTGTCACAAGTTTGTTTCCCAATCCTATCACATCACTTACATCAGTAAGACCCTCAATTTTTGCAGTTAATTTTTCATAGACTACCTTGTAGCCTGCATCTTTTACAGCCTGTTCTAATCTTTCAATATCGGTTACTTGGGAATCATATTCTAAAACTGCTTTTTCTGCCCCTAAATTTACTTCACATTTTTCTACACCATCAGTATCCAAAAGGTGCTTTTGGATAACATTCACAAATCCAGCACAGTTCATACCTCCAATTTTTAAAACGGTTCTTGTTGTCTTCACTCAGTCTTTTCTACAATGATATCTGCAAACCAATCATTTTCTTTTTGGTGGGATTCATTTTCCACAAATGTCGAGGAGTCATGCTCTGTGTACCATTTTACGACATAGTTCTTTCCATCCCATCGTATCTTGTCACCTTTGATTGGTGAATTTGGGTTCTCGCCTGCATATGCCTCATGAAATGCAAGTCTGTCTGAAAATGTACCTAGAAACTGACTATTTTGGAATATTCTATATCTCATTTTTCCTTTCTTTCCTCACAATGATAGAAAAGATGACTCCTCTTTATGTCCTCCCAATAGAGAAGTTTGTGATTGTGATACATTTTTCGGGTTGGATAGATTGTGTTTTTTTTTTTGAATTGTGGTTGTAATAGGATTATTTGATTAATGCAGAGGGTGTAATGATTGCAATGTATTCATTTGATGTTTGTGTTCCTTTTTGGATGCCATATTGGATCTTGTTTGATTCAATGAATTGTTCTAAAGATTGCGGTTGTTGCCGTGGTTGACTCAATGAAAAAAAAATAGATTTTAGTGATAAAGAAAGTATTTGTAGAAGAATTTTAGTAGGATATTTTTGTTTTTTATACATTGAACAAGATACTCATTTCAATTATTATATGCATTGTTGTAGTTGGTGGGATTACTGTATTTCCGGTCTACTTGCAACAAGATAAAGCATTAATTGAATTTTCAAGTGCGACAAATCCAAATTACCACTGTTTGGATAAATGGGATTATCTATACAAGCAAAAAAGTACAAATCCAAGTTATAGTTTCATTGAAGAAAATCAAGATAAATTTACAGAATTTGTTAATGCAAACTGCGATCATTCATTTAGAGAATGGTTACCAGAAACACATCCATCCTGGAGTTCATTTGTAGTTGGAGAAAATGGCAGAAAAGAAAATTGTAGAATATATTTGTCAGGAGAATCAGGATTCAAAGAATTAGACGCAGAGAATCTAAAACTTTGGAAATGTGAAGA
>Ga0224513_10000405_pt1 | contig 15892 bp, 13 predicted proteins | sample SF_May12_sed_USG_5_FD_169109 | JGI IMG/M metagenome (GOLD analysis project Ga0224513, IMG submission 169109) | Sediment microbial communities from San Francisco Bay, California, United States - SF_May12_sed_USGS_21 | ecosystem: Environmental > Aquatic > Marine > Sediment | place: USA... | reverse complement strand
TCCACCCCAAGATTTTTTTTCAATTCGTCTCCCATACTGGAAGCCCTGGGAAGATAGTTTCACTGTTGACAATATTTGATGGATACTTTCATGAAGTGTCCTCCTGTTTTTTATTTTTCTGCGCCGAAGATAATATATTAGGTCAAAAGGTAAAGGTCAAAGGTAAATGGGGTAAGGCTTCAGGGGCAGGGGAGAAAGTAATATTCATTAAAAAAATTTGCATACTGCTTTTGTCATACTCTGCACTCCACACTCTTCACAAAAATACTTTTTTTGTTTGCACTGCAGGCATTCTAGCGCTATATGGTGTGCCTTCAGCTTTGTTTCCGTCAATAAATCTTGGAGAATTAATATTTTAGCAGAACAACATGAGCATATACCTGTAATAGGATTTATTGCAGTCACAATTATTTCTTTCCCTGTAATTCCGTGAATACTGAACAGAATAAACTCTCAAAGCTTCTGGATTTAAAAGATAGGCTTGACGCGCGCGAAGAAAACCACCTCTGCGGTCTCGCGACTTTAAGCCGTAATGGTATCCGGCGTCAGCAGAAAGAACAGACAGGGCATCGCCAGGCATTTGCCCTTGATGCTGACAGGATTCTGCACTCAAGATCCTATACCAGATATATTGACAAGACCCAGGTGTTTTACATGGTCAGCAATGACCATATCACTCATCGGGTCCTGCACGTACAACTGGTGTCAAAAATTGCCCGAACCATCGGCAGGTTCCTGCGCTTGAACGAAGACCTGATAGAAGCTATAGCGCTTGGACATGATATCGGCCATCCGCCGTTCGGGCATGATGGTGAAAAAGAATTGGCCGGGCTCTGCAGCGAACACGGACTGCCGCCTTTTCAGCACAATGTGCAGAGCATCCAGTTTTTAGAACGCCTCGAAAGAAACGGCCAGGGATGGGATCTTACCCTGCAGACGCTGGATGGTATCCTTTGTCACGACGGTGAGATCCACAGCCGTTTCCTAAAACCTGTGCGTGATAAGGATTTTACAGTTTTTGACCATGAAATGCTGACAAAAAGCAATGCTCCCGAGAGTGAACTCTCGCCCATGACACTCGAAGGCTGCGTTGTTCGCCTGTGCGATACCATAGCATATATAGGAAGGGATATTGAGGATGCCATCGAACTGAAGCTCATTCAGCGCAGCAGCATCCCGTCCAGCTGCAGAAATATACTGGGCGATACCAACGGCACCATTGTCTACCACCTGGTTGAAGACTTGATCACAAGCAGCCTCGCCTCAAGTCAGGGCGGAGTGCTTGCCCAGGATTCTATTGGCTTCAGCCCCGAGGTCAGCAATAGTTTGCAAGAATTAAAAACATTCAATTACCAAAACATTTATATGAACCCGGCAATTAAAATGGATTTCCCCAAGATCCGGAACTGCTACCGTGTACTGTTTGAAACATATCTTGACCAGGTAGTGAAGATGGAAACCTCTTCACAGATCTTCCGGGAAATGCTGGACAGCATGGATCCCTATTATGTGGAAAGACATGCACCTGCTGAGATCGCCAGGGATTTTATTGCCGGCATGACTGACGATTATTTCCTGAACGAGGCGGCTTTTTACGGCTGCGCCATACCTGAGAAGATATGAACCCCGGAAGATTCAAAACATTTTTTCTGCCGGGCGAAAATACCCGAATGGTGATTGTTGCATCTTTAATAGGTGTGATTGCGGGACTGGCTAATATCTGTTTCCGTACGGTCCTGGAATTTGTGCATCATACAATTTTTGTCCCGGGCTATGCAATAGCCAGCCAGGGTGGCTGGTATATCCTTCTGCTGCCCCTGATCCCGATCAGCGGCATGGTTCTGCTGATTCCTCTGGCAATCCTCTTTCCCGGTGAAATATACGGCTACGGTTTCACCAAGTTCCTGCGCAAGGTCAATATAAGGGGCGGTTCCATGAAATTCAGGAAAAATATCCTGAAAATCATTTCCTGCTCCCTGACCATCGGCACAGGCAACTCGGCCGGGGTAGAGGGCCCCATTGCCCAAGTGGGTGGAGCGCTCGGTTCCATGGTGGGGAAAATGTTCAAGGTGTCGGGAAACCGCACAAAGGTCTATACAGCAGCCGGTTGTGCCGGAGGTGTGGCGGCCATGTTCAATGCTCCTATCGCAGGGGTGTTTTTCGCAGCCGAGATAGTGTTGCTTGGCACCTATGAAATATCTTCATTCTCTGTTTTAGTCGTTTCTTCAGCGATAGCTACAGTGGTATCCAGGTCTTACTATGGAGAAAATCCGGCGTTCCCGATCCCGGAATTCGAATTGATAAATCCCCTGGCTGAAATCCCGCTCTACATGATCCTGGGAGTGATCATGGGACTTGTTGCAGGTCTTCATATTTATGTTTTTTATGAGATTCGTGACCGTTTTGCCGCTCTGAAAACAAATCAGCATATTAAGCCAATAATCGGTGCTTTCATAATCGGCAGCAGCGCTATTTTCTTCCCGCAGATCATGGGAGACGGATACCATTATATTAAGGAAGTATTGGCTGGTAATGGAGTGATGTGGGTCATGTTCATCCTTATTTTTCTCAAGATGCTGGCAACTGCTGTAACCTTGGGTTCAGGCGGCTCAGGCGGTGTTTTTGCGCCAGCCCTGTTTATAGGTGCAGTACTGGGCGGCGCATACGGCTCTGTAGTGCATCAGGTTTTTCCTGCTGTTACAGCTTCTTCGGGAGCCTATGCAGCTGTTGGGCTTGGTGCTTTTCTGGCTGCTTCAACCCATGCACCTATTACCGCCATATTCCTGCTTTTCGAAATGACCGGTAACCACCTGATAATAATCCCGATCATGCTGACCAGTATCATTGGAATCGCAGTGGCCAGCAGACTCAACCCCGATTCAATCGATACGGTTGATCTCACCCGTGAGGGCATCGACATTCACGAGGGCAGGGAGATCGCCATCATGAAGTCAATCCGGGTCGGCAAGGTGATCACCGAAGAGGTTGATTTCATCAGTGAGGATGCCAATGTCAACCAGCTTCTCGAGATTTTCCAAATGGCCAAAGACAGTTTTTATTTTCCTGTAATTGATGATACCGGACACATGGTTGGCATCATATCATTACAGGATGTAAAAGGTGTTCTGCATGACAAGGAGCTGCGCCTGTCTGCCACTGTGGGTGATATCTGTACTAGGAATGTGCTTACCCTGACCCCGGACGATAACCTCTATACAGCAATGACTTATTTTGACGTTAAGGGTATCGCCGAGATACCGGTGGTGGAATCTCCTGAAGATCAATGGGTCGTTGGTATGCTGAAACGGCGGGATGTGGTTGATGCCTATAACCGTGAAGTCCTGAAAAAAGGTATTAGTGAGCGTAGCGCCTCGATAAAGCTTACCTGATAAATAGTTACAAGGGCCAAGGGACATGGCTGAAGGTTTTAAAAAGTATAAAACCAGAATCAAAAACCAATAAACAATGATCAGGTATACCCTGTTTTATATTTTGACCTTTAGCCTTTAATCTTGTATGTTTGGCCTCGCGCACGCGCCCGTAGCTCAGCTGGATAGAGCGCCGGACTTCGAATCCGTAGGCCGCAGGTTCGAATCCTGCCGGGCGCGCCAATAAGATTGAAGATTTTAGTTATGACTTTTTACCTTGAACCCTCGACCCCTTGAATCCTTGAACCCTTGAACCCTTAAACGATTCAATGAAACTCCCCGCGGCAAGCCACGGGGTATCTTTACAAGTGTTGCAAACCAACAAACGCGGCAAGCCGCGGGGTATTTTTACCCTAAGAGAGAATAAAAAAACATGCACAGTGCGAACACAGTACAACACAGGGCAACAGTCAGCCGCAGCCGTCGGGAACAGCTGAACAGGCACAGAAGTGTAATACTCTGGTTTACAGGACTCTCAGGATCAGGCAAGTCAACTGTCGCTCATGCCGTAGAAGAAGAACTGCATCAGGCCGGCTGCCGGACTTTTGTCTTTGATGGTGATAATGTCCGGCACGGACTCTGTGCCAACCTGAGTTTTTCCGAGGATGACAGGCATGAAAATATCAGGCGCATCGGCGAAATGGCCAAACTTTTTTTAGAGGCCGGGGTCATTGCAATGACCGCCTTTATTTCGCCATTCAGGACTGACAGGGAAGGAGTGCGTGCCCTGGTGTCTGAAAATGATTTTATCGAGATCTTCTGCGACTCCCCTCTTGCGGTCTGCGAAGAAAGGGATGTCAAGGGACTGTATAAAAGAGCCCGCACAGGTGAAATCAAAAACTACACCGGCATCTCGTCCCCCTATGAAGCCCCGGAGCATCCCGACCTGACCCTTGACACTGCAGGTGATTCTGTAGAGACAAACGTAGAGAAAGTGCTTAACTTCCTCGAAGAGCGCCATATCTTTTCAAGAAAATAGGGTAGAAATTCAATACTGGCATGGCCTAAAAATGAAATAACAAAAAGGTCTGTTTTCTAGGGTTGTTTTGACATTGCATCCTGATCAAGACCTTCCACGACTATTAAGCACCAATCATTTTTTGCCATTATCCATTCAGAAAACACAGTTTGTAAAAACAATTTTGACTATACAGGAGTGACAATGAAAAAAAAGGCTTTGATAACAGGAATCACGGGCCAGGATGGAGCCTACCTGGCTGAGTTTTTACTGGATAAGGGCTACGAGGTGCATGGGATCAAGCGCAGGACTTCGATGTTCAACACAGACAGGATTGACCACCTGTACCAGGACCCGCATGTGAAGGAGCGCAATTTTGTCCTGCATCACGGGGATATGACCGACGCATCCAGCCTGGTGCATATTATGTCCAGGGTGAGGCCGGATGAGTTGTACAACCTTGCAGCCCAGTCACATGTAGCGGTATCGTTTGAGGAGCCTGAGTACACAGCGGATTCAGATGGATTGGGCACCCTGCGTCTGCTGGAAGCGATCCGTATTTTAGGCTTGACTGACAAGACAAAATTTTACCAGGCATCCACCTCAGAGCTGTACGGCAAGGTCCAGGAAGTGCCCCAGACTGAAAAAACACCTTTTTATCCACGTTCCCCTTATGCGGTTGCCAAGCTCTACTCATACTGGATAGTGGTCAACTACCGTGAAGCATACAATATCTTTGCCTGCAACGGCATCCTATTCAACCATGAATCACCGGTGCGCGGCGAAACCTTTGTGACGCGCAAGATCACCAGGGCCCTGGCCAGGGTCGTTCTCGGCCTGCAGGAATGCACTTACCTGGGCAACCTGAATGCCAAGCGGGACTGGGGCCACGCCAGAGACTATGTGGAGATGCAGTGGCTTATGCTGCAGCAGGACAAGCCGGATGATTTCGTCATAGCCTCAGGTGTACAACATTCTGTGCGCGAGTTTGTAGAGGAAGCTTCTGCGGAGTTGGGAATACATCTCCGATGGGAAGGACAGGGAGTCGATGAGATAGGAATCGTGGACTCCTATGAGGATAAAGGTAAAAAATTAAGTGCTAAAGGGCCTAAGGAAGGACAGATAATTGTCCGGGTTGATCCAAGGTATTTCAGGCCGACAGAGGTTGAGAGTCTGCTTGGTGATGCAAGCAAGGCAAAAAGGGAGTTGGGCTGGGAGCCGAAAATCTCTTTTAAGGAATTGGTGGGGGAGATGGTACTTGCGGACCTTGAAGGGGCAAAACGGGATGCGTTGGTTGAAAAACATGGGTTTAAATCCTTCAACTATCATGAATGATAATTATCAGGTTAAAGGGTAAAGGCTATAGGAATTGAAATTGATTACATTAAACCCGATATTGGTAAAAGATGGCTTTCTGAGGCTAAAGAAATTTCATCGATGATTGCTGGTTTAATGAAAACAAAGCGTAATTTTCTTGAATAGTTTTTGAAACCTTTAACCTTTAACCTTTTGCCTTTATCCTCTAATTCCAAAAACAAATAAAGTACTATGACAGATAGAACTGTAAAGAATAATAGGTTGACTCCTGATGTTAAAATCTACGTTGCCGGGCATAGAGGACTTGTTGGCTCGGCTATTGTCCGACAGCTGGAGGCAGAAGGCTGCAGGAACCTGCTCGTGAGGACCCACAAAGAACTGGACCTTATCGACCAATCGCAGGTGCGCAGCTTTTTTGAACGGGAACGGCCGGAGATTGTCGTGCTGGCTGCAGCAAAGGTGGGAGGCATTCTTGCCAACTCCATGTACCCCGCCGAGTTCATCTATGAAAACCTGATGATCCAGTCCAATATCATCAACTGGAGCCAGAAGACTGGGATTAAGCGGCTTCTGTTTCTCGGATCCTCCTGTATCTACCCCAAGCTGTCTCCCCAGCCCATGAAGGAGGAATATCTCCTGAGCGGCCCACTGGAGCCGACCAATGATGCCTATGCAGTGGCAAAGATTGCAGGGATTAAGATGTGCGAATCCTATAACAAACAGTACAATACCAGTTATTTGTCCGTGATGCCGACAAACCTTTACGGGCCGGGAGATAATTTTGACCTGGAGAAATCTCATGTGCTGCCTGCCCTGATCCGTAAGTTCCATGAGGCCAAGGAAAGCGGGGACCCTGAGGTGGTGGTCTGGGGCACCGGTTCACCGCGGCGGGAATTTCTGCATGTGGACGACATGGCGGCTGCCTGCGTCTATCTTCTGGGGCTGCCTGCTGCATCCTACAAAGATCTTGTGGTAAAATTAAAACCTTGTCTCATCAATATAGGCATGGGCAGGGACATAACCATTAAGGAATTGGCTGAACTGGTCAAAGAGATTGTCGGTTTTAAGGGACAGATCATATTTGATACTGACAAGCCTGACGGTACACCGCAGAAGCTGCTTGACATATCACGCATGGATACGCTCGGCTGGAAGGCAAAGATATCTTTGCGGGCAGGAATTGCTGACACTTACGGGTGGTATTTAAAAAGTGTTCAAAAACTCTAAGCTTCAAGGCGGCTTGAGAAAACGAGACGCTATGTTGTGAAAATCTTCTAAAGGATATAAGGCACTTGCGATAGAAAATTGAAAGTCACAAATAGAGCGTTAGAGTAACCAGATAAAGCATGCTGATCGAACTGGAAAACACAACCAAGATCTATAACCAGGGAAAGCCCAACGAGGTGACAGCACTCTATGATGTCAGCCTGCAGATAGAAGATCAGACCATGGTTTGCCTCCAGGGGGCGAGCGGTTCAGGCAAATCCACGCTGCTGGCCATTATTGGCTGTGTTTTTCCCCCAAGCAGCGGCAGGGCGTCGATTGCCGGGAAACAGCTTTCACGCATGCCCGACAGATTTATGACAATCCATCGACGTGAGTGCATCGGTTTTATTTTTCAACAATTCAATATCCTGCCCCGCCTTTCTGTTCTTGACAACATCACCCTTCCCCTCCTGCCCCTTGGAATTTCACCAGGTGCAAGGAAGGCACGAGCGCGGGAGCTCATGGACCAGTTATCCATCAGCCACAGGGAAAATTTCCCGGCCGGCCAGATATCCGGTGGAGAAATGCAGCGCGTAGCAATAGCCAGGGCCCTGATCAACAACCAACCCATAATCCTCGCAGATGAACCAACCGCGCATCTTGACAGCCGCCTCAGCATAGATTTCATGCAAATAATGGCTGATCTTAAAACTGCCGGCAAAACCATCATAATCGCCTCGCATGACACCCTGGTTTCAGAACACCCTGCCATAGATAAAATCATCAATATCAAGGACGGACGTATCCATGTTCCTTAATTCCTGGAGCTTGGGCCTCACCCTGGCAGGCCTGATCATTTTAGTTCTTGGAATTTTTGCCTGCCGCACAGCATTCAGGGTTCTTCGCCACTGGGACCCCTCCAGTGACTCCAACCTGCAGATCAAGTTGGAAAATGAAATATGGCTTGCCTCAACCCTGGTAGAATATGGTCTTGGCTTTCAGATTCTCACCCTGGTACTTTTTGTTCTGGCAGCTGATACCTTCTGTCAGGTTATTGTCGGCGCCATGTGTGCCACCGGTGCCCTGCTGGCAAATGATTTTGGTATGCCGACCCTGCTGGTAAAAATAGCCGGTGTTTTTCTTTACGGTTTCTGGATCGTTCTGCACAAATTGGATATAAGCTCCGAAACCTACCCCCTGGTTAAAATAAAATACACTTACCTGTTGTTGATCCTGCCCCTGCTCATAGCTGATATCACGCTGCAGACCATGTATATTGCCTATCTCTCACCTGACATCATCACTTCCTGCTGTGCGGTTGTTTTCGGTTCATCAGATGAAACCGGCAGAAACCTGCTGCAAGGATATTCCCAGACCACCCTGCTCTTTCTTTATTATGGCTCCATTGTTTTTTTGCTGGGGTTGGGTTGCATACTGCTGAAGCGCTGGATGCTGCCCTTTGCCGCTCTCTTTTCCGCAGGCTGGCTCTGGTTTCTATGCTTGGCGACAGTTGCAATAATTACCCTCTTTTCATCTTACATCTATGCAATGCCCTATCACCACTGCCCCTTCTGCATACTGAAGCCGGAGTATCATTATATCGGCTTCGCTCTCTACTTCACACTGATCCCAGCCGCATTCTTCGGCCTTTCAACAGTCATTGTCGAGCCTTTAAAGAGCAAGAAAGACCTTGCCGGCCCCGTGCAGAAATACCAGCGGACGGCAATTATACTATCGCTTCTGTTAGTGCTGCTCCTAACAGCAATCAGCTCCTACCATTTTCTGCTCTACAAGATCACCGGTGGTGAGCTATAATATAAATATCCTTGTTTTCAAACCAATCCAGTCATGCCCTCAGGCTTCATCTTCTCTTTTTTGCCCTGCCAGCGGGTGGACACAACCGAACCCACAGCAGCAACAACACCGGATGAAAAGACACTGAAGACAAGCGGCATACCCTTAATGCCGAAAAGGTCAAAGACAAACGATTTCATCATGCCGAGCAGACCGACAACGATTGCCACGGTCAGTATTTCGTTATTTTTCCTGCTGCTTGCAGCCAATAGAAGAAATATAGCCCCGAGGTTAATAAAAACCGTCTGCCCTCCCCGAAACATATATTCAAAATCAGCAGTGCTCCTGGCCAATACCTGGTAAAGCCCTAATCGCAGGAGAAAGAAACCGCTGATCAGTCCTGTGAGAAGCAGGATGACCGCACTGAAGTCCTTCCGGTCGAGCCAGGAGAAAAAGGCCGAATGCATTGCCGGTGGAGTATGACTCCGGCACCAGCGATACTGCAGAAAACTCATGGTCATCAGGGTGCCTATGACCAGACCGCCAACAAGCGGAGATGCAATATCAGCTGCCACAACGCCGCTGCTTAAAGCAACAAGGCCTGCTGCCAGCTGAAACAGATACGAGGTGCAGCGGATGCCGCCACTTTGCCAACTGTTTGCTACCCTGGCCAGGAGATATGCCGATACTGATAAAACCGGCACAGCCCACAGGAGATTAGAAAAGATTGCTGCAACCCCGAAGCCCAGCAGAATTACCCCGGCAAAGGTGTAGGTCGCACTGCCGATGGCCCCCTCTTTATTGCGGGCTGCCAGCCAGCCTCCTGCCACAATATGGAGCAAAGCAGCAAGAACCCCGACAATGCCCAGCCAGAGCGTGCTGCTATACCATGGTATTGTGACGGACCAAGCAGCCAGAAAGGCCCCCACACCAGATATGGTCGGCAGTAAACTTTCAAAAAAACCCAGATCTTCACTTTCCGTTGCCATCCTGTGTATATTGGTAACAGTATAAAATGCCCAGAAAACAAAAAGTAAAGGAAGAAACCAGTTCAAGTGAAGCAGCGTTGCCGTAGGCTCATCACAGGCAGCCGGGACGTTTAATTTAAAGGCCCAGAAGAGCCAGAAGACAAAAACCAATCCCAATGTCGTCCAACGCAGCGATGGGCATAATTTTTTATAATTTGCGATATACGCCGCCACACAACCGCCGAAAAGCAGCAGCGCCAGCATTGGATAAAGAAGATATGGAAAATCAATGGACATGCCGACAAGTCCACTTCCCAGGGCGGCAATACAAAGCTGAACTGAAGCCCGATATCGCAGGCCGGTTGTTATCACCACAGCAGCGGCTGCGAATAAAATAATATATGCCATCACGGACGAAAGCGATTGAAAGCGGGAATGGGTTTCCAGCACAATGGAAAAAAGCAGCAGCAGGCCACAGGCGGGAAAGATAGGCGCCAGGCGGTTTTGCCTGCTGTAAAGCCACCAGCCGCCGATGATGAGTGCTGCAGCATACCCCATACCGAGCAGCGAGCCGAGCTGCGTGTTAATTATGCCGTTGTCCGTTATGGTTCTGAGAATAAGGGCAAATACCAGAATGAAGCAGACTGTTGCCACTCTGGGCAGCAGTGCGCCTGTGCCTGCTTTTTTCAGGACCCCCTCCCGGGGAATATTTACCTGTTGCACAGGAGGTATTGTCCCTTCGACCTCCAGGGGTGCCTCTCTAAGCACTTTTCCTTTTTCCAGACCGGACAGCCTGGCAGATAATTCATCGACCGTTTCCTGCAGAAACTGGACCTGCTTGGTCAAAGATTTCAGCTGCACCTCAAGCGTACCCTGCGTCTCAGCCATATGTTTTCTCTATCTGTTTGTTTGTTCGTATTTTTATGGATTCTTCAAAAAAAATATGAAAGAATGAAATTACTGGTTGCACAAATTACCGGAGGCTTTTATATTCCTCCACCATATTTCAATACCACAATGTGGTACAAAACCTGTTGCCATATATTCGAAACTATGTCAATAATAATTACCGCAATATGGAATATTAATTATCCGACAACCCATTAATAATTATTATATAATTCTAGAATCATTAAAGAAAAAGGCTCGAAAACAAACTCAGGAAGAACAGTTACTGGTGTTATCCCATTCTAAACCGGAAGAGTCACAGGCCATAAAACCTAATTTTTCACTGGTAAGCTCCGTTGAAAATCCGGTTGCGAAAACAGCAATATTCCTCGGTTAAAGGAGGCAGACAGCGTAAATGAAAAATCATGTATTGCGACCTCTGTGGGTGGTCCTTGCAGGAATCGCCCTGCTCCTGGTAGTGCGGCATTTCCTGGTACCCAGTGATTTTGGAGTTGAAGAAGGCGGAAACTTTACTTACAACTATCATCGGCTTTCAAGTATCGATGACTGGAAAAACTTCAAGGTAAAATACAGGGGCAAGCAGTATTGCCAGGAATGCCATGAAGAAAATGTTGAGTCCCTTCTCGATTCGCCCCATGAAATCATTGAGTGTGAAAACTGCCACGGACCAGCCATAGATCACCCAGACAATCCTGAAACACTGGCAATAGACACCAGCAGGGCTCAATGTCTCAGGTGCCATACCTATTTGCCCTACCCCACCAGCCAGCGTTCAGAGCTTCCCGGTATCAATCCTCAAGATCACAATCCCGGTGAAAACTGTGTTGATTGCCATAATCCGCATAACCCCGATTTGGAGAATATGTAATGAGTTGCTCTCGTCGAGATTTCATAAAAAACACTTTTAAAACCACCCTGGCCTCGACTCTGCCGCTTTCAGCCTTCAAGATGCTGAGTCCGGCAGAGGTGAAAGCCTACACGGGTGATTCTTCCATCCGCTGGGTTTTCCTGGTGGACACGCAAAAATGCGTGGGGTGCGGTCTCTGCGTCAAGGCCTGTAAAAAAGAAAATGAAATCCCCTATGACCCGCCTATTACCAGGACATGGGTTGAACGATACGTCCTGATGAAAAACGGCCAGGCTCATATCGAATCACCATACGGCGGCAGGGATGGCTACACAGAAACAAAGATACGCGAAAACGAAATCCCGCCTGAGCAGATTGCCAAGGGCTTCTTCGTACCGAAACTCTGCAACCAGTGTAAAAAACCGGCCTGTGTCCAGGTCTGCCCGGTTGGTGCAACCTACCAGACCCAGGATGGGGTTGTGCTTGTCGATCGCAAATGGTGCATCGGCTGCGGCTATTGCATCATGGCATGTCCCTACGGCATGCGTTTTTTCCATCCGATCCATAAAGTAGCTGAAAAATGCACCTTCTGCTACCACAGAATAAAAAACGGCATGAAAACCGCCTGTGTACAAAACTGCCCGTTTGGCGCCCGCCGCATAGGTAACCTGAAAGACCCCAATGATCCGGTGACCAAGGTAATCATGACCGAACGTGTATCTGTCTTAAAAGATGAATATGGCACAAAACCCCAGGTCTACTATATCGGCCTGGATACCAATGTGAGGTAACAAAAATGTCGGTTGAGAATATTGTAGGCCAGGGAGGGGAACATCTGGTCGTCCACGGCCTTGAATGGACAGCAAAAGAGCTCTTCACCTATCCCAACGAATTCATCTACTGGTCCATCCAGATCGTTATGTATCCCTACATGACCGGTCTTGTGGCAGGGGCATTCGTTCTTTCCTCACTCTATCATGTCTTCGGGCAGCAGGACCTGAAAACCATCGCACGGTTTTCGCTTGTTTTCTCTCTTGCATTATTGCCAGTGGCCATGATGCCCCTGCAATTCCACCTGCAGCAGCCGTTTCGGGGCATGAATGTCATGTTCACCCCCCACTTTACCTCGGCCATTGCCGCCTTTGGAATTGTCTTTTCCACCTACGCCGTCATTGTCTTAAGTGAAATATGGTTTGTCTACCGCAAGTTTTTTGTAGACCAGATCGAAATCCTCAAAGGCAAGGAAGGCGCTGTGGACCGGTTTAAATACTACCTTTATCTTCTGCTGTCACTCGGCGCTTTCGATACCAGTGACGCAGCTGTTGCCAAGGACAAAAAAGCCGTAAAGATTCTTGCCGGCATCGGTATCCCGGTCGCCTGTTTTCTCCACGGCTACGCCGGTTTTATCTTCGGTTCTGTCAAGGCCAATGCCCTCTGGATGTCACCGCTCATGCCCGTTATTTTTATCATGTCAGCGGTTGTCTCCGGTATTGCACTCTGCATGCTCACCTATATTATCATCATGGAGTTTAAAAAATGGAGCGCCATCATTGCCAAAGGCAAGGGTGATGAATCGGTACAGGTCATTGCCGGTGCCGAGCTCGATGTCATAACGAAGACCTCGCGCTACCTCCTGGGTTTTCTGATTGCCGCCATCACCCTTGAATTGCTTGACTTGATCTTCAGGGGTTACACAGCAATGAAGTCCTGGGATATTTTGCGATCCGTCATGTACGGCAAGGATTTCATCCATATCTTTGTTATGCAGTACGGCATCGGCAACCTGCTGCCTTTTATCATGCTGCTTGTCCCGGGGCTCTCGATCAGGCGGGTATTCTTTGCCCTTATTTTTGTTCTTTTTGGTGTATTCATGATGCGTTGGAACGTCGTTATAGGTGGCCAGGCCTTCTCTTTATCGTTTGCGGGGTATATGCACTATCACATGCCGATTATCCCCCACAACATGGAAACATACAAGGAAGGCCTCTTCGGAGCCCTGACTGTTTTTGCAACACCATTTGCTCTTTTCTGGGTCATTAACAAGGTTACACCATCACTTGAATATAAATAAAACCAGGCCCAAGAACTAAAGGATTTTATCGTATCATCTCTGCAAATACTTAACAGCTCCAAGGGGGGGTAAATATGGAAAGGCGGCAATTATTAAAAACATCTCTTGCTTTCCTCGGCACAACTACCCTTATCTCGTTTGTGTATCCCGCATCTAAATTTCTTGTTCCACCAAAAAACAGTGCCAAAGATACGCCTCTCACCATCGATAAAGATGACATACCGCCAGGCACTGCCAAAGAAATTATTTTCAACGAGATACCCATGGTCGTCATTAACCGGAAAGGCAGCGGCTTCATTGCCCTTTCCAGAATATGCACGCATCTGGGCTGTCTTGTGGGTTACGACAAATTCAATAATAAGCTGGTATGCCCATGTCATGCCGGTGAATTCGATCTGGAGGGCAATGTCCTTTCCGGTCCAGCCACGAAAGCTTTGCTGCGGTATCCGCTCAAAATAACGGCTGATGATATTACAATAGGGTAGAGGATTCATCCTTACCAGGATAACTTACTGCGGGGTCATAGCATGTGGGGAAAATTAGTACACTGGATAGAAATAAGAATAGGTCTCGAAGAACTCGTCAACAAGCATTTACGGTTGTTCAGGACTCCTAAAGGCGCCAATTTCTGGAGCACCCTCGGTTTTGTATCGCTCATAGCCTTTATTGTCCAGGCAATCACCGGCATCATGCTGCTGCTCTACTACGTACCTCACCCCGAGTATGCCTTTCAAAGTGTACAGACCATAACCAATGAGATTCCCTTTGGCTGGTTTTTCAGGTCAATTCACAATGTCGGGGGCAATCTTATTGTAGCCGTAATCATCATACATCTTGTCCATGTTTTCTTAAGGGTCAGTTATAAAAAACCGCGCGAGATCACCTGGGTGACGGGTGTACTCATGTTCTTACTGGTTCTGCTCGCCTGCATCACCGGCCAGCTTCTGCCCTGGCATCAGACCGGTTTCTGGCAGACTACGGTGACCTCAACAATCCCTGCCTTCCTGCCCTTCATTGGTGAAGGAATCTCATCGTATATGCGGGGCGGGGAGTTTGTCACCGGTATTACGCTCTCCAGGTTCTTTTCTTTTCATGTCGTCATCCTGCCGGTTTTTATTGTCGGCCTCATGCTCCTGCATGTCCTGCTCATCAGGCGTCAGGGTCTTTCAACCTCTCCGGCCATTGAACCGGATGTTGACATTGCTCAGCAGGAAAAATTCAGCAGATACAACCACCTGGAGGGCCAGCCATGTTTTCCTCACTTCTCCCTGAAGCGATTATTTATGGTGATGATCTATTTTACCGTTGTCTTTTTTGTGATGACTTTTTTCCCGAATCTCTTTCTGCCGCTGGAAGCCAATATTATGGCAGACCCGCTGACGACGCCTGAATCCATCCGGCCGGCATGGTACTTCCTGGCACCTTACCAGCTTATAAAAACAATACCCAATGACATCATGGGTATCAGCCTGATCGTGATCTTCTCTGTCTTTCTGCTTTTCTGGCCGTTTTTTGACACTAGGGATACAGAAAGAAACATACGCAAACGGCCTTTGCTCTTGAGCCTTGCCTTAATTGTCCTGGCTCTGTGGGCCATACTTACAATCTGGGGGATGTACTCATGATGAGATACTTTATAATTCCAGCAATAGTATTAATTGGTATTGTCTCAACGGGTCTTTCCCACGCAAGCTACCGTGAAACCTTTGAAAAGGAATTCATGCTTTCTCCCTGGTCTATAGCGAAAGGCGAGGTCAGTGCCTGCATCCAGTGCCATACCTCGGAAAACATGGAGCCCCGGATCCATCAGCATGTTCAGGAATGGCGTGGAAGCTGGCATGCAAAAAACAATGTCTCATGCCATGACTGCCACGGTGGTGCCCCTGAAGATGCAAGTATGTCCATGATGCACCAAAGAGGATTCAAAGGGGCCCCAAAAGACACTGAGATTCCTCAATTCTGCGGTACATGTCATATAGCTATCCAGGATAATTATATAAAAAGCGGCCACGGCAAAACCTTTATCTCTACCGGAGAAGGCCCAAGCTGCGTCACCTGCCACGGCTCGCACAATATCCAGCAGGCAAGTATGGATATAATCAACGAGCAACTCTGTTCCCAGTGCCACACCTACGAACGTGCCAAGGAAATGAAACAGGCCCTGTTCCTCGTGGAAAACAAGTTGAATACCATTGCAAATGACTTGAAGCGCCTCAAGCTATTTGGCATTGGAACGGATATGCAGGAAAAGGCTTTCTTCAGGAACCACGCTGAATACCGGGCTCTTTTTCACTCCATTAATGTAGATGCCGTCAGGGCAAAATCCAGTGAATATACTCAGAAACTTGAAATAATCGAAGCAGAGATTAACGATTCATTTAAGCAGCTGGCCTT
>Ga0224513_10000402_pt1 | contig 15974 bp, 9 predicted proteins | sample SF_May12_sed_USG_5_FD_169109 | JGI IMG/M metagenome (GOLD analysis project Ga0224513, IMG submission 169109) | Sediment microbial communities from San Francisco Bay, California, United States - SF_May12_sed_USGS_21 | ecosystem: Environmental > Aquatic > Marine > Sediment | place: USA: California... | reverse complement strand
CATCGGTTCGTATTGTGCCTTGCGTCTGGCGCAGGGCCAGATAGTAACTTCTCTTGTTCGCTTCGATCACGCTTTCCAGCGAGCTGTACGGCACAGAACTGTAGCCGGACTTCAAAAACAGCAATGTAGTTAATAGACGTGACAATCGACCATTGCCGTCCTGAAAGGGATGTATCTCCAGGAAAACTGCAGTGAAAATAGCGATGACGAGTAAGGAGTGAAGCGTCTTGTCGCGCAACGCGATATTAGTCCAGTCGATCAGTTCATCCATCAGGCGAGGGGTGTCGAACGGGCTGGCGGTCTGGAAAACGAACCCAGCACTTTCGCCTTCGGGTGTGAAGGCCTCGACGCTGTTGGACAAAGTTTTCTATTCACCGCGGTCCTGCGATGGCGTTGGCTCTCGGCGCGTTGGTCGGTATACAGACCCCTTGTATTCCCCAGAAACTGAAACGTAAACAGGTTGCAGGCGCAGTTTTCCTGGCTATGCTGGGCCAGGAATTGTCGCCAACCCGGGGAGGGCGTTCCATCACAGGGGTGCCGCATGCACCTGGCGACGGTGCGGGCACAGACGGTAATGCCCCGGCGTGCCAATTCCGTATTATCTCCCGCCATTCTGAAGCGGGGAAAAGTGTTACACCCGGGTCAGTTTTGGATGCCAGTCAACCCCCTGTCGACCAAGACACGCAGCAGGAGATGCCCCGAATACAGGCATCAAATGAGATGGCTGCTACCGGCAGCGGGCCAAACGAACGTCCCCAAAAGCCCGCGTCCGCGGGGCATATAGAAATCGGTTGCTACCGCGTCAGATGACGATTCCTCCTTTGACCGCGCGCTGCCGCCCGGCTACCCCGCCGGGGCATCGGGCGGGATCGGCCCGACGTGCATTGGCCGCATCATCTCGTTGTCCTCGTGCTCGACGATATGGCAGTGCCACACGTAGAACCCCTCCTTGTCGAACCGCATCTTAACCCGGGTGACTTCGTCCGGATACGCGATCACGGTGTCCTTGAAGCCCGTCTCCCAGTCCAGCGGTTCGTTGCTGCCGGCCACGCTGGTGCCGCCACCCTCCGCCTCGCGACCTACTACCACGAACTGCACCTGGTGGATGTGGATCGGATGGGCGTCCTCGGTGAAGTTGTAGATATCCCATTCCTCGGTCGCACCCAGTGCGGGATTCTCCGTGATCAGATCGCTCCACAGTAGCGGCTGGCCCTCGTCCTCGCCGTTCTCGATAACCGTGCCCAGCAGGGCCGCGCTCGGCCCTTCGAAGCCTTGGCCGTCGTCGTAGACTTCCTCGTTGAGGCTGAGGTCCCGATGCGCGTCCGCGGAGCCCAGCGGCGTGATCGCCGGCAGCTGCAGAAACTCTGGCGGGGTGGTCGAATCGTGTTCGACAGACACGGCGCTAACCCGGAACTCCATCACCTGACCGGTCGAATCCGGATCTGACGGATCGAAGTCGACACCGGCGGTGCCGCCGCCGAAAGGCTCGTCCGGACCCAGGTTGAGCAGCCGGAAGGTCGTGCCGGCGGCATCGCCGAAATCAACGATGACGTCCGCCCGTTCGGCGGGCGCCATCAGCAGAGACGCGCCGCTGCCGTTATTCAGCTGGACCGGCGCGGGCAAAAAGCCACCGTCTGCCCCGATCTGCCAGACCTGGACGCCCGGGTGGTCGAACCGGAGGATCAGGAAACGGGAATTACAGCCGTTCAAAAGCCGGAAGCGATAGCGGCGCGGCTCCACGTCGAGGTAGGGCCAGGTGAAGCCGTTGACCACCATCATGTTGCCGAAGACCTCCGGATTCCAGATCGGGGAGATCGGCGTAAACGGAATATAGGGTCCGGCGTACTCGTCGAAGAAGGCACGGGTGTCCGGATAAAAAAGCGATCCGTCGGCGTTGAAGGAACGGTCCTGAACGACAATGGGAATCTCGGTGTATTCCCCGAATGGGTCGTCGCCCACGCCCGGCGCGGGGCCGGGCAGGATGGCTGCGGTGCCGTTACGCTTGTCGGTCACATCGTCGTCCGCCCCGCCACGGATCAGGTAAAAGCCGGCCGGGCCGGCGTAGACGTTCAGCCTGGTCATTCCCAGCGTGTGGTCGTGGTACCAGAGGGTCGTTGCCCGCTGGTCGTTGGGATACTTGAAGCTAGCCATGCCCGGCGTCCAGCCCTCCGCATACTTGGTATTGAAGTAGTCGTAGAAAGTGCCGGTCGTCGCATAGCCCGCAGGAATGTTTGCGGCGTCCGGCAGGTACCAGGCCTCGGCGTAGCCGTCGCTCTGCTCCGCCGCGTGGGCGCCGTGCACGTGGGTCACCATCGGGACCGGGCCGAAGTAGGGGCCCGGGGTCGAGGTGAAGGTTGGGCGCGTGTCGCGCCGCGCCGTTCCGCCCGGCGGATTGGCCCAGTGCAGGGTTGGGTCGACCGGCAGGAGATGCGGCAGGAAGTTGCCCTGTTGATCGACCAACTCGTTGCGCCATTGCACCTGGGTCGTCTTGTTCCATGTCGCCTCGATGGTGAAGGCCGGGTAGTTGAACGTGCCGCCCTGCGCGACCGTGCCGGGGTAGTCCACCGAGCCGTAGCTCCAGACTACCGTCTCGGGATGCGGCGGCGACAGGATCCGCTGCGTGAACTGACGCATGGCGATCCGGTACTTGTCCTTGTTCTTGTTGCTGCCCGCGCTCGGCGGCATCGCCGGCGGCTTGACGAGGGGCAACGCATATTTGGCGACCTCGTCCGGCGGCAGGGTGCCGCCGGGTATCTGGGCGTAGACCCGGTCCCCGACGATCAGCTTCGGCCCGAGCCAGTAGAAGGCGCTGGCGGCGCCGGCGGCCTTGAGGAATCCCCGGCGGGAAATGCCAGGTAATGCGGTGGAATTGCGTATACGACGTTTCCTGGTCATCGAACCAACTCCTTCATAACCGGGGCGCCGTCGGGACTATGGCGATGGCGCGATTATTGGTTTTCGTGGTGCCACCCGGGGTCCGGTCGCGCGGACCCGCGCTAGTCTTTGTTACAGTCTACTAATGGACAGGTACCGATTGTCAATCGGGACATTTACCTAGCGTTTAGGCTTGCGGAACATCGGGACTAACCCTCCTGGCGGAATTATTATTCTGATTAGAGGACGGCTGTGGTGCGGGGTGTATTCCTTTATCGCGTCTTAGACACACGATCGTAGGCGCCATCGGCCATGAGTGGACTTCCCCCGATCTGACGACACCCCGAGCTCTCAAAATGAGGCTTGCTCAAACACCTCAGGGCTGACACCGCCAAAACGACTGTGCCGGCGTTGTCGTTTTTAGAACACTTCAATGTAATCGAAGATATCAGCTCGGGCTAGATCTCGCGTTTATAGATACGTTTTTTGATCCGCTCTTTCTTCAAGCTACTAAAGAAAGACTCGACGACGGCGAGATACAGCCAGCCCTGCCAGGTTCGGATGTAGGTGATGTCAGTCACCCAGGCTTAATCAGGACAGTCGACGGTGAATTCGCGCTGCAGACGATAGGGAGCGATGATAGACGGCCGGCCGACGATGTGGCGGGGCGCCTTGTAGCCGCGCAAAGCCTGAATTTTGTTGACCCTCATGATCCGAGCCACCCGGTTCCTGCCACAGGTCTCACCCGTCTCTCGCAGATCAAGGAAGATGCGCGGCGCGCCGTAAACGCCACCACTGGCTGTGTATGACGCTCGGATTAACCCAAGCAACCGTTGATCTTCAATCGCGCGGTCCAAGAGCAGTTTGCTCAACCACTGACAGAAGCCGCTGCGGGAAACGCCGAGTACTCGGCACAACGTTATCGTCTTGTACTGGCCACGCTGATCGTTGATGAATCGGTACTTTACTCGGGTTCCTGAGCAAAGTACCTGGCGGCCTTTTTAGGATATCGCGCTCCTCTTCGGTACGCTTCAACTGTGCGCGAAGCTTTAAGACTTCGCTACAGGCTTCGATCAGGGCTGCAGCCTGTTCTTCCGACTTGTCTGGTTTTACGGCCTTCACCAACTTGTACAAGCTGTGTGCGGAGACACCCAATCGTTCGGATACATCGGCAACGGAATATCCCCGATCGACGATCTGGCGAACGGCTTCGTCTTTGAACCCGGGACTGTATCATTGACTGCTCATATCACTTCCTCCTATGCTCGGATCATGGTCCGGAAGTGTCATCAATACGGGGGGAAGTCCACAGAATCAACCCAGATGAATAAATAGGAGGGACAACGGCCACATCGCACTGGTCCTACCAAATCTTCGAGGAAGCCAACAGCGCGGCATACTTCTTAAGTAATCCCGTAACGATTCGTGCCGCCTCCTCTAGATTTCTTTCAAGCTTTGCTGCCTGGATGTTTTCCTCATCTTCCTCTATTTGCCCTATCACCTTCATCCAAGCGTGGAACTCGTCTTCAACCGCCTCTCTTTCAGGTTCGCTAAACATGCTCAGTATTTTCTCCGGATTCACAATTCCGCGAGCTGCAGATTCACTGTGAATCTTCATCACATCGATCCGGATTCGTTTTTTTAGATCAACCCACTTACTTTTATCTTCGTCAGTCAAATCCACCAGTCGACTTCGCTCTTTCGCCGCGAGATTCGTAACCTCTTCTGTGTACCGATCTATCAGGCGCCACTGGGAGCGTATGCTAAGGACAATGAGATGAAACAGCTGGTCTCTCTGGCTTAAATGCCGAGTACCGAATGCCGTCTCCACTGGAAAATATACAAGCTCGAACAACATGTCTCCCGAAGGATAGACATACAACTCGCCAATTACTGGGTTATAGAAATTGGTTCCACTGTAATCCGGATAGAGAATGAATGCTTTCTGAATTTTCTTTTGACGTAGAACTTTTCGAAGCAGAAACGCCATCAGAGGTATCCAGATTCTCTGGTTCTCACTCATGAAATTCCGCAGATCGCCGAACGTGCCTTCCCACCGGTTGGACTCCTCACGCAAGTTGATGTTGTGCATAGCCGCAGCCATTCGATTTAGCGTCACGCTTATGGCGTCATCAATTACGTCGTCATCGAGCCTCTTCTCGTTCTCGGGCGTCAAAAAGAAACTTCCCCGAGGTAGCAACACGTACGGGGGCGGACTCGCAGCTAGGATATTCCACAGCCTTGCCGCCTCCTTTTTGAGCTCCGAGATGTCGTTACCGACGTAGGGGTTGAACCCGTAGCATCCTCTGTCCGAGGAAAGAAGATGGCGAAGAAAGTCCTGGCATCCATCTTTTGTGGCCGGAAACTGCTGGAGATTATCATGGACATGTAGACGCTCCCCTTCGTCGTGAATGATGATGCATCGCCTCTCCGTAGGTGTTACTGACTCGTCCTTCAAATCTGTCCGAATGTTTGCAGAAAACGTTGAAATTTCATGCCCGATCCATTCCTTAGATTTGTCCCCGCATTGTGTGGTCAAAGCGATTAGCCAATCCGCTTTTTCCAATTCACGCTCCACTCGTTCGCGCCAATTGTCACCAGGTTTGATGTCCGAGGAGGACGCGAAGAAATCGAACCGGTCGGGCGCTAGTCTTCCTAAAGACCATTGCAGACGCTTGGCTGATTCCCTGAATTCGTGTTTGTGACTCAGAAAAACTTTAATCTTGCTCATAATAGATGTCCTTTCCAATCGGCCCGCCAGAATTCGACGAATGCTCTTTGTAGGAAGATAGCCCCGATAGTCTGGTTACGATTCTAGTCGATGGGTACCCTTCGCGTCAGATGGCCAGGGCTCGTATCGGGGCAGGATTTATATGTTATCGCGTCTGCACCGGGAACCCCCTGACGACGTACAGACAACATCGTCATCTCGTTGTGTGGCTTGCGAGAACGCCATTCGCCATCAGAGCGTCGTGAGCACATCCCGTGGCTTGAAAGCCCCAGCGCCGCTTCTGGTCGCAGCGCGCCCCCGAGTTATACGCACGGCTTGTGTCGTCGCGACGCGCAGCGGCGGGAACTTTACATCCGCCACCATCTGCCGGCGGTAGCGAGCGAGCTGATCAGCTATCAGCTCCCGAGTTTCATTCAGGGCAGACTCCTGAATCGTGGCGATGCCGGATGCATATTTTAGGCTGGTGGAACTGGATGAGAACTTGAAAAACAGGACCTGTGTGAACTTTGCCCTTGCCTTCAGATGAAACGCGACCAATGCCGTCTGAAGGAGGCCGCCCGGCCCTACCTGCGCAGTTGCTACCTGGAATCTAGCCGCGGTTTCAACCTTGCTTTGTTTGTCGAACAATGTCAGCCATGGGCTGTTCTCGTCCATTTCCTGGAGGGCCTGCAGGGTGGTCTGGATTACGACTATGGCTGCGGCTTGTGGACCAAGCAGCGCAGCTAGTACCTTCTCGACCGCCTTATGCGCCTCAGCGTGCTTCCCCTTGAACTTGTAGTCTTGAAACTGGTAATCGCTCTGAGCCCACCCCAAAATCCTGAGACGACGGAAGTACGCATCGTACCAAGGCATGATTTTCTTGCTGTCGGGAACATCGCCCGTGGCGGCGAGTTGCGCGAATAGGGTGCAGTTAATAAGGTCCGCGCGCGTCTGCGCCGGTACGTTCTCGGCGGCCACGATAAGGCCTGATCCCGCCACAAGAGTCTGTGCATCGGTGTCCTTCAATTCGACAGGTGGTTGATCCTCGAGTGATCTTTTTCTGCGTCGGGGCAGAGGTGGCAACTTCGTTGCTTCGATCAGCTGTCGGTTTATGTCAGGGGTGATGATGGCCATGGCGTGGTCTCCTTTTAAAACCTGATGTCGCCAGAGAATGTGACAAGACTTTTGACGACTTTCATTTTTTCTTCCGTGCGGTTCGCTTGCTTTTGGGCTGCGAGGATTTTCGACGCTGTGCGGTGGGCGTGGCAATCGGTGTGGTTTCCTTGCGGCCCCGTTTTGTCGAAGGCCGCTTCGTGGATGCCGCCGCCGCGTTTGCGGCGTCGCTGGACGAACTGGGCAGAGTAAATCCAGGGGAGCCGTAGTGCTGATAAGCTGCCCACAACGCGTCGAATCTCTGCTCCTGCTCCTTCAGCGCCCGGCGCGCCGCGAGCATTGCTGCACCCAGCGTGTCGCCGCGCATAAGCAGGGACGTGTACAGAGTGCGGGAGAATTCGATTGCACCGAGGTCGTCAACCTCCCAGGCTGTGCCGACGTAGTTGCGCACGCCGCGACGGAAAAACTCGTCTGCCAGGCCGGGCAGCAGGTCCGCGTCCAGGCACTGTGTTGCCCTTGCCCCGGCCAACTTGTTGGAGATGAGTCCGGACAGGCAGGCGTTCGCTACGACGAGGCGGGGAGCCAGATCCACCCGTTCGAGTTCACGCGCCGTTAGCAGCCCACCCTTGAACTGCCATCCGCTTCTTCCGGAAGGGTCTTTGGCGTCGAAGTCGCCGTGCCCGGCGTAGTGCAGGACATCGTAGCCTCCATCCATCAGTGCACCAAGAACATCGAACATAGACGCGCTCGGAACCGCTTCACCTTTGAATTGCTCGGAAGGGGACCCGGGTGCGCCGATCATCAGGGTGACGTTGACCCCGCAGCTTTCGAGAAAGGCAGCAACCTCCATCGCCTCGCGACGCGCTCCCGGCAAGTCATGCCCCAGAGCGGGATCGCCGGGATCGCCAATTACCAATGCCGTCAGCGATCCTTTTCGCGGAAGTTCCGCGGCTGGAACCGTGCTGTAAGCGGTTCGAAGCTGTCGTGCTACCTGTACGCTCAGTCCGAGCGCTTTGCCGTCCGTGCCGCGAGTCGCGTCCTGGGCGATCATTTCCCAGTGCACCTTCGCCATCTCCCGATCGACCTCCAACACGACTGGACCATTAGTCAGTCGGACAATGTCGCGGAAATCCCGCGGTAGGAGAAGAAAATTTACTCTGCGTCCGAGGTCCGCGATGGTCTCGATAGCCGGGTCAACCATGCGCCGAACCGCTTCGTCTACTATCGATTTTTGAACGCCGGATGCCCGCTCGGGAACAACGGCGACATCCGTCAACGCGGCAACGACCACATTATTGCCGTCCCAGGAGACCGATAAGCGCGTTGGAATGTCGCGCGGTGCTCGGTCACGGCGGCGAAGTTCGAGCCTCAGTTTTCGTGCGAGCTCGGATGGCGCGATGCGCTTTTCGCCCTCGGTTGCAGCCTCACTCAGCTTCGCAATCTCCTCAGTAACCTGTTCTTTAAAGCGACCTGGCAGACCGAGCGAATCGACGATGGTAGCGACGGCCTGGCGGTCTTCGGGCCGGCCATGTTTGCCGGTCGCGAGACTCAGGCCAGAGAGTGCCAATGCCAGGGCGAAATCGGGACCCAGTCTCGCTCCTCCGCCGCGTCGCGGTCGGCGACCGAGTTCGAGTTGAACGCGATCGGTCCGCCCATTGAGCGTTTTCGAGTGTGTCTTCAGTATCTCCTGCACCTCGAGCGCCTTGCCGAAATGCAGCTCCACGAAGATCAGGGTCTTGATGCAGGATGTGGCGTCGCAGTCACAAATGGCATTCAGGACCCCTTCCAAAATTGCCTCAACGGCCACGCGGGTCCGCAAGCCTCCGACGCCGCTACCGATCACGACCATACAGAGAGATTCTGCATCAGGCAGAGATCCGCTTTGGCTAGCAAGGCTCTCGGCGAGACGCACCAGCTGGCGGCGGCCGAACGACCCCATGAGTCCCATACCTGCGATCGCAGCCAGTCGTCTCCGATGGTGGTCCCCGGCGAACGGGTAGAAATGAACCTCCCCGAGTTCGCCCTTAATAGCGCCGCGTCGCGTTAGGCCGGTAATAGCAAGCGGGCTAGTGTCGCTGAGCTCGCTGCGCTTAATGCCGGATACGACGCAATCAAGCGCGAGTTCGGCATTCTGCGGCTCAACGCCGATGTAATGACCTGCGGCGCACACATCGGCCTCGACTCGCGTGATATCGCCGCAATGGACCTCAATGCGCAGCTTACGAGAGGCACCCTTCGCGGATGCGGAGGTTCGACCGGCGCTGGGCGTGACTCGTCCACGGGGGCCGTGCGTTCGAGAGGGGGTGCCCCCGAGGTAATCTCCAAGCAGTCCACTCTCCAAAAGCGCCAAGTTTTCTTGTATGTCATCCGGCCGAGCCGCACGATTGCGCGTGCCAATCGACCGAAGTGTCTCCCGTTCCTTCGCCGAAAGGACATAATAATCTTCGGCATTTTCCCAGGTGGCCTCTGCGTCACGTGCAGCTCGGGAACGAGGGCGCCGGGATTCCAGGGCATCTGTGGTGCCAGACTGGAGAAGTTCGTGAATGCCTGAATGGAGTCGGGTATTGCGCGGCAGAGCGCCGTGAGTTTCGTTCAGCCAGTAGGTCGGGACGCCTTCGAGTAGCCCCAATTCATGGGGAACACGGCCGTCTCCGTTCAGGGTGTATTGGTATTTGAATTTACCCCCCGCATCGACCTGGATGCGCCAAGGGGTCTTTCGATCATAACCCGCGACGTAGATCATGCGTTCACGGTCAATTACAGAGCTAATTTGCTTTTGGAATTCTAGCCCGAGGTCGAGCAGCGCCTGTGTTACGGGTAACCCGCCCCAGTTAGCTTTTTTTGCAAGCTTGTGCCGATCGTCGCCGAAACTCAGGAGGGGCGACGGGAGCATCTGATAGGACCCGTGAAAGCTATCGATGATCTCGCATAGCTTCTTCGCGTCGTGCCGCCGGTCGAGAGCTGCGAGCCACTTCAATAACTTCTCTGCGCCTGAGAGCATTAGGGTGACCGCGAAGGACCCATGATTCGGTGTTCCCAGCATCACCAATCGGCCACCAGTACCCTTGCCTTCACTGTCATTCATCGAGTTCCAGCGTTGTCCAAAATGCTGAATGAAACGTCTGGCGACGAGTCCACCCATGGAATGGGCCACGATGTGTGCAGGTTGCCCCTTGGCCCAATCGGCTATTGCCGAATCAAGTCGAGCCGCCGATTTGTCAATGTTCTCGCGCCAGTCGTAGGCGAACGGAAGTACGTCCCAGCGACTCGATAGCTCGACAATCAGTGGAAGATATTCCACTCGAATTCCCTCGACGCGCACAACCATCTTACTGCCGCCCGCCGGATCCATCCGCAAGTCATCGATGCGGCCATTGAACAGTCGGAAAAGATTTACCCAGATCTTGTCTTCATCCCCGGACGTATCTACTGATGCCAGCTCGGAGCCGGTGATACCATGGGTTACCACGACCTTTCCGAGGGCCCGCGCGCGGCCTCGTCGAGCCTTTCGCTTGATGCCCTTGACGGCATCCCGACCGAGTACTGACTCGAGAAGTCGAGTGTCTTCAGCCGTGAGATCTCCAACTGTTTCGAGGATGCGTTCGGTATTGCCCGATGCGAGCGCGGTGCGAATGGCTTTTGGGATGCCCAGTTCGTTGTCGCCTGCCATTATCTACTCCTTCTAAACTGCTCGTATCGTTCTAAATAGCGTCGTGCTGGGCAAATTCATGGACGATCTCGGCCCTCCAGCTTTAGGAGTCGTCTGCAGACTATTTACGTTTTTTTACGTCTCTGGCCGAGCCGCGGAAGTCCTCTCTACATGTCTGATAGCTGTTGACGTCAATCCGCGCTAGCTCTAATGCAATAATCCTACTTCAAGCGATATCGGCCTCCGTGTCAGGTTAGTAACCCGGCATTGTCGTGCGCAAGTGAAATTCGGGATTCGATATGAGTGATTCAACGCCGTCTGCAGTTCCATTGCGACACGACGCAATACTCGGTCGCGCAAACAAATTTGGCTCGGAGGACCGACAATGAAGTACCGCGGGAGAAATCCAGCGTAATGCCCAGCGCTCATGTGCGAGTTCCCTGCTTTAGGGGGCGTTCTTCCTATTACTCCCTAAGGCTAGACCGACCCTTCGTTATGTCAAGTTACGGCGCAATGCGGTTTGAGGATACAGGCCAATTAGAAAGCTTCCATGACACTGGGTTCCTGTAGGAGTTAACCCCAGATATCGCGGGTGCCTACGAAAAGGCCGATAAAGGCCGTGAAGGAGCTTCATGCCAAAAAGAAGAATGTAATCGGCGGACTCCGAACGTGAAGCGGTTGCCGTGACGGATCAGCTGGGCGTAAAAAAAGCCCAGATTGGGCGCGAGCTCGACCTTCGAAACTCACCACTCGGTTTTTGAAAAATATTCTCCTAGGGAATAACTGAAAATTTGGAGATGTGACGATATCAGGAAAAAAACGTCCGCTACGAGTGGACGGGTACTGACAACTTAACCTCCCATGGTGGCCACTTCACGGATGAACACCTACAAACGACACCGGTTTCCGGCAGAGGTCATCAGCTACACAGTTTGGCTGTATTTCCGATTCAATCTTAGCCACCGGGAAATAGCAGATCTACTCGCCTAGCGCGGGATTGTCGTGTCCTGCGAAACCATTCGGCTCTGGTGTATCAATTTCGGTTCCAAATGCGCCAAGCGACTGAAGCGCAAGCATCAAGGATATGGCGATACATTTTTTATCGATGAAGTCTTCGTCAAGATCAACGGCAAGCAGTACTATTTGTGGCGCGCGGTCGACCAAGACGGAGACGTGGTGGACGTGTTTCTTCAAAGCCGCAGGGATGGCGCCGCTGCAAAGCGCCTCTTTAAGCGGTTTCTGCGAAGCCATGGCGACGAACCCAGGCGAATCGTTACAGTTAAACTGCGAAGTTACGGCGTCGCTCATCGTGAACTGATCCCCGAGTCCATTCACGCTATGACCCAATATGCCAACAATCGAGTAGAACAATCGCACGCACCAACCAGGGTGCGGGAACGTGGGATGCGAAGTTTGCAGTCGGCAAAACAGGCCGGCAAATTCTTGAGTGTCCATGCAACCGTTTACAACCTGTTCAACTTGGCTCGTCACTTGATCAAAGCCTCGCATTACCGAACGCTTAGGGAAGCTGCGTTCAGGAATTAGTCATCGGCTGCGGCGTGAAACGAGAATGCGAAAATCTGCGGTCGGGGAGCATTAAGTTGTCAGAACCTTTTCGTTGGTTCCGCCTCCGAAACTGAGTCAATCGCGCGCAAGGTCTTGGCGTTTCTTGAGGCCGATGTCTCTGTACTCGATAGTCATTGGTATGTCTCCTGCTCAAATGCGCCGACCTACGCATCATTGAGCTACGCAGGCGCGCTAAAGTTTCACGTAGTGCCCGCAGCACGAATCGCTTGGCGAGCAATTATCGGGCCAATCGTCTCCAGGATAATTGTCGAAGCCACGGCAACAGTGAGAACGACGTTTCCATATTCGGGAAATCTCTGCGCGGCAAATAAGGCCATTCCTATCGCGACTCCGGCCTGAGGAAACAGCGCGAGTCCCAGGAAGGATTTAAGCTGCGAATTTGCGTTCGCAAATATGCTGCCAATTCTAGTGCCGGCATATATTCCTGCGCATCGGGCTACAACGTAAAGAATTGTGTATCCCGCTACTGAGCTCAGTGCATTCAGTTCAAGCGAGGCGCCCGCGAGAACGAAGAACAAGACCAGGAACGGCCACTCGATGCCCTCAATAGCATGAAACGGACGATCGTGATGAGACGCAAGACTGGCAACGGTAATGCCCATTGCCATGGACGTCACAATGGGCAATAGCTCAAACCACTCTGCAAGGCCTGCACCCAGCAGGACGAAACCGATCGCCTCTACCATCGTCGGCTCTCCACGGCGGACCCGGCCCGTGAGATAGGCCATCGGCGCCCCCAGAATCGCTCCTAGAGCAATGCTTTTGCCAAGGTCAGCAAGGCTCGACAGGATGCTCGCATCGGATACCAGCTCGGCGCCGGCAAGCCTTGCAAGCGCCAGCATCGCAACAAATATCACTATCCCCCACACGTCATCGATACCAACGATTGCGAGCAGCGTTTCGGCGAATTCACCTTTTGCCGCTGTTTCTCGAACCTGATCGTAAGTGGCAGCCGGGTCTGTTGCCGGCGCCACGCCAGCAAGAAGAGCAGCAATAACTATTGGCGCGTCGACCAGCCAAAGCGCCAGTCCGACCGCTAACCATGCTCCCAGTACTTTGCAGACGGAGATGATCACAATCTTCAGGCCATGCTCGCGCAACGCCGAGGAGGAAAGTTGCTGACCTAGCAAGAATCCAATAAACGCGAGTGCAATGGTCGTTAGTGTTGGAAACCAGGTTTCAATGAAAAGCTCCGGCAGGATAGAGAAGCCGGACGAACCAAGCGAAAGACCGGCAAGGAGCAGGAGCGTTACGCGAGGCAGGAACGTGTATCGGCCGATCAGATCGGCGGCTAACCCGACAAGGAACAACACGCCAAGGATCATTGGAATATTCAGGTGGCCCGCCAATTCGTTCACCGTGGCTCTTTCCATGCGGAATCAACAATTATTTGATGCTAGCAGTAATCTGATGCGGCGCCAGCGAAATCAAGAGATTCACTTTACGTTACTGTCAAAGATGCTTGTCTTATTGCTGACGGATGACGTAAACGCAAAAGTGACCTGCGCCCTGATTTCCGTACCAAGTTGAACCTAGTAGATTCTGTTTTTTGAGGGGCCCTTAAAATGACGGCTCTGCTAAGAATAACGTGATACTGCAGCAGGGGGCAGGTCAGGTTAGTAACCCTTTACAGACAAATCGGATCTGTTATGGATTGCGAACAAGCTCGTCCCAGAATCTCTCCGTACGCCAAATCGAAGCCACAATTGGGAGCGGTTTAGATCGTCTCCCCATCGTCTCTTTGTCAGAAAGGCAAGCTGGCAAATTCCGAAAGTGAATCAAACGTGAATTACCCGTGATCCTTTCGTGATATTTGCCACTCATGATGGTTCATGCGCTGCCCATGTTGTTTCGTTTCGACAGGGGTATCTGTTCAAACCAATCAACACTCACGCGAGGAAGACCAAATGAAAACGATTACGTTAATTGCCGGGGCGCTGTTTGCCCTGATAACTGCCCAATCCCTGCAGGCCGAGCCTCCATTCGGACAGTTGTACTACGACGGTGCTGTGGTTCGCACCGTAGTCCCGCCGGCGGCGGCACCCAAGCAGGGTCGCGATCCCATTTATCCGATCATGGGTGGTGTCGAGGGGCAGTTGCCTGTAGCGGCAGTGGCCCCCGGCGACAAGGGTTATCACGGTGGCAAGTGGGCCGTTAATGTTGTGATGTGGCAGGCTGAAGCGGTGCCCTACCTGTTGACTTCGGAGCAGATGGTCCTGGATGCAGAGGCCTCGGGTCTCGTAACTATCACACGGGTACGCGACGCTGACTTCAAGTGCCCAATTCAACCTTAATATTGCGGGCATTCATCACACGCCGCGGCGCTTTTGCGCCGCGGTATCCCAATTAGAACTTGACGCGGATGATGCCCAGCTGCAAATCCTGCGTTCCTCATGCTATTCGTATCGTCCGCGAAATCTGAGCTGCAGCCGAAAAACACTCGACGGCGTGTCCGACTTTGAGCGACTCCCCGAGAACTGGTCCACGGAGGATGTGATTTCTGACAGACTCTGATCCCGGAAGGAGAAGGTCAGAATGAAGCGCAAGAGGTATTCGGTGAAGCAGATCGTAGCGGCGGTGAAGCAGCATGATCCGGGCACGCGAACTCGGCTGACGTGTGGAGGAAGGCGTGTCGTTCCTGTGGATGAAGCGGATCGTGACCGAGCCCGTTTGCCTCGTGTTTAATGGCGAGGCGATCGCCAAGCGCTATCCAGACGACCGTGCGACAGAGCCCCACGGTTCGAAGATCAGGCGCGTTGGGCCGTAGCGGAAGCGCGTCTTCAGCGCACAGCGCACCTGGCCTGCGTCGGTCAGCGCGGTCCCGTCGCGATCCGGGTGGTGATCAGGTAACCGAGCAGATTGTTGATCGGCGCTTCATATTCGGGATCAACGGCCCGCAGAATATGGATGTCGTGCCTGGTCTGCGCTAAACCGGCCTGGTTGACCCGGAGGCCCTTAGCCGCAAAAATCCCCTCCATCTAGCCAGAAGCAGAAATATCGACCGGCCCCGGTCGAACAATCTGGCCACGCAAACGGGTATCAAACCGGGACGAGGAGATTGGCATGCAGACGCCTTCCCAAAACCAAGGAATCCTCTGCCCCGGGTGCGTCCCGTCCGGAAAGGCAATCACGAGGCTACGCCAGGCTCTGGTGCTGGCCATGACCGCTTGCTTGCTGGCACTGTCCGGCTGCCAACCGCTGATAGTCAAGCCCGCACACCCGTCCACCATGTACCGCGATTTCAGCAGCCACATGTCTGAAGAGAAGCGGGCAGCAATTACACGGGTGGCCATTGCACCCGGTGACACCGGGATAGCATTCATTGCCAGCGGCAGCCAGTATGGCAAGACCGGCGACGAGGTAGCCGAGGGGGTTGCCGCCGGCGTGGACGCCGCCTTGTCCCCGGACGGAAGCGGCGAAGGGGCCATCGTTTATATTCTCATGCTGCCGATCATCCTGCCGGTGGCCGCCACCGTTGGCGGTGTCGCCGGCGCGGTCGAAGCCGAACAGCGGGAAAACAAAAAAGAGGCCGCGGACGCACTGATCGCATCCGCCAACGGGCAGGTCGCCAACGTCCTGCTCGCGGAAGAAATCCAGAAGCACCTATCCGAGCTTGACGGTGTGACCGGTGAAATTCTGCGAACTCCAGCGGCCGATACGACCCTTTCCGAGATCGACGCCGATGCCTTGCTCAATATCCGGATCCTCGAGATAAGCGCCGAGGTCAATGAGCACAGCCGCCTGGGAGTATCGGTGGAAGTCGAGCTTCTGCGCCTGCCCGGAGGCGAACCCCTGTACCACGAGGTCTATGGTTCCTATGACACGCGCTCGATGCAAAGTTGGACGGCCAACAACGGCGAGGCCTGGCGCGAGCATCTGCGACTTGCCAAGATTCGTATCGGCGAACGCATTTTGCAGAACCTGTTCGTGCTGCTTGAGGTGCGGCACGTTTTGAAGCCGGTCGCCACTGAATCCTATGCCGACTTCAAGCAGGCAAAACTCAACACCCTCACTCCCGAGCTGGCCTGGGATTTCACCTTG
>Ga0224513_10000401_pt1 | contig 15981 bp, 12 predicted proteins | sample SF_May12_sed_USG_5_FD_169109 | JGI IMG/M metagenome (GOLD analysis project Ga0224513, IMG submission 169109) | Sediment microbial communities from San Francisco Bay, California, United States - SF_May12_sed_USGS_21 | ecosystem: Environmental > Aquatic > Marine > Sediment | place: USA... | reverse complement strand
GGCCTTGCGCGCGAGGTAGAGATTGGCCTTGAACTTGCGCATCAGCTCGTCGATGTTGCGGCCCATATTGTAGAAGTTGACCTCGGAGTTGAAGAGCGTGCCGTCGGGACTGATGATGAAGGTGCCACGCAGCGCGAGGCCCGAGCCCTCGTCGTAGACGCCGAAAAGGCGGGACAGCTTGCCGGTGGGATCAGCGCCCATGGCGTACTTCACGTCGGCGAGTTCCTTTTCGTCACGCTTCCAGGCGAGATGAACGAACTCGGTATCGGTCGAGACGGTGATCAGCTCTGCGCCCATCTTCGCGAACCGGTCCTGCTGCTCTGCCAGAGCAGCGAATTCGGTCGCTCAAACGAATGTGAAGTCGGCTGGGTAGAAGAAGAGGATGGTCCACTTACCCGCCTTTTTGAGGTCCGCGAGTTTGCGGGTACCAAATCCGTGGTTCTCCGGTTCGTAGACTGTGAGTTCGAAGTCCGGCACCTGCTGGCCGATCTTCACCGTGGTGATTTCGTCACTCATTTTTGTGGTCCCCCTTTTGGTGGTTTTCAGTTGCAACGGCGAGTATAGAACGTCGGATTTGAAATAGGAAGCATTCTCGATTAGCGGGCGCTGTAACCAGTTTCTGTCGCCCCCTTCGGGGGCTTTTCCGTTGTTTGATTGTCCTGTTCCCTGGGGCTCACGCCTCAGGCTATATATCTGTCGCGCCTGCGGCGCTCATCACAGCGTCATGCGCGATGAGCTGCCCAACCGCGGAACGAAACACATCAAGGGAGATCCCCTTTTGCCGCCGATGGTTTTCTGTCGCGCCTCCGGCGCTACAGAAATTCATCGCCCGCCAGTCCACCAATCGTCATCCCGAGCGCGCACGAGGCAGGGCCCCCACCTTGTCATCCCGACCGAGCGAGCCACGCGAGCGAGTGGAGGGATCCATTCGACTCGGCCTTCGGCCTCGCTCAGGACAAGCCTATGGGTTGGGTGTGGGTCTGCTGAATTTCCCAGAGATCCCTCGACTCGCTTCGCTCCCTCGGGATGACAATGAGAAAGGTCCATCCATCGCCAGGAGAAAAGCCGCGGAGCGGCGACAGACGGCTAGCCTGGGGCGTGAGCCCCAGGGACAGGAGGCATCCCCAATGAGACGAGCCCCGAAGGGGCGACGGATGATAAATACCCTACGGGGGTATGGTATAAGTATCGAATGGAAACGACGATTCACGTTGACGAGCAGGTTCAGAAAAACGCCCTTCGCCGCCTCAGCATCATCGAGGGCCAGGTCCGGGGATTGCGGCGGATGATCGAAGAGGGCACCGGGTGCGTTGAAGTACTGACCCAGGTTTCCGCCATTCACGAAGCACTCCGCGGCGTTGGCAAGCAGATTGTGCGCCACCACATCGAGACCTGTGTGACCGACGGGCTGCAAACGGGCAAAAAGAAACAGCATCAGGACGAACTGATGGACCTGATCTACAAGCTGAGCAAATGATGGACTGGATTCTCACCTTTGCCGCAGCATCGTGGGCGGTCTTCGGTGCAATGGCGCCGTACCTGCTGCTCGGGTTCGCGGTCGCCGGTCTGCTGTCGGTGGTGATCTCACCGGAGTGGGTCGAGCGCCACCTCGGTGGCAACGGTCTCGGTCAGGTCGTCAAGGCGAGCCTCTTCGGGGTGCCGTTGCCGCTCTGCTCCTGCGGAGTCATTCCGGTGGCGGCGTCCCTCCACCGCCACGGCGCGAGCAAGGGAGCGACCACCGCCTTCCTCCTGTCGACGCCGCAGACAGGGGTCGACAGTATTGCTGTCACGTACGGCCTGCTCGGTCCGTTCCTGGCGGTGGTGAGGCCGCTGGCGGCGCTCATCACCGGGATCTTCGGCGGCGGTCTCGTGCAGGCCTTCAACGGTGATGGTGAGGCGATGAACTCAGAGCTCGCCGATGGCGCGGAGACACAGAGCTGTTCGTCGGATTGCTGCGACGACGAAAGACCGAAGAACCGGTCGAAGATCGTCGAGGCGCTGCATTACGGCCTGGTCGTCCTGCCGCGCGATATCGGGAAGGCCCTGATCCTCGGGGTCGCCATCTCGGGGCTGATCGCGGCTTTCGTCGCACCTCAAGCCCTCGAGTCCTCCCTCGGCGGTGGTTTGTGGCCGATGCTGGCGGCAATGGCGATCGGAATCCCGCTCTACGTCTGTGCCACCGCGTCGACGCCGATCGCCCTCGGGCTGATTCACGCGGGACTGTCTCCGGGTGCGGCTTTGGTCTTTCTGATCTCTGGGCCGGCCACTAACTCGGCGGCGCTGACGACATTGTGGAAGGTGCTCGGGCGCCGCGCCGCCATCATATATCTGGTGACTGTGGCTATCGCCTCGCTGGCGACCGGGCTTGCCGTCGATGGTCTCATCAGTGCTGGTGGACTGCCGGAGTCGGCCCTCGTTCCGGCAGCGACTTCGATCGCCGACCAGGGCGCTCACGCCCACCACGAGGGTGGCAGAACGATGTCCTGGTTCGAGACCGCGAGTGCGCTCATTCTTATGGCTGTGCTGGTTAATGCGCTGAGACCGCGGCGCCGGTCAAACAGAGTTGAAGTAATGGCAAAGGACGAAGAACAACTATTGGAGCTCAAAATTGATGGTATGCGATGCAACGGCTGTGTTACGAGCGTGCAGCGGGGGTTGTCGGAGATCTCCGGGGTCACCGACGCTGACGTTCGGTTGGACGAAGGTCGGGCGCTGATCCGCGGCAACGGCTTCTTAGTTCAGGAACTCATCGATGCGGTGGCGTCACTTGGATTTGATGCGCGAACCTAAGAAAGACTCTCCCACCCAGGGCTTGAGGCTTGGGACCTGGGGCTTGTCGATCGCGTCGAACTGCTCATCAAGCCGCACGCCGCAAGCCCCACGCCGGAGCGATCAGCCCCTTGCACCTCTGGAGAAATCGCGCTGGCAGGAGTAGGATTCTTTGGATGTCCGCTGCTGAAACGCGTCGCGCGATGGTGGTCGACGACTCCAGATTGCAGTGCGCCGTCTGGCGCAAGCTGCTGGAGGAGCGCTACAAGAATAAGATCGCCGTCGAAACCTACACCGACCCGGCCGAAGCGGTTCCGGGCATGGCGCCCGACATCCATCTTTTGCTGCTCGATTGGGAAATGCCGGAAATGAACGGCAAGGAAGTCCTGGCTGCGGCGAAAGAGGCGGGCGTCAATCTGAAGCGGGTGATCATCACATCCGGCCACTCCGCTGATCGTTTGCACGAGGAGTTCGACGACTCGGGGTGTCTGGCGGTGATTGAAAAGACCGAACCCGAGCAGCAGGCGGCGTTCCTGATGATCCTTGATTCGATCATGCGCCGGTAGCCGCCCGTCCCCCCGATACTCGATGCTCGATCCTCGATAGACGAAGTCTCGCAGAACGATATGTGAATAGGGTGGGTGGGCGGATCGAGTATCGAGAATCGAGTATCCAGCATCCAACGTCGGGAACTTTCTTCATCTGACGTGCGTACTCTTTTTCAGGAGGACCGAACAATGCTCGAAGTGCTTGCCATTCTGACGTTGCTTGCTGTCGGCGCGATCGTCTTTGGTGTGATCGCCCTGCTGGCCGGGCTCATCAAGTTCGCCCTCAAGCTCGCGCTGCTGCCGTTGGTGTTCGGTCTCAAGGCTCTCGTCTTCGTCATTGGCTTCGTGATCGCGTTGGTTGTGGTCGGCCCGGTGGTCCTCGTCCTCGGCCTCGTGCTCTTGATCCCGCTGCTCATACTTGGCGGCATCGTCTGGGCCGGCATCGCCGTCGTCACCTGACGGAAACCAACTCCACTCTACCCCTCCTGGGTGCCAAGGGAGGGTGGGTGGAAATTCTTAATTCCTCATTCCGAATTCTGATCGGCCGGAGGCCGATCAGCGCAGCTTCATCCACAAATACGCAAATTCGAGGGCATCGGTATAGGCGCGCGCGTTGAGGTTGGCGCCGGCAGCATGCCCACCCTCGGTGTTCTCGTAGTAATAGACCTTGTGGCCCATTTCAGACATCCGGGCCACCATCTTGCGCGCGTGTGCCGGGTGGACCCGGTCGTCGCGGGTGTTGGTCCAGAAGAAGACCTCGGGATAATCCGCGTTCTTTTCCAGATTCTGATATGGCGACCAGAGCTTGATGTAGTCCCAGTCGTCGGTGTCGGGGTTGCCGTACTCGGCCATCCAGCTCGCTCCGGCCAGCAGCTTGTTGTATCGTTTCATGTCGAGCAACGGCACCGCACAGGCAACGGCGTTGAAGAGATCGGGTCGCTGGACAAAGGCCCCGCCGACAAGCAGGCCGCCCTGGGATCCGCCCATGATCCCAAGGTGCTTCGGTGAGGTGATCTTGCGCTCGATCAGGTCCTCGGCCACTGCGATCAAATCGTCGAAGTTGTTCTGGTGCTTCTCCTGCATTGCCGCCTGGTGCCACTTGGGCCCGAACTCGCCACCGCCGCGAATGTTGGCGAGGACGTAGACGCCACCGCGAGCCACCCATGACGCGCCGTCTGCACCGGAGTATCGCGGCAGCCGCGACACTTCGAAGCCGCCGTAGGCGTAGACCACGGTCGGGTTGGCGCCATCGGCCTCGAAACCCTTCGGCATGAAGACGAAGTACGGAATCTCGGTACCGTCCTTCGATGTCGCCTGGTACTGGGCAACGGACATTCCGGTCGCGTCAAACCACTCGGGCGAGGACTTGACCCTCTTTGTTTCTCCTTCATTGCCCACCAGGTAGAGACTCGTCGGAGTGACGAAATCTGTGTAGGTGAAGAAGAAGTCATCGGTGGAGTCGGAGAAAAAGCTGTCGCTGGAACCGCGTTGGTTGAGGCGAACGGTCCCGATACCGGGGAGCTCGATCTCCTCCTTCGTCCATCCGTTCTCTTCCGGCGAGAGTCGGTAGAGACGCGAGTGGACGTTGTCGAGCGTTGTATAAACGAGGTGGTTCCGGGTCGATTGGACCTGATCCAGCGCGACTCTCTCCGAGGGCTCGAAAAGCACCTCGAAATCGCGGTTGCCCTTGAGGAAGTCGTCAAGCCCGATAGCAAGGAGGGCGTCCTGAGGATAGGTGGCGCCGGCGACCGTCCAGTCGGTGCGCAGGGAAACGAGCATGTGGTTTTTGAAGAAGCCCTGCATCTGCGCGTCCTCTGGAATATCGATCTTTACCAGCCGCCCACCCAATCTCAGGTAGCTGGTGCCGCGAAAAAACTCGGGCGTCAGGTTGACGAGGTCATACCTCGCTTCCGGTGTGTGGCTCGAATAGGCAAAGGCGAACACGTCGTCAATCGAGGCCTCGAAGATGGTTGTCGCATCGTTGAGGGGCGTGCCCCGTTGCCACTGTTTGGCGATGCGGGGGTAGCCCGAGGTCGTGAGTGATCCTTCGCCGAAGTCGGTGGCGACCCACAGGGTGTTCTCGTTCATCCAATCGATCTGGTGCTTGGCCTCGGGCACTGTGAATCCACCGTCCACGAATTCCTTGGAGACGGTGTCGAACTCGCGCACGACGGTCGCGTCCGCGCCGCCGCGGGAGAGGCCGATCATGCAGTGCCGGTAGTCGGGCCCCAGACAGTTGACCTCCGACCACACCCAGTTCTCGCCCTCGGCCTCGGCCAGGGCGTCGAGGTCGAGCACGATCTCCCAGGCCGGTTGGTCTTTGACGAACTCGTCGAGGAAGGTGCGTCGCCAGACGCCGCGCACGTGATCGGCATCCTGCCAGAAGTTGTAGATCCAGGCGCCGCGGAAACCCGGGGCCGGGATGCGGTCTCGGGAATTGTAGATCTCGAGCAATCGGGTGTGAATTTCGGCAAACTCGGGCACCTTCTCGATCACTGCCGTGTCGGCGTCCGACCGCTCCTTGGCCCACGTGAGGGCCTTCTCGCTCTCCACCTCTTCGAGCCAGAGGTAGGGGTCTTCATCCGCAGCGACGCAGACTGTCCCGGTAAAGAGGGTGATCAGAATCGCGATCGCAAATCGATGACGCATGGTGGGTCTCCTCCAGAGGTTTCTTACGGCGAAAGGCGCCAGAGGTTGTCGATAGTAGCAGGGGCGCTCCTCAAAGAAGTGTTGAGTTTTGAGGTATGAGTTTTGAGTTTCCACCCAATCCCCGGTATCGATCGATGGGTGGGTGGGGGATAACTCAGAACTCAAAACTAAGAACTCAAAACTGCACGACGGTGGCGAAGGTTCGACGTTTCTGCTATCACCGTGCGGGGAGACTCTCCATGGAGAAATCAAGCTCGTCACGTCGGGTGGTCGTCATCGACGGCTGCCGCACACCCTTCTGTCGCTCGGGGACGGCCTTCACCGACCTCCGCTCCTACGATCTCGGCCGGATGGCCGTATCAGGCCTCGTCCACCGGACGAGGATCGATCCCGAGGTGGTGGATCTCCTGGTCATGGGAACGGTGATCGCCGACCCGGCGACCTCCAACCTCGGTCGCGAGGTCGTGCTCGGGACCCAGCTCCCCGACAGCTGCCCCGCCTACACCTGTTCGGTCGCCTGCGTGTCGTCCTTGCAGTCCTTCATCGACTGCGCACGGGCAATCCAGACCGGTGATGCCGAGGTCGCGATTGCGGCCGGTGCCGAGACCCTGTCCGATGCGCCGATCCGCTACCGCCGCAGTGTTCGCAAGAGGCTCATCGCGGCCCAGAAGGCGCGCGGTCCAGGCGATTTTCTCAAGCTGCTCAAGGGGCTCGGGCCGACCGACCTCCTCCCCGAGCCGGTCGCTCTGGCCGAGTTCTCGACTGGCGAGATCATGGGCGAGAATTGCGAACGGCTTGCCAAACGCTTTGGCATCACCCGCGAGGCGCAGGACGAGTACGCTATGACGTCCCATCACCGAGCAGCAGCCGCTGCCGCCGACGGACATTTCCTTCGCCAGATCGTTCCCGCCTTTCCACCGCCGCGGTTCAAAGATGTCAGTACCGACAACGGTGTGCGTGGCGACACCACTATGGAGAAGCTGGCGAAGCTCAATCCGGTGTTCGATCGGAAATTTGGCACCATCACTGCCGGCAACGCCTCCTATCTGACCGACGGCGGCTCGGCGGTTTTGCTGGCCTCCGAGGAAGCCGCCAAGCGCCTCGGGCTGAAGCCGATCGCCGTCCTCAAAGGGTCGGCGGTAGCCGCCCTCGACCCCCTCGAAGAACTCCTTCTGGGACCGGCGATGACGGTGCCGATGGCCCTTGACGCGGCTGGCCTCGGGCTCGAAGAGGTCGAGGTCGTCGAGCTGCACGAGGCATTTGCGGCTCAGGTGCTGGCGGTGCTCAAGGTACTTGACGACGAGGAATTCTGCCGCGAGAGGTTGGGGCGGGTTCGGAAAGTCGGAGCGATCGATCGGAAGCGCCTCAACACCTGGGGAGGTTCGACCTCGATCGGCCACCCCTTTGGCGCCACCGGCGCCCGTCTCATCGCGAACTGCTGTCAGCGGCTCGTGGCCGAGGACGCGCGCTACGGATTGGTGGCGGCGTGCGCCGCTGGAGCCATCGGCATCGGGCTGGTCTTCGAGCGGCTCGACGGGAGGGGAGAGTGATGGGCATGATTGAGGTCAAACGAAGACCCGATGGTGTTGCGGTGGTGGTCCTCGACCATCCGACCAAGCCTGTAAATACTTTGTCACCCGCGGTCGTGGAAGAGTTCAACCAGAAGGTGGCGCCCCTTCTCGACCAGGACGATATCTGCGCGATGGTGGTGGTGTCCGCCAAAACCGATACCTTCATCGCCGGTGCCGACCTCGAGCTCATCGAAGGTCTAGGTGAAGCCGAGATCAGTAATATGTCGCGGGAGGGAAACGCGCTGCTCGAGCGGATATTCACCTCCAAAAAGCCAGTCGTGGCTGCGGTCCACGGCGCCGCCCTCGGGGGCGGGCTCGAGGTCGCGCTGGCCTGTCACTACATCCTCGCGACCGACGATCCGAAGACGGTGCTCGGCCAGTCCGAGGTGATGCTCGGGCTGCTGCCCGCGGGGGGGGGCACGCAGCGGTTGGTCGAGAGAGTCGGTTTGGTTGCGGCGTTGCCGATGCTGTTGACCGGCAAACGCGTGCGTTCGCGGCGGGCGAAGAAGATGGGTCTCGTCGATGCCATCACGACCCCGGGAGGAATTGCGGAAACGGGCGCCCGGGCGGCGTTGGCGCTGGCCGAGGGCTCGCTCAAGCGCAACCCCCGGAAGAAGAACTTGATGGATCGATTTGCAGCGACGCCACTCGGCCGAGCGATTGTCCTGCGGAAGGCGCACCAGCAGGTGGCACGGCGGACCCGGGGACTCTACCCAGCGCCTCCGGCGATCCTCGATTGTGTGGAGACGGGCCTCAAAAAGGGTCGCGTCGCGGGGTTGGCGTGTGAGAGTAACTACTTTGGCAAGCTCGCCGTCAGCCCCGAGAGCCGCAACCTGGTGCGCCTCTTCCACGCCATGAACGAGGCCAAGAAGGGCGAAGGCGAAGCTCGAGGGGTCGATCGGCTGGCCGTGCTCGGCGGCGGATTCATGGGCGCGGGAGTAGCGTCGGTGTCGCTCGGTCTGTGCTCTGTTGTCGTCCGAGATCTCTCCGACGGGGTCCTGGGCATGGCGGCGCGGTCGATCGACGACGGTCTCAAACGCCAGGTCCGATCCGGCGCCATCCGGCGTGTCGAGGCGGACCGTCGGCGGTCGCGACTCTTGCTGACCACTGAGGTCGACGACCTCGAAGGAGCCGATCTCGTGATCGAGGCGGTCTTCGAAGATCTCGAGCTCAAGCGACGGGTGTTGGCCGAGGTCGAGGAGAGGGTGGCCGATGACGCGGTCTTCGCCTCCAACACCTCCGCCCTGCCGATCGGTGAAATCGCGGCTGAGGCGCGCCACCCCGAGCGGGTGATCGGGATGCACTATTTCTCGCCGGTGCCGAAGATGCCACTGCTCGAGATTGTCGTCGCCGAACAGACTGCCGCGTGGGCCACTGCCACCGCCCACGCCTTCGGCACCACCCAGGGCAAGACCTGCATCGTGGTCAAGGACGGCCCCGGCTTCTACACCACCCGCATCCTCGCGCCCTACCTCAACGAGGCGGTCCTCTTGGTGGAGGAGGGCGCCCGGATCGAGGACGTGGACCGGGCGATGAGGGATTTCGGCTACCCGGTTGGGCCGCTCGCCCTGGTGGACGAGGTCGGGATCGACGTCGGCGCTCACGTCGCACAGGACCTCGGCCGTGCCTTTGCCGACCGCGGTCTCGAAGGCTCTGGCGCAATGCCGAAGCTGTATGACGCGGGCCTCCACGGGCGCAAAAACGGGAGCGGTTTCTACCTCTACCCGAAGACGAAGAAGGCAAAGAAACGGGTCAACCCGAAGATCTACGACTTGCTGGGTGGCGAAGCGCGACGATCGGTCAATTCTGCGGAGATCCAGGAACGACTGGCGCTGCTGATGGTCAACGAGGCCGTCCATTGTCTGCAAGAGGGGGTGATCTCGTCGCCACGCGATGGCGACCTGGGTGCGATCCTCGGGCTTGGTTTCCCGCCCTTTCGTGGTGGACCGTTCCATTACGTCGAAACCGTGGGTCGGGAGACAATTGTCGCCAGACTGCAGGGGCTCGCCGAGAAACACGGGCGGCGCTTCGAGCCGGCCAAGTCACTTGAAAAAAACGAGAAGTTCTATTCATGAAGAGTTTTGAGTTCTTGGTTTTGAGTTTTGAGTTACGCCCAGTCCGCCGAAAGCCGAAGGGGAGGTTGGGTGGGAACTCAAAACTTAAAACTCATAACTCAAAACTGACGAGGAGGATCCGTGGCAGCTGATACACGACTTCCACTTGATGGAATTCTTGTTCTGGATTTGAGCCGCATGCTGCCCGGGGCGGTGTTGGCGCGTCATCTCATTGATCTCGGTGCCCGATTGATCAAGGTCGAGGAGCCGGGGACCGGCGACCCGATGCGGATGGTGCCACCACAGATCGAGGGGATCGGGGTCGGGTTTGCGACCTTCTTCCGCGGTGCCGAGTCCGTCGTCCTCGACCTGCGCGAAGCGGAAGATGCAAAGCGGGTTCTGCGCCTCGCGACACACGCTGACGTCCTGGTCGAGAGCTTTCGCCCAGGGACCCTCGAAAAGTGGGGCCTCGGTTGGGACGATCTTCACGCCAAGAATCGACGCCTCGTGTGGTGTTCGCTTTCCTCCTTTGGGTCCAACCCCGAAGTCCGCGATCTGGTGGCCCACGATCTCAACCTGAGCGCCATGGCCGGCATCCTCGATCTGGTAGGGGGCCGCGTTCCTCGGCTCCAGTTGGCCGACATCACCTCAGGCCTTTTGGCGGGATCGGCGATCCTGGCGGGTCTGCTGGCGCGGGAGCGGGACGGAGCTGGTCGGCGACTCGAGCAACCCCTCGCCGCGGGGCCGTTGCCCTTCCTCTCCTGGAGTTGGGCCGAACAGGCTGTTGGTGGTGGAGGGGCTCTCGATACTCTGCTGGGTGGGGTCTGTCCCTGCTACCGCATCTACCACTGTGGAGATGGCAAGAGCCTATCGCTGGCTGCACTCGAACCCAAGTTCTGGAGCGCCTTTGTCGAGCTGATCGGGGCCAAAGAGCTGGAAACCTCTGCCTTTGCGCTGGCTGAGGATGGCGCCAGAACCGTTGCGGCGGTCGAGCGCGCCCTCGCGGCCCTCCCACGGGATCGTTGGCTACAGTTTGCTGAGGAGCGCGGGCTGCCCATGGGTCCGGTGCGTGGTTATGACGAGGCTGCCGCCGACCCGATCTTTGCCTCGGCCGGGCTCATCGAGCAGACACCGATGCCGGACGGCACGACGGCGGCGGGTGTGGGACCGTGGAATCCGACACTGGGTCAAACCCCGGAACGTCCCGCGCCGAAGGTCGGCGAACACACCGAGACGGTGTTGTCGGAGTTCGGTGTTCTCCCGAGAAAGTGATCAGTGATCAGTTATCAGTAATCAGTTTGACGGCCCGGGGGGGTGGGTGGTCGGGACTGATTACTGGTTACTGATAACTGATGACTGATGACTGATGACTGATTACTGATTACTGATTACTCGGTTCTGATACGGGGACTGAGCGTCGGAGGCGCATATACTTCTGGTAATGAAGCAGGTACTACCTTGGTTATTCGCGATCCTGTCCGGTCTTGCGCTGGCCCTCGCCATGCCGGGGCCGGGTCTCGGGCCACTCGCTCTCATATTTCCGTTCTTGCTCCTCGAGGCGTTGGAGCGCGGGCAGGGGAAGTGGCGTCCGTGGCTGCTGGGCTTGCTGGCGGGCGCCGTGTTCTGGGCCGTTTCCACTAACTGGGTCGTACCGGTGATGCACCACTACGGGGGGCTGCCGACGATGGCAGCGGTCGGCTGCCTGGTCGGCATGGGTGCATATCTCGGCCTCTTGTGGGCGATCGCGGCAGGAGTTTCTTCACTGGTTCCTCCCGGTTGGAGGATCTGGTTGTTCCCGGTGGCGTGGGTGGCGGCAACGGTTCTTCAACGGTTCCCACCGTATGGATTCACGTGGACCGGACCCGCTGCCGCGTTCGTCGACTGGCCATGGTTGATGGACTCACTGTCGGTGTGGGGCACAACCGGACTCGGGTGGTTTGTGATCGCTTTGAGTTCCGCGGTCTGGGGTCTTTTTCAGTTCGGTACTCGCCGGAGTGCTGGAGCGGCACTGGTTTTTTCGCTTGTTGCGCTGAGCCTGACGATCGTCACCGCGCCGGCTCCGGAATCCACTGGAGAAAAACTGATGGTGGTGGCGATCCAACCAGGGACTTCTCTCGAGGAGAAATGGGACCCGTCTCAATCAAAGGAAATCGCTGACCGGGTGTGGTCCATGACGGCGGACGCCGCGGTGCGGGGCGCCGATATCGTGCTGTGGCCGGAGGGTGCGGTCCCCTATCGCATCGATGACGATCCTGCATACCGCGAAGTGTTGGAACGGATGGCCGGCCAGTTCGAGATCGAAATCGTGCTCAATTCGGTGGCCTCGCTTGACGGCGGAGGGTACACGAACTCGGCCTTCCTGGTAACCGGCGAAGGCGTGTCTCCGGTGCGCTACGACAAGGTCCACCTGGTGCCCTTTGGCGAGTTTGTTCCGCGGTGGGCCCGCCTCGCCTTCACCGATTCGCTGGTGCGGGAAGTTGGGGCCTTCACCCCCGGGCGTCAACCTTTGGTCCTGCCGGCGCGCGTGCCGTTGGCGGTCGCGATCTGTTTCGAGGTCGTCTTTCCAGACCTCCCCGCCGCGCAGGTCCGCGCCGGGGCTCAGCTTTTAACGACTCTCACCAACGACGGCTGGTACGGTTTCTCATGGGCGCCGCGTCAGCACTTCACTCAGGTCAGGCTGCGTGCCGCCGAGACCCGGCGCTGGTTCGCACGGGCCGCACTGACCGGAATCTCCGGTTTCATCGACCCGTCAGGAAAGGTCGTATCGCATCTCGACGTCGGTGAGACCGGATTCTTGATGGAATCTGTGCAGCCGATGAATGGCATCACGCCGCGCGTGCGATTCGGTGACTGGTGGGCAGTGTTGTGTGCGATAACAACGATTTCCATCGTGGGGGCATCAGAAGTTCTTCGGAGGAGACGTCGCCAGGTAAAGAGTAAGGAGTAAAGAGTTAAGCCCGCCCACTCACTTAGATACAAGATGCAAGGTACGAATCCCACCCACCTGTCTCGTCCTGAAATAGTCTGGCACCCGACGTACGACCTCCATGAAGACCCTCCGGAGTGACGCCCTGATTTGAGCGCCGGAGGCGCGGCATATTCATAGCCTGGGGCGTGAGCCCCAGGGAAAGGACGACAAATAGAAACGAAGCCCCCGGAGGGGGCGACAGACATCTGTCTGTACCATGAGCCGCAGGTATCACCGCGATATTTCTGTCGCCGCTCCGCGGCTTTTTCAATATTTTCTCGTTCGTATCCTGGGGCTCACGCCCCAGGCTATGTATCTGTCGCCGCTCCGCGGCTCGGGTTCGCATGACAACTTTTCGTCAGGACCTGACAGGTGTGAGTCCGAGGGGTTGGACGGGTCTTGCATCTTGGACCTTGTATCTTGGATAATCTTAAATCGCTTCGCGAAATGTAGAAGCCCGTCCGAATGTTCAGTAGAATGATGCCGTCCGATTGGGCGGGAAAATCCCTGCGAGGCGATAATGCTGGAAGACCTGATTCAAACCGGAGAAGCTGAAATGGAGCGCATCCAGCGCTTGCGGGGGTATCTTTGACGAGGACTCGCTGAGGGAACAGCTGGCCGAGGTGGAAACCGAGGCACAGGACCCGGACATCTGGTCCGATCAGGACCGCGCGCGGCAGGTCATGAGCCGCCGATCTCAGCTGCAACAGCAAGTTTCAACCTCCGAATCCTTGATCGAAGCACACGAGGAACTCGAGGTGCTGATGGAGATGGCCCGCGAGGGCGAAGATGGCGCCGATACCGAACTCGGCGCAGCCCTCCATCGAATCTCACCTGAGCTCGATCGGGTCGAGCTGACCGCCAAGATGACCGGTGAGCACGATGCCTCCAACGCGTTCATCGAGATTCACCCTGGAGCCGGCGGCACAGAAAGCCAGGATTGGGCCCAGATGCTCGAGCGCCTTTACCTGAGGTGGGCCGAGCGGCGCGGCTTCACGACCGACCTGATGGATGAGCAGCCCGGGGAAGAAGCTGGCATCAAGGGCGCGACTCTTTTAATCAAGGGACCTTATGCCTACGGCAACCTGAGGTCGGAAAACGGCATCCACCGACTGGTGCGGATCTCGCCATTCGATTCGCAGTCGCGGCGCCACACTTCCTTTGCCTCGGCGCACGTCTACCCAGAGGTGGACGACAATGTCGACCTCGACATCCCGGAGAAGGACATACGCATTGACCGCTACTGCTCGTCGGGTCCGGGGGGGCAGGGTGTCAATACCACTTACTCGGCGGTGCGAGTGGTACATGAGCCTACGGGGGTCATCGTCACCTGCCAGAACGAGCGTTCGCAGATCAAGAATCTTGCCAGCGCCATGAAGGTCCTCAAAGCGCGGCTCTATGAGCTCGAGATGCAGAAACGTGAAGAGGAGATGGATAAGCTGAAGGGCCCGAAGAAGGATATCTCCTGGGGCAACCAGATTCGCTCATACGTCCTCCAGCCCTACCGCATGGTCAAGGATCTTCGTACGGAGCACGAGGTCGGCAACGCTGATCGGGTTCTGGACGGAGATATCGACGACTTCATCGAGGCGTTTTTGCACTGGAACGCCCAGCAGGAAGCGACGCAGTAGGCGGGCCGCCGGCCCGCCCAGTAACCAGTCATCAGTTATCAGTTATCAGTTATCAGTCCCGACCACCCACCCCACGGACTCTCAGTCTGACTGCCGGCCACTGATCACTGATTACTGGTCACTGATTACTAATGACTTGCCACCGCGTCCGCCATCGTGAGAGTCTACTGCTCAAGATGTTGCGCGAGGCCCATCTTGCGTGTACTGTGCCCGATGCGGGAGATGGCTGTTTTCAGTCGCTGCAGGTCGACCTGGTCCCTGCGTTTCGGAGTTCCCGCGAACCGTGACACAAGGGAGGACACGACCATGAAGCAGACGGCTGAACTCACCGGATCGGCTCGATTCATCGAACTTGAGGAGCGCTACGGCGCCCACAACTATCACCCTCTCGACGTCGTCATCGCCAAGGCCGAAGGCGCCTGGGTGTGGGACGTGGAGGGCAAGAGGTACATGGACTTCCTGGCCGCCTACTCGGCGGTCAATCAAGGCCACTGTCACCCACGTTTGGTCAAGGTGATGCGGGAGCAGGCCGAGCGGGTGACACTGACTTCGCGCGCTTTTCGCAATGACCAGCTCGGGCCGTTTTGCGAGGAGCTGACCAGCCTCACTGGCTTCCACCGCGTGCTGCCGATGAACACCGGCGCCGAGGCGGTTGAGACTGCGATCAAGGCGGCCCGCAAGTGGGGCTACACGGTCAAGGGCATTCCCGTTGACGAAGCCGAGATCCTGGTCTTTGACGGCAACTTCCATGGCCGCACGACGACCATCGTCGGTTTCTCCTCTGAAGAAGAGTACCGTTACGGCTTTGGCCCCTTCACTCCCGGTTTCCGCCTCCTGCCCTTCGGTAATGCCGATGCGGTCGAGGCGGCGATGCATGACAGGGTGGCCGCGGTGCTGGTCGAGCCGATTCAGGGAGAAGCCGGGATCGTGATTCCGCCGCAAGGATTCCTGCGCCGTTTGCGCGAGATCACCGCCGACCACAACGCGTTGCTGGTGGTGGACGAGATTCAATCGGGGCTCGGCCGCACGGGCAAGCTCTTCGCGTATGAGCATGAGGGCATCCACCCCGACATTGTGATCATCGGCAAGGCCCTTTCGGGCGGCATGTACCCGGTGTCGGCGATCCTCGCCGACGATGAGGTGATGGGCGTATTCAACCCCGGGGATCACGGTTCCACATACGGTGGCAATCCACTCGGCGCAGCGGTTGCCCGCGAGGCGATGAAAGTGCTGGTGGAAGAAGACATGGTGCAGATGTCGGCCGACAACGGCGCCTACTTCCTCGAAAAGCTGCAGGCTGTGGCCTCGAACCACGTCAAGGAGATCCGCGGTCTCGGTCTGTGGATCGCGATTGAGCTCAACGACCAGGCCGGTGGTGCGCGACGTTTCTGTGAGGCGCTGCAGGAGGAGGGTCTGCTGTGCAAGGAGACTCACTCCACCGTCATCAGGGTTGCCCCGCCGTTGACCATCGGGCGTGAAGAGATCGATTGGGCGGTGGAGCGAATTGCGAAGGTGTTGACGACGCTGTAGCTGGCTCCAGAGCGCCGATCGAATCGCGTCCGCGTCCGAGTGCGAATAACAAAAAGAGATCTTTTCGGGCGCGGGCACGGACACGGACACGGGCACGGGTTAAACTGCCTTCAATGCGGAGACAGGGTCCCCTCACAACGCGCCACGTAATCGTAGCGGTGCTCGTGATGGTGGTGATCAATGCCCAGTTGACCTGGTGGATCGTTTTCATCCTCCGCCTCAACCACACCATTCTAGGATTCGAGCGCGAACGCTTCCTGG
>Ga0224513_10000399_pt1 | contig 15998 bp, 17 predicted proteins | sample SF_May12_sed_USG_5_FD_169109 | JGI IMG/M metagenome (GOLD analysis project Ga0224513, IMG submission 169109) | Sediment microbial communities from San Francisco Bay, California, United States - SF_May12_sed_USGS_21 | ecosystem: Environmental > Aquatic > Marine > Sediment | place: USA... | reverse complement strand
TCGATCGATGCCCCAGCGATGGCCGCTGCCGCCAATAACAAGCTCGCGATACAGGTGGTCGATCACGGCATGAACACGGCCGCAGGGACCGACGACATTTCGCCCGAAGAAACAGCTGCCGACCAGGCCGCAGAATCGTCTGACCGGCGAGCGGCACCTCGAGTCGACATCATGCGACAGCGGATTTTCGATGAAGTGCCGCTGCAGCAACCGCAGTTATCCGAATCGGAACAGCCCGATGGCATGCGCGGTTCGCTTGCAATCGACAAGACCAAAGTGGTCGAAGAACCGGCAGCAGTGAACAACACCGATCAGACCGACGGCGCGGACGAGCTCCCCGAATTCTCCGGAGATGAAGTCCTGCGCTATCGGCAACAGATGTACCGCAAGGATATCTGAGCCTGCCCCGGCCGTGCTCAGCGGCCAAGGACGTTCGCTATTCCCCAGTAGTTGTCGCCTACCAGATTGGCGTCTGACTTTGTAACGACACCATTCGCGTTGATCGCGAATACGGTTGCAACGGTGCCCGCGACCGGCACCGCATCGTCGTCTTTCTGAAAGACCGCGTGTTCCGCGATGAGGTCGGCGCGGCGCTTGAGGACATCCGCATAGTCGCTCGCCTTTTCCATCGACAGGACCTGCGCGACGACTCGCTCGAGCAACTGATCGCAATCCGGCTTGTTGCCGTAGTTGATCGCGCCGATACTCTTCTCGCTAGATTCCTTGACCATCGCAACGAGATTGCGGTCCTTGAACTGCAGGAAAAGATGCTGCGCAAAGGCAATAATCATGAAGTTGATCGAACGTTTCTCCGGGATACTCAACCCCGGTGGATCGGGATGCTCCGCCTGTTCGATCGACTCGAGTGTTTCCAGCAAGGCCTGTTCATCCTTCCTGACTGCGTCCAGCCGCTCACCAAGCTCCACAAGCTCACTGGATGCGGTGCGCCCCTTCAGAATCTTCGAAAACCCGCTCATCGACTCCACCTGATGCCGTTCAGCCTGGACCTCGTCCTCGAGTAAGTTCACTCTCTCGCGGTGTTCTTCGAGTTCCTTCTCGAGCTCCGCTTTTCGTGCGTCCCGTTTCTCCCGCCAGGCCTGCATCTGGATGTCCCGGCGCCGATTCTCACGCTGCAGCTTGAGTTGCTCGGCGAATTTCGCCAGGTTGCTCTGGCACCGCCGATTCAATGAGCGAAGCTGATAGAACACCACAACGGTATGCACCCACTCCGGGTCCACGAGCAGGCTTTCGAGATGCTCCAGTCTCTGGGTGACCCTCGCGGTCGCCCCCTGTTGCTCCCTGATGAGCTGTTGCAGGCGATATTTTTCCTTATCGAGCGCAGCGAACTCCTTCTTGAGTTCCGCGCGATTCCTGAACAGCTCTACCAGCTTGTCGCTGTCGTCATCGGGCTCGTTCGCGATTCCGAAGAGTGCTTGACGGCTCGCCATATCGGGTCTCTTGACATAATACAGGCCGCGACCAGTTCGCCGCGATCTGTCGAATGATGTCAATTACGTGAAGGCGAGACACGGACGTGATCGACAGTTTCAGCAACTGCCGCAGGGGTCCTTATAAGCGTTCGAGAACCAGGTGCCCCTGGTCGGACAGGTATTCGAGCCACTTGTTGAGAATGACATTTCGGCGCCAGCGGGCGTCGAGCTCGCGGCGATTCTTCCTGATCAACTTTCGCAACTCCGCATGCCGATGATCGCCGGCCAGGCTCATCGCCTCTGCCAGGCGGCCGTCGAGATAGGCGCGGACCTTGATGTCGGGGTCGGCCAGCCGGCCTTCATCCGTCTCGAAATTGTAGGTCAGCGACATCGTGATGGTGTAGCGGCACCGCTCGAGGATCTCAACGAAGAGCTCACAGTCTCCGGCGACCCGGGAACGGAAACAACCGTCGAGCCGCTCAAGCTCGGGGACCAGTTGCAGAAGCCGAAGGTAGTTACTCTCGTACATAGCCATGAGACCGACAAAGCTGCGCGGTCTGACGACGGTCTCGGGAACCAGCTGTGAATCGAGTAACATGCGGCCAATATAGCACAGGGTTACCCGCTCAAAAGGCAAGCAAATACCGTTCCAAGACGGGCGTCACAAAGCTGGAAATCAGGCTCGAACTCGCCGCTCGACGCCGGTACTATCGAGGATTCGGCTTGCGATTTCCTCGATCGAGAACTCCGTCGTATCCACGTTCGGAATAGCGTAGCGCCTGAATATCTTTTCCGATTCACGGAGTTCGTAACGAACCTGCTGGGCACTCGAGTACGTGCCGAGCGGACGCCGTTCCTTGCGTATGTGACGCAAGCGCTCGGGTGCGATCGTGAGGCCGAACAACTTGTGCTTCTGCTCCAGCAGCACCTCCGGCAGCTCACCGCTCTCGAACTCCTCGTCGGTCAGAGGGAAATTGGCGGCATAGACGCCGTACTGCAGCGCCAGGTAAAGACAGGTCGGCGTCTTTCCGGAGCGCGAAACGCCAATGAGAATCACGTCGGCCATTTCGTAATTCCTGCTAATGCCGCCGTCGTCGTTCGCCAGTGCGAAGTTGGTCGCCTCGATGCGCCGCATGTACGCCTCGATGTCCGTCATGCCGTGCGCTCGTCCGGGTTCGTGCGTGGATTCCTGTTGAAACTCGACCTCCAGCGGCTGCAGGAATACGTCAAATATATCCAGGTGAAGCCCCTGAGCTTCCCGCACGATACTGCGTAGATTGTCCTGTACCAGCGTCGAAAACACGATCGGCCGCAGCGTATCCGCGTCACCAGCCGCGTTTATCCGGGCGACTGCTTCTTGCGCCTTGTCATCGGAATCTATAAATGGCAAAGTCACCTGCCGAAATTCCTGGCCGTTGAACTGAGTCAGCAAACTGTGCCCGAGTGTCTCGGCAGTCACGCCGGTCTGGTCCGAAAGAAAGAAAACAGTGCGTTCAGTCATATTTAGCAGTCTCGTCCGGTCGCCGCGATCCATATCGCCGCGAATCTCCTTTTCGAAATACGATTGTCCAGTTCCTGTAATGGAACACAAGGGAGCCTAGTTTGGAACCATACGTCATCAAGCTCGCCGAGCTTGGAATGAGTGATGTGGAGCGCGTCGGCGGCAAGAACGCTTCGCTGGGCGAAATGATAAGCAACCTCAACGGCCTGGGAGTGACCGTCCCCGGAGGATTTGCGACGACGGCGACAGCCTACCGCGATTTTCTCAGTGCTGACGATCTCGACGCACGAATCAAGTCGCTCCTGGATGATCTCGACGTCGACGATATTGAAGCATTGACGTCCGCCGGACGCCGGATCCGCGAATGGATCCTCAACACGCCTCTGCCCGAGCGCCTGATGGCTGAGATTCGCAGCGCCTGGGATGAAATGAGCGCCGGCGAAGACATAGCTGTGGCTGTTCGTTCATCTGCGACAGCCGAGGACCTCCCGGACGCATCGTTTGCAGGCCAGCAGGAAACCTTCCTCAATGTCCGCGGCCTGGATCACCTCAACGACGCCCTGCACCAGGTGTTCGCGTCGCTTTTCAATGACCGGGCGATCGCGTACCGCGTGCACCAGGGATTCGATCACAGCCAGGTTGCTCTCTCGGTGGGCGTGCAGACGATGGTTCGCAGCGATGTCGGCGCGTCGGGCGTAATCTTTACGCTCGACACCGAGTCCGGATTTCGAGAAGCAGTTTTCATCACCTCCTCTTACGGTCTCGGCGAAACCGTCGTACAGGGCGCAGTAAATCCCGACGAGTTCTATGTCTACAAGCCGGCGCTCCGTGATGGCAAGTTCCCGATACTTCGCAAGACCCTTGGAGGCAAGGCCATCAAGATGATCTACAGCGACGACCTGCAGCCGGGAAAGACGGTCGCAACGGTCGACGTCGACGAGGCGGATTCGCACCGTTTCTCGTTAAGCGAGGAGGAGATCATAGAACTCGCCCAAATGGCCGTAACGATTGAAGATCACTACCAGCGTCCGATGGATATCGAATGGGGCAAGGACGGTACCGACGGCAAGATCTACATCCTCCAGGCACGCCCGGAGACCGTGCAGAGCCGAAGCGGCCGGACCATACAGCGTTTCACCCTCAAAGGGCGCTCGGACGTCATCATCAAGGGCCGCAGCATCGGCCAGAAGATCGGATCGGGCACAGCGCGTGTGATTCGCGACGTCAGCGAGATGAATCGCGTACAGAACGGTGACGTGCTGGTCTCGGACATGACGGATCCGGACTGGGAACCTGTCATGAAGCGAGCGGCGGCCATCGTCACCAATCGCGGCGGCCGCACGTGTCATGCGGCGATAATCGCGCGGGAACTCGGAATTCCGGCGGTTGTGGGCTGTGGCGACGCGACGGACGTGATCAGCGACGGCGCCGAGGTAACGGTGAGTTGCGCCGAAGGCGACGAGGGAATGGTTTACGCAGGTCGGCTGGAATACGAGAGGACCAGGATCGAGCTGGATTCGCTACCCGACATTCCCGTAAAGATCATGATGAACGTGGGCAATCCCGACCGCGCATTCGATTTCGCGAATGTGCCGAACAGGGGCGTCGGTTTGGCACGACTCGAATTCATCATCAACCGCATGATCGGCGTACATCCCCAGGCGCTGCTCGAATACGAGTCACTCGATGACTCGACGCGCAAGGCGGTGGACGAGCAGATGGCCGGCTATGATGACCCCGTAAGTTTCTTTGTCGATCGACTCGCTGAAGGTGTATCGACAATCGCCGCCGCGTTTGCGCCGGAGCCGGTAATCGTGCGCATGTCGGACTTCAAGTCGAACGAATACGCCAATCTCATCGGCGGCGATAAGTATGAACCGGATGAAGAAAATCCGATGCTGGGTTTCCGCGGCGCTGCGCGCTATGTCGCCGACAGTTTTCGGCCCTGCTTCGAGATGGAATGCACGGCGATCCGCAAGGTGAGAAACGACATGGGCCTGACGAACGTCCAGGTCATGATTCCTTTCGTACGTACGGTCAAGCAGGCCAAAGACGTCGTCGAACTGATGGCCGAGAACGGTCTCGAGCGTGGCAAGGACGATCTTAAAATCATCATGATGTCGGAGTTGCCTACCAACGCCCTGCTCGCAGACCAGTACCTCGATCACTTCGACGGCATGTCCATCGGTTCCAACGACATGACCCAGCTCGTGCTGGGGCTTGATCGTGATTCAGCGCTTGTGGCCGACCTGTTCGACGAGCGTGACGACGCTGTCAAGGCCACGCTAGCGATGACGATATCTGCCTGCAAGGCGCGGGGGAAATACATCGGAATCTGCGGACAGGGACCGTCGGATCACCCGGACCTGGCGAGATGGCTGCTCGACCAGGGTATCGAGAGCATGTCCCTCAATCCGGACAGCGTTATCGAGACGTGGCTGTTTCTCGCCGGGGAATCCGTCTGACCCGGACCGGGATCAGAATCGATCGTAGCGCGACCTGCGTTGCCAGCGGATCCGTGGCAGCCATAGCCCGAGAACCATTCCGACCACGAGCACCAGCGCTCCCGACATGAACCAGTAGCGGGTCGTCTGACTGCTCAGCTCACGGTTCTCCTGCTCGAGCGTCGCGACGCGTATTTCCTCGGCGGCCAGCTGCTCTCGCAACTGCTTGTTCTGGTTGTTGATTGCAAGGATATTGGCGGCAGTACGCTTGATTTCCGCGAGTTCCTCCTCGAGCCCACTCTTGTCACGCTCGAGCGTCTCGATCCTATTCGTGGCCGTGTCGTATTCGGAGCGAATTGCACCGAGTTGTGAGTTCAGCGAGGTGCCGCGCGACGCCTCACTGGTGAGCTGGCTCGTCAGTCTGGCAAGCTGCTCCCTGGCGGCGGGTTCGTTCATGAGGTAGCGGGTCAGCACCCAGCCCTCTGTTCCGCCTCCGGTGCGGACACGCGAATACCCGGATTCGGCATCCCTCTCCAGGACCTCGAGTTCGGTGCCGCTGTTCAGCATCAGCTCGATGGCGTTGCTCGTGGAAGGACCGCTCCGCAACGTAATTTCGAATTCATCGCTCACCCAGGCCGATTCGGCGCTGGCGGCGGTCGTAAACAACAACGCCGACAGTAGCGACGCTGCACAGCCGTTGATCATCAGTTTCATGGCGCAACTATAAGACATGGGGCTCGGCGGTTCTAGCCAAAAATCTACCAAATCAGTCGCTTAACGGCGACAATTGGGAGGGGTTCTGGTCCAGACGGCGAGCAGGTTGTTGGCTGGCATCGAGTAGACGCGTGCGATTTGCATGCCGTTCTCACCGGCCAGGACTCCCAGGTCGTCGAGATCGCGAATGCCCATGGCCTCATTGCGAGCGCGAAGTGAGGCATCGAACGCTTCGTTACTCGGCGAACTGAATGCGCCGCCGCGGCTGAAGGGCCCGTAAAGACAAAAGACGCCCGGCTCTCGCAACATGGCACCCACGAGCGCAAACATCCGACACACGGCGACGTAGCTCATGATGTGCGCGGTGTTGGCTGAGAAGACGGCATCGTATTTCTTCCCGCTCGGTTCGACGGTCAGCACATCGAAGTCCATCGGCGCCAGGACGTTTTCGAGACCTGCGTCCTCGATCCAGGCCCGGATTCCGGCATGCGACTGCTCGAGGTCACTCGTTTGCCATTCCAGATCGGGCAGCGCTGCCGCCACCGTGACCGCATGCTGACCGGTACCCGAACCGATCTCGAACAACGTCGAGCACTCTCGCAGCTCGTGCCGCAGGACGCCCAGGATAGGCGCAGCGTTCCGCGCCGCCGCCGCCGCGCAGGGCTTATCCACTAACGGGTCATCTCCGCAAACACGGACTGGTCGAAAAGTCGGTCACGGTACCAGGCCAGTTCTTCGATCGAATCCCGAATATCCGCCAGTGCGCGATGAGTCGACTCCTTGCTGAATCCTGCGGCTACTTCCGGCGCCCACTGCTGGGCCAGTATTTTGAGCGTGCTAACGTCGAGATTCCGGTAGTGAAAATAGTCCTCGAGCTCCGGCATCTCGCGCGCAAGAAATCGCCGGTCCTGGCAGATGCTGTTGCCGCACATCGGCGACGCCCCTTTCTCAACCCAGGTTGCGAGGAAATCCAGCGTCGCTTTCTCCGCTACTTCGGTACTGATTGTGCTGGCAAGCACTCGCGCAGTCAGGCCCGACTCGCCGTGCTGACGAGTATTCCACTCGTCCATCGCATCCATCGTCTCCTGCGACTGCGAAATGGCGACTACCGGGCCCTCGGCGAGTTCGTTCAGATACTTGTCGGTGACGATTGTCGCAACTTCAATTATCCTGTCGTTAACCGTATCGAGGCCTGTCATTTCCAGGTCGATCCAGATGAGATTACCGGCGGTGTCGATCAGGGGCGGACGTTCGTTCATTGCAGATCCAGTATCTACTTGCGTGGCCGTTAGTGTACAACGCGTGACGGTGCATGGTGCCGCATAGCACGGCATACTTCGACACATGCACGCCAAATGCGAACAATCATGATCCAGCAGGACGCCCTCGTCGTCGCGACCTACAGCCGCAGAATGCAGTTGCTGTTGCCCGACGGCCGCAGAGTCGAGGCACGCATCAAGGGCAAGCGTCTGAAACCGGTCTGTGGAGACCGGGTCGAAGCCGAACCAATCGCCGACGAGCCGGACTGGCTCATCACCACGATTGGCGAACGCCGGAATCAGCTGACGCGGCCGAACCTCCGCGGCAAGGTGGAGGTCCTCGCTGCCAATATCGACAGGTTGCTGGTGATGGCCGCGCCGACTCCGGAGCCTGACTGGTCCATCGTCGACCGCTACCTGTGCGCCGCGGAACTAATCGGCACGGGCGCCGTTGTCGTGTTCAACAAGAGCGACCTGACTGCCGGAGGAGCGGTGGACGAGGTCCTCGACGACTATGCGCGTATCGGCTACCCGACGGTGCGCTGCAGTGCGAGGACCAACCGCAATATCGACGCCGTTGCCGGGCTACTGCGCGACGGCGTATCAATCATTGTGGGTCAATCGGGCGTCGGCAAGTCCAGCCTGATCAATCGGCTGCGTGAGGACGATCGGCAACGCGTCGCCGCAGTCTCCGATAAGAGCGGCGAAGGGCGCCACACGACCGTCAACTCCGCCATGCTGCAATTGCCGGGTGGCGGCGCCGTGATCGACTCGCCCGGCGTGCGCGACTACGCGCCGGCCCTGCAGGCCGACGAAGTGGTCCTCGGGTACAGGGAAATCGCAGCCTCCGCCCAGGATTGCCGCTTTGCGAACTGCCGCCACCTGCGCGAGCCAGGATGCGCCGTAAAAGCGGCGGTAGACAATGGAACGATCAGCAAGCGCCGCTATGACAGTTACCGGCACCTGCTCGCGCTGACTACGAAACTGACGAGCGGTCAGTACTAGCCTGGCGGCCAGGTCATCGCCCTGCCGCCCATCAGGTGCAGGTGGATGTGAAATACGCTCTGGCCTGCTGCTTCATTGCAGTTCATGACTACGCGATAACCGTCCTCGGCGAGACCTTCGTTGGCAGCGATTCTTGCCGCCGTCAGGAACAATTCGCCGACAAGGGATGCATCGCCGTCCTGCAGGTCATTCATCGTGGCTACGTGACGCCGCGGTATCAGCAATATGTGTGTGGGCGCTATCGGATTGATATCGCGGAACGCGATGAGCGACTCGTTCTCGTAAACGATATCGGCGCCCAGGTCTCCATTGACTATTTTGCAGAAAAGACAGTCGTGTTCACTCATAAGTTTCCCCTATTCGACCAGGCGGCGTCCGTAGAATGCGTGCGACAATGTGCCGCCATCCACGTATTCGAGCTCGCCGCCCAGCGGCACGCCATGTGCAATCCGGCTCGCCTGCACGTTGTGCCGCTCCGCCAGGTCGGCGAGATAGTGCGCGGTTGCATCGCCCTCGACCGTCGGATTCGTGGCAATGATCATTTCACCGATGCTGCCTTCCGCAAGCCGCTGCTCCAGCGTCGTCAAACCGAGTTCCTGCGGTCCGATGCCGTCAAGCGGCGACAGGTGCCCCATCAATACGAAGTACTGGCCACGAAAACCGGTCGCATCCTCGATGGCCATGACGTCTGCCGGCGATTCCACGATGCAAAGCTGCGTCTCGTCTCGCCCGCTTGCGCTGCAGATCGAGCAGAGTTCGTACTCGCTCAACATGCGGCAGCGCTTGCAGTGCCCAATGCCCTGCACTGCCTGTGATAACGCGGTGGACAAAAGCGATGCACCGTCGCGATCGCGTTCCAGCAGGTGAAACGCAATTCGCTGTGCCGACTTCTTGCCGACACCCGGCATACAACGTAATGCGTCGATCAACTGGACCAGCAATGGGGAAAAGGACATACGCTGTTCAGAATGGCAGGTTCATGCCCGGCGGTAGCGACATTCCCGAGGTCATCCCGGCAAACTTCTCCTGCACGGTTTTCTCAACCTTCGTCACTGCGTCGTTGAATGCCGCCGTGATCAGGTCCTCGAGCATCTCCTTGTCGTCGCCAATCAGGCTGTCGTCGATTTCGATGGCCTGCAGGCGATGTTGGCAGGTCATCGTAACCTTGACCATACCGCCACCCGATTCGCCCGTAACGGTTAGCGAGGCCATTTCCTCCTGGGCCTTTTTCATGTTGGCCTGCATCTGCTGGGCCTGCTTCATTAACTGACCGATACCACCTTTCATTGCTTGCTCCTTGCTAGTCGGATCGCGGCGAATCCAGCGGTTCGATCGAATCGGTCTTGAGTTCCGCGCCGAACATGTTCTTGAGTCTCTGTACGTTGGGGTCGGACTCGAGCGATTTTCGTGCCGCAGTGATTCGCTCGTCCGCCATTTGACTTTCGCGCTCGTGTGGCGTTTTGGGCGTCGATTTCGCGATACGAATATCAACGACAAGTTCCTCACCAAAATGCTTCGACAAGGCCGCCGCCAGGGCGTCCTTGCGTTGCCGGGTCAACAATGATTCAGAGCGCGGATCCAGACTTAGATACACGCTGTTACCCTCTCGCTTGTCCAACGCGCAGTTGCCAGCCAACATACGCAGCGATCCCGTCAGGCCAAGCTCGCTCATGAGTGCACCCCAGTCCGGATCCCGCCAACCCTGTGCGCCGGCTGCGGGAGCCTGCGCCGCTTTGGCGGCCGGTTTGGCGGCGGACGGTGCTGTGCCCGGCCTTGCAGCCGCTGGCTTGTCGGCGGAACTGCCTGAGCCACCGCTCGCCGCACTGTCAGCCGCGGGTTTGAAGGCAAGCATCCGGAGCAACGTCATCTCGGTGCCACTGCGCGGGTCCGGGGCCAACGGCAAATCCCGTCGGCCCGTCAGCGCGGTCTGGTAGAACAGCTGGACATCAGCCGGATCGAACAATCCCGCGAGTTCGGACAACACGCTCTCCATGATCTCGTCATCGGCGTCCGTGGAGCCGATGAGCTGGTGCACCGCGATCCGCTGCAACATTCTCGCCAGGTCCTCGAGCAACCGCGCATAGTCCGGAAATTGCTCGTCCAGCTCGGCAACCAGGTCGATGATCCCGGCAGCATCGTCTGCAGCCAGGTATCCAAGCAGCCGGACGACGTGGTCGCGGTCGATAGTGCCGAGCATCAAAGCCAGCGATTCCAGGTCGACCTTGCCACCGCAATAGGCAATCGCCTGGTCGAGCAGGCTGAGGGCATCCCTGAGGCTGCCGTCGGCCGCACGGGCCAGCATCGCAAGCGCAGGCGTTTCGGCTTCTATGCCTTCGGCATCGCAGATATGCGCCAGCCGGTCCTGAATCAGCTTCGGCGTCAGGCGCTTGAGGTTGAACTGCAGGCAGCGGGACAGGACCGTCACCGGCAGCCGCTGCGGGTCCGTGGTTGCCAGCAGGAATTTTACGTGCGGCGGGGGTTCCTCGAGTGTCTTCAGCAACGCGTTGAATGAACTGGTCGACAACATGTGCACCTCGTCGATGAGGTAGACCTTGTAGCGCCCTCTCGAGGGGGCATACTGCACGTTGTCGAGCAAGTCTCGAGTGTCGTCAACCTTGGTCTTGGATGCGGCATCGACCTCGATGAGATCCACGAAACGCCCCTCGTCGATCTCCCTGCACGCACCGCACTCCCCACAAGGTTCGGACGTTACGCCCTTCTCACAATTGAGGGCTTTCGCCAGGATTCTCGCGATCGTCGTCTTGCCGACACCCCGGGTGCCCGTGAACAGGTAGGCGTGGTGAAGGCGACCGGAGTCGAGCGCATTAACCAGCGCTTTCAGCACATGCTCCTGTCCGACCGTGTCCGCGAAGGTTTTTGGCCGCCATTTCCGGGCCAAAACGAGATAGCTCATAGCGAAACCAAGAGACGTAGACCGCCACCACTAAAGGTCAGCCAGTGTAACGCACCGACCTCCCGCCGCAAGGGGCAAACCGCGACCCATTCTGAGGTGAAAAAGCGGAGTGGCCCGCGCCAGCGAGTCCCCGGCACCCAGCGTCACCGCTACCGCTGCTCCCTTCCGGGCCTGACGGAGTTCACGGCTGGCCGTCGCGGGGAAGCCGACGCGGACCGGCCGCGATTATGGCCGCTCTGCGGCGCGGATACAACGCGAGGCTCAGAATGCATGCGAGAGTTTCAGGAGCAGATAGCCGCCATAGAGTGCCAGGACGGTGATCGCCTCGCCCTTCTGGATGCCGCGTTTCCGGACGAAGAACACCAGCACGATCAGCGTCAGGAAAAACAGGAATGGCAGATCGTAGCGCAGTAAATTTCCATCGAAGCGCAGAGTCGAGATCACCGCAGCCGCTCCCACCGGCACAAGCGTGTCGAATATGTTGCTGCCGATGAGATTGCCCACCGACATCCGCGCTCGCTTCCTGATCGCCGCGCCAACCGATATGGAAAGCTCCGGAAGGCTCGTACCCAGGCCGATGATAATGACCGCGATGAAACTCTCGCTGATATTTAGCGCGGCTGCCACGGCGATGGCCCCACTAACCGTAAGTTCGGCACAGATTCCCACAATGGCGAGGCCGACCGCGAGGTACAGCCAGGGTTTTGCCGTACCGATTAGCCCGTCCACCCCGTCCGGGCCGGCACTCTTTCGCCGATCACCGAACAGCGCCGCAAAGTAGACGAAATAGACGACCAGTAGCGCGATTCCCTCGGTCCTCGACACAGCGCCATCAAAACCGAAGATGCCGAGGAGCAAGGCCGAGCCGAGCAGTACGCTGCCGTGCTGAAAAACCACGCTCCGCGGTAAAGTCAGGTAGGACAACAAAGCCGCGGTGCCCAACACGAAACCGATCTGACCGAGTGAACTGCCAATCGCCGTGCCGACAATGACGTCGGACGCATCGCCAGCTCGCAGGTTGATGACCGCACCATCAATTGCAATGGCCAGCTCTGGAAGATCGCTCCCGATCGACAGGATGGCGACGCCAACGATGAAATCGGATACACCGAGCCGGGACGCAACGGTGACAGCGCCCCGGATGGTCAGCTCCGTCCCGTACCAGAGACCCGCCAGGCCCAACAGCAGCGACAGATAGTCCAATCGACTGCCCCTTTACTCCTCGGTGCGCGCGCCGGCGCTTTGCTCACGTATCGCCTTGAACTCGGAACCCGCTTTCCACTGCGGCCAGCGCCGCGAGTTGCCCAGCTCTTCGATGATCGTCCGGATTAACTCGATGTCCTGGGCAGCACCACGCAGATCCCAGTCCGGATCCCAGGCGTCGCAGGTCTGGTGGTAACAATTGCCGATGTAATCTGCAATCCACTGCTCGCCCGCCTGCCGACCGCCCTCGACGAGGTCGGCGGCGCCCGCAATCTGCATGATTAACAGCACCGGTACGCCACCCCTGGCCATGGGAAAGTGATCGGCCCGGTAAAAAAGTCCGTTCTCCGGCAGGCTCTCGGGGGTAACGCTGCGCCCCTGGGCTGCTGCAGCGCGAGCAAGATCGTCTTCGAGTTCGCTCTGACCCTCGCCAACGAGTACCACGTCACGAGCAGGACCGGCTGTATTGAGAATATCGAGGCTCAGGTTGGCGGCCGTCTTCTCCAGCGGATAGATGGGATCTCTCGCGTAGGCGTCAGAGCCCAGCAGGCCGCTTTCCTCGGCCGTCCAGGCCGCGAAGATCACGCTGCGCTGGAGCGGAGGCCCGGATTTCAGGACACGGGCAATCTCCAGTACACCGGCGATACCCAGCGCGTCATCGTTGGCGCCCGGCCGTACCGTTCGGCCCTGCTCGTCGGGTTCACCGACACCGTATGCGTCCCAGTGGGCTGCGACCATCAGTAACTCGTCTGGATGTTCCTTACCCGGCAGTATCGCGAGGACGTTGCTGCTCTCGAAATGCTCGACGGAAACCGAAATATCCGCTGCGAAACGCGCGCTACCCAGTTCGAATGCCTGGAAATCGGGACTGCGTGCCGCGATTCGAAGTTCCTCGAGATCGTAGCCAGCGCTACCCATCAACGCTGCGGCAGCCTCCCCGTGCAGCCACCCCTGCAGCATGACCGGCGGTTTCCCGGCGCTGGCAGAGGCTACGGCGTAGTTCTCGCCTGGCGAGGATGATGCGACGTTCCAGCCGTAGCCCGCCGCTTCGGTCTCGTGAATTACCAGCGCAGCCGCTGCTCCCCGGCGCGCCGCTTCCTCGAACTTGTAGGCCCAGCGGCCGTAGTAGGTCATTCGCCGGCCGCCGAATCGGCCGGCAACGGGCTCTCCCGGCTCAGCAGCAAAATCCGGATCATTGACGAGATACAGAGCGACCTTGCCTTCAAGGTCGACGTCACCATAGTCGTCCCAGTCCCTTTCTGGCGCGTAGGCGCCAAAACCCACGAACACGACAGGCGCATCGATCGCAATTGAGTCGACCGCGCGCACGGTACTTGCTTCGATGTCCAGCTTTTGCTCAAGGGGCTGCGGCTCGCCATCAACGACGAAGCGGAGGTTTGCCGGGCCCCGGAACAGCGTATGGATCAGCGGCACGTCGTGTGTCCACCCACCGTCGATGCCACCAGGCTCGAGGCCCAGCTCGCTGAACTGCCGGACAAGGTACTCGACCGTCTTTCTGCCGCCCGGTGTCCCGGGCGCTCGCCCCTCGTACTGATCGGATGCAAGCTCCCTGACGATTGACGACAGTCGTTCAGTTTCGATTCGAGGTGAGGCCTCTCTGGCGGCCTCGTCACCACCGTCACATGCAGCGAATGCCCCAATGATTGGCAATACCGTCCATGCGCGCAGCCTCATTCGATCACCTCTTCCACTTGTCTGGATCACTATGCATGTTGCATGCGAAGAGAATCGTGCGCAACGAAAAGCGGCGAGCATCGCTCGCCGCTCTTGTTAGCTGTAGTCAGGCCCGTTCAGTCGTTGTCAGCCGCCCTGCGCCGGTTGGTACCCAGGTACACCCGTGACGAATCGCAGTCAACCTTGCCAGCGAACAACTCCTCAGCTTTCTTCCAGCCACTTTCGTTGTACTGATCGTAGTCGACACCCTGATCTTCCAGATTTTGCCACGCCGAGATGAATTTGAAATCAAATTCTTCGCCGCCACCGCCGTACGCCGGGAAGAATACCCACATACCGGAGGTCGAGCCATGCCCGGAACGGTACTCCGCCCATGAGCTCAATGCGGGCGATATATCTCCGAAAGTCGTTCCTTCGGCCAGGTTGCAATCCGAAAACGATACTACGATGTTCGAAGGATCGCTGCGCTCCGGCGGTGTCTTGTATTTCAGAACCGCGAAGTTGGCGTGAATGTCGCAGCTCCAGACTTCGTTAAACTCGTTCAGGACATCGCCGCCGGTAGCGATCCATCTGTCCTGCGCCCGACCCAGCATTTTCGCGCTGTCCGAACCTCCCAGCCAGATGACGTCAAACTCCTGGTCGGGACCAGAGTAGTAAGGCACCAAAGTCCAGCCCGAGTAATCCTGCAAACCCTGCTCGTCGGCCCATGCGTTCCATTTGTCGACGACCTTGTCGAGATCGGCCGGACCCTTGCCTTCGTTGTATTTGCAGGCAAACAGTTCGACTGGCGTTGCGGGATCCGGCCCGTCCGAAGATTCTTCATGGCTGTCCGCGATGGCTGTTCCGCACAGCAGCAAAGCGCCGCTAAAGAGCGAGATCAAGATCTTTTTCATTTCTGTCCCCTATTTTTTTATTGTATCGGCGGGCCAGATGCCCTGCCTTATGTCCGAGTATAAATGTTTTCCGAGAGCCCGTACAAAAGTCCGCCGGGCGAGATAGGCCTGTCGCTTTACGATCACCATCCCGTATCAATAAGCACATTCCAGAATTGACTACGTCTGCTCTCGTAGGACAATGTGTTTGTTGATAAAGGCAAACCTGACCAAAGTCAGTGACGCAAAGCCACGGATCCTCGCCTCCTCCGAGAAGTCATCTATAGCTCGTCGAAGGACACCAAGATAGCCGGGCTACCGCAGCTGGAAGTTATTTTCCTCGTCGGGAGAAAGTCATGACTACCAATGTTGCCGATTTTGTCTTACACATTGACGAGACTCTGCCGCCTGATCAGTTGAAGACCATCGAAAGTCACATTATGGGCGTGGGCGGTGTATTGACGGCGTCTAACCGGGATGACAAGCCTCACCTCATCCTGGTCACTTACGATCCACAGAAAGTGAAGTCGCACGATATTCTCGTAAAAGTCGAGAGTGAGGGAGTTCATGCAGAATTAGTAGGCCTGTAAAGCCCGGCCAGTCTCCCGGTCGGGCTAATCAAGTTGTGACAGGATACGAAATGCCGCCGCGGACAATCTTCGCCAGTGAGGGTTACCTGGGACGGGGGAAGAGGTTTAAGTGCTACTTGGCTAACCGCAAACTCGTCATGCTGCACATGAACGGGGATGCGATTGACTTTGGCGGTAAGCAGCATGTCTGCCATCCGTTCGACGCTAGCTGTACAGGTTGGGCTAGCAGATTTGTTACCGTTGCCGTTCCCGACGTCACATGAGTCGATCATGAACCATGGGCTAACTCCATTCACATCGCATTTGAACTCGTAAATGGACGGATCAGGGTCCAAGAGTGTGAAGCGAACGGAGCCGTCGTCATTAAAGCT
>Ga0224513_10000395_pt1 | contig 16085 bp, 16 predicted proteins | sample SF_May12_sed_USG_5_FD_169109 | JGI IMG/M metagenome (GOLD analysis project Ga0224513, IMG submission 169109) | Sediment microbial communities from San Francisco Bay, California, United States - SF_May12_sed_USGS_21 | ecosystem: Environmental > Aquatic > Marine > Sediment | place: USA... | reverse complement strand
CTATTTTCCCATCAGAATTTGGAGGAGATACAACAACAATTCTTTTTACACCTGCAATTTTCGCTGGAATTACAGACATAATTACAGAGCTTGGATATCTTGCCAATCCACCAGGAATGTAACATCCCACATTTTCAATTGGGATAAATTTTTTAGAAATTTTTATTCCATCATTGTTAATTGTTATATTTTTTAGTAGTGATTTAACAGCTGATTCTGTTTTTTTGAGTCTAGATTTTGCTAAACGTAATGCAGAAAGTTCAGTTTTTGAAATTTTAGAATATGCATTCTTTATTTCCATTTGTGATAGACGTAATGAAGAAATATTTGCACCGGTAAATTTTTTTTCGTATTTTCTGATTGCTTTATCTCCATTTTTTTTAACATTTTTAAGAATAGATTCAACTATAGCTTTGTTATTTTGAGGTTGTTTTGGAAGAATTTGTGCTGCAAATTTTTGAACATTGGTTACTTTTATTATTCTCATCAATTTTCTTCGTCACGCTTTATCTCCTCAAGTTCAAGTATTTGACGTGGTTCATGAACCACAAGGCCTTGAGCAATTTTCCTCAGATTAGGAATAAGTTTGTGGAATTCTTCTTTTTTGATGACTGTGTTTACTCCAAACCAACCTTGCTCGCTTAGTGGACTTATTGTGGGTTTTTTGAGGGAAGGCATCTGTGTCAAAAGTTTTTTTAAATTTTTTTCTTCAACATTTAGATAAATGTGTAAAAATTTTCGGCCATGAACAGCACCTTTCATTAAAGTCACAACATCAAATATTTTTTCACGTTTTTTTGGATCTTTTAATGATTTTTTGTTTACAATCAAGTGTGCAGTTGAAGTAAGAACTTCATCGACAATTTTTAATTTGTTTTGTTTTAAAGTTGTCCCAGTTTCTGTAACATCCATTATTGCATCAACATCTTCAGGAGGTTTTGCTTCAGTTGCACCAAATGATAAATGAATTTGAACACTTTTGTTAATTCCCAACCTTACCCATGGTGTTACAATTAATGGATCTTGAGATCCATAATATTTTTTGTAAGATTTGCATTGTTTTAGAAATTTTGAAGCAGTGGTTAGATATTCTGAAGAAATTCGTAATATTTTTTTCTTTTTGCCATAATCTGCAATCATTGCATCAAGATTCTTGTAACTATATTTTTCAGGAAAAGCAATCACTAATCTGATTTTTCCATACTCTAAATCTAAAATAGGTTCAACATCAGAATTTGTTTCTCCAACCCAATCCTTACCAGTTATACCTACATCATACAATCCTTCTGCCACCATAGTGGGAATTTCTTGAGGACGAAGCATTTTGACAATAATATTTGGATCATCAAGATAGACCCTGTATGTTCTATCTTTTCTATTTACTTTAGTCCAAGATCTTTCTAATAATTTGAAAGTAGCTGCCTCTAAACTTCCTTTAGGAATGGCAAATTTTATTTCAGACATTTTTAATTTTTTCACTTTTTATCTATATAATAGCATGTTTAAATTTGCTCAAGTAATTCTTTGGCCCTATCAAGTGAAATTTTCTTTTCTTCAATCATTTTTTGAACGATTTCATCTATTTGTTCAGGAGTAGCTCCTGCAGCGGCAGCAAGATTCCTTGCGTGGAGACGCATGTGTCCTTTTTGAATTCCTTCAGTAGCAAGAGCTCTAATCGCACTATAATTTTGAGCCAAACCAGTAGCAGTCATCACACATGCAAGTTCTTGTGCAGATAAAACTCCAAGAATTTTTGTACAGACTTTGGCCACAGGATGAACATTTGCAATTCCACCAACAATACCTACTGAAAGAGGAATTTCCAAGATTCCAACTAAATTTCCATCATTGTCTTTACTCCATTTGCTTAGAGATCGATATTTACCAGATTTTGCAGCATATGCATTTGCTGCAGATTCAATTGCCCTACTGTCCTGACCAACTGCATTTGCAACAGCTATAATTCCATTCATGACACCTTTATTGTGAGTAACTGCTCGATAGACATCATTGTCAGCAAATTCAAATGCTGAAATAATATTGTCAACTACTTTTTCTCCTCCAACTGCTTCTTTTTCAAATACTGCTTTTGCTTTTACAAGTCTTCTAGTAGAATAATTTGACAATATTCGAAGTAATGCTCTACCCCCAGTAATCTTTTCAATTAAAGGAGAAACAGATTCACACATGGTATTAGTGACATTAGCACCCATTGCATCACCAACATCAATTAAAAGTTCTACAATGAGCATTTTGCCAGATGGTGCATCAATTTCTTTACAAAATACTTCTTTTGCACCTTTACCCATTTTAGACAAAGTGTTACTTTTTGAATTTGCTAATTGAAGAATTTCATTTGAAGAATTTTTAATTTGTGAAATTGCAGAAGAGATATCGACATCTAACATTTGTATTTGACCAATGCTAAAAGATTCATCGGCTGCAACTTCAAATCCACCTTTAATTCGTGCTATTTTTGCTCCTTTAGATGCTGCTGCAATCACAGACGGTTCTTCAATTACCATTGGAACAACATAATCTTTTCCGTTAATCTTAAAATTTGTCGCAATTCCTAACGGGAGTGAAAACGTCCCAATTGCATTTTCAACCATTTTATCTGCTTTATCAAATGAAATTCCTCCGTTATCATTTTGTAAAATATTTAATTCATCACTAGTGAGATTTGCAAAGTTTGCAATAATATTTAGTCTATCTTTTCTAGATTTTTCAAAAAATTTGGAAATTGATGAATCTAGCATTTTATTTCAATATCCTCAATAGTTTATCATCCATACTATCTGGAAAACCTTTTCCATCAGTATTTGAAGTAATTACATAAAGACTACCATCAAGGCCTTGTACTACATCACGAACACGTCCTACACCACTAAGAATTGATTTTTGAGAGCTTAATCCCTCTTCAAAATTTAATTGGTATAGATTAGCGGCTCTCATCGACGCCATTATGAATGGAGATTCAAAATTAAGTAGATCCCCAGAATAAAACAAGATACCACCTGGCTCTATACTTGGATCATAACAAAGAATAGCATTTTCAAAATTTTCATCACTTGAACATTGTTGTTCAGGCCATCCATAATTTTTTCCTGGCTGAATTAAATTAATTTCATCATTTTTTTCGGGTCCAAATTCTGCTACAAATAAGTTCCCATTATCATCCCAAGTCATCCCTTGAGGATTTCTGTGTCCAAATGAATAGATTGGCGAATCAGTAAACGGATTATCATTAGGAATAGTGCCATCGTCATTGAGTCTTAAGATTTTTCCGGATAAAGAATTAAGATCTTGAGGTAGATGAGATGCATCAGAAACAGTACCTGTACCTATATACAATTTTTCATCGGGTCCGAATTTGATGAAACCACCATTGGTAAAAGAAGACCCAGGAATTTTATCAAAAATAGTTTCTGCATTTTGTAGTTTATTTTCAGATTCAGTTATTCTTAAAATCTTATTCCATAGATTACCATCTTCATCATATGTCAAAAATACATACATGTAGTGATTATTTAAAAAATTTGGATGTAATGCGATGCCCAACAATCCACCATCAAACACATCAGCAGGACGTAATGCAGCCAATGGTGATTCTAATAAAATATTATTTTGGATCACTCTAATCAAACCACCTTTTTCGGTAACAAAAATTCTATCATCAGATACAGCAATGGCACGAGGCTTATCGAGATTTTCAGCTATAGTAATTACAAAGTCACTTTTAGAATTTGAATTAGGTTCGGGTAAAGGAATTGGATCAGTTGGTGAAGTTAAAACAAATACCGAAAATACTACGGCAATTGCAATTACAAGAATTTGGATTTTCTTATCCACAGAAAGATAATCTTTTCAAATCCTATTAATTACTTTCAAGAATTTGATAAAGCGTATATACGGCTGAACTTCATTTATGTTCAGCGGGGTGGGGAAGTCAGGTCATCCCGGCGGGCTCATAACCCGCAAATCAGTAGTTCAAATCTACTCCCCGCTACTTAGTTTCTATAAACATAAAACCATGAAAGAGATTTATCAAATTTTGTAGCTTTGTTGATAGTTCCAATTCGTTGTAATGGTCTAGTAAGATGTCTATGAGCAGATATTTTTGGAAGATAGAGTTGTTTTTTGATTTTTCTTGAAATTTCAACAGGTATTTTTTTTGAAGCTTTTTTTCCACAACGAGTACATTGAAATCCTTGATTCTGACCTTTAGACTTCATTTTTTTGTTACATTTCTCACAATTTGGATTTGATAGTGAGATATTCTTTTTCAGAGCAAGAACATCAAGAAATTCTAGATTTATGATTCGGGGGAAATTTTTTGAAGCCTTTCTAACTCCTCCTCCTACACATATTTTGTCACCTTTTATCAAATTTGAAGCAATTACTGAAATTCCCGTAGGTTTGTAAACAGCACACCAAAATTCGTGGTTTTTAGAAATGATTTTGAAAAATATATGGCCACCCTTGACAATTTTTGGTATGTTTGATACAATACCAGTAATTTTTCCAGATGCATACGGTTTCATATTTTTAAAATTTAATTCATTTTTCAAATGATCACCAGTTCCCTGATTGGATTTGAAAATCATGTAACCATCTAATTTTTCATCACTTTTTAGAATGGTAGTAGCATAAAGTAACGAATCTACATTTTCACCTCTAACACCATAAAAAACAGGATCAGGTCCATGAGGGGTAATTAAGATCCGTTCTTTTTTTGTATCAAAGCTGTTAAACGTGTTAGGAAAAGTTTTTTCTTGCATAATTTTTACGCTTTTAGCAGAAATTTTTCGTTCTTTTCCAAATTTTGGTTTTTTGCGATAACTCAAAAGTTCCAATGTGTGATCATGAAAATCATATCCTATTGCACCAATAGCACCAACCAATCCTTGGCCATTTCCTTGATAATAAATCTCCAGATTATTTTTTTTGGCAAATTTTTTTGCATTGTTTCTATTAATTAATTGCCATAAAGCTAAGTTACTAAATTTAACAAATTCAGAGGGAATTAAATCGCTTTCATAAAATACCAGTCCAGGATTTGCACCATTTTTAGTATCAGAGTATTTTGAAACAAGATTTTTAATTTGATTTTTAACTTTAGAAGGATTTTTTGTCTTTATTTTAATGGAAACTGCCCCGTTTCCTCTTGTTTTCCATGGAATGTTAGGATTAAATCTAATTAATCTTGGAAAATCAAGAAACTCAGTTTTCTGTTTATGAAGTAAATTAACAATTTTGTAGGCTAAAAATGTAGTACACATTCCTTTAGAGGAATCAGTATCATCAAATCCAACATTAAGAACAGTTTCTTTTTCCATAATTCACTTTAACAATTGAGACATTTTTAGTTGTTGTACAGTTCAATTGATTTAAATTAATAACGCCATATTCCAAGCTGAATTGATTATAATAAATGAAGAAAGAATTTTCAAAAAAATAGAGGAAAAAAATCCAGCATCAGTTTCATTAAATGGTCCAGACGGTATTTTACCCCAAGTTCAAGAAACTGCAAAGAGAATAACAAAGAAATTTGGAATTCCCGCCTATATTTTAGCAGATACAACATGGGGAACTTGTGATCTTAATACAAACGGTGCAAAAGTTCTAGGATCCGAAATTCAATTCAACATTGGACATACAATCAATACAGAATCATTAGAAAAAAATCTAGTCTTAATTGATGCTTTTGATGATGTAGAGTTTGATAGTGTTGCAAAAAAATGTACAGAATTATTAAAAGGAAAAACTATTTCGTTAGTTACAGACAGTCAGCATTTACACCAAGTAGATAAAGTAGAAAAAATTTTAACAGAAAGTGGAATCAATGTCAAAATTGGAAAAGGAAAAGGACAATTAAATGACGGTCAAGTTTTTGGTTGTGAATTTTATCCCGCATCAGACTTAAAAAAAGAAGTAGATGGCTATGTATTTTTAGGACAAAGTAATTTTCACGCAGCAGGTATTGCATTATCAACCAATTTACCAACTTATGTTTTAGATCCATACTTTAACGAAGTAAGAGAAGTCACAGAATTTGCCCAGCAATTAAAAAAGAAAGCTACTCTTGCAATATACAAAGCAGCTGATGCAAAATCATTTGGAGTTATTGTAGGATTAAAAGAAGGACAACTATCCAAAGTTTTTGCATTAAAAATTAAAAAAGAGTTAGAAAAAGAAGGAAAAGAAGTTCAATTGTTTGCACTAACAGACATAACAAATGACAGATTAAGAAATCTTAAAGGAATCGATGCCTTTATTCAAGTTGCATGCCCACGAATTTCTACAGATAATCAATTTGATAAGCCAGTTTTATCCACACCCCAGGCAAATGCCCTTCTTAAAATTTTACGAAAAGAGGATATCGGTGAATATTTAGAAATTCAACATTGGTTATAATTACAATATCAAATTTTGGAATCTAGAATCGTCCAATAGTTTTTCAAATGATTTTGATTTTTTTGCTTTAATTTTATATTGTATTCCATGAGAAATTGCACGTTCAAGCAGATTTAATGCTTCATTATTTTTGGAGAGCATTACAAAGCTACATGATTTATCAAATAAAACATCCCCATTATCAGGATAATCGTCTAATATTTCATTACAGCATAAAATGGATTCATCAAAGTTTCCCATAGAAAACAAAATTCGTTCCTTATGATATAGAACAGTGTTGTACTTTGGATTAGTATTTAGAATTTCATTACAAATTGATAATGCTTCAGTAAAATTCCCCTTTTTGCGAAACAACGAGATTTTGTTAACTAATACAGCTAGATCATCTGGGAATATTTTCAAAACATCATCATAACACTTCATAGCATTATCAAAATCTTTTAGTTTACTGAGAGCATATCCCTTATTATTAAGAGAGCTAACATGTTGAGGATTTTCGTTCAGAATTTTGTCGTAATATATTATTGCGTCTTGAAGTTTCCCTTGTAAAAATAATCTATTTCCTTCATCTAAAATTGAATTAATCTTAGGATCTGTCATATCAATCAAGAGTCAGGTTTGATTAGAATTTTTCCAAATAATCCTTTACCTTTGAGCATTTTTGTATGAGCCTCTGCAGCTTGTTCCAAAGAATATACTGAATCAATTGTAGATTTTATTTTACCTTGTGACATCCAATAGAGACCTTGTTCTAGTTCAGCACGGGTTCCTTGAGTTGAACCCAAAATATTGATTCCCTTGAAGAAAATATGGCGTAAATCTGTCTCGGCATCATACCCAGTGGTCGCACCAGTTGTAACAATTGTTCCACCATAATTTAGTAATGTTAATTCTTTATTCCAATGAGAGCCACCAATATGTTCAAAAATTACATCAACACCAGGAATATCTCCAAATGATTTTGGGATTTTTTTTGCAATTCCTCTAACTTCTTTGTGCCAATCTTCTTTTCTGTGATCCACTGCAAAGTCTGCTCCAAGATCTAAACATTTGTCTAGTTTATCTGGACTTGCTGTTGCAATGACAGTGCATCCGAAAAGTTTTGCGATTTGAATTCCATAATTACCAACACCTGAACTACCACCCATAATCAAAACTAATTGTCCAGGTTGAATTTTTGCCCTACCAACTAGCATGTGCCATGAAGTTAATAGAGTCATTGATGCAGCAGCAGCTTGATCATAAGAGACATTTTCTGGAATTTTTACAACATTGACTTCTGGAAGATGTGTAAATTCACAATAACCTCCCCAGAGGGGACCTGTTTCAAACCCCCAAATAGTTCGTTGCCTACAATCAAATTCTCTACCACTAGTACATGCCTTACAAACTCTACAGGACATATTTCCATGTGAAACAACCCTGTCTCCAACTTTGATATTTTTAACATCATTGCCAATTGTAGTAACCTCACCTGCAGCATCAGTCCCAGAAATATGAGGTAATGGGATTGCTAAAGGTTTACCTCTCATGCCCCAAATATCATCATAATTAAGGGCTGCTGCTTTTACCTTGAAAATAACTTCATTAGATTTTGGTTTAGGTATCGGAATTTCTTTAATCTTTAAAATTTTAGAAAAATCATCATCAATAGTATATTTATCATATACCAGGGCTTTCATGATTTATTTCTAATTTTTGAAGATATATGATTTACCAAGGTACTTCAGACCACAAACAATTATAATCACAAAAATAAAATTCTCATCATGTCTGAAAATGCAATATTTCCAGGTGACAAAATAGCATCTATTGAAGAATATGAGGCTGGACATAACGCTTTTGATGATGGAGATATGGTTCGAGCTGCAACAATTGGAGAAAAAGACATCGATAAGGAATCAAGAACTGCCAACATAAAGCATCCAAAACTACTATCAATACCAAAAGTTGGAGATATTATAATTGGAACAGTTGCAGCAGTAATGTCATCGATGATTGCAGTTTCAATTGATTACATTAATGGAAAACCCACCACATCTAAAGTAGAATGTGTATGTGGAACACGGAATTTAAGAATAAGAAATGTGGCATTAGTTAACGACATAGTTACATTAAAAATTATCAGTCATCTTAATGGTACAATTCATGCAAGTATCAGTGAACCGAATTTAGGAATTTTATTCACCAAATGTAGGAAATGTGGAGGTAAAATAATTCCAATGCGTGATGCCATAAAATGTACAGATTGTGCGTGGATTGATGAAAGAAAACTTTCTGCAAACTTTGGAAATAGTGATTTCGTTAATTTAAGAGGTTAACAAATGATACATGTTTCGTTCCAAGGTGAACGAGGTGCATATAGTGAAGCTGCAGCAAGAGCGTTCTTTTATGAAGAAATTGAAACTATCCCTCTTACAACATTTACAGAAGTATTAGAAAACACATCTAAAGATAAAACACAATATGCAATTTTACCAGTAGAAAATTCACTGGAAGGAAGTGTTGGCGAAAGCTATGATCTGCTTTATTCAACATCTCTAAATGCAATAGGTGAGATTTATCATAGAATTGAACATTGCCTGATAGGAATTGGAAAATTAGATCAAATAGATACAGTTTATTCACATCCACAAGCTTTAGGACAATGTAGAAAATTTATCCAAGAACACAATATGAAAACAATTCCCGCATATGATACAGCTGGAAGCATAAAAAATGTCAAGGAGTTAAAAAAAGAGAATTGTGCGGGTATTGCCAGTAAAGATGCAGCAGAAATTTATGAAATGCCAATTATTTCAGATAATGTTGCAGATAATCTAAATAATTATACGAGATTTCTAATTTTGTCAAAAACAAACAGTCATGAAACAGGTAATGATAAAACATCAATCATATTTTCAATAAAACATGAGCCTGGCTCATTATACAAAATTATAGAGAATTTTCACAAAAATAATGTCAACCTTACAAAAATTGAATCAAGACCAACAAAAGTAAATACTTGGGAATATAATTTTTATGTAGATTTTGAAGGACACAAAAATGATCCTAAGATTTCAGAAATATTAGAAAAAATAAAGCAAAAAACACTTTTCATGAAAGTTTTAGGCTCATACCCTTCTGCAAAATTAAACTAAAATCCTTTGGGTTTTCTCAAAGTAAATCCCATACTAAATCCAATGATTACCACTCCAGATGTTATCACCATAAGATCATAAGTAAACCAAATAGGATCAGAACTTCTGATTAATTCTCCAGTTATAGACAATTCTGCATTACCTGTATTTTGAATCAGGATTCTTGTTTCACCGTCTTCTAGATGAGTCCAATCTAAAATCAATTCATTTTTGTATGAAGTATTTGGAATCTGTAATCCATTTTCCGGACTTGAAAGTTTAAGGTCAAAAGCATCACCAACAATTTTCATATGTTGAGAAGTGTCCTTTGGAGCAGGAATTGTATAAGGTATTGTATTACCTACCGCTACAACATAATCTTCGTTAATAGTAATTGTTCCAATATGTAAAATCAAAGAATAACCTCCAATTGCAATAATTGCACTTCCAACTATTAATCCAATGATAGTTCTTTTAGAAATCATATTGAGATTATTCTATATACTGCATAAAAAATTACCTACATTAAAGAAACATCATGAGGTTGACTTTCTGCAAATCCAGCTCTTGACATTTTGATAAACTCTGCATTTTCTTGCATTTGAGGTATTGTATGAGCGCCACAATAGCTTAATCCAGAACGTACTCCACCCGTAAGTTGTTTTAGTATATCAGTTACAGTTCCTTTGTAAGGGACCATAGCTTCAACACCTTCTGCAACATAATCATTAAGATCATCATCAAGGGATATCAAGCCTGTTTCTTTGGATTTTCTTCCTATAGATGCTGCTAGTGATGCCATTCCTCGATATACTTTGAATCGTTTTCCATTTTTAGTCAAAACTGTACCAGGGGATTCATCAGTTCCTCCAAGCATGCTGCCTACCATTATGGATGAAGCACCAGAAGCCAATGCCTTTGTTGCATCACCAGAGGTTCTAGTTCCACCATCAGAAATTATTGGAATACCATAATCCTTGCCAATTTTTGCGCAATCCATTACTGCAGTTAATTGCGGCACACCAGAACCGGTAATTACTCTAGTAATACAAATTGAACCAGAGCCCACACCAACTTTTACTGCATCAACTCCTGCTTTAATCAAATCTTCAGCGCCTTGAGCAGTTGCAATGTTTCCTGCAATTAATTCACAGTCTGGAAATGCTTTTTTGATATTACGAATAGTACTCATTGCATTTTCACTATGTCCATGAGCTATGTCAACTACAAGCACATCAACACCTGCTTCTAGAAGAGATTCACTTCTTTCTAAAAAGTCACCTTTAACTCCAACAGCTGCTCCAACTAGGGGTCTACCTTTTTTATCTTTGGATGCATTTGGAAAATCAGCATTATTTGTAATATCCTTACTTGTGATTAGACCTTTGACAATTCCCGAATCATCAACGATTGGTAATTTTTCTATTCTATGTTTGTGTAAGATTTCTTTTGATTCATCTAATGTAACACCAAGATTTGCAGTTACTACATCCTTTGTCATTACATTTTGAATTTTGTCATTTTGATTAGCAAATAGTAAATCTCTTTCAGTTACAATTCCTATTAATTTAGAATTAGAATCAACAACTAAGAGACCAGAAATATCTTTATCTTCAGCATAATCTATAGCATCTTGAACAGATTTATCTGGAGATACAGAGTAAGGATTTTCTATCATTACACTGCCTGATCGTTTTACTTTTAGAACTTCATTTGCTTGTTCTTTAATCGTCAAAAATCTATGAATTATTCCTATGCCTCCAGCACGAGCCATAGTTCCTGCCATAGAGGATTCAGTGACAGTATCCATATTTGCACTCACAAAAGGAATGTTAATTGAGATATTTTGAGATAATTTTGTAGTTAGATCAGTCTGGCTTCTACTTGTAATATCTGAATATTTGGGTACGAGAAGAACATCATCAAATGTTAATCCTTCTTTAAATTCCAATGAAACCTTTGTAAGAAAGTAAAATATCGATTATAAGCCTTTGTGTTATTTGAATAGTTGAGACGCTACTATTATTGCATCTTTAGTAGCCTCCACATTATGAGTACGAATAATATCGGCTCCGTTCAATACAGAAACAGTTTCTGCAGCTATTGAACCAAATAACCGATCAGATGGATTTTCTTTTCCTAGAATTTCACCTAAGAATGATTTGTTCGAAACAGAGATCAAAATAGGATAATTCTGTTTAATTAAATTTAGATTTTTTATTACAAATAGATCTCTTTCTAACCAATCCAATTTGATTTTTGTAAAAAATGGACCTTTTCCGGTTTTTCTAAAAAATCCAATGGCAGGATCCAGAACAATTTTTTCAGAAGGAACATTAGATTTTTTTGCAATTTTCAAGCTTTCTTTAAGAAGTTTTTTTGTGGTTTGTATAGAATTACCAAGAATAATTTTTGAATTATATGCACATAAAATTAGAGATGGAGCAAATTTTGAGATAACATCTTGCATTTTTTCATCATATTTTAAACCAGAAATATCATTAATTATTTCAACACCATATTCTAAAGAATCTTGGGCAACTTTAGCCCTACAAGTATCAACAGATATTGGAAGATTAGTAAAATTTTGAATTATTTTAATTGCGTTTAGAATTCTTTTTGACTCGACTTTTTCTGAAATCAAGGTGGATAAATAAGGTGCAGTAGACATACCTCCAACATCAATAAAATCTGCTCCTTGATTTTCCATCTGCTTAACAATATTTTTTATTTGAGTTTTACTAGTTTTAACAGACTTTTTGTAAAATGATTCAGAACTGGTGTTTAGAATTGCCATTATACGTACAGGATTCTTTCCACCCACTCTTACATTACCAATTTTTGCCACATGGTTTATCAAAAACTAATGCAATTTGAGTTATATGGTAATTTTAGGTTGGAGAAAAAAGTATTCAGATATTTTAAAAGAATTCAAGTATGATGAAAAGAAGGATAAAGAATCAGCTATTCTTTTAAACACAATTTTAGAAAAATCAAATACTAATGAGAAAGTTATTAATTTGATTAAAGGAAAAACAGTTTTAGTTATTGGTTCGGGACCATCTTTGTCAACTGCCATTATAAAATTAAAAAAATATAAAAAAACAGTTAAAATTGCTGCAGATAGTGCAATTAAACCACTTGTAGAGAATGGAATAATTCCAGATATTATTGTTACAGATTTAGATGGGGATGAAAATACACTTAAAAAAATTGGAAAAACAAAATCTATATTTGTTGTACATGCACATGGGGACAATATAGAAAAATTAGAGTTGGCAAAAAAATTTAAAAACTGTATTGGAACATCACAATCAACACCATTTAACAAAATTCAAAATTTTGGCGGATTTACAGATGGAGATAGAGGAGTTTTTCTAGCAAATCATTATGAAGCAAAAAAAATTATTTTATTTGGAATGGATTTTGGAGAACAAATTGGAAAGTTTTCAAAAACCAAAAAATCAGAAAGAAAAATAAAATTAATGAAATTAAAAAAAGGAGAATTTCTTTTAGAATGGCTATCTACCATTACAAAATCTGAATTATTCACTACATCAAAGCCAATTAGCGGATTTGAAAAAATTTCATATAAGAAACTGGATATCATAATTACCTAGAATGCATTTAATACTCATCCCTCATTTATCAAATTATGAAATTCTCAGAGGAACAAATTAAAGATATTGTTGCTTTAAAAGAAAGCTTGATCGAGCAGATTGATAAACATCAAGAGGGCATAGAAATGATCGAAAAAAACATTATAGTTTTAGACTTGTTTTTAAAAGGTTCAAGTTTTACAAAAGCTTCTCAATTAGGAACAAAAATAGAGGCAAAATCAAAAATAGAGGCCATAGAAAAACCCGTAAAAAATTCAATTCCAATTAAGAGAGTAAATGATGGTAAAATAATTGCTAATGCGTATGTTACACCAGAACAAGTTTCCATAGTTTTAGATAATGAAATTGTGATTAATGCAGATACCCCACCTTTCAAGTCATTTTTCTTGGATAGAATAATTGGTGAAATGAAAAAGAAAGACTTTGTAGAAGCAGAAAATGGAAAAATCCAAAAAGAATCAGTGATTGATTACATTATTAATAAAAATGGAACAAACATTAGAGAAATTGTCATTAAAAACTATAGGCAAAAAGAAAGGGTGAATGAATTAATCAACACAGCAGGATGGTCATTAACCCGAATGCTTGAAAATATCAACAAGTGATAATATGGACAAAATAGTAGTTTTAGATTTTGGATCACAGTATAGTCATTTAATTTGTAGAAGAATTAGGGAATTTTCAGTTTATGCAGAACTTGTACCTTATGATATTAGCTATGAAGAGTTACAAAAACTAAACCCAACAGGAATAATTTTTTCTGGAGGTCCATCAAGTGTTTATAATTCAGATGCACCAATTCCAGAAAATAAAATTTTTGATATGAATTTACCATTACTTGGAATTTGTTACGGTCATCAATTGATTGTAAACAAGTATGGTGGTAAAGTAAAAAGAGCAAACAAAGAATATGGTTCATCATTACTAACAATTGATAATGATAAAGATCTTCTAAATGGAGTTGGAGAATCAGTAAGAGCTTGGATGAGTCATGGAGATGAGGCAGAAAAAATTCCACCTGGATTTAAAGTGATAGGGCATACAGAAAGCGCAAAGGCAGCCGCTATTGCATCAGAGGATAAATCAATTTATGGAATTCAATTTCATCCTGAAGTAGTACATACAGAACAAGGTACAGAAATTCTAAAGAATTTTGTTTTGAAGGTTTGTAAAGCAAAACAAGATTGGACTATGGAGGGTTTTATTGATACAGCCATAGAAAAAATTAAAAAAATAGAAGGAAACGTACTTTGTGGTGTTAGCGGAGGCATAGATTCAACGGTAGTTGCATTACTTATTCACAAAGCAATCGGGAATAGACTCAAATGTGTTTTTGTAAATAATGGCTTGCTACGATTAAATGAAGAAAAAGAAATTGAAGCAATGTTCAAAAATAATTTCAAAGTGGATTTTACAGCAATTAATGCAGCAGATGTATTTCTAGAAAAGCTCAAAGGAATTGAAGATCCTGAACACAAAAGAAAAACCATAGGTGAAGAGTTCATTCATGTTTTTACTGAATTTGCTGAAAAAAATGGTCCTTTCAAATGGTTAGCTCAAGGTACACTATACCCAGATGTAATTGAAAGCGGGGTATCAAAGGGACCTGCATCAGTGATAAAATCTCATCATAATGTAGGGGGATTACCAGATTGGCTCAATTTAGAAATTTTAGAGCCATTAAGAGATTTGTACAAAGATGAAGTAAGAAAAATTGCAAAAATTCTCGAAGTTCCAGAGAAACTTTTCATGAGACATCCATTTCCAGGTCCAGGCTTAGCTGTGAGAATAATTGGAGAAGTTACTCCAATAAAATTAGAAATTTCTAAAACAGCTAGTAAAATTGTTGAAGATGAATTAGTTGAAGCAGGTTTGTATGAAAAAGTATGGCAAGCATATGCAGCAGTGGGTGATGACAGAGCAGTAGGGGTTGTAGGAGATGAACGTAGATATGGAAATATAGTTATGATCAGAGTTGTAGATTCAGTAGATGCAATGACGGCAGATTGGACTAGATTACCACATGGATTATTAGAAAAAATGAGTAATAGAATAACAAATGAGATTGAAGATGTTACATGGGTTACCTATACTATTTCAAGTAAACCACCGGCAACGATTGAACCACAGTAGTGATAAATTTGGAATACAAAAAAATTTGTGATTGATATGGATTTTCATGTTTTTGACACATATGTAAAAGCAAAAGATGGGCATACAATGCATTTTGATGTTGTAACGGATAAGAGTGAAATAGAAAAAGCAATTTATTTTGCAAAAAAATGGTTAGAATCAATTGGAGAAGAATCATCCATAGTGACAACAAAAGAATGTAAATTTTGTCATACACAGTCGGTTCCAGAAGACATGGAAATTGAAATAATGACAGATGGATATTCAATTTCAAAGATGGAAGGATGCCCGAATTAAAGCATACATGCTCCAAAAACCCCTGCAGAATCACCTAATTTGTTTTTCAGTATAGGTGTATCAACTAAATCCGAAAATACTTTGCTGTAAACTGATTCTTTTCCCTCAGTGTACAAAAAATCAATATTTGATAAACCGCCACCTAAAACAATTACATCCGGATCTAGAATATCTATTACATTTGCTAAACCATATCCAAAATTTTCTAAAAATTCATATTTCCATTTTTTTCCAATTTCATTATCGATATTAGAAAGGATTTCGGGCAAAGATTGTGATTTACCAGTTAGTTTAATCCATTGATTTTCCAGAGAAGGACCACTGATGTAGGTTTCCACACATCCAGTTTTACCACAATGACATGAATTGCCATTACGATGTAATGTATGATGACCCCATTCACCTCCAATGTTAGTTCTTCCAGAATGTAATTTTTTATCAATTACGATTCCTCCCCCTATACCAGTTCCAAGAATAACACCAAAAACTAAACCATAAT
>Ga0224513_10000392_pt1 | contig 16103 bp, 8 predicted proteins | sample SF_May12_sed_USG_5_FD_169109 | JGI IMG/M metagenome (GOLD analysis project Ga0224513, IMG submission 169109) | Sediment microbial communities from San Francisco Bay, California, United States - SF_May12_sed_USGS_21 | ecosystem: Environmental > Aquatic > Marine > Sediment | place: USA: California... | reverse complement strand
GACCCGCCACTACCCGAGCACGCTCGACATGGTGCTCGACAGGGATGCCGTACCGAGCTCAGTCGTCGAGACCCTGGTCTCGACTGTCCACGACAACCTCGACGCGGTCCACCGGTACATCGAGCTGCGAACGCAGGTCCTCGGTCTCGAGGACTTCCACATCTATGACCTCTACGTCAGCATGGTGCCCGCGGCCCAGACCACATACACCTTCGACGAGGGCTGGGCGATGGCGATGGAGTTTTGGAAAGAGACCTTCGGCGAGGAGTACGCCGCGGTCGCCGAGCGGGGGCGCAAGGAGCGCTGGATCGATGTCTACCCGAGCACCGGCAAGTGGGGCGGCGCGTTCTCGTGGGGAACCTACAACTCGGTCCCCTACCTCCTCCTCAACTGGGGCGGAACCCTCGAGGACGTCTCCACCCTTGTCCACGAAATGGGCCATTCCATCCACAAATACCTCGCAAACCAGAACCAGCCCTATCACGACGCCGGTTCCAGCCTCTTCGTCGCCGAGGTGGGTTCGGTAGCCTCCGAGTCGCTCTTCTTCGAGTGGTTGCTCGAACGCACCACGGACCCGACCGAGCGGCTCGCCCTGCTCAACCAGCGCATGAACGACATCGTCGGCACCTTCCTGCGGCAGATTTTTTTCCACGAGTTCGAGCACGCCGCCCACATCATGGCCGAGCAGGGCAAGCCCCTGACCAAGGAGTCACTCGGCGCAGCGTGGAGTGATCTGTGGCTCGAGTACTACGGCGACAACGTGACCCTCGATGACGAGTTCAAGGGCGGTTGGGCGCGGATCCACCATTTCTACCGGACCTACTACGTCTGGAAGTACGCCACCAGCTTTGCCGCCGGTGAGGCGATCGCCGGGCGCTTCCGCGCCGGTGACCAGACCGCGGTCTCCGACTATCTCGAGACCCTCAAGCTCGGCGGCAGCGTCTACCCGATGGACGCGCTCAAGCGTGCCGGGGTCGACATGAACGATCCCGAGGTGATCCGCGCAGTGATGGACCGCTTCCGCTCGATCCTCGGTCAGATGGAAGAGATCATGCTCGAGGAGTAGCGATCAGAAAGGGATTTATAAACCAAACCCCGCGGTTGCTACCGCGGGGTTTTTGCATCGGGAAATTTTGCGCCACCGAGTATGAGGAGCCACCCTTCGCATTGTTGGCCTCAACGGCAATCTGTGTCGTCCGATCGACCCCCCACAATGCGAAAAGTGGCACCTTGCGGTGCTCGCTTGGGCGCGCAGTATTGCGAGCGCGCTGACTTATAGACCGCCTCCGAGCACACCTAATATGAACGCATACTCCAACGCCGTTTCGCGGTACTGCTTGAAGCGGCCGCTGACACCGCCGTGGCCCGCTGCCGCCATCTCGGTCGTGAGCAGGAGGGGGTTGCTGTCGGTCTTCATGGTCCTCAGTTTGGCCACCCACTTGGCAGGCTCGAAGTATTGCACCTGCGAGTCCTCGAGCGCAGTCGTCACGAGCATCGCCGGGTAGTTCTTTGCCTCGACATTGTCATAGGGAGAATAGGACAGCATGTAGTCGTAGTACTCGCGCTGTTTGGGATCGCCCCACTCGTCGAACTCCCCGGTGGTCAGCGGAATATCGTCGTCGAGCATGGTCGTCACCACATCCACCCATGGCACGTTGGCGATGATGCCGGCAAAGAGCTCGGGCGCCATGTTGGACACCGCGCCCATCAAGAGGCCACCGGCGCTGCCGCCACGAGCGAAAAGACGGTCCGGCGACGTGAATCCCTGATCGACGAGGTACTGGCCACAGTCGACGAAATCGGTGAAGGTGTTCTTCTTTTTGAGCAGCTTGCCGTCCTCGTACCACCTCCGTCCCATCTCCTGCCCACCTCGAATATGGGCGATCGCAAAGACGAAACCACGGTCGAGGAGACTCACGACTTCGGGCCGGAACCACGCCTCCATACTCGAACCGTAGGAGCCGTAGGCGTAGAGCAGCGCCGGATTGGAGCTGTCGAGTTTGAGACCCGTCTGATGGACCAGCGAGATCGGCACTTCGACTCCGTCGCGCGCCGGCGCCATCAGCCGCTCGACGGTGTAGTTTGCCGGGTCGAAGCCGCCGCCAATCTGTTCTTGTTTCAACAGCCTGCGTTCCCGGTTCGCCAGATCGATCTCGTAGATGGTCTCGGGGGTATTGAGTGAGCTATAGCCATAGCGAAGCACTCTCGGGTCGAACTCGTGGTTTTCATCGACCCAGGCGACGTACGTAGGATCGTCGAATTCGATCTCGTAGTCCTGGCCGCCGCTCCACGGGATGACCCTCAGATGCCGAAGCCCGTCGCGGCGCTCGGTGACGACCATGAACTGGCGAAAAACTTCCACGCCCTGAAGAAAGGCGTCGTCCCGACCCGGGATCAGCTCGCGCCAGTTCGCCCTGCCCGGCCTCGTTACCGGAGCCGCCACCAGACGGAAGTTCTCGGCCTCCAGATTCGTCCTGATGATGAATCGGTTTCCGACATGGTCGGCGCCGTACTCGACTCCCCGTTCGCGCGGTGCGATGACCTGAAAGTTTCCCTGAGGGTTGTTGGCGTCCAGATACCGTATTTCGGAAGTCAGCGTCTGGTCGGAGTGGATCAGGATGTACCTTTCCGACCGGGTTTTCCAGACATAGACACTGAAGGTGGGATCTGTTTCCTCATAGACCAACACGTCCTGAGCGGGATCGGTCCCGAGCACATGCCGGTAGATCTGATACGAGCGCAGCGTCTCAGGATCCTGCTTTGCGTAGAAAAGGGTGCGGTTGTCATTGGCCCAGGTGAGGTTGCCGGTCACGTTCGGGATCACATCCGATATGACCTCTCCGGTCTCCAGGTTATGGAAGAAAATTGTGTACTTGCGGCGGCCGACCGTGTCCAGCGCCCACGCCAGGAGGCGGGTATCGGGGCTCACAGCGACACCGCGTACCGAGCAAAAATCGTGTCCCTCCGCAACGCTGTTGACGTCGAGCATGATCTCTTCGGGTGCCTCGACCGAGCCCTGTCTCCGACAGTGGATCGGGTATTCGAGGCCATCCTCGTAGCGCTTGTAGTAGTAGTAGCCATCGAAAAGAGCCGGCACCGTTGAGTCATCCGGATCGATACGGTTCTTGAGTTCCTGGAAGAGCTCCTCTTGAAAAGTCTCTGTCGCGGCCATCATCGACGAGGTATAGGAATTCTCTGCTTCGAGGTATGCCAGCACTTCCGGGTTGGTCCGCTCCCGAAGCCAGTAGTAGTCATCGACTCTCACGTCACCGTGCATTTCGAGCTGGTGGGGCACTTTCTCCGCCATCGGAGGCACCGGCGTCCCCGGCGAACAGGAAATGATGATCACGCCGCACACAACGGCCACAATAAGAACTGGAACTGAAACCTTCATCTCTTCCTCCATCTCGGGAGAGGACGATCAGATCCCCTCACCGCGGATGGAGTATACGCGTGCTTCGCCTCGCCCGCTTCGAAGTCTCAAGTCCTGCCTGTGTTCAAAATCCACGGTGACCGGCCGGGCGGCACCCTCGAACCACCCGTCATTCCTATAGGCTGTGGAAGAGTTACTTTTCTTCGGTCTTCGGGCCTTTGATCATCCAGATCTCGGTACCGTTCTTTTCATAACGCACTTCGTCCATGAGTTGGTTGATCAGAAATATGCCGCGCCCGCTATCGGCATATATGTTCTTACCCACGACCGGGCTCGGCACCGATTCGGGATTGAATCCCTCACCCGGGTCACGAACGATGATGATCATGCCCCGATGCTCCTCGCATGCGACCACAACCTCGACGCTCTTGTCAGGATCGTGTCCGCAGCCGTGCTCGACGGCATTCGCAAGCGCCTCGTAGAGCGCGACCTCGATCTCGAACTCGCTGTGCTCGGCGCAGCCCTGCTGGCGCACGACCTCCATGATCTGCTCAACCACCGGCGGTATCGCGGTGGTCTCACCAGGCAGTTGCTTCTGGACCCGTACCAAAAGACTATCCGCGTGGAATTCGCACCGAGAGGGCTCGGTCATCAGTCATCAGCTCCTGTCCCCACGAAATCTCTCCCGAGCTTCGCGAGAAATATTGTGTCTCATAGAAATCCTCTTGCCAGATAATACTGCACCCCCGGTAAAGGGTTGCATCAACATTCCCCAAATATCCAAAATCACGATGGAGTGTCCCTGACACCGACGCGCCCTCCTGACTGTCTCGATGAATAGAATATGAGATTGTAACTCAGTTCAGTCGATTTAACCAGTCAATTGTTTCGCTGAAAATGGAGAAAGAAGAACTTCAGCCCTGGAGGCTCCGGCCTGTGACGACCTGGAATCCTCGCACTTTGAGGTCCTTGCCCGAGACGGTGCTTCGATCCTGGGACTCATCCAGCGACAGTCGCCACTGGTAGAGGCCGGAAAAGAACTCGCTGACCTTGGCTACCATGTCGTCAAAAGCGCCACTCAACTCGTGGCGGATGGCGTCTTCCTCGCTGTCCCAAACGGTAACCGAAAGCGCGCGCGACCGCCGTTTGACGTTCTCGACCAGAAAGACCGCCCGGCACCCCTTGGTCGCCATCAATGCCGGTTTGATTTCCTCGTCAAATCGCTGTTTGAGCTCGTCGAATCGACCGGCTTCGATCCGCGCCGAGACGATCCGCACAAAGAACTGGTGCGGGCCAACGGCATCGACGACTTCTCCAACCGCAGCCACCTCAACCGGATAGGCTTCGACTTCAGGGTCCTGCAACGCAGGGAAAGCGCCGGATTGCACGGATGATGACTGCACCTTTCCCTCGGAAACCTCGGCGAGGAAAGGGTCACTCTCATCGAGAAGCTCGTCGTAGGCACCACTCTTCTCGTATGCCTCCGCGGCGTCACTCGTCCTCCAGATCGTCATGGACACGCATTCGCGGTCGTCTGAGGACGGCTGCAGCAGGCTCGCGTAGAGACATCCCCCGCTGTCTTGAAGAGTCGGGATGACCCGATCCTCGTAAAAACGGGCAAGGCCCTGGAGCTTCCCCTCCTTGACCTTCAGGTTGACGAAACGCATAAACATGGCGGACTTCCCTCCGTGCCGGGAGCATTCACTCTCTCGTTCGAACGCACGTACCAGACAATATGGGTTCTCTGATCATAAAACCCAAACTCAGGGGCAATCCATTCCGGCTGCGCGATATCTTGCCGATCATTGAACTGCTCCTTCAGCGGCAATTCGTCGTACGGTCCTGATACGTGTGGTCCGCAACCCATCGGCGAACTCCATGAAAAGTCCCGGCGCCGCAAGATGATCGGTGAAGAGCGCATGCCCACCAGCGGTACACCCGAGGATTTCGACCGATACGGTTCCCTCTCCCTCGCGCTCGAACCAGCCTCCGCTGACCTCGAAGGACCCGTCCGCGCGTGCGGTCAGCGAGTAGACCGAATTCTTGGTCGAAACGATGATCCGGTCACCAATCTCGATGTCCCGCCGTCGCACGCCACCGACAACCCCCGCTGCTTCGGCCAGATTTTCGATCGGAATCGCCTCGAGTGGCTTCTCTCGTCGATGAACCCCACTCGGAGGATCGGTCATCGCGCGCCTCCTGGACCGGCCAGGCCTTCGAGCTCTGAGAACCAGTTGAGGACGATCTGAACCTCGCGCGGTTCTGACGCCTCCGGGATTTTCGCGATGATGATCCGCCGGCCATCGGCGGTGACGTCATACTCCCGGCTCGTTTTGGTTGTATAGCGCGAAGCCGTAAAGAGCTCTTGCGGTTCTCCGATTGTCAATTCCGGAGTCGTGCGGACCGGGACGGCAAACAGGCGGTTCCCGTTCCAGTAGAAAAATTCAGAAGTTTCCGCCCAGAGTGGCGCTTCCCCGCCGTCCCGGGTCACCTGGGTACGCGGGCCGGGTGCTGGAAAGGGCTGGATGTAGATCTCACTCCGGCCCGACTCGTTGGACTCGTAGGCGACGTAACGTCCGTCCGGGGAAACAGTGGCGAATCGTTCAGTAAATTGCGTGTTGCGGAGCGGCCGCACATCCTGGCCCGCGCCGACCTCCATGAGCCCGAGGTTGTAATCCTCTTCCGAATCCAACTGCCGCACAACCATCCAGCGCCCGTCCGGCGAGACCGCATCCACATAGGTATCGATCGGGCTCTCGAGGACTGCCGTAGGTTCGGCAGACCCGTCCGCGGGCACGTCGTAGAGATGGAACGGTGGCGCATCGAGAACAAACGCAATCCGACGGCCATCCGGGTACCAGATTGGGGTGTGCTCGCTACGGGGCGAGAACGTCAGCCGGTTCAGCACCTTGCGATCCAGTTGATAAACCCAGATGTCGGGGTTGCCGTCCTCGACGGTAATTGCCAGTGACCGTCCGTCCGGCGACAGGCTCGGAGCGCTGTAGCGACGATCCGCCTCGAGGAGGATTTCTTCCCGGCCCTGGCGGTCGACCCACACCACCTCCCTCGGGGGCTGGAGGAGCGATGCCGGGGCATGGATCAGCGTTCCATTTTCGGAGACTGAGAACTGGGAATTGCCTTCGAAGGGTGCCAAAGGCGTCCTCCAGAACCGGGACCGCGGAGCCCGTCAGCTCGAGCGTTCGCGGGTCGAACGGAGCCGCCAAAACCACGCTTTCACGAACGAACAGCAGATGACCGGTGGCAACATAGCGGCCGAACACCGCATTTTCGACCAGCAGCCTCCGCTCGCCCGTGGCCATATCGTAGAGCTCGACCCTCGACTCATTCAGGGGCAGGCGGAAGCTGGTGAAGACCACGGCGGCAGTCCCCGGAACGTGGTCCGGCCACGAATGGTTGAGCTCGCCGACCGCCGGATCAGGGTGCGTCAGCTCTTCGGCTCCACCACCGTCCGCCGCTACGCGCCACAATCCGTCGAGATAGTCCGGGGTGTAGATGATCGACCCGTCCTCACCCCAGCTGCCGCCACCCCAATCGCCATCTGCCAACGCGACGACCTGCCCGCTGTCCAGCGAAACTTTCTTCAGCCTGCTGTCACCCGCCGTGAATCCGACCCAGCGTCCGTCGGGCGAGTAAAAGGGGGCCCGCGCGCCCTCCGTGCCCTCGAGCGGCACCGCGATCGGTGAGGTCAGAAAGCGCCGGTAGAGGCGATCGATTTGGCCGTCACCCGCGTTGAACACCATTTCATCGCCGGCGGGCGAGATCGCGACCACCGGCCTCTTTTCGCGCATTGCGAACGACAGGCCTTCGGGGAGGGTGAGGGCCAGATGCGTCGGGACGCCCGGCAGAAGTTCCGGCGGCCGCACAATGAGCAAACCAAGAACGACCGCGGCAGCAGTCGCAACGGTCGCCACAAGCCACGGCATTCGAGCGTATCGGGTCCGATCCGCGACCAACCCATCGGCCTGCGCGGGTCGATCTCCGCCGGGCCCAAGATCTTCCTCGAGCTCGAGCCGGACATCGCCCATGTCGCGCTGTCGAATCTTGGGATCACGGCGCAGACAGCGGCCGATCAACGAACGGATGTGATTGGGGACCGCCGGCGGAAGCGCATCGAGGTCCGGTTCCCTGGTGAGAATGGCGGCCATCACGTCGGACACCGTCTCACCATCGAAGAGTTTAATTCCGGTCAACATCTCCCACAGCACGACGCCGAAGGCCCAGATGTCGGCCCGGCGGTCGACCTTCTTTCCCCGTGCCTGCTCCGGGCTCATGTACGCCGCGGTGCCCAGGATCACACCCTCGACGGTGGCGTGACGGGTGATGGTGGGAGAAAAGGACGAGCTCAGATCTGTGCCTTCGGTTTCCCAGGCTTTCGCCAACCCGAAATCGAGCACCTTGACCGTGCCGTCATCGGTGATCTTGATGTTGGCCGGCTTCAAATCGCGATGCACGATCCCCTGCTCGTGTGCGGCCTCCAGCGCCTCAGCAATCTGCAGCGCGATCGGAATCGCCTCGTCGATCGGGATCGCTCCCCTCGCAATACGCTCCGATAGATCCTCCCCCTCCACCAGCTCCATCGCGAGGAACGTCGTCAAACCCGCGTCCGAGTCCGCGTCCGAGTCCGTGCCCGATTCAACCGATTCAAGCCCGTACAACGTCGCAATACTCGGATGATTCAAGCTCGCCAGCACCTTCGCCTCCCGCTCGAATCTCGCCATTCGATCGGGATCTTTTGCGAACTCCTCCGGCAGCACTTTGAGGGCTACATCACGCCCCAGCTTGGTGTCCTCGGCCCGCCACACCTCCCCCATCCCACCGGCTCCGAGCTCGCCGGTGATGCGGTAGTGAGCGAGGGTGGTACCGATCACGTTGGGTCTCCTTCGGAGAGGTTCATTCGCTTGAGCAGAACCGGGTAGCGCGAATCGGTTCGGAGGTTGTCGAACATCGGGTGCACCGTGAGATATATGAGGAGCGGATCCCGTTCTTCAAGGCTTCGCTCGATGTACGCGAACGCCTCATCCATTTCGGAGAACGCGGCGTGCACGAGGCCAAGCGCAAGAGGGCTCCTGTAGCCCGCAGCGGGTTCGGCAGTTTCGCTCACGAGTTGCATCGCCGCGTCGCGCTGACCGGCTAACGCGTGGGACAAGGCGAGCGCCTGCCGGGGGGCGTTGACGGGTCCGTGGGTTTCGATTGCCCTATTCCCGACTGTCATCGCCTCGTCGAACTTGCCCTGGAAAATCAGGGCGTAGGTGAGTTCAACCTGGGTCAGCAGCTGCCCTGGGTCGATGGCAAGTCCCCTTCGACACGATTCCTCGGCTTCCGCGAATTGCCGCGAGCACGTCAGGACCCGGCCCCTGTTGCCGGCGTAGAGCGCCGACAGCGGATCCAGTTCAATGGCGCGATCGAGCTCCGCGAGGGCCTCCGCCAACCGGCCCTGACCGAGCAGACAACACAGCCCGTACAGCTCATGGACCCGGGCCGATGCGGGTGACAGATCGAGGGCCTGGCGGAAGAGGAGTTCGCTCGCCGTCCAGTCCCGGTCCCAGAACACCGCCATAACCGCGACTGCGGCCTGGGCTTCCCCGTGACGAGGATCCAACTTCAGCGCCCTTTCGGCGAGCGCCCTCACATGTGGGAGCGCGTCGCGGGGGTCGGCGAACATGTACGCCATCATCAGATGATAAAAACCGTGTTCCACCAGGGCGTCCGGGTAGTCGGGCTCGAGTGAAAGAGCGCGCCGGAGACAGACGAGGGCCCGCTCGGCGGCCTTAGGCGTGAATTGGAAGAAGTGGTGACGACCCTCGAGGAGCGCCTCGTAGGCCGCGACGTTTTCCGGTTGACGCCTCGGCGGCTTGGATTCTCCCAGGCTCACGTGGAGTTTTTTTACGATCGCGCCGGCGATCTCGTCCTGAATCTCGAACACATCTGTCATTTCGCGGTCGAAACGCTCGCTCCAGATGTGCGATTCGTCGGCGACGTCAATGAGCTGCGCCGTGATCCGCAGCCGCTGACCCGCCCTGCGGACACTTCCTTCAAGCACGTTGTGGACCCCCAGCACCTCGCCCACGTTGCGCAGGTCCTGCTCGCCACGGAAGCGGAACGCCGAGGTGCGCGCGATCACCCGCAAATCAGGGAGCCGGGTCAGCGCGTTGATGATTTCCTCGGACAAACCGTCGCTGAAGTAATCGTCGTCACGGTCGGCGGTCATGTTGGTGAACGGAAGGACTGCGATCGATTTTTCGGCAATCTCATTGCCTTCGACCGAAGGACTTCCCCGCTGTGCAGCGGGCGACGGCGGCAGGCCGAGACGCTCGAGCAACGCATTGAATCTCGGGTCCGCCCGCAACGGATCGAAGGGCGGCATTCCGGCAAAATAGAGAATCGCCTGATATTCCTCTTCAGCGCGACCGAGGACTTCCCAGGCACCTTCGAAGTCTCCGAGGGCGGCACGAATCCAGGCCTCGGAAACTACTGTCGGAGTGGGTTTCGGGCGAGATTCCAGTTCTTCGAGGATGGCCTCGGCCTCCTCGATTCGGCCACCGGCTGCCAAACCCCATCCAAAGATGCCGAGAATGAAGGCGCCCCTTCGGGAGTGCCGAACCGCAGTCTCCAGCTCCTCCGCACCCTCCTGAAACTCCCCCGTCGCCACCTTGGCGATGCCGGAGCAATACAGGGCGAGCGTATTTTCGTGGTCGAAGGTCATCGCCTGACCAGCGTCGTCAATAGCCTCTCGCGGGAGTCCTGACGTGATTCGGCCGCACGCGGTCATTGCATATGGATAGGCCGCCAACGGATCGAGTTCGCGAGCCGTTGCAAAGGCTGACTCCGCTTCCTCTCGACGGCGGAGCACGCTGAAAAGGAACCCGAGCCAACAGTGGGCCTGGACAAAGGTCGGCTGGAGCTCGACGGCCCGCCGCAACGCCCCCTCCGCATCCTGCCACCTCGCCTCGCAAAACGCGATCATCCCCTCCACGTAGCGCCCTTCGGCAGATTCGCCCTGAAGATCCAGAGCGGTCGCGAGCGAGTCCTTGGCCGTCTGATAGGCCTCCCGGATAGGGATCAGGCTGTAGACAGAAGCGAGGATTGTCACTTCAGCACGCCCCACCCAGGACGGAGCATGTTCGGGATCAATGTCCACCGCCTCTTCGAAGCATCTGAGGGCACGTGCGTGGTCGTTCTTCGAGTAGCGGAAGTGACGTCCCTTGAGGTAGAGCTGGTAGGCTTCGAGATTGCCGACCTGCTCCCGAGCCGGCACCGTTCGCACACCCGAGTCCAGCCGGGACGTCACCGCTTTGACGGCACCGGCCGCGATCTCATCCTGCACCGCGAAGACGTCCGCCGCTTCACGGTCGTAGCGTTCAGACCAGAGCTGGTAGCCGGTCTCGACCTCGGTGAGCTGAGCGGTCACCCGCATCCGGCTGCCCGCCATCCGAACGCTGCCCTCGAGGATCTGGTCCACAGAAAGGGCGCGACCGATCGCGTTCAAATCCTTCCCCTCTTCCACCGCCTTGAAGGCCGAAGTCCGGGAAGCCACCCGGATGCCGTCAACGTGGACGAGGGCGTTCATAATCTCCTCGGCCATGCCCTCGCAGAAGTAGTCCTGGTCCTTGGCCGGGCTCATATCGGCAAAGGGCAGCACGGCGATACCGACCGTCCCTTCGCTGTCGGATGCGGCAGATTTCGAGGGGCTTGTTTGACCCGGTGACTCGTCCTCGAGCGAATCAATGTGCAATCCGGCCTTTTCGAGACCCTCGAGCATGTGCTCGAGGAGATCGCCCTCGCCGAACCACTTGCCCCACTCCTCTCGCGCCGCCTCGGCAAAGTCCGACTTGAGGGCGAGCAGCTCGCGCACCGCCGAGCTCGCCGCCTCCTGGCGTCCGAGCTGACCGTAGGCGGCGGCGAGCGCGGCGTGGGTGAAGTAGTAAGAGGGCATGTTGATTTTGAGGGCGACGTCGAGCGCACCGTCGTAGTCCCCCGTGCGGTACTTGTTGATTGCGATGCTGAACCGGTACCACCCCGGATGGTGTGGGTTGAGCTCCATGGCGCGCTCGGCCAGCGCGCAGCCGTGGTCCCAGTCGCCGGCATAGGCCATCAGAATCCCCATGAAGGCCGTGGTGCAACCGTCCATCGGGTTGAGGGCGACGGCCCGATCCGCAGCGTTGCGGAAGGCCCGGAGCTCGCGGCGGAAGAAGTGCGCCTGGGCGAGCATGTGGTAGGCGAGGCTGCTTGACGGCGCGAGTGCGACAGCACGCCGGGCCGCTTCAAGGGCGCGTCCCAGGGGATCGGGTTGTGCATTGAAACCGTGCTTGTGTTCCTCAGCGTACAGCATCGACAGCAACGCCCAGCAATCGGCGTGATCGGCCGCATCCGCGACGGCCCGCTCCAGAGCTGTCCGAACCTCGGCGTGGTCCTCCACGGTGAGGCACTCGTAGTACCCGAAGGCCCGCAACATCGCCTCGTAGGGGCTCAGCCGCTCCAGGTCCCGGCTGCGGATCGACTCACTCATGGTGTGCGGCAGGACGCCGTTCATGTCGGCCACAGTGGAGACGATCCGGGGTGCGAGGTCGTCCTGCAGCTCGAAGATCGATTCGGGGCTGAAGGGGCGATTGAAGGTCTCCGCCCACAGGTTGGCGCCCGACTCGGCATCGACGAGCTGCACCGCCACCCGCAGCACCGGCCCCGCCTGGCGCACGCTGCCCTCCATCACGTAGCGTGCGCCGAGCTCCTCGCCCACCATGCGCACGTCGTAACCCTGGTTGGCATACGTGGACGTCGAGCTACGGGAAATGACCCGCAGGTAGGAGAAGCGGGACAGCCCGGTGACGATGTCCTCGGTCAGTCCTCCAGTCAGGGCTTCGACCGCCGACTCCGCTGCACGAGCCGCAAACGGCAGCACCGCGACCCAGAACCCCTCGTCACGGCGGGTCGATGCGGTCGCCTCGATATCCGACAGCGGTCGATCGGTCCGCGCAGAAATGCTCTCGATCTCGGGACGCCGGACCGCCGTCACACCCCTCGACGAGAACTCCCGTCGCAGCGCCTTCAATTCATTGAAGACATCACGCGCCGTCTGGTAGCGGTCGCGGCGGTCCTTTTCGAGGCAGCGGCCGATGATGCGCCCGAGGTGGCGCGGCACGTCGTTCCGAACTTCCAACACCGATTGCGGTACATCCTTGAGGATCGATGACATCAGGGCCGGCTGGCTCTCACCCGAGAACGGACGCTCACCGGTCGCCATCTCGTACAGCAAGGCGCCGAGCGAAAAGATATCAGTGCGATGGTCGACGATCTTGCCTTCGATCTGCTCCGGCGACATGTAGGGCACGGTTCCGACCAGGGTTCCGATCCCGGTCAGGGCCTCGGTCAGCAGCTCGCTCGAATCAGAGCCACCATCGGCACCGCGAACCTTGGCGAGACCGAAGTCGAGGACCTTGACCCGATTCTCACCATCGACCATCACATTGGAGGGCTTGAGATCGCGGTGGATCACGCTCTTGTCGTGGGCGGCTGAGATCGCCTCGGCCAACGGCGTTGCCAGCTCGAGGAACATCGCGAGATCGAGGCCGCCGTCCGGGATCAGCTTGTCCAGGCTCCGCCCCTCGATGAGCTCCATGGTCAAGAAACGGACGCCGTCCGCCTCTTCGACCGAGAAGATGGTCACGATGTGGGGGTGGCTGAGGGCCGCTACCGCCCGCGCTTCACGTTCGAATCGCTGCAACCGCTCGGCATCATCGGCAAATTCTTCGGACAGGACCTTGAGGGCCACATCACGCCCCAGCTTGGTGTCCTCGGCCCGCCACACCTCCCCCATCCCACCGGCTCCGAGCTCGCCGGTGATGCGGTAGTGAGCGAGGGTGGTGCCGATCACGGCGTCGCCAAATCCAGATGCTGCGCCCAGTTGAGAGCAATCTCGACCTGCGCAGCCGCCTGCGCGCGGCGCTCGAACTCGACAAAGACGAATCGATCGCCGGAAGGTGAAACATCCCAGTTCACCGCCGGCGCCGTGGAGGTTACAAAGGCCCCACCGAGATTCTCGAGAACCACTTTCGGTGGTCCAGTCTGAAACTTCTCACCAGGAGCGACATCGACGACCATCAGTGGTCGCTTCGGCAATCCGATATCGATGTAAAAGAGCTCACGTCCATCACCGGACCACCGCGGGTAGGCACCGAGAGACGGAGAGACCTGCCACTTGCCGTCACCCGCGACCGGACGCACGAAAATGGACGACATGCCGGAGCCCGGCGAGGAGTAGGCGATCCACCTGCCGTCGGGCGAGATGACCGGGCAGCTCGCCATGGCCTCAAAGACCCGGGGCTCCTCGCCCTGGGTGCTCAAGAAAATATCGGCGGTCGCTCCGATCCGGGTATAGGCCAGGGTGCGGCCGTCGGGAGAAAAGGATTCCGGAAAGAGGGCTGTCGTGTCCCCCGGGGTCAACCGCTCTTCAGTGGAACTACCGTCCGCCGCCTTGGCGAAAATGGAGGCTTCATCGGCGTAGCTCAAGAACGCGATCCGGCGACCATCCGGGCTCCACAGCGGGTAGAGTTCATTGCCTCCGAAGGTCAACCTGTTCAAGCCCTGGGAAGCCAGCGAATACACCCACACATCGCCGGCAACTCCTGAATATCCCTCACCCACGGTAAACGCCAACTGTGTTCCGTCGGGCGAAAAACGCGGTTGGTAAAAACCGCGTTGAGAAAGCGGGAGACGCTCCGCCGCACCGCTGGGGTCGACGATCGTCAGCAGAGAATCGGCCGCCGTTACCGCACCCGCCAACCAGGCAATCGTGCCGTTGGTCGCGATCGTGAAGTACCCGGCGCCACTCGAGGGGTCGCCGCCGACATCCTCGATTACCGGCACCGCTTCACCCACCGTTTGCAGGCGATCGGGATCGAAGTCGATGGCGTAGAGATCGCCCGAACGGGCAAACACGATCCGGTCGCGGCCCGCAAACCGGGCCATGCTCGCGCGCTCGATCACCGTGCGGCGTTCGCCGGTTTCCAGCGAGGCAACGGCTATCGCCGCACCGCTGTAATCGTTCGGGGAGTCGAGAGCGCCGACGGTGAAGAGGGCGATCTCGCCGTCGGGGGTGGCGTGGGGAAAGCGCAAGGTCCGTTCGCCGCGTTCGGGATCGACTGCGAGCAGCATTTCGGGCGCGCCTCCGTTCTCGGCAACCCGCCACAGCCCCGTAGCGTACTCCGGCGAATAGAGGATCGTACCGTCGGGCAGCCAGACACCGCCGCGCGGGGTGGGGGCATCGGCGAGCGTGACCACCGACCCGCCGTTGACCGAAGCCCGTTTCAACTTGCCGTCGGCGAAAAAGCCGATCGACGACCCGTCCGGCGAGAAGAACATTTCACCGGTTCCCACGGTGCCGTCGAGCTTTTCCGATTCGTTCTCTTCGAGGCGGCGGAGGATGATGACGTCGCGAGCCGAGTCGGCGTCGTTTGCGGTCATGGCCAGGGTTCGGCCATCGGGGGAAATGGCCAGGATCGGTTGGTCGATAAAGGACAACGTCCTCGTGTCGCCGAGACCGATCGAGAACCGGGTCAGCGGGGCATCAGGAGCCGCAGTTGGTCGCAGCCAGAGAACGGCCACAGCCACCACGGCGACAGCGGCGGCACACCAAGCCACCCATTCGCGGCCGCGATAACCGGCACGAGCAGTGAATTCGACGTCATCTCCTATGAAACCTTCAGAAGCCTGTGCCTCCGCGAGATCGAGGCGCGCATCCCCGATCCACTGCAACCGGTTCTTCGGGTCTCGCTCCAGACACCGCGCCAGCAGTCTGCGCACCGCCGGTGGGGTTTCCTGGGGCAGGGCCTCGAGGTCAGGCGCCTCTTTCAGCACCGAGGCCAGGACATCCGACACCGTGTCGCCCTCGAAGAGCTTTCTTCCGGTCAGCATCTCCCACAGCACGACGCCGAAGGCCCAGATGTCAGCCTTGCGATCGACGGCATGGCCCCGGGCCTGTTCCGGGCTCATGTAGGCCGCGGTGCCGAGGATCACCCCGGCTGCGGTGGCATGGGTCACAGTCGGCGACAACGACAGGCTCGAGTCACCGCTCTGGTTCTCCCAGGTCTTGGCGAGGCCGAAATCCAGCACCTTGACAGCTCCGTCATCGGTGAGCTTGATGTTGGCCGGTTTGAGATCGCGGTGGACGATGCCCTGCTCGTGCGCCGCCTCGAGCGCCTCTGCTATTTGCAGCGCGATGGGAATCGCCTCGTCAACCGGGATCGGTCCACGCTTGATGCGCTCAGAGAGATCCTCCCCCTCCACCAATTCCATCGCGAGGAAGGTCGTCCTAACCCCGTCCGAGTCCGCGTCCGAGTCCGCGCCCGAAACGGACTCCAACCCGTACAGCGTCGCAATATTCGGATGATTCAAGCTCGCCAGCACCTTCGCTTCGCGCTCAAACCTCGCCATCCTCTCGGGATCCTTTGCAAACTCCTCCGGCAGCACCTTGAGCGCCACCTCGCGGCCGAGTTTCGTGTCCTGGGCTCTCCACACCTCCCCCATTCCACCCGCGCCAAGCGCGGCGGTGATGCGGTAGTGGGCGAGGGTAGCACCGATCATTCGGCACCCACCAGCGTCAGCCAGTTGAGGACCACAGTCGGCGGGTCCGGCAGCTCCTCCTCGAAGAACGCGCGATAGAGGATCCGTGATCCATCCGGCGTCACGTCGTAAATTTGATAGAGCCTGGTGCCCG
>Ga0224513_10000388_pt1 | contig 16189 bp, 18 predicted proteins | sample SF_May12_sed_USG_5_FD_169109 | JGI IMG/M metagenome (GOLD analysis project Ga0224513, IMG submission 169109) | Sediment microbial communities from San Francisco Bay, California, United States - SF_May12_sed_USGS_21 | ecosystem: Environmental > Aquatic > Marine > Sediment | place: USA... | reverse complement strand
TGCTCGGGGTAATCGCCGTTGACGCCGGCACAGGCAGCGAGCAGCAATGCACAGGAGAGCAGAACGATGGCTGCGTTCCACATGCTGACAACTCGACTACGCATACACACACTCACCCATGTCAGTAGTACCCGGGGCCTGCTGTCTTGTGCCCACCCTCGACACCCGTCTCGAGTCCGGGAGTGCCGCTATGGCAGAAGTCACAATTTTCCGCAGACCAGGCGATCTCTCCGTTGTGACAGGCACCGCAATACTGCCCCTGGCTGATTTTGTCCATCGTTATTCCACTGGCACCAGCCTTGGTCTTGAATCCGATGTCGACATGGCAAACCGAGCACTGAAAGCGGACGCGATGAAACCAGTGCGGGAAGATTACGGGTGACATGCCCTTATCCTCAGCCTGCATATTGATCACCACGTCGGCGTACTCCGCCCACGCTACTGCAAAGGGGAGCACGATAATCGCTAACAAGACCAGGCGCCGGGTTTTGATCACACGTTTCATTCTTTCGGCACCACGGCACCACTAATCGAAGCGGGGACCGCGTCACGCAACACGCTGTGACAGCGATTGCACTCGGTCAAAGGAAAAGACACGGCCCCGTGGCACACACCGCAGAACTCTCCTTCGAGAATTCTCTCCATGCTGATGGCGTTACCGTCACGCACCGACCGGAACAATGTTTCATGACACATTTCGCAGGACATCCACTCGTTGTGTGCCTTGTGGGGAAACAGCACGAATGGCAAATCGAGCGTGTTTTTCATCACCACGTCGGTATCGTGCTGCCTGACCGGATTGTCACCGTACAGACTGGCGCGGGGTTTGATCTGTCCCTGCCGAATCGCCTCGACCCAGTTGACCTTGTTGCCGGCCGAGTCCGGCGCGAGCACCGACAGTGCCTCTTCCGGTTCCTGCAGAATACCGACAGCCGGATTCGACCGATCGTGCAGATCGTCTTCTTCCAGCGCCTTCCAGTCTCTCGCCAACGTCGCCGGTATCGCAGTCGCAGTGGCGAGCAACAACAACAGTTTAAGAGTTGAGTAGCGCGTCACGTCTTAGCCCGGAATATAGACGCCGGCACTGCGAATCGCCCGGACGAGTTCACGGGTCGATTCTTCCATCGTGTCGATGGCCGTTTCGTATTCCTTGTTGCCCGCGTATCCCTCGGCCTGCTCGCGCAATTCGTCAGACTCAGTCACGTGCACGTCGACGCGATCCCGAATACGCTCGTTCTCTATCTTGTCATCGAGCAGTACCTTGAGCAACATCCGGTGCGTGTCATTGCGATCGAGCTCGTATTTGTACTCGTCTTCGGGCGTCTCAAAATTCAGTTCGCGCAGCAGTGTTTCGCCTTTGCGCGCGCGCTCGACCGAGAGCTTGGTCGTAACATAGGCACGGTCGATGTGTGTTTTGGCCTCGGCGGTTCTGCCTTCCCTGAGCAATGCGTCGGCCGCCAGTCGCTCAGCAGCGACTTCCTCGAGCAGCGCATTATGCACAGCGGGCGAGTTCTTTTCGTCCATGATGCGCTCGTGCGCAGACAGCAATGCATCCAGGCTTTGTTGCCGATTGACAAGGTCACGTTGAATCTTGTCGTCGCTGTCAGCGGCGCTGGTGGCGAGGGATGCAGCTTCATACAGTAGCGCGACCGCGCGATTGTATTGCTCCTCGCGCAGGTCCGCGAATTCGTTTTTTGACGCCGCCTCGAAAACCTTGATCGCTTCCGCATGCTTGGCCATCGCGGCCTCGTTGCCACTCATCTCTACCTTGCGCGCCGCGCTCGACTCGAATAGCAGGGTACGGACGAGTTTGTCCCTGGTTGCCATGGGATCTTCGGCCTCATCCGCGAACACGGGCACCACGCACATGACCGACAGTGAAACGACAACTATGGCAAATGCGCCGGCTGAGCATCGTAATTTCTCAAACGTTAATTTGTTCCTGCTCATGGCTGGTCCATCGGTTTCGGTTTCGAATGACAACGTCGGCATTCGGATACTGGAAATGCGACCTTGCCGTGGCACACGCCACATTTTTCCCCCATTAGAATAGACGCCATGCTGATCTGGTTTGCTCCTTTCATCGGGATAAAAATCGCCGGATGGCAATTGGAGCAATCAAGCCATTGTGTGTGTTGTTTGTGTGGATACACGACATCGGGCATCGATCCTTTAACCTCGCGAATAATATTCAGGTCGAGCACGATCGCCTGTGCATCCGGGTTGTGCAGGTCGGATCGCGGCGCAAGCTGTCCGTTCTCGATTGCCTCGCTCCAGTTGACGTAGTTGCCGGAGCGAGACTTCGGCAGGCCTGCGAACGACTCCTGCGGCGGCTGCAACATTAGCGTGCCATCTGCCGTGGGATCGTGAATACCGTCCGACTCCGGTGGCGCATTTCGTTCGCTGGGTGGCTTCATCAGGCGATTGAATGCGTTGGGATTATCCTGAGCCACAGCAGCGTGCACAAAGACAGCCAGAACGCTTACCAGCAAGCCGATAATCGTCATGGCGCGAGCACGCAGGGAGATCATTCTTCCGCCTCCTTTTCTTTCGCTTCCGAGGCTTCACGCAGTTTGCCGGCCAGTTGCGAAACAGTGCTGTGATGCACCTGCGTCGGTGTGTCCGGCATGCCGGAGTGGCAGAGTTCGCAGTTCTCGATCGACCACGCAACGTCACCATCGTGGCAGGCGCCACAATACTGACCGTCGATGATCTTCACCATGTTGATGTCGTTGCCGCCAGCTTTGAACTGAAAGCCGAGGTCGCCGTGGCACACCTTGCAGCGATAACGAATGCGGTGAAACCAGTGCGGGAACACGACCGGGCGCATGCCGGCGTCCTCTGAGTACTCGTTCAGAACGACGTCGGCGTACTCGGCCTGCGCTTGCTGCGATTCGGTATTAAACGCGAGCATCGCGCCCAGGATGGTCGCGGCCAGCATTATTGTTGAAAGACGGAAATTCATGATTTTTAGCTAACTCTTCTGCTTGTTGATTCGATTATCTCATATCAAAATAGCGCCGGATCTGGAGCAGTAAACTCGTGCTCCACATGCCGTCAACCTCTCGCACGTCGGCATCGGCACGCAGGCGCAGCAGTCCGATGCGGTATTCGAGTCGGTTTCGCCATGACGAATTGAGGCGATCTGTCTCCAGTTCAAAGTCCGGGTCAAATGGATCCTCGGTTCGAACGTCCTCGCTGATCCAGCGAAGGTCGGACGTGAACGTCAGGTTGTTCACGTCAAATAATTCTGCGTGACGATAGTTCATCGCGATGCTATAGCTCAGCGATGTGCTTTCGATCGCCTGGACTATTGACGCCTCTTGTTCGCGCCGGCCGTATTGCACGGAAGCATTCACGTTCCAGGACCGGTTGCGGGAGACCTGTCCCTGCATCGTGTATTGCAGATTCGCGATCTGGTAATTCCGGGGTTCATCGGCAAAGGAGCGTTGATCGAGCACGGATAACCGGATATAGCGACTCGTGTCGCCAGACCGCACGCCATTGGTCAGGGAAATACTGTGTTGCAGTGTATTGCGCTTGCGGCTCGCAGTGTCATGCACGGTGGACCCACGCTGCGAGACCTTGAAGTCCCAGCTTGCCCCGCCGGCTGCTGCCAGCGTACGCGTAAAACTGTGGCCGATGCTGGTACCAAGGTCCTGAATATCGCTCTCTTGTGCGTCGCCCGGATCCGATCGATTACCAACCGAGACCTGGCCAAAATAGCGGTAATCGCCATTGGCAACTGACACGCTATTGGAATTGTAATTCACGCCAATGCGCTGCAGCGATCTGTCCATCGATTCCCCGGTGTCGTTGTCGGCAGACACCAGGCCGAGGCCTCCGGTGAAAGTCAGATTTTGGGAATACTGATAATTGGCAGTGCCGCTGATTGAGAGCGTTTGCACACCGGTGTCGAGCATGAGTCCCCTGGACATACTGTCCTGCAACAAGCCGCGCGCCGTGATCAGAAGGCGCTTGGCCGTATTCGGCCGCCACGTCGTAATGCTGCTCAGCTGCCGGTAAGTGCGGCCCGTTCGCAGCATCTCACTGTCGAGTTTCTCGTCGGTATAGAACACGGTATTGCGTATATTGAAGCTGGACCCAGCGCGGAATGTATGTCGCAGCGTGTGCCGCAGGGATTCGGTCTGACGCGCGGGAATCTCGCTATCCACGGACAGGCTGATAGAACTCAGCGATATCATGTTTCGACCAAACGTTTTACGACCCATGAACTGCCAGCGCTGGTTTTCGTTGCGCTCCGGCAGCCGAAATCCATCCTGGTAAAGGATGTCCGTCGACCCTTTGCCCCACTCAAGGGAGTAGTTTCCCAGTCGACGCGACGTGTACTGTTGCAGAGCGCCGTAACGCCGGGTTCTGCCGGAGCGCAAATTCGTATCGCTTTCGACACTGCCGTCAAAATCGTCGTAGTAAATGCTCAGTGGAAACTTACTGCGCGCCAGGAAATTCAATCGCAAACCGCCGTATACGTCACCACTCTTCTCGTCGCCGAGTCGAGCATCTGCTTTGCGCTGGGCCAAAGAAATATGCCCCGTTGCGTTCAGTATCCAGGGCCGCCAGAAGAACGTAGACAAGTTGGTTTTCAGCAGCAAGCCTTGCGCGCTACGCTTATCGATGTTGTCACCCTTGAACTGGCTGTAACGATATTCAAGAAAACCGCCGACGTCGACCGGACCCATCTGCGCTTGGGAAACCTCGCCGGAAATTCCGAGCAACAACACGACAGCCAGCCAGGCGCAGCATCGCGCTACAGATCTGATTCTTGCTGAACTCAATGCCCGCACGATCCGGCCAACCTCTCAACTATTTAGGCCATGTCCGCAGATACTCTTCGTCCATTTGAATATCGCTTTCACTTCGAAGCCTTGCCAGTGTCGCCGCGAAGGCCCTGTCGCTGGCATCTCGCTCCCAAAGACCCCTCGCCCGTTCGCGGACATCGTCGAAAACACGAATGGCCGCCGCTTTTCGTTCCTCAAGTTTGACCAGTACAACGCCTTCGAGAACGGTTACAGGTTGGTCGGCCATGTCACCCGGCTCCAGGTCGCTGACTGCGTCTTGGACCGCGTAGTTCAGTGAGCCTGCGTGCATGAACCCCATATCACCGCCGTTGGCCGCCGTTGGATCCGCCGAATGCTCGCGCGCGGCCTCAGCGAAGGACTGCCCCCCACGAATGCTCTCGGCAATGGCCGCCGCTTCGTCCCGCGCTGCATCCCATTCGCTCTCATCTGATGATGGCGGCACGCTGAGCAGAATCACGGCTACGCGGACTTTTTCGGGCTCGGTGAACTTATCGATGTTCTCGTGGTAGTAGGTTTCGACGTCACCTTCTGCGGCGACCGGCACCTCGCGCAGGATCGGCTCGATCTGCCGCAACAGGCTCTCTTCCTCGAAATGCCCGCGCAATCGCGCCAGCATTGCGTCGCCCTCACGTTGCCAGCGCTCTTCATGGCCATACTGCGCCTCGTAACTCGCCAACTGCGCATCGATCTGCTCGTTGTCGGGCTGCATGCCGCGGCGGCGCGCCTCCGCGACCTTCAACTTACGGTCGATGAGCTTGTCGGCGGCCTTGCGCCGAAACTCGATGAAGGCCTCACCCTCAGGCGGAGCGCCATGGTAGAAAGTCTGGCGCGCCTCTGCATACGCGAATTGTTCGTACTCCGCATAGGACACCGGGTTGCCATCGATCACTGCCAGCGCACCTTCTGCGGCAATCGACATCGGTGTAATCATCGCTATCACCAGGCCGCCAAACACGGCAAGCAAGAAATGAGAGCGCATCACGAAACTCCTGCTCGAATCCAGAATCGAGGTACTGGTAAGTAGCGAAAAAGCCCGGGTAGCAAAAGCTGCCCGGGCCCCTGTTCTTCCATTTGTCCGACAGGCGGCCGCTATAGCGCCGCCATTCGGTCAAGACCCGCTTACTTGATATGGCAGGTCGTGCAAATCTGACTGCTGTCGTTCGGAATACGCAGGAAACTGACCGACTGATTGGCCACAAATGTGCTCGAGTTATGCGGATCATGGCAGCTACCGCATTCGACCATCGGCTCGCCAGTCGCCCCAGCAGGCCCGTCAGTGCGCGTATACAGGATCATGTCCGTCTTCTCACGCGTCTGGTTTGCCGTGCCTTCCGAATCTACCCACCATGCAGGGTTCGTGTTGATCGTGTCTTTCTCAGGCGCATTGAAATCCTGGTTACCGAGGTTGGCCGGATTGGCCGTGCCATCAGCGTCACTGCCGAGGAGACCACCACCACCGTACTGGATACTGACCGGGTGATCGTCACGCAGGTCCGTGCCAAGCATCGGTACCGGCGTGCCCTCCATTGCGTCAAAGACGGCCGCGTCGATCTGCGTACCAGCGGGGAAGCTGGCGCCCATGCCGCGTCCCGGCGTATTCAGAACCGTATCGACCGCCTGCGAACCGTCGTGGCAGCTCAGGCAGGCCAGCGACACCGAACCGACCGGCGCCTCGGCGCCCGAGAGTGTCGAGGTATTCAGCGACGAGTAGCGTGTGTACGTAGCCGGGGCCGGCAGCGTCTTGTTCCACAGGGGAACAGCTGCACTCGTGGACGAGCCATGCGGGGTGTGGCAAAAAACGCAGGTTTCGCTAGTGTTTGTCGTAGACGGCTGCAGGTCATGCGGACTACCGACAACGCCCTGTGCGCTCGCGACGGAACTCAGCAGCGCCAATAGTGCCGCAATACCGATTCCGCCAAAAATTATTTTAAGACTCACTGCCAGGTACTCCCGTGACCCCTTGGGGCTGATGATTTATCTCTATCCGCACTTAAGCTAACAGCGCACCTGTTTCACATAAAGTGACAAAGTCACGGTAGGTGGAAAATACGTAGGATAATCAGACTCAAATATTTACGCGAACGGCCCGGAACGACCATACCGCTTTAGTTTGCGCGCAGTCCCAGGAAACCATCCTTTTCGTCCAGCGCAGCGGGACGAAAAACGTCGACTTTGCGGAAAAACTGGTCAACCATGTAGACACGATCGTCTTCGTCTACGGCCAGCCCGGCCGGCAGCATGAACTTTCCGGGCCCCATTGCGGTCGCCCGGTCGCCGACGAACAGCAGCAATTGCCCATCGCGACTGAAAATCTGGAAGTTACCGAATGCTGCGTCTGACACGTAGATATTGCCGTCTGAATCCGTGTCTATGCCTTTCGGCCGCGCGAAGTTACCGCTGCGGCCGCCGATCCGGCCCATCGTAGACAGAAATCCACCGTCGGCTGAGAAAACCTGCACACGAAAATTGCCGCCATCGACAACGTAGAGGTTACCGTCGCGGCCCATGGCGATATCGCGTGGCAGATTGAGTTCGCCCTCGCCAACCCCGCGCCTGCCGATATCGAACAGCACCTCGCCCGATACCGTGTCCAGTACCCGGATATGATGGCGATCACTGCGCACGCCCCCGGTATCGACCGCATAGACCCGCTCGCCTGCCGGGTCCACTTCAACATGTGACAGGCGATCGAACATCTCCTTGCCGCCCCAGGCATCCAGGAACCGGCCCTGCTGGTCGTATTTGACGATGCGGCTCATGGTCTGGTCGGCAACGTAAAGATTGCAGTCCTCATCAGTCGCCAGACCAAGCGGCTTGCGCAACTGGCCCGGTTCCTCGACCCCGATCTGTTCGAATTCTCCGGTTGGAATATTGAACAGGTAAACCTGGCGGTTGACCGTATCGCTCACAAACATCGTACCCTGGCAGGCCTCGACATCGAATGGCTTGGCAAAGGCGACCGTGGTGACCGCCTCGCCCGTCAAGGCACGCCGCCACTTGGTCTCGCTGTCGACCTTGATGACATCGGCACTGCCGACTATCGTGCGTTCAAAGTAAAAGCGGGGCTGTTCCGGCGGTGGCGGATAGACGAGGACGGATGTGTCGATCTCCGGACTCGGCGCTTGCGGAGTCGCACAGGCAGCTAGCACTATTGCTGCAAGCACAAGAACCCAGCTGTTTTTCAGCATTATCGATACGTCCTGAGAGCAAGATCTGTGACTATTGCCTATGGCAAGCTTGGTCGCAAGTACCTATTATTCGCCGTCTTGCATTCAGTAACTGTAAAATCGTTTCGGGATTGTAAATGAAATCAGCTAGTTGTGAATTTCGGCAAATACCTAGAAACCGCTGTCGCAGGATGCTCCTTGCGATCTTGCTGGCGCCTGGCAGCTTCGTGCCGGCACTCGCAGCCGCCGCCACAGAGCCGTTGGCCGAGAGCGATTCGCTACGCATCTACCAGGAATCCTGCAGCGTTTGCCACGGAGACGACGGCAAAGGTGCCGTCTGGGGGCGGAACTCCCTGTCGACCACGCCACGCGACTTCACGACCGAGATATCCCGCACCGAACTGACGCGAGACAGGATGATCATGTCGGTCACGCACGGGCGCCCCGGCACACCGATGCCTGGCTTTGGCTCCCAGCTCGAAGACGAGCAGGTCGCCGCCGTCGTCGATTATATTCGAGGCAGGTTCATGACCGGTGCCGTGCAGGCCGACACAGCGACGGATGCGAGCGGCTACCATGAGCGCCAGTTTCCCGATGGATTGACAGGCAACTACGAGCGCGGCCGCTCACTGTATTTTCGGAACTGCATCGAGTGTCACGGCAGTAGCGGCGCAGGTGATGGGCCGCGCGCTTATTTCATATTTCCAAAACCGAGAAACTTTCTCGATCCCGCGACGCAGCAAATACTGAACCGCCCGCGCCTCTTCGACGGCGTGGCAGACGGGGTTATCGGACGCGAAATGCCAGCCTGGAGTTTCGTCCTGGAAGACCAGGACATAGCTGACGTTGCAGAGTTCGTTTACCGCGAGTTCATTGCGGCCGATACGACCGGCACCTAGTCCAGGTTCGAGATCCGGGCAACGCCGCCAAAACTACCGACCCAGCGGCTGCCATCGGCCGCGGTGCTCATCGCAAACACGCGGTTCGAAAACAGGCCGTCGGTCGTCGTGTATCGTTTAAAACCGTCGTCGACCCTGCGTGTCAGGCCATCGTTGGTGCCAATCCAGATTTCACCCTCGGGGTCCTGGTGCAACATGAACACGTGGTTGCCCGGCAAACCATCGGCCGTCGTGTACACGGTCCAGTTCGTGCCATCGTAATGGGAGAGGCCTCCACCCCAGGTTCCCGCCCAGACGGTGCCATCGCGCCGGTCAGCCAGTAAAGCGACGATGTAGTTGGGGTTGTACGCGATGTCTACACCCTGAAGATTCATTTCCTCTTTCTGCCGGGCATGGTGTTCGGAATGCTGCGCCGGGTCGTTCTTGAACTCGATCTCGTCTCTAACCAGGTCATACGGCGCGCCGAGTCCGTCGGCATGACCCCAATTGGTCCATTGGCCATCCTCGAAGTGCGAGAGCCCGCCCTCGGTGGCCAGCCAGATGTCTCCGTGCTGGCCGGGCTGCAGGGCGTAAACCCAGTCATTCGGCAGACCGCCGTTCGTGTTCGCCACGGTGAACAGGTCCCAGCTGTCACGATCGTCGAGATCGCCGCCACGCACACGGTTCACACCGGACCAGGTCGCGATCCAGACATCACCGTTGTCCATCTCGAGCATGTCGTAGATGAAGCCATCGCCAAGTCCATCGGGAATATTGTAGGTCTTCCAGGTTTCGCCATCGTCATTGAGTATCGACAAGCCACCACCATAGGTGCCAGCAACCAGGCGTCCCTCGTACAGGCTTAGATGGAAGACACCGTTGGCCAGCAGACCCGTGCGATTGTCAAACAGCTTGTAGGAGTCCTCGACCGTGTCGTAACGAATCACACCACCTGATGTCGCGACCCACATGATGTCGCCGTCTGCCAGGATCGACTTCACGTTGCGTTGGTCCACTCTAAAATGCGTGAAGTGCGCGTCCGGGTCCGGCGCATCGACAAGACCCCTGGAATCCCCCTGATCTGATGCCTGGCTAACCGGCGGATGCTGCACTGGCGCAGGTTCCTTGACCGGTGCCTCCACCTGCTGCCTGCCCAACAAGTACGCGCCGGCAACTACTGCTGCGATGACCAGGATAACTGCGCCATTTTTCATGCTCGCTGACCTTTGCTCATGCTTCCGGCGCTGGCGCCGTCAGGCGGGCAACGCCGCTGCGGGTTCCGACCCAGATTTGATTATCGGAGGTCACTGCGATGGCATAAACGTCGGTGCCCAGCAAACCGTCCGGCACACCATAGTTGGTCCAGGTGCTGCCGTCATAGCGGCTCAATCCATTGTTTGTACCAAACCAGTACGCGCCGTCCGCGCCCTGCGCTATCGAATAAACAACATTTCCGGCGAGTCCGTCCTTCGTCGTGAAGGATGTCCAATCGCCATTCGCCAGGCGACTCACGCCGGCGCCCCAGGTTCCTGCCCAGATGGCATCGTTGTTGTCGGCAATCATCGAGAACACGTAGTTCGGGTTGTAGCTCGCATCGCCGCCCACCGTGACCGTGAGATCGTGGCGATTGCGAGTTCCGAGACCGGTATTGGCGCTGGCCGGCAACCCCTGGAGATTCTCGCCGCCCAGGCCGTCTTCATGCGTCCAGTGTGTCCACGTCTCACCGTCGAGCATTGAGACGCCGCCTTCAGTGCCGAACCACACGCGGTTTTGCGAATCGACCGCGAGGCCGTACACCCATTCGTTGATGAGTTCGTCCTTAACGGTCTTGATCTGCATGGTTTCGAGGTCGACGCGATTCGCACCGGCCCAGGTACCGATCCAGTAGATCTTATCGCGCTGCTCGGCGAACGCGTAAATCCAGTAATCGGCCAGCCCATGCATCGGGAAGAACACCTGCCAATCGCCGTCCTTGTAGCGCGAAGCGCCACCGGCATTGGTGCCAAACCACTTGTAACCCTCGCTGTCGACGCCGATGCCGAACACGTACTCATTGGCAAGACCGTCTTTGCGCGTAAATGTATTCAGCATCAATTCGGTCTTGAGATCGATTTCAAGCGCCCCCACCGAGGTACCGACCCATAAACTGTCTGTCGCCGGGTCAATGGCCAACGAACGAACATAGGTGTTGTCGCCGACGTTGAACGACGCATCGACGCGGGGCAAGGGCGCTACAGTTTGCTCCGGCTTGCCGCAAGCGGAGAGTGCGACCAGCATGGCACCGGCCAGTATCAGGATTCTCCTCGGGTTCATTTTTTCTAGAGCGTTCTCAGGTAGGCAATGACGTCTCTGATTTCATCGTCGCTAAGCAAGCCGCGAAAGGCGGGCATCAATTCCCTGCCCTCACGAATGCTTCTCAACAGGTCCTGGTCCATCTGGAACAGGCGATCGCCATTGGCAAAGCTGGGTATGGTCATATCGATCGGCATGCCATCGATGCCATGGCACACCGAGCAGTGTAATTCGTAGGTCTGGCGGCCTTCCTGTATGTCGCCGGCAAACGCCACGCCGGTCGAGGCGAACGCAAGCATTGTCAGTAGGTTGAGTATCAGCCGAGTCTTCAATTCACATCCTCACTTGCCGCCTGCTGTTGTTCGTCGAGACGATGCCGCAAGACAGCCGCCTTTTCGAGGTCAACAGTCAGACCCAGCAGACCTTTCTCATAGGCATTGATCAGGACACGTTGCGACTGCGCATGGCCGTTGTCGGCGGCGAGCACAAAGTACTCGACGGCCAGCGACTCGTCTTTCTCGACGCCTTCGCCTTTCGCATACATTTCACCGAGGCCGTACTGCCCACCTGAGTGTCCCTGGTCCGCCGAAGCCCGATACCATTTGACGGCTTCTTCATTCTGTTCCGACTGGTCGAGAATCCATGCGAGACGCGCCTGTCCTTCCGCCGAACCGGCGTCAGCAGCCATCGTGTAATGACCCATCGCCGCGACGATATCGCCACGCTGGAACGCCACAAAACCAGCATCGATGTCCGCCTGCGCGTCGTCGGCGAGCGCCGGCTGCGCAAATATCGGGGCCAGGGTCAGTACAGCGATGCAAATTCTGATGTTCTGTTTTCTCATTCTCAAATACCGGTTTTAGTCGGCTGCGTGATCAGGCGACGCCGCGATTGCGACTTTATCACGGTTTACCGAAGCCGCCGCGCCGCCGCATAATACCCTTGTGAACAAGCATCTGGCGACCTTCAGACTCACGGCGATTATCGCCGCTCTTCTATTCAGTCTCGCATTTGCCGCTGCGCGGGCAGGCGTTGACCCCGGCATGGACTTCGCGGACGGGCACTCGGTGTACCGCTTTTATTGCTACCAGTGCCACGCGTACGCGGGCAACGCGCAGACCCTGTCGAGCACCTACCTGAACCCAAAGCCACGCGATTTCACCCGGGAGTCTCGTGAGTCGCTGCCGCTTGAACGAATGCTCGACGCGGTGCGTGAGGGGCGCCCGGGAACCGCCATGATCGGATTCGGCGAGGTTCTCGACGAGGCGGAAATTGAAGCGGTCGTCTGGTACATACGCAATGAACTGCTCGGCAATCCCGACGCGAACGCGAAGTATCACTCACCTGAGAACGGCTGGACCAACCACGACCGATACAGCGCAGCCTTTCCGTTTGTCAGTGGCGAAATCTCGCTGACCACACCGCTGGACGAGCTCGACGCGACACAAAAGGCGGGGCGAGAACTGTATGTTTCAGCTTGTGTCAGCTGCCACGACCAGCCCAACTCAGCCGAAGGTGAAGCCATTTGGGAAACCCGGGCAGTATCGTTTCCCCGCCGCCACTACTCGCACCGCGAGCCACCTCTCGACGTGGTGAGCAGCGCATCACCGTATGCGCGTCATGAGATCGCGACGATTCCAGAAAACATGACGGACGCGGAGGCCCGTGGCATGAAGCTTTACCAGGATAATTGTGCGTTTTGCCATGCCCCGGACGGCACGGGTCAAAATTGGATTGGCAGTTTCCTTGAGCCGAAACCCCGCGACTTCACGTCGCAGGAATTCACGCTCTGGAAAGCACCGGACGCGTTCAGAGAAATTGTGCGCCAGGGGATTCCAGGCACGTCGATGCCCGCCTGGCGACACGTCCTCAGCGATGAGGAGATTGACGCCATCATCGCCTACGTCGGGGTAGCGTTTAGGGCCTGATGCCGCAGCTGCTGACGCCCGGTATCGAATACGGCTGGTAATTGCCGACCAGTCGGGTTACGAGCAGTACTGCAATAAATGCGCGCCGTATGTTCGGGCAAGATTGAAAAACTGCTCCCGCTCCTCCAGTTTCGTGTTCAGTTCTACATCGACCTTGTAACTCAACAGCCGATTGAACTGCGCCTGGAACCTATGACCACGATCGGTTCTGATTTATTGGATACGAAAAACAGCAGCCAAGTTGGCAAAGTGGGCACCCTGCGAAAGCTGGAAAATCGATTCGGACCCTGGTCTGTCATCCATGGTTGTCTGCTCGACGAAAATCCCAACCGTTAGAACGTCGGCACAGGAATACCCGACCAATAGCCTTCGGCAGCCGGGCTACGATCGATGACCTCACTGACGACGATGTCGAGCTCGACAAATTCAATGGGTTGAATGTTGAGCGCCCGCGTGAATCGGTCGATCCCCTGAACACCGGCGTCGGCACCAGACGCGTCGGCCAGAAGCACCGTGAGCTTGTCTTCGTCGAAACTAAGCGAGTTTCCGTGCGTCGTTGGATGCAGTAACTCGGCAATGCCGCCGTGTTCATGTAGACCATTCGTTCCGGTGAATCCCAGCTCTGGTATCCGCCACGATGACGGCGCTACATAGGCAACCGAGCCCGGTAGCTCACCGCGGTCCAAGAGGTCGACCACCGCCTTTTTCGTGTGTGGACTGACCGGTGCGACGAATACGGTGACGCGCATCGGACCATCGTCAATCTGGAGGCTGTCGATAACGTGACCTCGCAGCCACTGCCCCGCGCCGATTGTAATCATCAACACCAGCGCGTATGCCCCTAACAGAAAAACGCCTCTCAACCACTTGGCCCGGGGCAGCGGAAAGCCCGACACGCGCCAACGCTGCTCCCACCGACGCGGCAGAAACATCCCCGTTCGATTCATGTAGCCGCGGTAAGCCTCGCCGAATTTTTCCAAACAGATTCGTTCCTCGACTCGAGCAAGAAACATGTAGATACACAGCATACTCACAAAGGCAATGACGACAATGAACCTGGACCAGTAGAGCGATGTACCGAGACCGATAATCGCCAATGCGACATATTGCGGGTGACGTATGAAACGGTACAGGCCGACTGCGACGGCCCCTTTGCCCGTGAACTTCGACCAGTAAATCTGGCAAAAGCCGACCATGAAAATCACAATGCCGAGAAAGATCAAAGGCCAACTGACAAGTATGAGTCCGTTGGCGAGCCAGCTGTCGCTGTAGGTGAAATGCGGTAGCAGGTACATGGTCAACCAGGCTGTAGACGGAGATTCCCGCAGCAGGTTGAGCGGCGTCGCGTAGATGGAGTAGTAGTACGCGGCGAATGGCGACACCATGAACAGGATTTCGAGAACAATTAGCGTGTAAAGCAGCCACGCGGAAGTCTTTGCCGCTCGTTCTCTGGTTACTACGGTCATTGCTTGCCCTCCTCTGTCAGCTTTTATCGAACTCCCTAAGCAGCTGGTTATCAAGGAAAAATTCGTGAACGGCTCACTTTTTTCGCGAATGGTACAGCCGTCCACGTAACTGGGCACGATTACCACGTAATTGGTGCGGCATGCACCGATGAGCGGCAGGTATCATTGAACTCGGATGTTGGAAAGCCTACGCAATTACCTGGGCGCCACGTTGCCATGGGACGTCGGCGCGTCGCAGTACTTTCGATTATTCGGCACTATTTTCGTGCTGATTTTCGTCGGTTCTGTCTTTGTTCACGTATTGCTTCAGGATGCGGTGCATCCGTTACAAATGCTGTTCCACGCTGCAGCGGTGGGTTTGGCCTACACCGTCGCTGTAGGTCTTGCCTGCGCAGCTGTACATGCGCTGCGTAGCGCGGTCCGCCGCTTACTCGTCTGGCATATTTGGACAGCATCATTTGTTGCTTTCGTTGCGGGCTACTATCTTTTGCCACTCGATGGTTTGGCTGTCTGGATTCCGGTCGATTCGGGCAGCGCGCATACCGACAAAATCAGCTTCTTCCAGCTTCTCCCAATTTGGGGACTGGTAACCTATTTCTTCGTTCAACCCTATCTGACAGAGAGCCTCAGATCAGAGCTGGTCCAGCTACGTGACGTCAACGCGCTGCTGGAGGCAGGGGGCCTCAGTGTCGACGGCACCGCGGATCCGATTCGCTTTCAGTCGGGCAAGATGGACTTCGTGCTGGATGCCAGTTCCGTTCGCAACGTCGTCGTGGACGACCACTACTGCTATGTTCACTATCGACATAACGACACCTATGCAAAGCGTGATCTGGCGATGCCATTACGCGACGTATCGGCACTACTGCCATCCGATTTTGTGCAGGTACATCGGTCACACATTGTTAATCTAAAGCAGATACGATCCGTCAAGCGAAGGAACCGAAGCATTCGACTGGTCCTTGCCGGCGACTTCGAAGTGCCTGTTAGTCGACATCGCCTCAATCAGATTTTGCCTTTATTGCGGCGGCAGTTGGTAGTCTGACTGGAATGCGCCAAAGAAAGTATGGTGGCCACGGGCAGTTCGATAGTTCCAGGCAGCTGCGCCTCGCACCCCATGCTATGCCCACTTATTCGCGTCCAGAAAATGTAGCTCTAGTGTAACCATTTGCCGTTCCACCAACTATAAGAGCCATGGATAGAGAATTTAGCTCCGCCCACCTCGTAATTTTTGCAATTTTTCTGATGGCGCTGCCTGTTCTTGCGGCCGCACAGGACGTCCCGATCGATGGGACGATTCTCGGGGCACGGCCCTATGAATTCCCGGCATATGTTGACGCGTATGGATATACGCGATTCGACGGAACTCAGGATGCCATCGAAAAATACTGGACTCGCGATGAATATGAACACGCATTAACGGACGAGCGGTTCCAGTTTCAGAAACTTTTGTACGCGAGTGATGGCTTGAGCGTCGTCGCCTACGTATTGCGACCCGTTGGAGCCACCACTCCGTTGCCCACGATCGTCTTTAATCGCGGCAGCGGCGCGCACAAGGATATCGCCCCGGTGCTAATGCCCTATATGCATCGACTGGCACAGGAGGGATATCTTGTCATCGCGCCCATGTACCGGCAG
>Ga0224513_10000387_pt1 | contig 16191 bp, 13 predicted proteins | sample SF_May12_sed_USG_5_FD_169109 | JGI IMG/M metagenome (GOLD analysis project Ga0224513, IMG submission 169109) | Sediment microbial communities from San Francisco Bay, California, United States - SF_May12_sed_USGS_21 | ecosystem: Environmental > Aquatic > Marine > Sediment | place: USA... | reverse complement strand
CACCGACGCTCACGAGGACCTCACCAGAGAAGAGTTGGCCAATAATCGTGATCGCGTCTGGAACCAAATTGGACGGAATTGAGCCGTCCTCCTGCAAGATGATCGGGCTCACCGACAGCACAGTCGGCGTGTTGCCTGCGATGGTAAAGTTTCCACCCTGCGTCTCGAGACCGCTCTCGAGGAGCACTACCCTGAACGATCCAGACGTTGATCCGCACTGGGTCCCGAGATCATCCGGAATTTTGACCACGAGCTCGGTGCCGGAAACGCTGACGACCTCCATCTGATTGCCGGCCAGGAAGACCTGCAGTGGATCTTCGAAGCCGGAGCCGTAGATGATCACCAGATCGCCGAGACCGCCCTCGGTCGGGCTGTTGCCCGTGATATAAAGCGCGTCACCGTAAGTGAAGCTTTCGTAACTGGCCGACTTGCCGGAGGTCACGTTGGTGACCTGGACGCTGACTGCCACCGGCGGCACCTGGCCCTGCTGGCTGTAGTCAGGCGTAGTGCAGGTGATGCGGTCGTTGTCGGCCGGGGTCGTATCGTTAAAGACATTGACATCCAGCGCCGTAAGGTTGCCGAACTTGACCTGCACCGGGACCTGGAAGCCGCTGCCGAAGATCGTCACCAGCGTGCCGCCGTCGAGCGGTCCTGCGATGGGCGAGACGGAGGCGATTAGAGGCGTCGGTTCGTCAGCGAGGACGATGAAGGCATCTTCGAGCGAGATCACGCCGTCAAGCGTCGCGACCGTAACGTCCTGCGGCTGGTCGACCTCGAGCGGAATGGTGCTGAAGCGGGGCGTTTCGACCTGGATCTGGGTGCCGTCCGGCGAAACCGCCATCACCGTACCGAGCTTCACCAGACCGCTCGGATCGGCAAAGCTGACGCTGAGGTCGGAGGCCACCGAGCCGAAGCCCTGGCCGAGCACGTTGACGACCTCGCCACCCGAGGACCGTCCGGAGCTGGGCGACATCCCATAGATCTGGGGTCCGCCGCCGGGAAGCAACACAAAGGCGTCGGGCAGGGTGTCGGTCTCCTGCGAGCCGGTGCCGGCGTTGGTGTTGACCCTGACATCGGCAGTCTGCTGAACGCCGGTGTTGGTGCCGGTGAAGGCAGGCGTGATGACGGTGATCGTCCCGTCCGCACTCAGGGGATCGCTCGGGGTGACACCAACGATGATCGCCTGGTATGCAAAGCCATCGAGATCGAAGAAGACATCGACCGGAGTCTGGATGCCCTTGCCCGAGACGACCACCTGGTCGCCACCGCCGTAGGAGCCTCGGCGGGGATCGACACCCGTGAGCTGGAGGGCATCCGTAGAGGCGCGGTCCTGATACTGGACGGCCACCTCACGGCTGGCGCTCCTGATGCGGGCCCTGATGGTGTAGGTCCCCTCGGTTTCCGAGAGGAAGGCGACCGAAGCGGTGCCTCCTTCAGTCAGCACCGAGGCGGTGGTGGTGCCGTTGCCGAACGCGCCGCCGCTGGCCTCGAATGTGATCGTAGTATCATCCGGCGCCGGTGAACCGTCGAGGGTCACCGTTGCCTCGACCAGGATCACGGTCCCGACGAATGGCGCGGTGTTGGATGCGTCCAGCGAACTCACATTCCACGCCTCGGGCACCACCGTCGGCGCCGGCTTGGCGCGAGGGCTGTCCGCCGAGCATCCGACCATGGCGACCAGCGCCAGGAGAGCAATGTACGGAATAAACCTCTTCATGGCTTCAGACCCCCACTCATTACTGGCCCAAACAGTAGAAATTGAAAGCGATCGCGACCGGCACGGTGGACACGTTCTTGCCCGAGACCGTCTGACCGAAGATCTGCAACTCGAAGCTCTGGCGGATGTTGCTGTTGCCCGTCTCGGGGTCGAACCCACCATTACTGGGAAGCAGGTACGCTAACGGCACCTCGCTGAGAAACTCATACGGGTAGATCCTGTAATTATCGAGGCTCGCGCTCCCATCGGCGGGAACGTAAACTGCGGTGTCGTACGTCCACTCGGGCGAGGCGGACGCGCCGCCGTCGGTGCGATACGGTTTGATCACCCAGCGGTTGAGATTGACGTCCTGGTTGGCTCCGAGCGAAGCTTCAGGGTCCTTGGACTCCGAGGTGATGTCCATGCTGGAGATCGCGATGTCGCCCTGCTGCGAACAGAGATCGATTTCCGGGTTGTACTCCGAGATATCGACCGTCAGGAACACCGCCGCTTCGGTGTTGTCGAGTGTGCTGTTGCCACCACAGGACCACACCATCAGGGCGAGGGCGAGCGTGACGAAGACGGGAGTGATGCGCTTCATCTGATCCTCCACCTAGTACTTCACGATTCTCGGGGTAATGAAGATCAGGAGTTCGTCATGGTTGTTCGTGATGCTCTTGTTCTTGAACAACCACCCGAATACTGGGATATTGTGCAGGCCAGGAACCCTGCTTTCCCCTTCCCCTGTGGTGATTTCATAGATCCCACCGATCACCGTCGTGCCGCCGTCGCGAACCAGAAGCTCGGTCTCGGCGTCGCGCGTAAAGATCGGCGCGTTCTGACCACCAACCACTGCAAATTCCGGCGCTGGGCGCTGCTTTTTGATTGAGATATCGAGGTTGACCGTTCCCTCAGCGGTGATCTGCGGTGTCACCTCGAGGCGAAGGGTCGCGTCCACGTACTGGACGGTCACCGTGTTGTTCGCCACCGTCTGAACCGGGATCTGGAGACCCGAGCGAATCGATGCCGATTTGAGGTTCTGGGTCGTCACTCGCGGAGTCGAAACGACCTTGGCCTGGTTGTCAGACTCGGCAGCATTGAGCATGAAATCGAGGTTGAAGGTGTTGAGAATGTCGCCAAAGGCCATCCCGAACACCCCGTTGTTTGCTCCCCCCGGCAACGTGACGTCGCCCTCCACACCGATACTGTTGGGGAACTTGAGCCCGGTGTCATTGCCGTGCTCCGCATCCATCACACCATTGAATCCCCACACAACGCCAAGCGAACGCGAGAACTGCTTCGTGGTTTCGACGATCCGGCCCTCGATCACCACCTGGGGCGTCGGTAGGTCGAGTGAGTCGATGAGGCGCAGGATCCCCTCCACCCGATCGGCAACATCGCGAAGGATGAGCGTGTTGGTGCGTTCGTCAACGGTCACAGAGCCGCGGGCTGACAACAGATAGCTGTCGCTCGACAACAAATTGGCGATGTCAGAAGCCTTGGAGTAGGAGATCGGCTTCAACATCGTACTCATCGGTTTGGCCTTCTCCTGCTCCAGGGCGAACGCCGCTCGCGCACTTTTTTCGGAGGCGAGCTTCTGGATCGGTGCCACTCGAAGGACATTGTTTTCAAGCACGTAGTCGAGGCCATTGATCTTGAGGATCAGATCGAGGGCCTGGTCCCACGGAACATCTCGAAGCTCCACCGTTACCGACCCGCTGACAGAGGGGTCGAGGACGATGTTCATCTCGGTGAGCACCGAGAAGGTCTTGAGCACGTCCTTGATATCGGCATCCTTGAGAGTCAGGGTGATCGGCTCCCCGGTGAACTGCTGTTCTTCGGAGGAGACCTCGGTCGGCGCAAAACCTTCGGCTGCGCTCGTCGGTCCGTCAATGACCGTCACCGCCTCGGCCTGCTCGATCAGTTGCGAATTATCTGCAACCCATGGGCTTCGTTCCGTCGTCACAGGGCTGTCGACGACTTCGGCCTTCACCGTTTCTTCCGGAAGATCGAACAGGGACGATACTACCTCCTGTGCAGGCTCGGGTTCTTCGATCGCCTCTGGCGTCGAACGGGTGATCTCGATAGTGCCTGCGGCCGCCACTTCAATCGACTCGGTAATCGCCGGAAGCGGAACGCCATTGGCACCGACTCTGACCGACGCACCAAAATTGGTCTCATCGATGGAGTACTCGGCTTCGCTTCTCAAATCAATCACAACCCGCGTGACCGGCACTGGAGCCGCCTGGAACTGCGCCACCCGCACCTGGCTCACCAGGGGCGAGTTCACCGGCAACAGATGGCGGTCAACCCGATTGATAACGCCATTGAGATCGAGCACCAGGCGTCGCGGCTCGGGAAGGGTGAAGGCCCGGACCGAAATCGGACGGTCCGACCTCAGCTCGACGACCACCCCGTCACCTGTCCGTGTCGGCACGACTTCGACCAAGCTCGGTGTTCCGAGCGCCGATGTCGGCGCAGCAGCTTCGGCCGGAGCTGGGTGGCTCTTCGATGCCACGACCACCTCTTCGCGAGAAACGGCTGCTGAAGTCCCCGGTTCCCTTTCGCCAAACGATGTGAAGGAGAGCTCCAACCCGCCAGCGAACCGGTCCATTGTCAGCTGCGCCGGTTCGGCCAACCACACGGTGAGGCGGGAAACCCGCTTCCCGAATTCGTCAACGTGGTTGAGCTCCGCACGTTCGATCCCGAGATCGGGATCAACAATGAGCCCAGCGCCCTGGTCCCAGCTTGCTTCTGGCAGCTCTACTACCCACACGCCAGGTTGCGGTGAATAGTGGACCGTCTCCAACTCCCCTGTCGCCCGGACTCGGAGAACGGGCCCTGAGGGCCCCGCCTCCGCACCCATTCCCTGGATTTCCGGAACGGGCTCCTCGGCGAGGAGCGGCATACCCAGCAGGACGCAGGCTGCAGCCGCCACCAGGATGCGGACGTTTTTCATCATCATGCCGTCCCCCATTTTCCTCTCAAATCACGGCTAATCCGTGATTTCTCGCACTACTTCCTCGTACCGCTTGTTCCGATTGGGGTCATTCACATCTTTCCTGAAGACTACCTTCTTGGGCTGAATCTCCCCGACGTCACCGTTGAACAACTTTGTTCCCGGTCGGATGATGTATGACACGTTGTCGCGCCCGAGAACGAAGGCCAGAATACCGCTCGGCGTTTCGATAATACCCTCGAGCCTCAGCTCCTCGATCATCATTCCGGGCAGACCGGGTGGGCGGGCCTTGGCGGGTCCCTGTTCGTCTTCTTCAAAACCATCGAGGAGTGACCGGAAAGGATCTCTCCGACCTGCAGGGTCGTAGCTGAAGATCCGGCCTTCCATAACCTCTTCCTCGCCGCGCAGGATCTGTTCGATTCCCGACACGTCAACCTCTTCGTCGACCAGCGGCGAAGTTCCCTCTTCGGCCGGCGCCTCTGGCTCCTGGGCCACTCCTACACCAACGGTTGCCATGAACACAATCAAACCACACGACATTAAGAATTTGCGGTTCATTGCTCCGTCTCCGGCTCCGGCGTCTCTTCCTTATAAATATAGGTCCTTTGAACAAACTCGGCGTGGATCGTGAAACCCGAATCGGACGCTTTGGTTGGATTGATTGTCAGCTCGGTGACATTGATGATCCGTGAGAATCGACTCAGCCGATCAAAGAACAAACCGAGTTCGTGGTAGGTACCATCCAGACCAACCCGTATCGGCCACTCGATAAAGAATTCGCGATCCTCGAATCCCCCCGGCGTGAACCGGGTCAAGCGGAACCTCCCGCGCTCTGTAAGCTGCTTGGCCCGCTTGATCAGATTGTCCGTCTCACGCTTGGTCGGCAAGATCTTGCGGAGCCGCTCGAGCTCGATTTCGTAGTTGCGGATGTCTTCCTCGAGCCGCGGCAAATCCGCCTTCGCCGCCCGTCCCTTTTCGATCTCTCGCTCGAGCTCGTCAATACTGGTCTCGAGGCGTTCGATCTGGGTACGAATATCTTTGAAGATGTAAATGTTCATTACCACGAACATCGCTATGCCGAGAACGATGCCGACGATGGCCGCCACGTACCAGGGCTTGGAATTGAGATCTATCGCCATGGTGTCAGACCCCCGTCCTCATTGACCGGAACCCGCAGCTTGCGAGCCCTCGGCCGCCTCGATTTCCGGCGGAGCGTTGTTGAATGTGAAACTCAAAGAGAAGCCGAACGTGTCGCCCCGGGATCGAGAAAGATTCTTGAGCACCGGCTCGTCGAAGAAGGGAGAAGCGTCGAGATTCGAGATGTAGTTGGCGACCGCATTCTCGTCCATCGCGCTTCCCCCAAGCTCCACGTTATTTCCAACCAGCTTGAGGCTGCCCAGCCAGACCAACTCAGGAAGCGCCCGCGACACCTCGTCCAGAATCCGGACCGGTCCCTGCTGGTTGCGCTTCAGCTCGTTGATGACGTTGATCTTGTGGCGCAGCATCTCGCGTCGCGCTTCGAGCTTTTCGACCTTCTTGATATAGACGAGCAGCTCGTCGCGTTCGCGACGCCTCTGATTTTCGACCTCCTTCAGATCTGACCTTTTGCTCGTCAGGAGGAACCACTGGGTGCCGACGACGACCAGACCGAGGGCGAGCACGATCAACAAAATGACGTCGCCCTGTTTGGCCCCCAAGGAGAACTGCGGGCGTTCTGCCTGAACCGTCGCCGCCGCCGGAGTTTCCGCAACCAGATTAATCTTGATCATCGCGTCATTCTCCGACCCTGCGCACCGCGAGGCCTACCGCCACCGCCATTGCCGGAGCGTGCCGGTTGATCCACTCGGGATCGAAATCTGACTCGCTGTAGCGAATGTTGCGGAACGGATTCATGACTTCGACGGCGACCTGGAAGCGCTCTCTGAGTACTTCATCGAGATTCAGGATCTGAGCGCTCCCGCCAGCGAGAACCACCCGATCGATGTGATCAACCGACGAAGTGGCGACGAAGAAATCGATGGTTTTCTGGAGTTCTGCGGTGAGATCCTCTGAAACGCTGTTGAGCACACCGAGGACCTGCTGCAGGGTGTTCTCTCCAACCCTCTCCCCGAGCTTCAATCGTTCAGCATCATCCCGTGACAAGCTGAGCTCGCGCTGAATGGCCTCGGTGTACTGATTGCCACCGAACGCCACATCGCGCCAGAAGATCGATGTTCCGTGGTAGAGAACGTTGATGTTCATCACCGACGCGCCGATGTTGACCAGCGCTATCGTTTCCGGGTCGACGTCATAATTGGCCTCGAAGGCGTTCTGCAGAGCAAAGACATCGACATCAACCAGCACCGGATCCTTACCGGCCTGCACAATCACCGACGTGTAATCGGCGATCCGATCCTTTTTCACAGCCACCAACAGCACATCCATGGAGTCACCGGCATCGGACTCCAGGACCACGTAGTCGAGATTGACGTCGTTGATGTCAAACGGAATGTACTGCTCTGCTTCCCACTGAATGGATTCGGCGAGCTCGGCGTCCGTCATGGACGGGAGTTGGATTTTCTTGATGATTACGGAATGTCCCGACAATGAGCCACCGAAATTCGCATTCTTGATATTGTTTTCGGCAATCAAACGGGACAATGCCTCGACAACAAGTGACGAGTCCATTATCGCGCCGTCAACAATCGCTTCCGGCGAGAGATCTGCAATTGCCGCATGGAGAAGTTGAAATTCACCGCTCTTGAGCGGCTTCAACTCTACGATCTTGATCGCAGACGATCCGACATCGCAACCGACGACTTGTTTTTTAGGCTTTCCAAACATGGCTTACACCTTGATCTCAGAAGTTTTTCTGGACAGGATCATAAACCCCTCTTACTTTGAAGGCTACCAAAGGGCTCCTCTAAGGTCAAGAACAGGGATCACAACAATAAAGGCTTTGAGTGACGTACAACATACTCTGTCGGCACTCGAGTGAAAATTACTGCCCAAGTCGGTGGCACCGCTTGGCGAATTCTTGGCACAACGCCGGACATCTATTTCGGACAACAATTCCTCATCCAGCAACCAGTATATCAGCCGTGACGTCTCGCCATTGGACACCGAAATATCCCCCCTCATTTCACGTCTGAATCGCCGCTTCGACGGCTTCGAAGACAAAAATACGGGACTGAGAGCGACGATCGTACTTGCATTATTGAGTCACATGTGTTAAACAATTCAACCCCCAAGTGGGGACCTCGAGGAGGAATTCGACGATGGCGCAGCGATGTGAAATCTGCGGCAAAGGCCCGATGACCGGAAGCAATATCTCTCACGCCCACAACGTGACCAAGCGGCGTTGGCTGCCCAACATCCAGCGTGTTCGAGCGATGGTGGACGGCAAGCCGAAATACGTCAAGGTTTGTACCCGCTGCATCCGTTCGGGCAAGGTCAGCAAGGCCCCCCGCATCTAGTCTTCCACGGCCGGTCACGGGCTCGCTCCCGCTTGCCCGCGCCGCTCCACCCGTAGCATCCCCTTCAGATTCTGGAGACGGCTGAGGATGCGGGTGAGCTGCGCCTTATCGCGTACGACGATCGTCATCGCAGCGAAACCGGTGTCGTTGGGATCAGTTCGAAGGCGGCAGCTGAGGATGTCGCTGCCCTCGGTCGAGATAGCCTGCGAGATGGACGCCAGTATCCCGGAGCTGTCGTTGAAGGACATATCGACGTCAACCTGTGACGTAGGTGCCCTGGTGGCTGGTGCGGTCGGCGCCCACTGAACCTCGATTTCGCGCTCAGGGTGATAGAGGAGATTTCTGACGTTGGGGCATGAGCGCGAATGAACGGCCACCCCTTTCCCCCGTGTGACAAAACCGACAATCTCTTCACCCGGCAGCGGCTTACAACATTTCGCCATATAGACGAGAAAGTCGGCGTCACCGCTGACCTCGAGAGCATGATCGTTCTTTGACGCTGGGGCCGGCTTCTTCTTTCGAGTGAGATCTTCCTCTTCGGTTGGCGCCTCGCCATCCTTACGAAAGACCGTGGTGAGGGTGGCTACCGGAATCTTGCCGAATCCGATCGCTGCGATCAGATCATCTTCGTTGCAATACCCGCCAGCCCTGATCGCCTCGGCCAACTCGTCACTCCCGCTCGCCGAGCGCAGCGAAGTTCCGAGCTTTCGCAACTCGCGGTCAACCAGCTTCCGTCCAACCTCGACCGCCCGCGCCTTCTCCTCTCGCTTGAGCCAAGTCCGAATCTTCGATCGGGCACGATTGGTACCGACAATACTCAACCAATCGTGGTGAGGCCGCTGCTTGTTCGAGGTTGTGATTTCGACGATGTCGCCATTGACGATTTCAGTCTTCAGAGGCACCCAGCGACCGTTGATTCGGCCACCTACGCAAGTATGACCGACCTGAGTATGGACCCGATATGCGAAGTCGAGAACCGTCGCGCCGCTAGGAAAAGAGAAGACATCACCGCGCGGCGTGAAACTATAGACCTCGTCAGGATAGAGGTCGACTTTCAAAGAATCGATAAACTCTCGAGGTGAGGAGCCCTCCGAGTTGTCGAGCAACGCCCTCAACCAGGCTACCCGGGAATCCTCAGCGGGCGCATGCGAGCCCCTCTCCTTGTAGCTCCAATGTGCAGCGATGCCGTACTCGGCAATTTTGTTCATTTCGTCGGTTCTGATCTGGATTTCGAAGGGTTGGCCTTCTGGGCCGATCACCGTGGTATGCAGCGACTGGTAAGCATTGGGCTTGGGAATCGCGATATGATCCTTGAGCCGCCCCGGAACCGGCGGCCATTGTTGATGGATGAGACCGAGCGCAGCGTAACAATCGGCGACCGTCGACACGATAATCCGAAAGGCCAGGAAATCGAAAACGTTCGCAACGTCGACCCCCTGCCGTTTGAGCTTCTCGAAGATCGAGTACAGATGCTTGATCCGGCCATGAATACTTCCCTCGATGCCGTTCTCTTCGAGAAGTCCGCCCAGCACGCCGTGGATTTCGGCAAACCAGCGATCGGCCGCCTCCTTGCGGTCTTCGATTTCGTGATCTAGCTTCTCCGCCTCTTTCGGGTGCAGGTACCGGAAGCAGAGATCCTCCATCTCTACCTTGATGCTGCCGATACCGAGGCGATTGGCGATCGGAGCAAAGATATCGAGGGTTTCTCGGGCTATGGCGATCTGCCGATCGCGTCGAAGGAAAACCAGAGTCCGCATATTGTGCAACCGGTCCGCGAGCTTGATGAGGATCACGCGCAGATCGTCGACCGATGCGAGGAGCAAGCGGCGAAAGTTTTCGGCCTCGGTGGCCTCGCGGCTCGAATAGCTGGATTCGAAATCGGCCATTTTGGTCAGCGCGGTCACCAGTCGCTCGATCTCCGGACCGAACTCGACCTCAATCTCTTCGGCCGTCGTTGCCGTATCTTCGAGCAAATCATGGAGTAGCCCGGCGGCCACCGTCTCCTCGTCCAGCTCCATGTCAGCCAGGATCCAGGCGACGGTCAAGGGGTGGGTCAGGTAAGGCTCGCCCGAACGTCGGATCTGGCCCTGGTGGCGATTGGCGGCAAAGACATACGCGTGCCGCAAGAGGTCCTCGTCCAGATCAGGACGATACCGCTCCATTCGGTTGAGGATGTCCTCAATGCGGACCTTCACCTCAACCTGCGCAGTCGCGACTCCACTCGTCATTCATCTATTTTATCCCTCGGGTCAAGAAACGGCCCCAAACGCACCCGAGTCCGCGTCTGCGACCGCCATTCATGTGATGACCATTACAAAGAGAGAGAGGATCTGAGAGAGCGTGAAGGGCTTTTTGAATGAGGAATTAGGAATGAGGAATCAGGAATGCCGCCCACCCACCCAAGGGAGAATTTCGGATTTCGGATCTCGGATTTTCCGCCCACCCACCCGAGGGAGTTTTCAGTTCTCAGTTTTGAGTTTTGGGTTTTGAGTTACTGCCCACCCTCCCGGTTCCATTACCCCAAAGCTGTCATTTCGAGCGAGGCCGTAGGCCGAGCCGAGAAATCTGCGGGGCGGATGGGCAGAGGTTCCCTCTTCGTTTCACAGGCTTGTCCTGAGCGAGCGAAGCGAGTCGAATGGATCCCTCCACTTGGGTCGCTACGCTCCCTCGGTCGGGATGACATGGAGGAAACAGAGAGGGCAAGAGGGGACAGAAAACCGCCCCAGGAGATTCCGAGGGCGGGTGGGAATTCCTAATTCTAAATTTCTAATTCGCTCTAGCGGCGTCCCCTGAGACGTCTGCGTTCACGGCGCGAAACCAGCACCCTGTTCATTGCCAACGCCACAGGCGAAGCAACAAAAATGGATGAGTAGGTACCGACAAGGATGCCGACCAGAAGCACGAAGGCGAAAGTGTTGATGACATCGCCACCAAAAATGAAGAGACTCAGGACGACCACCAGCGTGGTTCCCGAAGTGATGAAGGTCCGTGAAAGAGTCTGGTTGATCGACAGATCCATCACCGACTCGAGCTCTTCACCACGTCGCAGCCTCAGATTCTCGCGCACCCGGTCGAAGACCACCACCGTGTCATTGACCGAATAGCCAACGAGGGTCAGGAGGGCCGCAACCGTCGGCAGATTGATCTCGCGGTGGGTCACGGCGATGGCGGTGAGGGTGATCAGCACGTCGTGGAACAGGGCCACAACCGCGCCGACCGCATATGGCAGCTGGAATCGGATCCAGATATAGACCAGCATGCCGACGAGCGAGAAGCCGATCGCCAGCATCGCCTTCTTCTGCAGGTCCGCGCCGACCGCCGGGCCAACGCTTTCGGCGCCGAGCAGCGAGAATGCGCCGACCGCCGTATTGTTCTCGAGATAGGTTCGCACGGTCTCGCTCAAGCCTTCGACATTCTCGAGATCATCGAGAGAACCGAAAATGCCGTTGGTCTTTCGATACTCGAGCACCGCATCAGCCATCGGCCCGTAGAACGACTCTCGGGCCTCGGCATCGCCGCCCATGCCATCAGGATCCGCCGAAACAAGGCGACCGAGGAGCGCCAGCGACCCCTGGGTATTGAGGTCGAACCTGTTCCCAAGGTCAGAGTTGAAATCCTGGTGCAGAAGCTCGAGGATCGGACGCGTGAAGTCACCCTCCGCGCCTTCGGGGTTTTCGACCCGAATCAGAATTTCGTGTTTCTCAGCCTCATCGAAGCTCTGGATCAGGGGCGTGCCCACGGTGAGGTTTGAAATCGACTCGCGCAGAGCGCCGAGATCGGGTTGCTCACGGAATTTGAGCGTGACCTGGGTCCCACCTACGAAATCGATGCCGAGATTGAGCCCCGGTCCGAGAAACTGGTAAGCCAAGCCGCCAACAATCGCCAACGCCGAAAGCGACAGGGCGATTTTGCGGTAGGAGAGAAACGGAATATTGGTGTCGCCTATGATACGCATGGATTTATCCAATCAGATACTGAGGCTCTCGACGCGCTCGCGCCCAGCAAGCGCGATCATGTAGAGAGTGCGGGAGACAAACACGGCCGTGAAAACGCTGGCCAGAATGCCGATCGACAGGGTGACAGCAAAACCCTTGATCGGCCCGGTGCCGAAGTTGAACAGGAACAGGGCGGCAATCATGGTCGTCAAGTTGGCGTCGAGAATGGTGCCGAAGGCGCGGGCAAATCCTGTGTCGATGGCCGCCCGCACAGTCTTGCCCACCTGCAATTCTTCACGGATGCGTTCGAAGATGAGGACGTTGGCATCCACCGCCATACCGATCGTGAGGATCACACCTGCGATCCCGGGCAGGGTCAGCGTTGCGCCGAAATAGGCCATGGCACCGAGCAGGATCATGATGTTGAGGATCAGGGCGACGTTGGCGTTGAGCCCCGACCGCCGATAATAGACGAGCATGAAGATCATCACGATCAGCAGACCGGAGACCGCTGCCCGCACTCCACGCACCACAGAGTCGCGACCGAGCGACGGGCCGACCGTCCGCTCTTCGAGATAGGTGATGGTGGCGGGAAGGGCGCCGGCTCGAAGCTTCAGAGCCAGATCTTCGGCTTCCTCGATCGTAAAGCTGCCTGTGATGCGGCCGTCACCCGGGATCCTCGATTCGATCGACGGCGCTGAGATCACTTTCTGATCGAGCACGATCGCCATCCGGGTGCCGATGTGGGAACCCGTGTATTGGCCAAACTTGTCGGCCGCATACGGTTGAGTTGCGAAATTGACCACCGGTTGGCCGTACTCGTCCTGGCTTCTCCTGGCCGACCGTAGCTCCTGTCCGGAGATGATCGCCGCTTTCTTGAGCAGGTAGTAATCGACACCGAGAACCTGGCCGTCGAGCCCCCGGCGGTCTCCCGTCACGATCTCTGAGTCGGAAGGGGTGACACCGCCGATTGCCGTGAGCAGGCTCTGCCGATCCGGCGCCGGCCCCGCAACCACCTCCTGGAACTCCAGGAATGCGGTCGACGAGATCAGGTCCTTGACCCGCGCCGGGTCATCCACCCCGGGCAACTGGACGAGGATGCGGTCACTCTCCATGCCCTGACGCTGGATCACCGGTTCGGCGACACCGAACTGGTCGACGCGATTCCAGATCGTCTCCAGCGACGACCGGACGGCCATGTCGCGCACTGTACGGTCCATGTTTGGCGGCAGCTTGAAGGTCCACTCGCCGACCCCGGGATCTGTCCCGTATCCAGGCACCCAATTTTGTGCGAGCTCCCGAAGGGCTGTGGTATCTGCATCGGCAGGTACGTTGACCTTGAAGCTCAGGTTTTCGATGTTGCTCTCTCCCTGAGAGAGCTCCAGACCTTGCTCCCTCGCCCGGCTGACAAGCCGTTGAGCAGAATCATCGAGCTCGGCCTTGATGGCATCATCTGTCTGCACCTGCAGCACCAGGTGAATACCACCGGAAAGATCGAGTCCGTAGTGGATCTTCTCTCCGGGTGGGTACAGCGACCACACGCTGAGAGCCACCACTACCAGAATCAGTATTACTCGCCAGAGTATCTTCGAGTCCACACTCGCCTCCGCTTCAGGACGTGCCGTCGTCTGCGCCGACGGGTCCGCCGATGGCGCTCTTGGCTATCCGGATCTTGGTATTTTCGGAAATTTTGAGAAGCAACGCCTGGTCCTCGACCGCGGCCACCGTGCCGTAGATGCCTCCGGAAGTCACCACCTTGTCCCCCTTCTTGAGGGCCCCGATCATGGCATCCTTTTTCTTCTGCTGTTTCTTTGCCGGCATGATGACAAGGAAGTAAAAGACCCCGAATATCAGGGCAAACATCATTACCATTGACAGGGGACCACCCCCGGCTCCAGCTTCCATAATTCACCTCTCGTCTTCAGTGGGCGCTGTCTTTTCCCGCGCGGAACCGCGATCGTTCTCCACCCGGGCACGAAACCGCGTATAGCGGCCCGTCATGATAGCCTCCCGAGCCTCAAGCATCAAGCTCAAGTAGAACCACAAATTGTGCATCGTCAAGAGCACCACTGACGTGACCTCGTTCGCTACGAAGAGATGGCGCAGCGCAGCCCGGGAGTAGACCGCACAGGTTGGGCAGCCACAGCTCTCGTCGAGGGGTTTCGGATCATCGGCATAGCGTGCGTTCTTAATCACCAGATCGCCTACTGAGGTGAAGACCTTTCCGGTCCGCGCCGACCGTGTCGGCAGGACGCAATCGAAGAGATCGACTCCGCACTCTATCGCGTGCAGGATGTCCTCCGGGTAACCGACTCCCATGAGATATCGTGGCCGGTGGTCTGGGAGTAACGGAGCCGCCATGGCCACCGCCTCATACAGAGCATCGGCGGGCTCCCCCACCGCCAGGCCTCCGATGGCGAAGCCGTCGAAGTCCGCGGCCGCCAGGGCTTCACTCGAGCTCCGGCGCAGCGAGGAATCAAGCGAACCCTGTTGGATGGCGAAAACGCCGCCATCCCAGCCCCCGTCCCCGCGCCGAATCTCGAGTGCGCGGCCAAGCCCCCGCAACGCCCACTCGACGCTGGTTGCCGTCGATCGCTCCGCTCGCTCGCGATCCACCGGATAGGGAAGACACTCATCCAATACCATTGCCACATCGACCCCAAGCGCTGCTTGGGTCTCAATGACATTTTCGGGGGTCAGGCGATGCTGGTCACCGTCGATATGGGATCTGAAGGTAACGCCGTCGGCGTCCATCGTGCGGCGGCCAGCGAGCGAGAAAACCTGAAATCCTCCAGAATCCGTGAGAATCGGGCCGTTCCATCCCATGAGCCGATGGAGTCCGCCGAGGCGGCCGATGCGTTCGACGCCCGGCCGCAGAAGCAGATGGTAGGTATTTCCGAGGATCATTTGAGGAGCGAGGCGCTCGAGCTCCCATGCCGCCATGCCCTTGACCGTCCCGGCGGTACCTACGGGCATAAAGGCAGGCGTTCGCACCACCCCATGGGGCGTGCTCAACTCGGCGGCCCGAGCAGAAGTCTCGGGATCCTTACCAACGATGGAAAAAGGCAACATCAGGAGGGGCCCGGTCCGGACGCCAGAATCAGCCGATGCCGGCCGAGGCGTCGAGGGTTTCCAATTTCACATCTGCGCCCAGTTCGAGGTCGAAGCGCGATTCGTCGATCGCCGGGTTGATGACCATTCCTCTGAACTCGTAGCGAGTCCTGTCTCCGTCGGCCTCGTTGTACTTGATTACAACCGGCAGAAAGAGCTTCCGGTCGACCTCGATTTCCACCGATTGCAGCTTCTTGGACAGAATGTTCCCGATCGGCCGGAGCGTCAACCGATAGTGGGCCTGGCCACCGGGATCGGCGAGCGTGATGCTGAAGTGCGAGGTCAGATCATCCAGCGGCTGGGTCCCCGCCAGGACTCTCACGAATCGGCGTTGCTTATTGGACACTTTGATTTGCTCGGCTCGGGCCTGAGCTGGGTGGTAAGTGGTGACGGTGTCCTTAGCGAAGAGAACCACCATGGAGTCCGGTAGACGGTAATCCCAGCGCACCAGATCCGGAGCCCGGAACAAAAAAACTCCAGTCGACTCGACGGCTTCGAGAAGCAGGGCGCTCTCCTTGAGCTGAACAAACTCCGCTTCGAGGGTGTTGAGGGTGCGTTGCCGCTCGACTACCCTTTCGATCAGCGCATCGAGCTTGGCGCTGCCCTCGAGATCATCGATCGAGACCGTTTTCGGTGCCGGGTCTGCGGCCGACAGAGGCACCGAAACCAGCACCGTCGCGGTCAACAGGAGTCGTCGCAAAACTTTCACAGGGCATACTTTAGCACAAGAACACAGACCGAAGAAATCAGACAATGAGAGTGCGGCGGGCGGGGAAAAACTGTAGAACCTCAGGACATGTTCGACACTTCGACCTCAGGACATGGTTGACACTTCCGCTTCGGACCATTCGAGTGGTTCTGGCGGTCGTTGACCTACGTGAAACTCCAGCCGCTGAAGGTAGAGCGATCGAATTCTCGAAAGCCCGATTGAGCCGCAAAGACCGCCAAGAACGCAAAGACATCGCAATGGATCTTTGCGTATCGCGAACAAAAGGATCTTCTTTGAGCTCCTTGCGGTTCAAAGAGAGATGGCCG
>Ga0224513_10000386_pt1 | contig 16231 bp, 12 predicted proteins | sample SF_May12_sed_USG_5_FD_169109 | JGI IMG/M metagenome (GOLD analysis project Ga0224513, IMG submission 169109) | Sediment microbial communities from San Francisco Bay, California, United States - SF_May12_sed_USGS_21 | ecosystem: Environmental > Aquatic > Marine > Sediment | place: USA... | reverse complement strand
GGAGCGCTGGGCCAAGACGCGTCTTGCGATGGAACGCGACCAAGTACGGCGCGTGAGTTACCTGTCGCTGGAATTCCTCATGGGTCGACTCCTGCACAACGCGCTGCTCAGCGTGGGCATCGAGAACGAGACACGCGAAGCGCTTGGCCGGCTGGGCCTCGACCTCGAGACGGTATTCGACCGCGAAGCCGATGCCGGCCTCGGCAACGGCGGCCTCGGCCGTCTCGCGGCGTGCTTCCTCGACAGCTGCGCGACCCTTGCCCTGCCTGTGGTCGGCTACGGCATCCGTTACAACTACGGCATGTTCCACCAGCGCATAGAAAACGGCCGCCAGGTCGAGGAGCCGGATCCGTGGTTGCGCGAAGGCTTCCCGTGGGAGGTCGAGCGTTATGAATTTGCGCAGACCGTCAAGTTTGGCGGCCACACGACGACGTACAGGGATATGTCGGGCAAGACCCGCTATCGCTGGGCCGACACGCGGGATGTGCTCGCAATCCCCTACGACGTGCCCGTGCCGGGCTATCGTAACGACATCGTCAATACGCTGCGCCTCTGGTCCGCGGCTGCCACCGACGAGTTCGACCTCAATGAGTTCAACGCCGGCAGCTATACCGACGCGGTGGCATCGAAGAACGAAGCCGAAAACATCACGATGGTGCTGTACCCGAATGCGGCCACCGAGACCGGGCAGGAACTGCGGCTTCGGCAGCAGTACTTCCTCGCCTCGGCAAGCCTGCAGGACGCGCTGCGTTACTGGAACTACCACCACGATGGCGACCTGACGGGCTTCGCCGAGAAGAACTGCTTCCAGCTCAACGACACGCACCCCGCCGTCGCGGTCGCGGAGCTCATGCGGCTGCTGATCGACGACTACATGCTCGATTGGGACGAGGCCTGGGACATTACCCGCAAGACCATGGCCTACACGAACCATACGCTGCTGCCGGAAGCGCTCGAGATGTGGCCCGTGTCGATGTTCCGGCGCCTGCTGCCGCGCATTCTCGACATCATCTACGAGATAAACGCGCGCTTTATCGCCGAGATCAACCGCCGCTGGCCCGGCGACACGGATCGCATCGCCCGCATGTCGCTGATCCAGGAAGGCCACGAGCCCATGATACGCATGGCCTACCTCGCCCTCGTCGGCAGCTATTCCGTCAACGGCGTCGCCGAGCTGCATTCACGGTTGCTGCAGAAAGGTTTGTTCCGCGACTTTGCGGAGCTGTGGCCGGAGAAATTCAACAACAAGACGAACGGCGTGACCCAACGGCGCTGGCTCGCCGCGTGCAACGGCGGCCTGGCTGATCTAATCAGCAGCAAGATCGGCGACGGCTGGGTGACCAACCTCGATGAGCTGGAGCAATTGCGGGAATTCGCGGACGATACCGAATTCCAGAGCGAGTGGCGCAAGGTCAAGCTGCTCAACAAGAATCGCCTCACGCACGCGCTGCAGGAAAAGACCGGCATCAACGTAGAGAGCAACATGCTGTTCGACGTGCAGGTGAAGCGCATCCACGAATACAAGCGGCAGCTTCTGAATGTCCTGCATGCCATCCACCTGTACGACCGCATTCGTCGCGGCGAGGCAGACGACCTGCCGCCGCGCGCGATCATCATTGGCGGCAAGGCTGCGCCCGGCTACGTCATGGCGAAGCACGTCATCAAGTGCATTAACAATGTCGCACGCGTCATCAACTCTGACCCATTGATGGACGACCGGCTGCGCCTGCTGTTCTACCCGGACTACAACGTGTCCGCGATGGAGATCATCTGTCCCGCAGCCGATCTGTCGGAGCAGATTTCGACTGCCGGCAAGGAAGCGTCGGGCACCGGCAACATGAAATTCATGATGAACGGAGCCGTAACAATCGGTACGCTCGATGGCGCCAACGTGGAGATACGCGAAGCAGTCGGCGAACAGAATTTCTTCCTGTTCGGACTTACCGTCGAAGAAATCCAGGCGATGCGTGGCCAGTACGATCCGCAGGCCATCATCGATGCGGACGAGGATTTCAGCCGCGTCATGCACCTGCTCGACAGCGGGCACTTCAATCGCTTCGAACCCGGCGCGCTGGATGCGGTCGTCCAGTCGATTCGGGAACCCGCCGACCAGTGGATGACGGCCGCGGACTTCCGCGGCTTCATCGACGCACAGCGCGAGACTGACGCAAGCTATCGTGAACCGGAACGCTGGACCCGCATGAGTATTCTCAACACGGCGGCATCGGGGCGCTTTTCGACGGACCGCACGATGCGCGACTACAACGACGACATCTGGCACCTCGAACCCATCAGCCTGGATGTACCGAAGCCCGAGTAAAGCCATGGAGACCGGCAGCCCTGCCCCGCTCGGCGCTACGCCGGACGACGACGGCGTCAATTTCGCCGTCTATTCCTCGGTCGCCGAGTCGGTCGAGCTATGCCTTTTTACCAGGCACGGGAAACTCGAGCGTTCTCACCGGCTGCCCGCCTGTACGGACGGCATCTGGCACGGCTACCTGCCGCGCTGCAAGCCCGATCAGCACTATGCGTATCGCGTTCACGGTCCGTGGCGCCCTGAAGAAGGCCTGCGCTGCAATCCCAACAAGCTGTTGCTGGACCCCTACTCCCGCGACGTTGCCGGAGACTTTCACTGGCACGACGCGGTGTTCGACTACCTGCCGGGCGCCGATGTCTTCACGATGAGCCCGGCGGACAGCGCCGATTACGTTCCGAAATCGGTCGTCTGCTCGCCACTGGATATCCCGCTCCATGCGCGCCCCGCGGTACCGTGGTCGAAGACCATCATCTACGAGTCGAATGTGCGCGGTTACACCATGCGACATCCGGCGGTCAGCAGGAAACATCGCGGCACCTTTGCCGGCATGTGCAATGCAACCGTACTCGATTACCTGAAATCGCTGGGTATCAGCTCGATTGAACTCATGCCGGCTCAGGCCTACATCGACGAGCATCATCTCGCGAAGCGAGGCCTGCGTAATTACTGGGGCTACAACACCATCGCATTCTTCACGCCGATGCCGCGGTTCGCGGCCGGCGATGCGCGGCACGAATTCGTCGACATGGTCAACGCCATCCACGATGCCGGCATGGAGGTGATCCTCGATATCGCGTTCAACCATACCGGCGAAAGTGACGGCCACGGCCCGACGCTCAGCTTCCGCGGCCTGGACAACCAGGCCTACTACCGCCTCGAACCGCACGACCCTGCCGCCTACATCAACGACACGGGCACCGGCAACACGCTTAACGCCGATCACCCGCAGGCCCAGGCGTTGGTGCTTGACTGCCTGCGCTACTGGTCGGGCGAGCTCGGGGTGGATGGATTCCGATTCGATCTCGCGACCATCGTCGGACGCCATGCGCACGGTTTCTCCGCCGAACACCCCTTGCTGAACGCGATCAGCGACGACGCACAGCTCAAAGACGTCAAGCTTATCGCCGAGCCGTGGGATCCGGGCCCGGGCGGCTACCAGCTCGGTCAATTTCCCGATCGCTGGGCGGAATGGAATGACAAATATCGCGACACGGTGCGTCGCTTCTGGCGCGGTGACGCCAACATGAACGGCCGATTCGCCCGCCGCCTGCATGGGTCGGCGGATATTTTCGACCACCGCGGCCGCGCGCCGTATGCCAGCGTGAACTTCGTGACGAGCCACGACGGCTTTACGTTGGCCGACGTCGTCAGTTATGAACATCGCCACAACGAAGCCAATGGCGAAGACAATCGCGACGGCCATGCACACAACTACAGCAGCAATCACGGCGTCGAGGGCGACACGGACGACGCGGACGTAATTGCCGCGAGGCGGAGGCATCGCCTGAACCTGATGGCGTCGCTGCTGCTGTCACAGGGCACGCCGATGCTGCTCGCGGGCGACGAGTTCGGTAATACGCAGGGCGGTAACAACAACGCCTACGCGCAGGACAACGAAACGGGCTGGCTGGACTGGTCCGGGCTCGAGGACGACCCTGAATTTGCGATGGAGGTTCGCGAGCTGATTCACCTGAGACAGGAGTGGCCCTTGCTGCGCCTCCCGGAATACCTGCACGGCGAAACGGTGGTCGGCTCTTCTTCAGTGCACATCGACTGGCTGAACGCGGATGGCAACGAAATGCACGAAGGCGACTGGTCGGGACCGGCACCGTTCAAGGTCATGTTCGCCGAGGCATCGAGGGACGGCGTGAATTCACGGGTGGCGGTGTTATTCAATAACGGCGACGACGCGGTCGATTTCCGTCTGCCGAACGGGAGTCCCGGCCAGTCCTGGCGGGTTGCGTGGACCGCGGACGAAGTCTCGGTCGCCGACGACGGCTGCTCGTTCACGGCGCCAGGGCGCTCGATCTCCTTCCTGGTGTCAGACCCCGGCTAATCCGACAGCGGCAGCATGGTCGTGTACTTGACGCGCTGCAGGACAAAAGTCGAACTCGCCGACCGCACTGCCGGGTGCTTGAGAATTTCAGACTGCAGGAATTCCGTGTAGGTCTCCATGTCCGGCACTACGACGTGCAGTACGTAGTCACGTTCGCCCGCGACCGTGAAGCATTCGGTCACCGCCGAAAGACCGGCAATGTGCTCCTCGAAGCGCTGCCGGTTCTCGTCGGTGTGCTCGGTCATCGCGACAGCGAGCAATACCTGGATGTGGAATCCGGCCTTCTGCGGATCCAGCACCGCCACCTTCCCCTGTATGAGCCCGCTGTCCTCGAAATCGCGGATGCGCCGCCAGGCCGAGGTGCGCGACATGCCCGCGATTTCGGCGAGGTCGGCCTGCGGACGCGTGGCATCCTGCTGCAATGCGTCGAGAAGGCGCTTGTCTGCACTGGATAGTTTCACTTGCGCATCATATCTCACAGAGCCCACTTTTTTGAAAGAATTGTTTCGTTTTTGCTCTATATAAAGGCATTTCAGGACACATGGTGCGCATAATTCGCGCAAAATGTCGGGATACCCCGTATAACTATAAGCAGGAGATTCCCATGCCGGACCTGTTCGAAAACCCAATGGGCCTCGACGGCTTCGAATTCGTCGAGTTTGCGTCTCCCGAACCGGGCGCGCTCGAGCCTGTATTCCACGCGCTGGGCTTCGAGGCCGTCGCACGTCACCGCTCCAAGAAAGTCACGCTTTACCGCCAGGGCGGCATCAACTTCATCCTCAACGAAGAACCGAAGAGCCTCGCGTATTACTTCGCGCAGGAACACGGTCCGTGCGCGGCCGGTATGGCGTTCCGCGTCAAGGACGCGCACCTCGCCTACAATCGTGCGCTGGAACTCGGCGCGCAGCCGATCGAGATTCCTACCGGCCCGATGGAGCTGCGGTTGCCGGCGATCAAGGGCATCGGCGGTGCGCCGCTCTATCTCATCGACCGCTACACGGCGGGCAACACGATCTACGACATAGACTTCGAGTTCTTCGACGGCGTCGATCGTCACCCGGCGGGTTGCGGCTTTACCGAGATCGATCACCTGACGCACAACGTGTATCGCGGACGCATGGAATACTGGGCGAAGTTTTACGAGGACCTCTTCAATTTCCGCGAGATCCGCTACTTCGACATCAAGGGCGAGTACACCGGCCTGCTGTCGAAAGCGATGACGGCACCGGACGGCAAGATTCGCATCCCCCTGAACGAGGAAGCGTCGAAAGGCACGGGCCAGATCGAGGAATTCCTGATGGCCTACAATGGCGAGGGTATCCAGCACATCGCGTTGTCCTGCGATAACCTCTTTGAATGCTGGGACCGGCTGAAAGAACGCGGCATGCCCTTCATGACGGCGCCGCCGGAAGCGTATTACGAGATGCTCGAGGAACGGTTGCCAGCCCACGGCGAGCCCGTGCAGGAGCTGCAGACGCGGGGTATCCTGCTCGACGGTTCGACCGAGGGTGGCGAACCGCGGCTCTTGCTGCAGATCTTCTCCGAGCTCATGATCGGGCCTGTCTTCTTCGAGTTCATCCAGCGCAAAAAGGACGATGGCTTCGGCGAAGGAAACTTCAAGGCGCTGTTCGAGTCGATCGAGCGCGACCAGATTGCACGCGGTGTCGTGTCAGCGGATGATGCTGCACAGGAGGCGAAATGAACCTGAAGCGTATCCACCATGTTGCGTACCGCTGCAAGGACGCGAAGGAGACCGTCGAGTTTTACCAACGCGTGCTGAACATGGAGTTCACCGTCGCGTTCGCCGAGGACAAGGTGCCCTCCACGAAGGAACCCGACCCGTACATGCACGTCTTCCTCGACGCCGGCATGGGCAACGTGCTCGCGTTCTTCGAGCTACCCACGAGGCCCGAGATGGGACGCGACGAGAATACGCCGGAGTGGGTGCAGCACATCGCGTTCGAAGTAGAAGATTACGACGCGTTGCTCGCCGCCAGGAAACACGTCGAGGCCGAGGGCGTCGACGTGATCGGGCCGACGAACCACGGCATCTTCCAGTCGATCTATTTCTTCGACCCTAATGGTCACCGCCTCGAACTTGTCGCCAACACGCAGACGCAGGAACAGGTCGACGAGTTGAAGCGTGTCGCGCCCGACATGCTCGAGGAGTGGAGCCGCACGAAAAAAGCGCCGCGTCATGCCGCGTGGCTGCACGAGCTCGAATTCACGGGCAGTTAGGAACCGGCACTGTCCTGACAACGACAGGCAGACCTGGAAAAGAACAGAAGATCCAAACAGGAAATTTCTAATGAAACTGGCATCACTAAAGAACGGCCGCGACGGCCGGCTCGTCGTCGTGTCGCACGACCTGTCGCGTTACCTGCCGGCGGACGAGGTCGCGGGGACGCTGCAGGAAGCCCTCGACAATTGGGCCAGCTGCGAACCGAAACTGCAGGTCATCGCAAAAAGACTGCATGAAACAGGATCCGGCGATGCCTTCGACCCGGGGCAGTGCGAGTCGCCGCTGCCCCGCGCCTTCCAGTGGGCGGACGGCTCCGCCTACGTGAATCACGTGGAGTTGGTGCGCAAGGCGCGTGGCGCAGAGATGCCCGAGAGCTTCTGGACCGATCCGCTGATGTACCAGGGCGGCTCCGATTCCTTCATCGCGCCGAACGAGCCCATTCTCGCGGCGACCGAAGACTGGGGCATCGACTTCGAGGCCGAAATCGCCGTGGTCACCGACGACGTGCCGATGGGCATCAGCGCGAAGGATGCGCTCTCGCACATCAAGCTCGTCATGCTGGTCAACGACGTCTCGCTCCGCAACCTGATCCCCGGCGAACTTGCCAAGGGCTTCGGCTTCTTCCAGTCCAAACCCTCCAGCGCGTTCTCGCCGGCCACCGTTACTCCGGATGAGCTGGGTGACGCCTGGAAAGACGGCAAGCTGCATATGCCGTTGCTGTCATTCCTGAACGAAGACCCGTTCGGCCGGCCCGACGCCGGTGTCGATATGACCTTCGACTTCGGCCAGCTCATCGCTCACGCGGCGAAGACACGGCCACTTTGTGCGGGCACGATCATCGGCTCGGGCACGGTATCGAACAAACTCGACGGTGGTCCCGGCAAACCGATCGAGGAAGGCGGCGTGGGCTACTCCTGCATCGCCGAGGTCCGCATGATCGAGACCATCGAGTCCGGCAAACCGAAGACCGGATTTCTCGAGTTTGGCGACCGCATACGCATCGAGATGCGCGATGCCGACGGCCTGTCGATCTTCGGCGCGATTGATCACGAGGTTCAGCAGTACTAACCTGCCTCGATGGCCGTAAAACTCTACACCTACTGGCGCTCTTCGGCGGCGTACCGCGTACGCATCGCACTCAATCTGAAGGGTGTCGATTACGAGCCGGTACCGGTGTCTCTGAAGCCCGGCGACGACGAGCAGCGCAAGGACGAATACCGGGCGATCAACCCGCAGATGCTCGTGCCGTTCTTCGACGACGGCAATGTCGCAATCGGCCAGTCCATGGCCATCCTCGAGTATCTCGAGGAAAAGTATCCGGAAACTCCGTTGTTACCGCTATCGGAACCGCTGCGCAGCAAGGTGCGTGCGTTCTGCAACGCTATCGCGTGCGACATCCATCCGCTCAACAACCTCCGCGTACTGAAATATCTCGGTGGCGCGTTCGACGTATCGGACAAACAGAAGGACAATTGGTACGCGCACTGGATCGCTGCCGGGTTTCAGGCCTGCGAGCAATTTTCGGTGCGCTACGCACACGACGGACCGTATGCATTCGGCAAGCAAGTCACGCTCGCCGATGCGCTGCTGGTGCCGCAGATGTACAACGCACGCCGCTTCAACGTGCCGCTCGAGGAATACCCGCGCCTCGTCGCCGTGACGGATGCCTGCAACGAGCTCCAGGCGTTCATCGACGCCGCCCCGGAAAACCAGCCAGACTACGCGTAGCCGGGGTGAGATCTGTAGCAGTGCTTCCGGAAGCGTGACCGGTTCCCGCGCCGAGGCGCGATCGCAAGACGAAGATTCTCAGGCGCGCATGCGTGAATCGCGCTTGCGTTCGACTTCTGTCAGCAATTTCTTACGGAGCCGGATGCTCTGCGGCGTCACCTCCACGAGTTCATCATCGTCGATGAACTCGAGTGCCTGCTCCAGCGAGTACCGTATGGGTGGCGACAGCACAAGGTTCTCATCAGTCCCGGCAGCACGAATATTCGTCAGCTGTTTCGCCTTCGTCGGATTGACGACGAGGTCGTTGCCGCGACTGTGTATGCCGATAATCATGCCTTCGTAGACCGGTTCGCCGTGGCCGAGCATGAGCCGGCCACGCTCCTGCAGATTGAACAACGCGTAGGCAAGTGCCTTACCCTGGACCATCGATACCAGCACGCCGTTGTTTCTCTGGCCAAGGTCCTCCGGGATATAGCGGTCGTATTTCTCGAATACGTGATACATCAGCCCAGTGCCCGATGTCGCGGTCAGGTACTCGGTACGAAATCCGATGAGCCCGCGAGTAGGAATCCGGTAGTCGATACGTACCCGTCCCTTGCCGTCCGGGATGATCGCCTGTACTTCGCCTTTGCGATCCGCGAGCCGGGTCATCACGGCACCCTGGTAGGCTTCCTCAAAATCGACGGTGAGTTGTTCCCAGGGCTCGGTACGCACGCCATTCTCTTCGTGCAGGATGACCTCCGGCCGCGATACGGCCAGCTCGAAGCCTTCGCGGCGCATATTCTCGATAAGCACGGACAGGTGCAGTTCGCCGCGCCCTGATACACGAAACTTGTCCGGGTCTTCTCTGGGTTCGACCCGTAGCGCAACGTTGTGTTTCAGTTCCGTTTCCAGGCGCTCGCGGATCTGGCGACTGGTCAGGTACTTGCCTTCCTTGCCGGCGAATGGCGACTTGTTGACCTGGAATGTCATGCTGATCGTCGGCTCGTCCACGGCCAGCGCGGGCAATCCTTCCGGCTGATCCCTCGGACACAGCGTGTCCGAAATCGCGAGATCATCAATGCCGCTGAAGACGATGATGTCGCCGGCTCCGGCGCGCTCGATCTTCTTGCGTTCGAGCCCATCGAAACCATACAGCTCGAGGACTCGCGCATTGCGTACCGATTCATCCGCGGCCACGATGCTGACCCTGGAGTTCGTCTCGATCTCACCACGTTGTATCCGGCCGATGCCGAGCACACCCACGTAGGGGTCGTAGTCGAGACTCGATACCTGCAGCTGCAGTGGCCCGCTTGCATCGACGGACGGCGGCGGCACTTCCGATACGATCGCCTCCAAAAGCGGCGTCATGTCGCCTTCGCGTACGTCGGACTCAGTACCCGCATAGCCCTGCAGTGCCGAGGCGTAGATCACGGGAAAGTCGAGCTGTTCCTCGGTGGCGCCGAGTCGATCGAACAGGTCGAAGGTCTGATCGAGCACCCAGTCCGGTCGCGCGCCGTCGCGGTCGATCTTGTTGATAACGACGAGCGGCACGAGACCCTGAGCAAACGCCTTTTGCGTAACGAATCGCGTCTGCGGCATCGGCCCTTCGACGGCATCGACCAGCAACAGGACGCTGTCCACCATCGACAGCACACGCTCCACTTCGCCACCGAAGTCCGCGTGTCCGGGTGTATCGACAATATTGATGCGGTAATCCTGCCAGCGTATCGACGTGTTCTTCGCGAGGATCGTGATGCCACGTTCGCGCTCGAGATCGCTGGAGTCCATCACACGGTCGGGCACGGCTGCACGCGGCCCGAGCGTGCCGGACTGTTGCAGGAGCTGGTCGACCAGCGTCGTCTTGCCGTGGTCGACGTGGGCAATGATCGCGATATTCCGCAATCGATCGATTTCTGACATGGGCTGATTTGATGCGAGGCAGCGAGGGCGCGGATTATAAGGTCGGGCGGCTGCATTTGATACAGGTGCATGCGCCGAGGGAAATCCTGGTCTTGATGTTATATTGGTAACATGGTAACATTGTTCTGCGTTGAGGCGAATTCGTGAAGGAGAAGCACATGATTAATTCAGCGATGACTGTGGCGCATACCGGGAAGCTGCGCGTGGACGCCCCGCCGGAACACGCGTTCCAGCTGTTCACCGCGCCCGGCGAGAGGCTATGGGTCGACGGCTGGGATCCGGAAGTCCTGAGCGGGGGCGACGGGCGCGCCAGGGGCGCCGTCTTTGTCACCAATGTTGCAGGCGACAAGGCCTACTGGGTGGTCGTCGACTACGACGCCGACGCGCTACATGCCCGCTATACGCGCATCGCACCGGGCTCCCGCGCGGGTACCGTGGCGGTGTTCGCAAGGAGCGACGGTGCAGGGGCAACCGAGGTCGAAGTGACCTACGAGCTGACGGCGCTCACCGATGAAGGCACTGAGCAGCTCGCGACGTTCGACTCAGACGCATACGCCGGGATGCTCGCTGACTGGGAACAGATGATTCGCGACGCCAATCTCGAGTATCCGCTGCCGTTCGTTACTGCTAAGGGGATTTCGCGCGCTGCTTCTGCGGATCGATGAACGGCACGTCAACGACCTTAGCGGGACGATCGCCGGATAAGCTGTATACGATCAACTCGGACCCCTTGCCGGCCCATTCGACCGACACCATCGCGAGAGCGATATTCCGTTCCAGCCGTGGCGAATAAACGGCGGATGTAACGACACCGACTTGCTCATCGTCGATTTTCGCCGGCCAGAATTGCGTATTCGTACCCCCGACAGGCAGCCCCGCGATCTCCAGCCCCACCTGTTTTCGGCGTATGCCCTCGGCCTTGATGCGTTTGAGGGTCGCCTTACCGATGAAATTGTCCGGCATGTCCAAATCCACCAGTCGATCGAGGCCGAGTTCGAAGGGATTGGTATGGATGTCCATATCGGCATGGTAGGAGAGCATGCCGGCCTCGATCCGGCGTATTGTCGATGTGTGTCCGGCGCGCAGGCCAAACGGCTTGCCGGCGGCCATAATGCGCTCCCACAGCTCGTCGCCTCGAGACGCGTCACGCAGATAGATTTCGTAGCCCAGCTCGCCGGACCAGCCGGTGCGCGAAACGACGAGCGGAATACCGTCGAGCTCGAGTTCGCGCAAAAAGAAGTAACGCAGCGTGCTGATCTCCTCGCCGAACAGTGCTTTCATGATCTCGAGTGATTTCGGTCCCTGCAGCTGCAGCGGCGAGACGTCCGGCTCGCCGATACTCACGTCCATCCCGGAGTGCACGGCAAGGCCTTTTGCCCACAGCAACACGTCGCTGTCAGCGAGTGACAGCCAGAAGTGGTTCTCCCCGAGACGCAGCAGGATAGGATCATTGATGATGCCGCCCTCCTCGCTGGTGATAAGCACGTACTTGCACTGTCCAACCTGGCATTGCGACAGGTTGCGCGGCGTGAGGAACTGCACGAATCGCGCAGCGTCGGGACCAGTGATCTCGACCTGACGTTCGACGGCAACGTCACAGAGTATTGCCGCGTTTACCAGGTTCCAGTAATTCTCTACCGAGTCGCCGAAATCGCGGGGAATATACATGTGGTTGTAGACCGAGAACGCCTGCGCCCCGTACCGCAAAGTCGCCTCGAAATAGGGCGACTTGCGGATCTGGGTTCCAAACCCGATGTCGGTTAACTGTGTGCTCATGGAGCCCCCGAAGTTGACGGCCGGACTGGACCTGCCAGACGCTAACAGTTCGGCCACGCCCTGATCAAATCCCCCGGAGGCCGGTTGAACCGGATGGCACTTTGCGAGTCGCACATATACTGTTACGCGCCGTATTCCTGGATCGAGACAAAAATGCCAAAAAGAGCCTCCTGGAAGTTTCTCAGACTTGTCGCGATAGCTGCACTGCTCGCCGCCTGTTCGGAGTCGGACCAGGTCCCGTCTGCAGCGCCCGGATCGGGCATTCCCTCGGCCACGGCATCCGAGCCTTCTGCGGGACTCGACTATCACTCGTTCGCCAACACCGGTGACTACCGAACCACCCACATCGACCTGGACTTTACGGTCGACTTCGAGCGCCGGGTGCTCCTCGGCGAGGCCCGGCTCCACCTGGACCGACAGAACGAAGACAACAAGCCGCTGGTCCTCGACACCCGGGGGCTCACCATCGAATCCGTCCATGCCGGGCAAGGCGATCGTCTCGAGGATGCGCCGTTCTCGATCGGTGAGACCTCGGAAGACCTCGGCGCACCGTTGACCATCGAGATGCCAGCCGATGCAACGGACGTCGTAATACGCTACGAGACGTCCCCCGATGCGCTCGCGCTGCAGTGGCTCGAGCCGCAGCAGACCGCGGGCAAACGACATCCGTTCCTGTACACCCAGGCCCAGTCGATCCACGCGCGCAGCTTCATCCCGCTGCAGGATACGCCGGCCATGCGCATCACCTATCGCGCAACCGTGCGCACGCCGCCCGAACTGAGGGCCGTGATGAGCGCGAACAACGACCCCGAGGCGGAACTGGACGGCGAGTTCTCGTTCAGCATGCCGCAGCCTATCCCGCCCTACCTCGTAGCCCTCGCGGTCGGCGACGTGGAGTTCAAGGCCATGGGCGAACGCACCGGCGTGTATGCGGAAAAAGAGATACTCGAGGCCGCTGCGGCCGAGTTTGCCGATACCGAGGCGATGCTCGAGACGACCGAGGAGGCCTTCGGGCCGTACCGATGGGACCGCTACGACCTCTTGATATTGCCGCCCGCGTTCCCTATTGGCGGCATGGAAAACCCGCGCCTGAGCTTCATTACGCCGACGGTCATCGCCGGCGACAAGAGCCTGGTCGCCCTGATCGCTCACGAACTCGCGCATTCCTGGTCAGGTAACCTGGTGACGAATGCCAGCTGGCGGGACCTTTGGCTCAACGAAGGCTTCACGACCTACCTTACGAACCGCATCATGCAGGCAGTGTTCGGCGACGAGCGCTACTACATGGAAATGGCACTCGGCTACGCCGAACTGGTCGCCGGGCTGCCGGACCTCGAAGACGACGACGAAGTACTCGCCGTGGACCTGCGAGGGCGTGACCCGGACGACGTGTTCACGAGCATCGCGTACGAAAAGGGTTCCCTGTTTCTCTACGAACTCGAACTCGCCGTTGGCCGCGAGGCGTTCGACCGTTTCCTGATTGAGTATTTCAACGAGTTCGCTTTTCAGAGCATCTCGACGGAAGATTTCCTTGCCCATATTGAACGGACGCTACTGGAAGATCACGCGGAGTCGGTCAGCATCGAACGTGTACGGCAGTGGATCTTCGAACCCGGCATACCCGAAGGCGCGCCGGTGCCGCGCTCTGCGGCATTCGCCGGTATCGAGCCCGTGCGGCACGAATGGCTGTCCGGCCGGATTGCAGCAGAAGATATCGACACCAGCGAATGGACGTACCATCACTGGAAGCGTTTTCTCGACGGCATGCCGAAGCAGCTGCGTCGCGACAAACTCGAGGATCTCGACCAGGCATTCGAGCTTACGGACGCAGCGAATAACGAGATTGCGTTCAGCTGGCTCAGAATCGCAATTCGTAACGGCTACGAACCGGCCTTCGGCCGGCTGGATGAGTTCCTGAAAACGATCGGCCGCACCAAGTTTATCGGTGTGCTCTACGATGACATGATGGATGCGGGCATGGAGGAGATGGCACTCCGGATTTTCGAAGAGGCCAGGCCGACCTACCACCCGCTCGCCGCAAAAGAAATCGCCACCACAATTTGGGGACAGTGACTTCAGGTGCCAGGCACCTGAAGTCACTGTCCCCAAATTGCTGATTCCTAGCGGTGCTGATCGATGAGTATTGGATTGCCGTCCGGGTCAGTCAGCATAACGCTCGCAGGACCCTGAGACGTCTCGTCCGCCTCACTGTCGAGCGTCAATCCTCGCTCCTTGAGTGCGCACTGAATCTCGCGCACATCGGTGAACGACTCTGTTTCGCCGCCTTGCTGATCCCAGCCCGGGTTGAAGGTCAGCATGTTCTTTTCGAACATGCCCTGGAACAGGCCGATCACGTGTTCCCCGCTTCTGAGGATCAGCCAGTTATCCTCGACATTGCCACCAACAGGCTCGAACCCGAGCTTTTCATAGAAGTCGCGGGACGCTCCGATGTTCCTGACGCTCAAACTGACGGAAAATGCCCCCAGATCCATCGCTCTTCTCCTTACAAGTTCCAGAGTCTTCCGGAGGTGACCCTGATTTCCCGGGAAATTACGGTCACTGTCCCCAAATTTAGACGCTTTGGTTACACTTCGCACCATGCACATCATCAGCCAGCGTCTCAGGCCATCAATCATTGTATGCGCGGCCGTATTTGCGGCCGCCTGCAGCTCGTTGCAACCCGTGGACCTGACGCCGGAGTATACGCCGGCGCCCGCCACTGCTGATGCATGGGAGACGCTCGCCGAGGAGCGGCCGGGCGACTGGTATGCCCTGCTCAACGACGGGCCGACGGCCCTGGACTGGCGGCTGCGTGCGATCGACAGCGCGACCGAAAGCATCGACCTGCAGACCTTCCTGTGGACTATTGACACGGTTGGCGCGCTTATACTCGATCACCTCGTGGCGGCCGCGGAACGTGGCGTCGTCGTCAAGTTGCTGGTTGACGACACCTTCCTTCTTGGCGAGGACGATATACTCCTGGAGCTCGCCCATCATCCGAACATTGAATACCGGATATTCAATCCCTACAAGCGGCGCGCAGATGGTTTCGCAACGCGACAGGCGCTGAACCTCGCCGAATTCCATCGACTCGACCACCGCATGCACAACAAGGCCATGGTCATCGACAATCGCATCGCGATCGTCGGCGGCCGTAACCTGGCCGATGAATACTTCGGGCTGCATGCAGTCGCCAACTTCCGTGACCTCGAAGTAATCGTCGGCGGGCCGATCGTGCTCGAGGTCAGCGCCGAATTCGATCAATACTGGAATGACCGCTGGTCGGTACCGATCGAAGCGCTGAGTCACGTAATGCACACGGCGGCGGATCTGGATGCGGCGCGCAAGGTTCGCGACGCGAACGTCCATATACATGCCGAGCAGAGCGGCGCAGAACGCCTCGCTGCCTGGCGCAAACTCGTCAGCAGCGCGGTCGATGGCGAGGCCACGCTATTCGCCGATGACCCGCCCGACGACAACCCCGCGGAACCCAGCGAGGCGCCGGTGCAGGTCGCAAACGCGCTTACGGCAATGCTCGACGCCGCTGAAGAAGAAGTGCTGATCGTCTCCGCCTACCTGATCCCGACGCCGGAACTGGAGGGCGCGGTGGAGCGCGCCGTCGAGCGGGGCGTACGCATTCGCATGCTGACCAACTCGATACGGTCGAACAATCACCTCACGGCGCATAGTGCCTATCGCAACCATATCCGCGAACTCCTCGACAGCGGCGCGGACCTGCACGAAGTACGGATCGACGCAAACGACCGGCACATCTACATGCTGTCACCGATCGAAGAAAAGCAGCTCGCGCTGCACGCAAAGGCACTGGTCATCGACAACGACAAGGTGTTCATCGGCAGCGCCAACCTCGACCCGCGATCCCTACGGATCAATACCGAGATGGGCTTCCTTATCGAAAGCCAGGCGCTCAATGCAGAGGTACGAAAGGCGGTCACGCCGGACTTCAGCCAGACCAATGCCTGGCAATTGGAGTTCGACGAACAGGGCGAGGTCGTATGGGTCTCCCACGACGTGACCCTCACTGAGCAGCCTGCCGCATCCATGCTGCAGCGGATAGAGGACTGGTTCTTCTCGCACCTGCCGATCGAAGACGAACTCTAGTTGGAATTAGGGGACAGTGACTTTTGGTGCCTGGCACCAAAAGTCACTGTCCCCTAATTCTCTAAAACGCTGGCGCATTTTGTGAACC
>Ga0224513_10000383_pt1 | contig 16309 bp, 14 predicted proteins | sample SF_May12_sed_USG_5_FD_169109 | JGI IMG/M metagenome (GOLD analysis project Ga0224513, IMG submission 169109) | Sediment microbial communities from San Francisco Bay, California, United States - SF_May12_sed_USGS_21 | ecosystem: Environmental > Aquatic > Marine > Sediment | place: USA... | reverse complement strand
CGGATTCGATCCTCGAGGCCCTCTTCTACGGACCGGCGCTTGCAGAGCTCGAATCACTGGCCAAGGACATCAGCCTCCAGGTCATCGACCACATGAAAGAGGTAGTGGTGGTCAAGAAGTGGGCCCTCCCCGACGAGCAGGAGAAGCGGCCGGCGATGCCGTGGGAAGAGGACGAAGTAACCAGTAACCAGTGACCAGTAGCCAGTGACCAGTGGGAGTGCGCCTCTGAGCACGGACTGGTTACTGATTACTGATTACTGGTTACTTTGTGACGTCATCCGGTCCAAGCGAAGGGTGGCGTCAACACCCATGAAGTGGCGGCCGGCCAACACCACGACCAGCATCGCGCCGAGGGCTACCGCTGCGGCGATCATGAACATGACAACGATCTGGTATGCGACCGCCTGCAGGGGCGGAGATCCGGCGAGGATCTGACCTGTCATCATTCCCGGCAGCGATACGATCCCGGCCGCCGCCATCGAGTTGACGATCGGGATCATCCCGGTGCGCACGGCATCCCTGAGAGGCGCCGCCAGCGCCTCGCGGCGGGTGGCGCCGAAGGCGATCCGCAACTCGACCTCGGCCGAGCGCACCTCGAGGTGGTCCATAAAGCGGTCGAGACAGAGCGAGATCCCGGTCAGGGAGTTGCCGAGGATCATCCCGAGCAGTGGAATCACGTACTGCGGGTCGTACCAGGGCTCGACGCCGACGACCACCTGGGTCACCATACCGCCGATCACGAAACAGGTCGCGGCCATGGTGAGCCATGCGTCGATCAGGATGCCGCGGTAACCCCGGGAGGCGCGAGTCACCGCTTCCCGCGCCGCAAACATGGTCATCAAAAGCAGAAGACCGACCACGAGCAGCGGGTTATCGAGAGTGAAGATCCGTTCGAGGATGAGGCCGAGCAGACCGAGCTGGATCACCGTCCTCAGCGCCGCCACCCCGAGACGACGCTCGACACCGAGCCGGAGCGCCATCGACACCGCTCCCGCCCCGACGATCAGGATCGTCGCGAGGGCCAGCTGCAGCGGTCCGAGCTCGATGAAATCGCTCATGCAACTCCCTTCAATTGACCATCGGCAAGCCGGAGGCGGCGGTCGGCGCGCCCGCTCATCTCGGGATCGTGGAGGACACACAACAGCAGACGTCCGGGCTGGCGGCCGAAGCGCAGCAGAAGGTCAAGGCATGCGGCGGCGATGTCCGGATCGAGCCCAGCAAGCGGCTCATCCGCAACGATCACCTTCGGGTTCCACAACAGGCCCCGGATTAGCGCCAGACGGTGTCGCTCACCGCCGGACAAGGTTCGCACCTCGCGGTCAAAGGGAAGCCTTTCGAGACCGACCTGGGTCATCAACGCCGCGGCACGATCTTCGTCGAACCGCTTCTCGCAGCCGGCTCGCTGAAGGAAGGGGAAGCTGAGGTTTCTGTACACAGCACCGGCAATCATCGGCGCGTCCTGCGCCACCAGGCTGACGTGTGATCGCCACTTCGGAAGTGCGGCGCCGTTGTAATTCTCCCCATTCAAGCGGCGTACCGAATCGGGCGAATATGCCAGGGCTGTTACGTGACGAAGGAGGGTGCTCTTGCCTCCCCCGGACGGCCCCTCCACGGAGACAAACTGCCCGTCGGCCAATGACAACGACACATCGTCGAAGAGAACCCTGCCTTCACCGTCACTGGCTGAGAAGGGTCCGCATTCAAGGAAGGCTGCCATGGGTTGAGTTTAACGCCATTCCGATCCCGATCCCGTTCCCGATCCCGACGTTCCGGTCGTACCAATACCTCGGTTTTCCCCGAATCGGACTCGGACGCGGACTCGGACGCGGGTTGCAACAGGATAAATGCAGCGTAAAATAAACGAATGCCAGACCCGCCCCTCCGGCGCATCCTCCATTGCGACATGGACTGCTTCTATGCTGCTGTCCACACCCGTGATGATCCCAGCCTTGAAGGGAAACCCGTCGTTGTGGGAGGCGATCCGTCGGGTCGGGGCGTCGTGGCGACGGCGAACTACGAGGCACGAAAGTATGGGATCCACTCAGCGATGCCAGCCGCGCAAGCGCGGCGCCAGTGCCCGAACACGATCTTTCTACGGCCAGAGTTCAAACGTTACCGGGAGGAATCGCAGCAGATATTTGCAATTTACGGTGAATACACGCCCCTCATCCAACCCCTGTCGCTCGACGAGGCTTTCCTCGATGTCAGCGAGCACCTGGCTGAATTCAACAGTGCAACCGAGGTCGCAGAAGACATCCGGCGCCGGGTTCGCGAAGAGCGGCGCCTCACGGTCAGCGTCGGCGTCGCACCCAACAAGCTGGTAGCCAAGATCGCCTCCGATTTCCGAAAGCCCGACGGGCTGACGGTCGTGCGACCACATGAGGTCGAGGCGTTCCTCGCACCGCTGCCGGTGCGCCGGCTCTACGGAATCGGCCCGGCTGCCGAACGCTCTCTGCACGAGATGGGTATCACGACTGTGGAGGAGCTCCGAGGACTCTCGATCGACCGGCTGATGGCGAGGTTCGGCAATTGGGGGCGGGTGCTGTGGGAACGCGTGCGCGGGATCGACGATCGACCGGTCCACACCCACCGCGAACGCAAGAGCCTGAGCACCGAGCGCACCTTTGCCGAAAACGTCAAGGACCTCGACGAGATCGACAGGATCCTCGATAACTTGGCCGACGAAGTTGCGAAGGGCCTGAAAAAGCGCCGCCTTGCTGCCTCGACAATCACCGTCAAGGTTCGCTACCCCGACTTCACGACTCCGACCCGATCCCACACTCTGCCGGTTCCGACGTCGGATGCCGCCACCATCAGCGCCGCAGCTCGCGAGCTGGTGCGCCGAACCGACGCCGCACGCCAATCAGTGCGCCTGCTAGGTGTCGGTGCCAGCAACCTCGTCCCCGGCGAACTCGGACAGCGGACATTGTTCGACGACTCCGCCCATTGATATCGTCCCGCGTTAAGGCGACCCGAAATGCCATCTAAACCGGAAGATCTCTCGGGAGAACCAACGATTTCTCGCGCTCTTCCCGTAGCACCTTAGTCTCGGGCCAAGGCGATCGCCTCGACCTGTGTGCCCTCCAGGAGTCGGTCGCTCCCTGGTGGGATGATCGCCAGCAGGTCAGCGCGAGGAACGGTGCTCAGCATGTGCGAGCCCGAGCGTCCCAGCGCCTCTGCCCATATCTCGCCGTTTCGCCAGACAATGCGGCACCAGCGGAGGTGGGTGCGAATTGCGTTCGGCCGCACTTCGGAGGCCAGACGCACGGAGATTCGCGGCAGCTGTGTGGTGGTTGCACCCATCAGGGCGAGCAGCATTGGGCGCACCAGCACGTGCCACATCGCGGCGACGGCGGCCGGGTTCCCGGGCAGCCCGATGACCCAGGTGTTGCCGCGGCACCCTGCATAGATAGGTTTCCCGGGCTTCTGCGCGACCCTCCAGAAGACGCGCTCGACACCGAGCTCTTCTTCCAAAACCTGCTTCACCAAATCGCGGTCGCCCACCGAGACGCCACCCGTGACGACCAGCACCTCGGCCTCGTCCAAGGCATCTGCGAACGCGTGCCGGAGTGCCGGAGCGTTGTCCTCCAACGATGGCGCCGCAGTCACCGGCGTGCCCAACAAGCGCTCGATCAACAGACGAAGAAGTGGACCGTTGGAGTCCACAACCTGACCCTTTCGCACCGACGTCCCTGCTGGAACCACTTCGTTGCCCGAGGTGAGCACACACACCCTCGGCCGGCGGCTCACCTCTACCTCGGTGACTCCCGACGCAGCCAGTGCTGCAATGTGGAGCGGCCCGAGGCGCTCACCGGCAGGAACCACAACCTCGCCGGCCCGCAGCTCCTCTCCTGCAAGGCGAACGTGGTCGCCAGTTTTGGACGGTTCTATGGCCACGACGAAATCACCTTCCCGACGAGCCTGCTCCTTGGGGAGGACGGCATCGGCTCCAGGTGGGAGCAACCCACCAGTACCAATGGCGACCGCGGTGCCCAATTCAACGAAGGGTGGGCTGCCCGAGCCAGCGTACGCATCCCCGGCGAGCAGTCGCAGACGGGCCTGCGATCCGGTGTCTGCGCTGCGCACCGCGAAACCGTCCATAGCGGAATTGTCCGCCATGGGGAGGTCCCAGGCGGCATTGCCGTCCGCCCTCAGGACCCGACCAACGGCCGCGAGAAGCTCGGCGCGCTCACCCGGCAGGGGGCTGATCCGCTGCGCCACCATCGGCCACGCGCTGTCAAACGGGAGGAGATCGTGAGAGGACTTGTGTTGACTAGCCATAAGCACTCACCAGCAGTCGTATCGAGACGAGGAGGACCAGCCAGCCGACGACGGCCCGCACCGTGGCGGGTCGAAAGTGGCTCGACCCGCGAAAGGCACCCAATTGGCCCGCCACGAGAACCGTCACGGCAAGCGGGAGGAATAACAACCAAGGGAAGCTCGTCCCGATGACGATCCGGCCGGCCAGTCCTGCCGCCGAGTTCACTAGAACCAGGCCCGAGCTCAGCGCCGCAGCCTCCTTGGGGGTAGACGTGCGGCTCACCAGGAGCAGAGGCGCCAGATAAATACCCCCGCCGATACCAGTGAGGCCTGCCGCCGCACCCAGCACCAGTCCGAGGAGCACCAGCAGGAATGGGTTCCTCGTATCGCGACGGGGTTGATCCTTCACCAGCAGCGGCGTTGCCAGCAGTCGAACGGCTGCTAACAGCAGCAGACCGCCCAGAAGGCCATGGAACAGGGCTCGGCTCACCGGCACCTGCGCCGCAAAGAAGGCCGCCGGTGCCGAGGTGAGGATCAATGGGGCAAAAAGATGGCGGCGAAAGTGACCGCCGCGCAGGTAGTGGGTGAAGCCGCTTCCGGCCACGATCAGGTTGAGGCTCAGGGCCACAATCGGTACCACCGTGTGGTCCATCCCGAGAAAAGCCATCATCGCAACATAGGCTGAGCCTCCACCAAGGCCAACGGAGCCATAGACGAAGCTGATCACGGCGAAGGCGGGGATGAGAATCCACAGAAGGTCAGCGTCCATGGCGGTAGCTTTTATCGAACACGTCGATCACATGCAGGAGCCAGGGCATGAGGGCCTGCACGGATTCGCCCGCGCCGCGGGTGGAGCCGGCGAGCGCAACGATGACGGTTGTTCCCCGCTGCCCGGCGATGGTTCGGCTGAGGGCGGCGTAGGGTGTTCGCAGCTGCCCGTAGGCGCGAACCGCCTCGGCAACGCCCGGAATCTCGCGTTCGAGCAACGGTCGCAGGGCTTCGGGTGTCCCGTCTCGCGGCCCGAGGCCCGTGCCCCCGACGGTGAACACAAAGTCGAAGGCATCGTCATCGACCCATCTCCGCACACGATCAACGATCTGTTCGGCCTCGTCGGGTACGATTTCGAAACCCGCCACCGTGACGCCGTGGGCCTCGAGGCCAACCCGCACTGCAGCCCCGGCCCGGTCCTGGGATTTACCCGCGGCCGTACGGTCACTAACCACCAGGATACCGGCGCGGAGTTCGCGCTCACCGCGGTGCTTGAAATCACTCGTGCCGCCTGACTTTTTCAGCAGGCGTACACTCGAGATGTGGGCCGTTGGGTCCACCGGTTTGACCATATCGTAGACGTTTAGAGCCGCCACCGCCGCTCCGGTCATGGCCTCCACTTCGACCCCGGTGCGGGCGATGGCGGCCACCTCCACCTGAATGCGAACAGTCGTCTTCTCCGCCTCGACCCTGACGTCGGCGTGGTCGACCGGTATGGGGTGGCAAAAGGGGAGCAGCTGCGGCGTTTGCTTGAGACCCAGCATCGCGGTTGCCCTGGTCATCTCCACCACGTCGCCCTTGGGGATGTCCCCCGCAAGAATAGCGGCGACAGTCTCCAGCCTCATTTCCACGGTGGACTCGGCAACGGCGCGGCGCAAGGTGGTTGGCTTGGTACTCACATCGATCATCGCAGGAGCTCCCCCGGATCTTTCCTCATGCTTCGGGCGTCTCGTCGTCGATCCTGACAGTCATTGCGGTTGGGCCGGTTCGCTGGCGCCCGTTTTCGGCAGCCCGAGCCAGTCGTAGCTCCGCTATGGCACTGCCCAGGTTGGGAGCTGACGACCGAAGGCTATCGGCGCAGTCCGGCACGCTGGCGGCGACTACAATGGCCCCAGCCCCGGTGCCATAGATCAGTGACCTGGTGGCAGGAACCCTGAATGGTAGGTCCATGACTGCTCGGAGCGCCTCTCTCAGAATCGAGCATCCAGGAGAATTCGAAACCAAGGCCACGACGAGGTCCAGCCCGCGGCCGCACAGCTGGCGGAGGAGTGCGATCGTCTCATCGGTCGATCCCGGAGCTTGGCCTCGCCAGGCAATGTGTGCGCCCAGCTCATCCTGAAGGATGGTGACGGTTTCGTCCCCAGGATTCTCTGCGCCCGTCGAAGCTATTACCGCCGCCTGGACAGTTGCCCGTGGAAGGGAGTACACGACCTCCACCTCGCTGCCAGTGTGCACGGCGCCATCGCGGGTAACGGATGCGAAGAGCCCGTGCCGCGGCATGATGCAGTCACCCGCCTGGTAGTAAATGGCGCAACGGGAGTGGCAGACTTTGCCTATCTGGGAGATTTCCACCTCCGCCTCGTCCAGCCGCAGGCGGGAGCCGATGCCGAGATTTCTGGTATTGAGCCCCGAGATCACCACATTCTCACCAAATGCACCCGGTTTCAGGCTCAAGCCCTTCGCCTTCATATCGCTGATGTCGCCCGCGTCGAGAAGGCTGACCTGGCGGTGCCAGTTGCCCGAGTGGGCGTCCCCCTCGAGCCCGTGATGGCGTCGCAGGAAAACCCGATCGACCGCTCGCTTGGGCGTGCCCTTTCGGGTGGAAACGCACACGTTGAATATTGTTCCCTGCATTCTCTCAACCTCCTGAGTCGGACAAAGACAGGTCCGCGAACGCCTGTCCGGGTTCGAACATCGTGAATGGGAAGAGGCGGCGGCGGAGAATCCCTCCGGATACTCCGCGCGCGATGGTGATCCTGGTTCCAATTCCAGAGGCGGAAAACTGCCACAACCAAGACCTGAGTGCGGCCGAGGTGCCCTCCCTCATCCCGTGGGGCCAACTCACGAGGACGTTGAATTGGAAAAATTCAAAGCTATTCATGGAGTAGTCGCTTGAATAACAGTAATGCCTCGGATACTCAATATCAAAAAAAAACTCAATCTGGACGGCCCTTTGGCGGTCCAATCTGGAAAATGTCGAGAAGATGTGTGACCTCAGACACTATTTCTAGAGGAAAACAATTCGACGGCCTTGCCTAAACAGTTGAAGAGCTTGCAAAAACATTTGAAGAGTTTATCAATTGAATATGAATAGTAATGACATTCATTACGAACAGCGCCCTGGAGGGCGCAGGAGGGCAATCGCTATGGGGGACAGCTCGAAGTTCCTATGGGAGGGCCTGGACTGGCTGGGCGCGGTCTTTGTTCTTGGAATCACGGTATCGGTGGCGGCACCACCGATATTCGCCACAGAACGGGCCGCTCTCATGCCGGGCGAACAAACGACCTGGAGTGCCGGCGGTGACGACAACGAGGAGGCGTCTTCTACCGCTGACGAAGTGACTCGAGACGGCATGGCCAGCCACAATCAGAAGAGCGACACCGCGGAAGAAGACAGTTTCGACCCGAAGAAAAACATCATCGCCATTCATGACAGCAGCTCGAAGCAGTACAACAAGAATTGCGGTGAGTGCCATGCCGAGATCCACAGCCGGCAGAGCCTGGATCCTTCGATATCCGCAGCACATCCGGCCATGGCTCCCTTCGCTGCCGGAAAACCTGGTGACAACCGGCAGTGCATGTGGTGCCATCGCACGGTTGACCTGACACAGGGCACCCAAACTCTAGAAAAGTCGAAAGGAAACCAGAGACGTCACGTGGACGTGGCCCTCTGCACCCTGTGCCACGGGCCCTATCGCGACGGACCTGGGCAGCAGTTCTATCAGTCAGGACTCTCACCTACGGACCCCGACGGGCCAGAGGTGTACGAGGTGGTCTGTGCAGGTTGCCACCGCGAGTTGGGAAATTCCGAGCTCATCGGGAAAAGCGCAGAAAAGATCCAGAAAGCCATTGACGAAGACAAAGGGGGGATGGGTGTCCTCATCGTCCTGTCCACCCAGGAGATCGACGCCATCGCCGCGGTGCTCGCAGAACCAGGCGGAGGGGACTGATCAGTGTCTATGAAAGGACGGCATCTGAATATGAAAAGGGAAAAAGAAATTCACGGAATCAATCCGTCGGTGAACCGCAGGACCTTTGTGAAGGTGAGCGGGACGCTGGCGTCGGCAGCGGTAGCGAGCCGGGTTTTCAACCCATCGACAACCTCGGAAGTCTCGGCTGAGAGCATCCCAACCCTAACCGGGGAGAACCTGCCGGACGAGATCGAGAGCTACGACGACATCATTTACAGCGTCTGCCAGATGTGCCATTCACGGTGCGGCATCCGTGCCAAGGTCAAGGAGGGGGTACTCGTCAAACTGGACGGGAATCCCTATCACCCGAACAACCGCGACGTCGACGAAAACAACAACCCGGACAGGATTTCCTACGAGACCCCCCCAGAACAAGCTTTCACAGAGCTCGGCCGGCTGTGCCTGAAAGGCCAGGCCGGAGTACAGACTCTCTACGATCCCTTCCGGATCCAACATCCGCTCAAGCGAGTGGGACCGCGAAACTCCGGCCAATGGGAGACGATCAGCTGGGAGCAGGCCTTCTCCGAGATCGCCACCAGAATTCAGCAGCTGATCCCCGACCCGGGTGCGCTCATCGACCCAGCCATCCCGGAGCTCGGAAAAAAGAGCAACCTTCTCGGTTTCGCCCCGGGCCGCAGCGTCGAAAAAGAGATGAGCGAGAGGATCTGGAAGAACGGCTGGGGTACCGCCAACTACGGCCTGAGCCACACTTCGGTCTGCGAATCGACCCGACATGTGGCCAACGAGCTCATTACCTGGGATCCCGCGGGGAGCAAGAACAGCATGGGGGGTGGGAGGACCGAAGGCTGGCAACCGGACACCCTCGGTGCCGAGTACATCATCTTCTTTGGGGCCAACCCCCTCGAAGCAGACTTTCCGATGGTCGGCATGGCGCGAAACCTGATGCAGTTCAAGCGGAACGGGGGCACGTACGTCACCGTCGATCCACGCTTCAACAACACGGCCGCACAGGCAGATCAGTGGGTCCCGATAACCCCGGGTACGGATGCCGCCCTGGCGATGGGAATGATGAGTTGGATCCTGGAGCAGGGAGCACATCAAACCGGGTATCTCGAAAACACCAATCGAGCGGCTGCGGCTTCAGATGGCGAACCTACCTGGACCGACTCTACGTACCTCGTGGGTACCTTCAGCGACGGCGAGGGTAAGGAATACCAGCGTTACATCACCGCCAGTGAGGCCGGTATCTCCGGTCGGCCGAATGTCGCAGCCGACGACTATGTTGTCGTGGCCGGCGGAGTGCTCAAGGGTCACAACGAGGTGCCGCATGGCGATCTCGAGGTGGCGACCTCGGTCAATATCGGCGGCGTCGACACCCCGGCAAAATCCGCGTTTACCCTCCTGAGAGAGTCCGCCTTTTCCATGAGCCGCAGCGAGTACTCCTCCGTCTGCGGCGTCTCGGTGAGTGTCATGGAAGGCCTGGCCGAGGAGTTCGTGGGCCACGGCAAGAAGGCCGTCGCCATGACCTACCGGGGCCCCATCAAGCACACCAACGGTTTTTACAACCAGCTCGCCATCCAGCATCTGAACACCCTGATCGGAAACTACGACTGGAAGGGGGGATGTACTCAAGGTGGAGGAGGCTGGAGTCAAAAATCCGGTATCGTAAGTGTCAGCAACGTGGCCGGAGACCCCGGTCATGAGGGCGTTCGGATCGACAGGGCGAAGACTTTCTACAGTCCAGCCGAAGCACCGAACCTGTTTTCGGGTTATCCCGCCCAGCGGCCTTGGTTTCCTTTCGGGACGCACGGCAATTACCAGGAGGTGATTCCCAGCATCCTGGACGGCTACCCCTACTCGATCAAGGCGCTGATCACATATTGGAATGCGTGGCCGTACTCGGTGCCGGCCTTGCGAGCGGTCTGGGAGCAGACTGTGGCCGACGAGAGCAAGCTGCCCCTCCTCGTGACCATCAGTCCGGTCATGGGGGAGGTCGCCGCCTGGGCGGACTACGTGCTACCGGACAGCGTCTACCTCGAGAAGTTCGGGGTTCCCGGGATTCCCTGGAGGGTCAACAAGGGAACCTCCTTCCAGCGACCCGTCGTCGGCAAGTTCGACGAAAAATCGATCGGCGTGAAACCCGCGGACGGGGGTCTGGGAAACACGATCCCGATCAACGCCACCAACAACTACACACCGGCGTTGCCGAACACCAAAGCGGTGCTGGATATCCATATCGGGCTGGCGAAAGCGCTCGGCCTTCCGGGCGTCGGCGCCAACGCGCTCCTGAATGGCGACGACACAATCGTTGGCGACCTGGACAACAGTTGGGACTGGGCCAGAGCGTTGCTTGAAAACATCGCCGAAAACGCTCGCGGCAAACATCCGGGCATCACGGCCGAGGAGATCCTGTCAAAAGGAGGGGTCTTCGATTTCCCCAGGGATGAATACGATGGAGATTACCTGTCATACCAGTACTCCAATATCATCCGGACCTTTGCGGACCCGGTTGCCCGTACGAGGGACTCGGTGACCGCAGCCTATTACTCGGGTGTGCCCCAGTACAAAGCGCTGACTCACTCTGACGGTTCCCCGCTTGATGATCGCGAATATCCTTTCAATCTCATCACCTATAAGACTGTCCATCACGGTCAGGCGAGAACCAACGTCAACCCATGGCTCATGCTGATCATGCCTGAGAACCCGGTCGAGATCAGTGCCGCAGACGCGGCTGATATGGGAATCGAAACCGGGGATGTGGTGACGGTGAGCTCTCCGTCACATCGCGACGGCATCGAGGGGAGGGCTCTGGTCACCCAGAGGCTCAAACCCGGGGTCATTGCGATCTCTCACCACTACGGACACTGGGAACAGTCCTCACGCCCGATGGAGATCGACGGGGTCACGACCGAACACGATCCCGGCCGTGGGGCGGGAATTCAGCCCACCCAAATAATGAGAACCGACGATCGTTACCGAAACGTGAGTCTCCAGGAGCCCGTCGGTGCGAGCTGTTCGTTCTTCGACACCTGGGTCAAAGTGAAGAAAAAAGGGTTGGTAGAACCTCCTCTGGCCACAGGGATCTTCTCTGACGGCTTTGAGTCGGGGGACTCAAGCGCGTGGTCCGAGATTTTCCACAGATAAACCGAGCCACCCTCAGTGTGCTCTGACAGGAAGGTAGACCCAAATGGCGCAACTCGGCTGGTTGATTGATTTGGACAAATGTACCGGGTGCGACTCGTGTACGATCGCGTGCAAATCGGAGAACAACACCCGTCCGCTGACCTCGCCCGTGCCGTCCAAGAACGGCAGGGGCGTCCTTCCGGACCACGTGAGCTACCGCTGGGTCGTCAAACAAGAAGCGGGCGTCTATCCCCTTCCGAGATTGACGTTCACGACCAGCGCCTGCAACCACTGCGAGCACCCGGGGTGTCTCGCGTCATGTCCGAAGGCGGATGTCAACGATCCCCACAACGAGAACAACGCGATCTTCAAGCGGGCGGAGGACGGCATCGTGCTGATCAACCAAAACGTCTGTATCGGGTGCAGGAACTGCATCCACGCCTGCCCCTACGGAGCGCCGCAGTTCAACTCGTCCACCGAGCTGGTGGAGAAGTGCACCTTCTGCATCCACCGTCTGTACGACGGTAGCGGGATGCGGACGGATTTCGAGCCCGCATGCGTCACGACGTGTGTGGGGAATGCTCTGCATCTGGTGGAGGATTTCGATCCGACCCAGACAGGGCAGAATGCTCCGACCGGTTTCGCCGATCCATCGTACACGGTTCCCTCGACCCGGTTTGCAACGGGAAGCCCGTAGGCATGCGCATGAGGGGACCAGCATGACGGTTGATCCAGAAGCCTGTGATGTCTTGAACAGAGTAGATTCGAACACCTCCCGAGAGGCCACATTGGCGGGTAGAGAAGTGTCCGGTACACGAGCGATCGGGTCCTCCGAGCACCAGAGCTCCGAGGCGCGGGCCAACATGTACCGGTTCTTTTCCGCCGTCTACCTCTCCCCCATCGATGAGGATCTCCTACGGCAGCTGGTCGACGACGTGTTCCTTGACGAGCTCTCCACACTGTTCGGCGAACAGGCGGTGGCGGAGCTCAGGAACTTTGCCGCCACCGTGAGTGTGGAGGAAGACCTGCCATCTCTCAGACAGGAGTACATGGACCTCTTCGCCGTTCCGACAGGTCGCTACGTGACTCCGTTCGAGGATGTTTTTCGTGGAAAATCGGCCGAAGGAAAGGAGGTCAGAGGTCCCCTGCTTGGGGAGCGTGCCATCGCGGTGACGCGAGCGTACCGCGGAGCCGGGGCCGAGATGGAAAGCACCTGTAAGGAGCTGCCCACTCACGTCGGTGTAGAGCTTTCATTCATGAATTTTCTGTGCGAACGGGAGGCCGCTGCCCATCGCAATCAGAATTCGGGCGCGGTACCGGATCGAGAAAAGGAAGAGCGCGCAGACCAAAAGAAGCATCGCGAACTTCAGTTCCGCTTTCTCCGCGACCACCTCAACCAATGGTTTCCTCAACTGAGTTCCGCAATTCAAAACTCCGCCGGTGGACCGTTGTACCGAGGATTGGCGGCGTTGACCGAGGAGTTCCTCCGGCACGATGCAGCTGGCCTCGTCACGCAGGCACAGGACCACGGCACGCCTGGATCGTTGGAGCCGGAGTGACTCCGGAACCGGATTCGCGAACGGTGACCTCAGGGGTCAAACCCCGATTCGCTCTGACTCGGGGCTCAGGCATCTCTATGTCTCCCGAGCTGTGTCAAAAGGTCCGATTCAAAAAGAGCATATGCCGGAGGTGTGAGGAAATCTGCCCGAAGAAGGCCATCTCTCTGGATCCGGGACCTCAGATCAGCGACCTCTGCTCCGGGTGCGGTCTATGCGTGCGCGCCTGTCCAACGGAAGTCTTCGAAAGCGAGCTCTACCCGGATGGGTACTTCCTTGATCAGGTGACATCGTTTCTCAACAGCTGTGCGCGTGAGGGTGATGGGAAAAAGCTCTCCATTTGCTGCCGCCGGGCCGAGCGTCCGAGCACGGGCGCCGCGAGCGTCCCTTGTCTGGGGGCCGTCGGAGAAAACGTTTTCTTCGGAGCCGCGCAGGCAGGACTCGAAGAAATAACCCTGATCAGGGGAAACTGCGAGCGCTGTCACCTGAAGCCCGCCGAAAATCTGCTCCGAGGCGCCGTCAGGCGTGCCAGAACCCTGGCGGCAGGGACGGGTCTGGGCGAGGTATCTCTGACGACGGTTGAACGAGAGAAGAAGAGGCACACCACTGTTGGTCGAAGGGATATGCTCACGGGCATCGCAAATCGGGTCAGATCCGGCGCCCGGAGCATCGCACCTGACGAGTGGACAAGCCTCCGAGAACGAGAAAGAACAGAACCCGCGCCCAACAGGGACGATGGTGCCGGAGGATCACCCGGACGAACATTATTGCGGAAACTTCTTCGCGGTGAGCGGTGGGAAAGTGCTCGCCCCGTCGCGTACGACCGGGAGTCGCCGTGGGCAAAAATTCGCGTCGCTGAGAATCGATGCACGGCGTGCGGAACCTGTGCTGAGGTCTGCCCAAGAGATGCCATTCGCATCGATTCAAAGTGCGAGAGTCGAGTTCTCTCGTTCAGACCTTCTGCGTGCACCAACTGTTCGCTCTGTCGAGACGCCTGTGCCGAGGACGCAATTGACTTCGAGGCTGAGTTCCGGATCGCAGACATCCTCCAGGAGGAGGCCGAGGTCGTCGCAACGATCAGGTCGGGCTGGTGCTCGATCTGTGGCGACGTGATTTCGGCGGGAATGGGCAAGGTGTGCCCCACCTGCGAAAGGCGGCAGGTGTCGGCCGCGCACCTGAAAGGGTAGAGGAAAGATGAGCGAATCCTGCAGTTCGAGTCCTTCTCCCTGCGAGCCGCGGGTTGGCGCAGCCGCCGAAAATGCTGGAGGGCTTGGAGCCGACCCGCCGGTCAATGGGCGGCCAACCCTGCCGGTTTGGGTTGATCGAGTAGCGCCACACCCGCCGGAAACCGCCGGCGACATCATCCAAGACCGGTTCGGGAGAGTCTTCGATTACCTGCGAATCGCCGTGACCGACCGCTGCAATCTTCGCTGCGTGTACTGCATGCCCGAGGGTGGGGTGGACTTCGCCCGCAATGACACATTGTTGCAAACGGATGAGATTCTCCGCGTGATCCGTGTGACGTCGAAACTCGGCGTTAACAAGGTGAGGTATACCGGCGGGGAGCCGCTGGTCCGCAACGACATTTTGGATCTCGTCGAGGGGGCGGTCCGAACCCCGGGAATCCAAACGGTCCACCTGACCACCAACGGGGTGCTCCTGCCCGCGCTTGCCGAACCTCTGAGGAGGGCGGGCCTGCATGGAATCAATATCAGCCTCGACACCCTCGATTCGGAGCGGTTCAACAGATGCACGCGGCGCACCGGTTTAGAGCACGTGCTCGCCGGCCTCGAGCAGGTCCTGGCACTGAGGTTTCCGTCGGTCAAAGTGAATGTCGTGGCGATGCGCGGCTTCAACGACGACGAGTTGGGCGCCTTTGTCGAGCTGACGCGAGAGGCTCCTATCACCGTTCGCTTCATCGAGTTGATGCCCTTCGATGCAAGCCAGATATGGAGGACCGGACGCTTCCTCAGCATGGAAAGGATGTTGGCGGGCTTCACGCGGCTCTACCCGCAACGTGAGGTCGTCGACGGTTCTTCGACGGAGCACATGACCTTTCGGTTGCCGGGATGTGCTGGACGCGTGGCCTTCATCCCCTCCTACACGAGGGACTTCTGCAAAGACTGCACCAGAATCCGACTCACGGCCGACGGTCGGATCCGCAACTGCCTATACTCCGAAAAGGAGTTCGGTCTCCTCGGCTACCTCCGTCAGGGCGGGACTGACGAGGACATTGCACAGGCTCTGAAGGACGCGATGTGGGCGAAGCCCGAGGACGGCCGGGCCGCCCAGCAGCAGGCGTCCTCCAGTCAGGAATCTGACGGTCGGGTTCGCGAGAGCATGGCTCAGATCGGGGGATGAAGATCCACGCATTGAACCCACACCATTCGCCACTGAGCAATCGTCTCTGCACCGTCGATCCCAGAGGGTTCCAGACCAGCGCCAAAACGGGTCGGTCTCCGTCGCCACCCGTCATTGCCATTTGCGGCTTCAAGAATTCGGGCAAGACCACCCTCCTCGAGGGCGTCATTCCTGGCTTGTGTAATCAGGGTCTGGCGGTGGCTGTGATCAAACACGACGCCCACGGAGTCCAGGTCGATCATCAGGGGAAGGACTCCGATCGCCTTTTTCAGGTTGGCGCCGACGTGCTGTTGCATGGGCCGAACGAGACCCTTGCACGGCGGCATCCGTCTTCCGTGGCAGGTCTCGAGGAGGCGATGGAGATGCTGTTGGGGCGGAACGACGTCGTACTCGTCGAGGGCCACAAGGAGACCCCGCTGCCCAAGATCTGGGTGCACGGGCCCGGCTCCACACCAGCGCCTCCCGGTGTCTCCGACATCGGTCTCGAACTCGCCTGGGAAGCAGGGCGAACCCCCAAGGCAACGGCTTGGATTCTGGAGCGTGTTCACACGGCTTGGCGCGAGCGGAGGACCAACGGAGTTGTGCTGGTCGGAGGCGCGAGCCGGCGCATGGGACGGCCCAAACAGCTTGTCGTATACCGCGGAGTCACACTCTCAGAGCGAGCGGTGGAGGCGATTCACGACGCCGTAGAGAATATCGTGCTCGCGGGCTCGGGTCCGGTACCCAGGCCCCTCGAGAGTTTGCCGCGACTTCCCGACTCACCGGGGATGGTAGGGCCTCTGGCCGGGCTGCTGTCGGTCATGCGTTGGGCACCGGACGCCACCTGGGTGGTGGCTGCGTGCGACATGCCGAGGGTGAGCTCAGAGGCGGTGGCCTGGTTGATCGCGCAGCGGCGTCCCGGAGTGTGGGCGGTGATGCCCAGGCTTCGAGACGGGGAGGTGGAGCCGTTGCTCGCGGTGTACGAACCTCAGGCGCGGCCGCTACTGGAGGCACAGGCGGCCCGAGGCCAGTGGGGTCCGCGGCGCCTTGCAGCGAACGACCACGTGATATGCCCGACACCACCGGCAGAGCTCGTCGGCGCGTGGGAGA
>Ga0224513_10000380_pt1 | contig 16452 bp, 14 predicted proteins | sample SF_May12_sed_USG_5_FD_169109 | JGI IMG/M metagenome (GOLD analysis project Ga0224513, IMG submission 169109) | Sediment microbial communities from San Francisco Bay, California, United States - SF_May12_sed_USGS_21 | ecosystem: Environmental > Aquatic > Marine > Sediment | place: USA... | reverse complement strand
CTGCTCGAGAAGTTCGAAGGGATCGACGTCCGCGAAATGGGCGTCCAACAGCACGAGGTTGGGTTCGGCCTCGGCGATGCCCTCGAGGGCTTCCCCGCCCCCGGGCGCGCTGTCCACGGAATAACCATCACCCTCCAACAGCTGCTGCAGCGTGTCGGCGCTGGATGCGTCACCATCGACGATAAATACATGCCCACGATCAGACAAAACTGACCCCCCTGGCGATCTTCGATTCGCAATGTTGATGAGATTGTAACCCAGTTTCCTTAAATCTCATTTCACCCAACAGCAAATGAGCGGCATATATGCGGCCCCTACAGGTAAAGCGATCGGGGAATTGATGTGTAGGGGCGGGATATGCCTGCCCAGGTCTTCCCCTACTCCTCGACCTCGACCTTCCAATTGAGGATGACGTTGAGGTGGTCCGGCCGTTCGGTGCCGCCATCGGTGCGCAGCAGCAAGAGGCGGCCGTCCGGGCCGACGTCGTAGGAGAGTCCTGGCACATTCGAGTACGCACCCTCGACAACGACCTCGGGCTGGCCGGCTCGAAAGCGGGCGCCGTCGGACGAGGCCTCGAGGATCGGCGTGCGATAAAAGCGGTTGCCGTAGCGGTAGTAGAGGGTCTTGCCATCCGCTGAAAAGATAGGTTCCTCGCCACCGTCCAGGGAGACGGTGTAGGAACGGTCACCGCCGATGGCGCGGGCGTAGACCTCGTAGCGGCCTGACTCATCCGAGGTGTAGGCGAACCAGCGGCCGTTGGGAGAGATGTCCGGGCCCCACTCGGAGTCGTCGGTGTCGACCAGGAGTTCGGCCTCGCCGGAAGCATCCGGGTCGAGTCGGAAGATTCCCGCGCCAATGTTGAAAAGCAGGCCGGAGTCTTCGTGCCAGGCGTAGGGGTTCATGTTTTTGTCAGACTTGTAGAGAAGAGTCGCAGGGGAATTGCTGCCGACCGTTTCCAGGTAGATTCCATATCCATCGCCCGCGTACCCTCCGTAGGCAACGCTCTCGCCGTCTGGCGACCAGATACCGGTCCACGCGCCCTTTTCGGTGCTGAGCAGTCGGCGGGAGCCGCGCTCGAGATCGTAGACCCAGACCTGCGCATCCGTGCCGTTGCCGACGGTGACCACCAGGCTCTTGCCGTCCGGCGACAGCTCGAAATCGCCGTAGGACAAGAGGGGGAATGCGAGCGGTTCGATGTCGCCCCGCCCATCGTCCCATACCAACTCGGCGCCAAGCAGCCATCCACCCGGCACGTAGATCATGGTGCCGCTCTCGGAGACCGCATACTGGCCGATCCAGCCCTCGACAAGCAGTCCCTCGAGCGCCGGCACCGGCCGCACGGTTACTGCAGGGTTATCGAGATCAAAAGGCGCCGCCGTCAGGATGCCATCCCGCACCAGAAGCAGTGGCCCGCCCGGTAAGAATCGCGGCATGCTGCCGCCGATGCCGAGGACGACCCTCTCTTCGGTGTCCAGGTCCATCAAGCTGATCTCGTCCACTTCGGCCTCTTCGTTCTTTGCGACATGGCTGTCGCTGTTGAACAGAATCGCATTCGTGCCGGGCACCCGGCTGGGCCAAAAGTACTCATCGAGGTCGGTCTTGCGGACGTACGGCGCGACAGTACCGTGGGCGGCATCGACTCGCAGCAGCTCCTGGGCCTCGCTACGGTTGACGACAATTTCGTCGTCGTTGATCCAGCAGTGGCCGAAGGAGTTGGGAAGCTCGATCAGGCTGGTAGCGCGGGCGCCGCGCGAACTCATACGCATCAGTGCGTTGCCTTTCATGAAACTGATGTGCTCGCCGTCGGGTGAAACCTGCGGGTGATAGCCGCCCCGAGTATCTTCGAGCAACTCACCCACGGGGTCGTCAAGGAAGCGCCGGTAGAGCCAGGTGGCCCCATCTCGCTCCACCGTCGCCACAATCAGCCGGCCATCGTCGGAGATGGCGAGGCAGGGCTGCGGAGCGCCGAGTGGGAGCATGTCGCGGCTCGCCACCTGCAGGCCATCGGGTAAGGCCAGTGAAAGGTGGGTTGGAGGCCGGTCCTCAACGCTTTGTGCAGTTGGTCTAAAAATCCAGGCGGCTGCAATCACCGCGATCGCGAGTAGGCCGACCGCCACCGGTAGCGCCGGGGAGCGTTTTGCCTCGGGCGACTCGGTCGCCGGTTGTTCGTCATCCTCGATCTCGAGTTTCGCATCGGCGGCCGAACGGATCCGCTCCTTCGGGTTTCGGGCCAGGCAGCGGCGCAGCACGCGACGGACGTTGGATGGCGTTTCCTCCGGCAGCAGGTCCCAGTCGAGCTCCGCCCGCAGCACCGCGGCTAGCGTGTCCGAAACCGTGTCGCCCGCAAAGAACCGTTTGCCGGTGAGCATTTCGAAGAGGATGACACCAAAGGCCCACAAATCGGTGCGCTGGTCGACGCCCTGGCCGCGCGCCTGCTCCGGTGACATGTAGGCGGCGGTGCCGAGGATCACGCCGGCCTGAGTCATGGCTGCGGTGATGGTCGGCGAGTTCAGAATATCGGTCTCCGAATCAAGGTCGCCGGTGTAGGCCCGCGCGAGCCCGAAGTCGAGGATCTTGACCTCGCCCTCCGGTGTGATCTTGATATTGGCGGGTTTGAGGTCGCGGTGGATGATGCTCTGTTCGTGGGCCGCCGCCAGGCCATCGAGGAGCTGCATCGACAGGGCGGCCGCCTCGTCAACGGGAATGGATCCACCCTTCAGGCGCTCACTGAGATCCTGGCCCTCGACCAGCTCCATCACCAGGAAGCGTTGTGTGCCGTCCTCCTCGAAGCCGTAAACGCTCGCGATGTTCGGGTGCTGGAGGGTCGCGAGGGCGCGGGCCTCGCGTTGAAAGCGGGCAATACGTTCGGGATCGGAGCTCATCTCCTTCGGGAGGACTTTGATCGCGACCTCGCGGTCGAGCTTCGGGTCGTGGGCCCGGTAGACCTCGCCCATGCCCCCCGCACCGAGCGGCGCCAGGATGCGGTACGCACCGAGGACTGTCTCTGGCTCCATGTGTGATCGACTCCCCTTCCCTCAACGACTGTGTCGCGATGCTCAAGACAACACGCAAAGGGAGAGGGGTATTCTCGACAGGGACGGGTCCTTCTGATCACGACCGTCAACCGGCATCAAAGCCTGATACACTCAAAAGATAGGAATAGTTACTCTTACCGGTTGACAGATGAAAATTCGCACCAAGATGTATCTGGTCATTACCATCGCGACGATGGTGTTGGCCACCCTGCTCATCGCATCGGGACTTTACTTCTTCGGCCTCTATTCTCGCGCGACTGAACGGGAACACGGGTTGATGGCAGCCGAACTCGTGCGAACCGAGTTGATGATGAGGCTCATGGACGGAACGTTCGACGAGCAGGATCTCCTCCCAGATCTCGCCCACGTCATACCCGCGCTTCACTCTGTCCGCATCGCCCGATCCGAAGCGGTCATGCAGCAGTACGGCGGAGAACAAGACGGCCCTCAATCCGAGCCTGAAGAACGAGCACTCGCGACAGGATCACCCGTGGAAATGCTGGTCGAAACCGATCAAGGCGTCTTCTTCCGTTATATCGCACCGTACACTGCAGAGAATTCCAACGGGCGAAACTGCCTGGCGTGCCACGATGTGCCTCTGGGCACCGTGCTTGGGGTTGTCGCTCTCGAACTCGATCTCACCCGCCAACGCTCCGCTACGATGAATTACACCGGTGCCATCGTCGGCCTGCTGGTGTTGTTCGCGTTTCCGCTTGCCTACTTCCTGCGCCGCCTGCTCTTGCCAATTGCCGACGCGACCCTGGATATACATGCTGTGGTCAGCAAGGCCGAGCAGGGCGATTTCTCCGGTCGGTTGGAACAGCGCAGCTCCGATGAGATCAGTCAGATTTCCGAACAAACCAATCGTCTCATGACCACTCTGGAGGAGAGTTTCGGCACGATTGTCAAGGACGTCGAAGCCTTGTCAGGCCGCCGCCACCAGAAGAACGACCGAAACTTGCTGACTCACACCGTCGCCACTGTCCGAAACATGGTTGACGCGGTTCGCTTCAGGCAGACCGTCGAGTCAGATAGGAACCTCGAGGAGGTCTATGAGCGAATTCGCTTCGTTTTGATAGGCAATTTCGGCCTCGATAAATTCTCTCTCTATGAGGTTGATTCGGAGAGAGATCACCTGAAAATCCTCTTTGCCGAAGGGCTTCCAGAGGGAGAAAGCCTGTGGTGTGATGAAGAGATTCTGACCGACGGAACCGCTTGCCGTGCGAGACGGACCGCTCAGGAAGTTGATTCGTTTGCCGAGGCCGGAATCTGTGGTGCTTTTGCCGGCCACGGCGAGGATCCGGGCCACAGGTCCTGTCACGTTTGCATTCCGCTGTTGCTGGGTGGCAGTGTGAGTGCTGTTTTGCAGATACTGTACTCGGCCGGCGAAGCTCCCGACATCCAAGAAAAGCTCCACTCAATCAAAACCTATATCGACGAAGCTGCCCCGGTGATCGAATCGAAGCGGCTGACCGATATCCTCAGGGAATCCACGCTCAGGGACCCGATGACCGGCCTTTACAACCGGCGTTTCTTGGAGCAGTTTTCAGACAGGCTCACCAGCACGACCGACCGTCAGGAAAGCAGTCTTTCACTGTTGATGTGCGACCTGGACTCGTTCAAGGAGATGAACGACACCCACGGACATGAGGCCGGGGATCTGGCTCTCCACGAGGCTGTCAGGATCTTCGGCGCGTCGGTTCGGCACACCGACTTTGTCATTCGAATGGGAGGCGACGAATTTCTCGTGATCCTGGCCGATTCTTCGCCGGAAAAGGCGACGGAGGTGGCCGAACGGATCCGGGCCAGCATGGAGGCGAACCGGTTCGACATCGCTTCCAGGAAACTCAAGATGACCTTGTCTCTGGGCGTGTCGATCTACCCGCAAGATTCGGAAGACTTCCAGGAATGTATGAGGGCGGCTGACGCCGCTCTGTACTGTGCCAAGGAGGCAGGCTGCAACAGAGCCTTACGTTTCAGGCCGAATATGCTGAGGAAGCAGCCGTGACTCGGAGAGGGTGATCTGCCCCGGGCTCAAACCTCCGAAGGTGGGCCAAGGCCCACCCTGCTTCGGATCCAAAATTTGTGCGGGGGCGTAGGATGGGCTTCAGCCCACCTTCCGGGTCGTTCCCGAATCTTCGGTGATTCGGAAAGCGATGTCATTGGAAGCTCCTCCAGGGCCACAACACCAAGGCCGCCTGAAACCCGATTGAATCGACGGCTCATCGGTACCACCCAAATGCGGTAAACACCTTTTGACTCTGCCACCTCCGGGGTACAGACCAGCACCCTCATAGTCCCCCGTTCCGCAGAAGATAAAGGCCGGTCGTCGGGACGCTTGCGATTCAAATCATGTCATGATAATAATGAACACGTTCGGTAAATGATCATGTTCATCTAAAAATCTGGAGTGCCATGACCCCTGAGAAACCCGCCCCCCCAGGCAACCGACGGCAGGAGCAGAAAGCCCAGACCGGGGCGTTGATCCTCGACGCCGCACGCACGCTGTTCGAGGAGTGTGGCTTCGATGGCACGACGATGAGGGCCGTCGCCGCAAGGGCCGAGGTCGGGCTCGGGACGATCTTCAGCCATTTCCCCGACAAGGCTTCGTTGCTCGTCGCCGCCCTTCTCGAAGATCTCGCGAAGGAGGATCGCCGAATCCTCGAGACCTTCCCAAAGGACGCGCCGATCCGCGATCAGATCCTGCACTTCGCAAAAGCCGGCTTCGGATACTGGTGCCTCCGGCCGGAACTGTCAGCGACCCTGCTCCGCGAGTGGTGGTTCATCAAAGGACCGTGGGCGGAGAAACGAAGGGAAGAGACAGCCCGCTTCATCGAACTCGTCGTCCGAATCCTAGAAGGTGCACAACAACGCGGAGAAATCCGCTCGGAAGTCGGCCTCCAGAACGCCGCGGAGGCGCTCTATTCCTTTTACGTCGGAAGGCTGATCCGTGCCGCCGGCGAGGACCGATTCGATGTCGATGTTCTGCTCGCGAGCATGGAGTCCTTTGTCGACGATCTGCTCCGGGGCATCGGCACCGATCAAGGCTGATCGAAGGAGGAAGACCATGCTCGAAATGGCCCTTCGTGGAAACGCCCGCTACTGGACGTGGATTCTTTTTCTGATCATTTTGACCGGTGGCGCCCTGGCGATGTTCGTCCTGCAGTACACCCAGGGCCTGACCGTCACTGCCATGAGCCGAGACATGCCGTGGGGGTTCTACATCGCCCAGCTCACCTTCCTCGTCGGCGTCGCGGCTTCGGCGGTCGTCGTCGTCCTCCCCCACTATCTGCACGACGTGCGAGAGTTCGGGAGGCTCACCATCTTCGGCGAGTTCCTCGCCATCCCCGCGGTCGTTGTCGCGATTCTCTTCGTGTTCGTCGACATCGGTCAGCCCCAAAGGGTCCTCAACCTCTTCCTCTACCCCTCCCCGAGGTCGCCGATGTTCTGGGACTCCGTCGCCCTCGCCGGCTACCTCGTACTCAACCTGGTCATCGGTTGGAAAACGCTCGAGGCCCAACGACGAGAGGTCCCTCCGCCAGCCTGGCTGAAACCGATGATCTACCTGGCCATCCCGTGGGCGATCAGCATCCACACCGTCACCGCCTTTCTTTACTGCGGCCTCGCCGCGCGCCCGTTCTGGCTCACCGCCGTGCTGACTCCCCGGTTCCTCGCCTCGGCCTTCGCGGCCGGCCCCGCCCTGCTCATCCTCCTGTGTTTGGTAATGCGCCGGATCAGCAGCTTCGATCCCGGCGACCTCGCCCTGACGAAGCTCTCCAAAATCATGGCCTACGCCATGGCGGCGAATCTCTTCCTTTTGGCCCTCGAGCTCTTCACCGCTTTTTACAGCGGTTCGCCCGAGCACATCTCGCCATGGGTCTTTCTCTACTCGTCCGTCGGTGGAGTCGTCGCGCCGGTGGTCCCATTCATGTGGCTGTCGTTGGTGCTGGGGATCCTCTCGATGATCCTCCTCCTTCGACCTGCGACCTATGCCAACCCCGCCCGGCTCGCTCCGGTGGCAGCCATGATCTTCGTCTCGATCTGGATCGACAAGGGCGCCGGGATGATGACCGGCGGCCTCAACCCCTCCCCTCTCGGCCGGTACTCGCCCTACTTCCCATCGTGGGTCGAGATCGTGATGGGAGTCGGCCTCTATGCCTTCGGGGCACTGATTCTGACAGGGCTCTACAAAATCGCCGTTTCGGTCAAACAGGGGGCGGTCGCGGACTGAGGTTTTGAGCAGCGGCACCCTTGCTAGCGACGCCGGAACAGCGATAGCAAGAGCACACTCCCTGCCACGATCAGCAGGATAGGCATCAGGCCGACCTGGACCTGGTACAGCTCCCAGATTCCACCGAGGAGGAAAAGCACGCCAACCACCACCCAGAATTTTTCGAGCCGGAGGCCAAAGTATTTTCTGGCCACTTGCCCGAGCAGTGTGATGGCCGCGACCCCAATGAGCCCGACGCCCCAGCTGAGGTCCATCAGGAGCGACACCCCCACCCAGATAAAAAACAGGCCCCAGCCCGCGGATTCCAGCCTTTTGCCCAACCCTTTGTTTTTTATCGGTGGCGATGCTTCGGTTTCGACAACGTTTTCAGTCATGACAATGACCCTTTTCTTTCGCAAAACAACAAGAGTGAACGCGGCACATATCAAGCCCCCCGGGATATGGGAATGATCCTGCAGTCTTTGAAGGCGATATTTGCCGGCACCTGGAAACTCAATTTCGCATTCATGAGGCCGGCAACCTGCATGCCCTCGATGACTTTGGCGCCTGTTGGTTTGACGGCATCTCGCACGGTTTCGTTCGCGGTGTCGCAGCCGAGGACGATCACGGCATCGTGTTGTTTCGCTTGTTTTTGGAGCTTCCTTCGCCGGCGATCAGTCCACATGCACAGAAACCACTGGTGATAGAGATGGCTCCTGAACACCGTTGTCTTGACGCCCTTATCGCTCAATCGGGACTGCAGATCCCGGATGTATTGCTCGAATGGCGCAGACTTCAGCCAACTTTTGAAGAGCTTCATGAACGGTTGTTTTTGGTTGACGGCCACGGTGACCGCGGGACAGAGATTGCAGGGAACGATCAGGGCAGAGCTCACCCCTGCAGCTTCCGAGATGACGTCGAGGTCACGGAGATGAATTGGCATGTGGTGTTCCTCCTCTCTTCAGTGTTCTTCCAGGCCTCAACTTTCCAGGTGGACATATCGAGTGATGCTCTCGAGGTCGAGCGTGACGTTGCACGGCAGAGAGAATTTCGGCTGAATACTCATGATGCCTTCGGATCTCAGCCCCGGGATGACATGGCAATCAGTTGATTCGAGAGTGCTTCGAACAGTTGCGACAGCGGCTTCACAGCCCATGACCACCACAGCTTCATATTCTCTGGCTCGCTCCAGCAACGCCTTACGCCGCCTGCCGGTCCACATGCAAAGAACGAAATGGTGGAGAAAAGTGCTCTTGAACACACTCGTTCTGACTCCCCGTGCTTCGAAGCCTTCCTTCGTCTCTGCCAACAGTCGTTCATAAGAGGCCGTTTTCAGAGATCTTCGAGGAAACTCGATGTAAGGTTCGTTACTCTTCACGGCCATGCTGGCCGCCGGACAGAAGCGACACGGCACGATCAGGACAGATTTGAAATCTCCAACTTCTGGAACGACATCATTGACTTCAAAACAGAATGGCATGGTGATCTCTCCTATTCTCGTTTCAAAAAAATGTTCACCCCGTCAAACCCGTCAGAGCCTGTGCGGCTCGATGTCGCCGGCCGGCGCTAACACTCGCGCTTGCGATCACAACGAAACACGTTGTCCTCGTCGCGATAGAAGCTGCACTCCTCATTGAGAGCTTCCTTCAGACGGCGGCGGGCGCGGTGGATACGAATTTTGGCGTTGGCGAGCGAACACCCGGCGATCTCGGCGACCTGTGCCGCGGTCTGCCCCTCGAGGTCGTGCAGCACCAGGGCCGTCCGGTAGTCCTCCGGCAGGCTGTCGATGACCTCGCGCACGCAGCTGCTCATCTCATCGATGACGAGCCGTTGATCGATCTCTGCATCGAGAACGTGGGCGGGCTCACGCTCGTCGATCTCGACCATCTGCGCCCGGCTGTGCGGCCGGCGAAAGTGATCGGTCGCCACTCGGGTGGCGATCGTGAACGCCCAGGTCTTGACACTCGAGCGTCCCTCGAACTCCGGCAGGGCACGTGCGATCTTGAGCAGCGTCTCCTGAAGGAGATCGTCGGCGGTGGCGCGGTTGCCGACCAGACGTTCCAGGTACCGCCGAAGTGGACCTGAAAGCTCCTGCGCGACATCTTCAAACACAAACCGGAAGGGTTCTGGGTCCATGATGCCTCCGAGGTATCGCTGACCTGAATTGGGCGCAAAGATCATATCACCCGAAGTCTGCCGGCGCCGCAGGTCGTCGTGTTCGCCGCTATTTAACATCAGCTCACTCCTCCGATTTCAGGGGCACCATTCGATCCGGAGCAACCGCACCCGGACGCCGTATCGGCCGAACAGTCCGGGGACGTTTCAATCCTCGCCAGTGCTGTCTCCAGGACCGTGCGCGCGGGGACCCGCCGAACCTTGTCCGCGATCCGGACAGCCTCGTTGATCTCAATGTCGCTGAGTCCGGCCTTCTTCGCCCCCGGGATGTGGTACTCGACGCACGGCACGCAATTACTCGCAATCGCTGCACCCAGTGCCACCAGACTTTGCTCGCGGCTATTCAGCTCACTCATTCGAACCTCCTTCGAGCCTATCGATTTCGCGGCTCCTACCCTGGAGACGGAATTGCCGCGCCGAGGGATACACCTGTCTGTTGTTGAGTCGACGTGACCGCCATATCCGCCGCGCGTGCCGCACCGATTCGTCGGGGCACCGCGTTCTCCAATCCACCATTGAGAGTGATTAAACGGGGAGACCTTGGCGATGCAACAAGTGTGAAGGCCTGACATCCTTCTCGCGCCATTCTGTCCTCATCGAGGCGGAGGCAGACCCAGGGCCTCAGCGGCTCTCCTCACCGTCCACCCCTCCTCTATCACCCGTTTCACCAAAAGGGCTCGACTCTCCGGGCAGCTTCAGGCATTCTTGTGGAGGTCTATCCCTCTCCTTCGTTCTGTAGGTTTTCCCTCCAACAGAACGACGGAAGAGTCCCGGATGGACCACTTCTTTTACTGAACAACCTTCTGAGACGCCACACCTAGCCCTCCCGTCTTTCACAACCTTTCACAACCGTTCAATCGGCTGACGGGTAGAATTGTCTGAGACATCCTGAGAAGGAGGCGGCGCGATGAAGAACAAGGAAGTCAGCAGGCGTTGGTTCATCGGTGGTGCGGCGACCGGTGTGGTGTCGGCCGGACTCGAGCTGTCCGGATGCTCACGGGCCGTCCCACAGGTAGCGGAAGCAGCCGAGCAAGAGGATTCGGCGCCGGCGATCTCGTACCGGGTCCTCGGACGAACAGGTCTGAAGATTCCACTGATCAGCTTCGGGGTGATGAACTCCGACAACCCCGACCTGTTGCGCCGGGCCTTCGACCTCGGTCTGAACCACCTCGACACCGCCCACCTGTACCTGCGCGGCAACAGCGAGCGGGTGATCGGGGAGGACATCGAGGGGCGCGGCAACCGGGGCTCGGTTTACATCGCCACCAAGATGCGATTCGCCAGAGATCGCGATCAAAAGGTCTTCACAAACGAGGCAACTGCACGCGAGCCGGCGCCGACCGAGGAAAACCTCTTTCAACAGCTCGAGACCAGCCTCGAGAGGCTCCGCACCGACTATGTGGACATCCTCTATCTCCACAGCTGCTACAGCCCGGCAATGGCCACCTTCGAGCCCCTGATGTCGGCGCTGGTGAAGGCGAAGGAGCAGGGCAAGGTGCGATTCATCGGCGTCTCGACCCACAGCGATGAACCGAACGTGATTCGGGCGGCGGTGGAGGCTGGGATCTACGATGTCGTGCTGACTTCTTACAACTACCTGCAGGACCACAAGGATGCGGTCGGCGACGCGATCGCCTATGCGGCCGGCAAAGGCGTCGGGGTGGTCGCCATGAAAACCCAGGGCGGCAAGCGCCTCAACCAGAAGGAAGGGGTCGAGATCAACCACCAGGCAGCCCTCAAGTGGGTCTTCGCCAACCCGCACGTCTGCACCGCGATTCCCGGCATGACCACCTTCGACCAGATGGACTCGAACGTCTCGGTGATGGGTGACCTCGAGCTCAGCGAAGGCGAAGAGCGCGAACTCAAGCTGGCCTCGCTGTTGCCTGGCACCTACTTCTGCCAAAGCTGCCGGGAGTGCGTGCCCACCTGTCCCGAGGGAGTCGAGATCCCCTCGCTGATGCGGGCCTATATGTATGCCGAGGCTTACGGCAACACGATCCAGGCGGAGGAGACGATCGACACCCTGCCGGAAGAGCGCGGTCTGCGCGTGTGTGCCGATTGCACATCGTGTCAGGCACGCTGCCGCCGCGATCTGCCGATCTCAGACCGGGTGCGGGAGCTGGCCCGCGCACGTTGGTCCATGGCCTAGGAAAACCGCAGATGACATTCGCCGCCAACAGACCCATCCGACACGCTGTCGTCATCTCGATTGTGATGGCCTGCGCCGCGTGCGGCGGTGGTGAGCCGTCGCAGGACGAGCACGGGCCGACGATTGCCACAGGCTTTGATCTGCCCGCTGACAGGGAGCTACCCGGCTGGTCCCTGGCAACCGAACCGATGCACTTCGAAGCCGACAATCTGTGGGAGTACATCAATGGCCAGGCCGATTTCTTCATCGACTACGGCTTCGTGCGGGTGGACACCGCGGAGTATCGCAACGACCAGGAGTCGAGTTCTGTGGTGTTGGAGGTCTATCGGATGGGCCGGCCGCAGGAGGCGTTTGGCATCTTCGCCGCCGAGCGCACCCCGGACGACCGGCCGCTCGAGATCGGGGCCCAGGCCTATCTCGGCACCAACGTCCTCGGCTTCTGGCAGGCAGAGCAATACGTCAAGCTCACGAGCTTTGACGAAGGCGCCGCCGTCGAGCAGTTGCTGATCGGTTTCGCAGAGGAAATCTCCGCGCGAATTCCGAGCCAGGGACAGGACTTGGAACCCCTTTTCCTCTTCCCCGAGGAGGACCAGGTCGAGGCGAGTGCGCGCTTCATCCCCAACAACTTCCTCGGCCAACCGTATCTGACCAACGCCTATCGAGTTGATTACATCCACGATGGCCAAAACGTCCAGCTGTTCCTCGTGGAGACCGGGTCGCCGGAAGAGGCACAGTCCCACTTCAAACGCCTCGAGGAGTTCCATCGCGGACGTGATCAAGCGAAGGTGATCCTGGAAACCTCCGAGGATCCCCCGACGCTGATCGTCGACGGTCCATCGAAAATCGTGGTCTTCCAGCTTGATCATCGCCTCGGCGGCGCCATCGGCATGGCGAGCCTTGAGGCCGGCCGAGTGGCAGCCACGGCATTAGCTGAGAACATCAGTCGCTAACTCGACATTTCGACAAATGTGTTCGTGGTACCCATGAAATGAACCGGCCCCCATAGAATGGAGCCGGAGAAAAACTTCATGGAAAATGGGCACTCCATAAAATCTCCCCCAAGGGGCCTGGCCATGTTGGCGATCCTCGGGCCGTCGTTGGTATGGGCAGGAGAGTTTATCGGATCGGGCGAAGTGATCCTGTCGACACGCGTCGGCGCCATCCTCGGGCCAACTGTCCTGTGGGCCATCCTGGTTGGCGTGGTGCTCAAATTCTGGATCGGAATGGCCGGCGCGCGCTACACCGTCTGTACCGGCGAAGGCATGATCGACATGATCGCGCGGGTTCCCGGCCCGAGAAACTGGGGTGTCTGGATCACACTGATTGCCCAACTCGCGGCGGGGACAATTGCCATCGGATCCCTCGCGGCGGCTGCCGGGATATTCGTGCACAGTCTGATTGGCATCTCTCCTCTCATAGCGGGATGGTTGGTGACACTATTCGCCCTCGCCGTTGTCTGGTCGAATGTGTTTAATTTCTTAAAATTTTTCATGAGTCTTTTTGTCGTGATCGTCGTCATCGGAGTCCTCTATGTCGCGATAACCGTTTTCCCCGGTTTTAATACTTTCCTGAAAGGCTTTCTTTTTGATATTCCAGCCGTACCTGAATGGGCATTGGCTATGGATGGTGTCCAGGCCAATCCCTGGCGAGAAATTCTTCCTCTGCTGGGCTGGGCTGCCGGTGGTTTTGCGAGTCAGGTGTGGTACACATATTGGGTCATTGGTGCAGGATATGGCGCTTCTGCCGGCCGCGGATACGGGAGACCTGCGGACGACAAAATGCTCAAGAACATGTCCGCTGCGACGGCCACGAAAATCAAAGGTTGGTGCCACGTCGTCTACACCGATGCTTTTCTCGCGATGGTCATCGGCGTCGTCGCCACTGGCGGGTTTTTGATAGCCGGAGCCGGGGTTTTACGGCCAAACCACCTGGCGCCCGAGGGCCCGCAGGTCGCCACCACTCTCGCGACAATCTTTTCAGCCCGTTGGGGCGCTTTTGGTGGAGTGCTCTTCATGATCGCCGGGGCTTGCGCCCTCATCGGCACACAGATCGGACAGCTCGCGGGATGGCCACGATTGCTCGCAGATTCCATGCGAATCTGCTTTCCGAAGTTTAACAATCGATTCGAATGGAAAATGCAATACCGGATGTTTCTTGGGTATTTTTTCTTGACGAGTATGATTATCGTATTTTCTTTCGGTCTCAAACCCGTTTTTTTGGTAAAGATTTCCGCAATTTTTGACGGCCTGTTGCTCACGCCTTTTCAGGCTTTCTGGGTTTTCTCTGGATTGTATATTGTCATGCCAAAAATGTTATCGAAGGATGCAAAAAGAATCCTTAAACCTCATTGGATATTTGCTGTTGGATTGACAGCTGCATTTTTTGTGTTCGGTTACTTTTGTGTATTTCAGATGCCTTTTGTATGGTAACTACTTTTTCAGGAACCAAGGTTCCGGCACCCCAACACCCCATCATGGGGTATACATGGCAACCGGAGTGGAACCAGCGATGAAAACGATCGGTCTTGTCGGCGGCATGACGCCCGAGTCAACAAAGGCCTACTACGAGCTGCTGATCGAGGGCGCCAGACAACCTGGCGGCGATCCTCTCCGAAACCCAGAGATCCTCATCTACAGCCTCAATCTTACGGAGCTCGTGCAGATTCAGCGCACCGGCGACCGGAGGATGGTGGTCGACTATCTCTCAGGCATTATCGAGCGCCTCCGGCTGGCCGGCGCGGAGGTTGGCGCCCTCACAGCGAACACCCCTCACGCCTACCTGGAAGAGATCCGAACAAAGACCTCGCTGCCCCTGGTCAGCATCGTCTCGACAACTCGGAATGTCGCCAAGGATCGAGCACTCGAGACCCTTCTCCTCCTGGGAACCAGGACGACCGTGGAGGCCGAGATGTACCCACGCGAGTTTTGCGAGGCCGGAATGCGGGTCGTCTTGCCCGGCGAAGATGACCGGGAGTTTCTCGATCATACGATCTACAACGACCTGGCGCTCGGCAAGGTGACGCCCGAAATTCGGAAGCGCTACCTCGATATCTGCACGAGACACATCGAAAATGACGGCATCGATTCTGTGATCCTCGGCTGCACCGAGCTCCCGCTCGTGATCTCCAGCGACGATCTTCCGGTTCAGGTGCTCGACACCACCACACTCCACGTCGCAGCGATTCTCGCCGCGGCTTCCTGAGAAACTGAAGGTGGGCCAAAGCCCACCTTCGGCGTCGTTTCCGAATCTTTGGTGATTCGCTGGGAGTAGCCGGCGTGCTCAGGTGCATACCTCGGAGTTTGAGTGGTCAACACAATTCAACAAGTGTGTACGTGGCACCCATTTGGCTGTTGTAGCGGCGGGATATATCCCGCCCATCTACGATAACGCCCGTAGATTGCGCAAGGGCGGCATAGATGCCGCCCCTACAGCTCCTGCCTCAAAGCAACAGGTGGCACCCATCCCCATCCGATCCGGTAAAATGGCTTTAGGAGTTGAACGGATCGGGCAAGGAGGCATTACCCCCATGAGATCCGTGGTTCTGGTGGCCGGTGTCCCGCAGAGTTCATTTGGAGAGCTCGCGCCGGTGCTCGACCGTCAAAAGCTCACTGTCATTCATGTCCATTCAATAGAGGACGCGGTGATGTATGCCCGCTCGGCTCGGGTGGAGCTGATCATCCTCGGGCTTGAACCAACCTCGATGGGCCTCGAAGAGGTCATCCAGACGATCCGGTCGCAGTCGTCAGCCTCCAGAAACGCATCGCTCCTCGTGATGGCCGAACCCGATTCCGAAGAAAACGTTCGTCCGCTCATCGGCCACGGCGTCAACCGGGTCATGCTGACGATCGATCCCCCGAAGCTCGTCTCCCTCCAGGTGGCCGAGCTTCTCGAAATTCCCCCGCGCGCGATGTTGCGGTTGAGTACACGGATGCTGGTCGAGGTCGACGACGGCTTCGCGGAGGCGCTGGGCGCCGTCGTCAACATTTCGGCGGCGGGTCTGCTCCTGGAAACCGACGCCGCCCTCGAACCGGGCCAGCATGTCATCATCTCGATCGACGTCGGCCCCCAGTTGGAGCCCGTCGCGGCCAAGGCCGAGATTGTGCGCAAGACCGACCCGGAACGCGAAGGCATCGAGGGCATCGGGGCTCAATTCCTCTCCTTCGCCGGCGACAGCCGGAAGACTCTCGAAACCATCCTCGGAGATGCTTTCTGCATCCCGATCGACGAGGTGCGGACGGCCTCCTAGCAATCGGTGTGTCGCGACCTCACGCCGCTTGGACTCCTACCCGTCCGGGCTCGATTGAGAGGTTGTGGCCGGTGGGTACATTTGTTCTCAATTCTGAATAAATGCGTACGTGGCACCCATAGGCAAAGACGCCCCGAAAAAACTGGTCTATCGTAAGTTTTTGGAGCGGAGGTGGATATAGTGAAGTTCTGCACAATTCCGCAACGAAAGCGCAGTTTTCTGCTGGCTGCCACCGCCCTGCTCCTGGTTGTCAGCCACTGGAGCCAGGCTGTTTTCGCGCAAACCGTGCGGCGTCCGTCGCACAGAGCATTGCCATCGTCCCCCCCGTTCTCGACCCCCGAAGAGCAGGGCATGAACTCCAACACCCTCGCTGAGGGAATCGACTTTCTCATCGAGAACAGGGAGGTTTACCGGGTCCACAGCGTGGTGGTGATCCGCAACGACCGTGTCGTCCTGGATGCCCGGTTCTACCCGTTCTCGTCTGCCTGGAGACACGACATCGCGTCGGTCACAAAGAGCTACGCCTCCACCCTGATCGGTATCGCCCTCGATCAGGGCTATCTCGACAGCCTCGACCAACCAATGCTCGGCTTCTTTCCCGACTACACCGTCGCCCACCGGGATGCCCGCGAGGAGC
>Ga0224513_10000379_pt1 | contig 16501 bp, 14 predicted proteins | sample SF_May12_sed_USG_5_FD_169109 | JGI IMG/M metagenome (GOLD analysis project Ga0224513, IMG submission 169109) | Sediment microbial communities from San Francisco Bay, California, United States - SF_May12_sed_USGS_21 | ecosystem: Environmental > Aquatic > Marine > Sediment | place: USA... | reverse complement strand
TGAGAGTTCCTGCTCGACCGCGCGTTGGAAACGCAAAGACGCAAAGACCACGAAGAAGGCGCAAGGTCATTTTTCTTCTCTTGGCGGCCGGTCTTGGCGTCCTTCGCGGCTTAGCGTTTTCTAAACAGATCCAGTACCCAAGGACCATACCCTGAGCGGCGATGGTCGACCGGACGAGACCTGGCCTAGTCGACTGGGCGAGCGAGGACCCGCCCGAGCGGATCAACCTCGACCGTTACGCCAGGATCGACCAGGAATGAAGCGCGGCCACCAGTCATTTCGACTCGCCGCTCCATGCCATCCACCTGAACCGGAAGGGGCATCTCGAAATTCGGGTCATCCCAATTGATCGAAATTCGCTCACGGTCTCCGTCAACGCGCCGTCTGACTCGCCACACCGGTTCCTCGGCCCGATATAGATAGCGGTCCCAGAACCAGCCAATTTCTCGCCCGCTCACCTCCATGACCAACCCGGCGAGAGCTTGACTCGAAACCAGCCCATAGGCGAACTCGGGATCGTTGGCGAATCTCCAGACAACGGTGAAGAAGTCCTCTTCTCCAAGCAGCCACTTGAGCGAGTGAAGCACCCACGCTCCCTTGAAGTAGATGTCACCCGAGTAGGCCTGGGAGGATGTCAGGTTTTGCCCCCGCACTATGGGATGTCGATCGTCGATCCGCTGACGAAGGCGGACCATGTAATCGAGGTAACGGGCCTCGCCGAGGGTGTCGAGCACGAAGATTGCCTCCGCATAGGTCGCGAAGCCTTCCTGAATCCAGAAGTCGGCCCAGTCGGAAACCGTGATCTTGTTTCCCCACCACTCGTGTGCCACCTCGTGCAACAGCAGATCATCAAAGCCGAAATCGTTGTCGGTGAAGAGCGCTCCGTACGCAACTACCGTCTGGTGCTCCATCCCGTAGTAAGGAGCGTGAGCGACCGTAAACTTGTCATCAAAAAACGGGTACTCGCCGAACCGGCGTCCGAGGACCTCGAGGATTTCCGGAATCTGCCGCCACATGACACGGGCGTAGTGCTCGTACTCGGGCACGGCCCAGAAATCCAGCGGCTCATCGAGCGTGCCGTCTACCCCGTGATAGCGCTCCTCGATCCTGACGTAGGGTGCGATATTGACTGTCACGAGATAGTTGTTGATCGGATAGCTCACCCGCCAGGTGGAGGTGACGGTGCCGTCACCGTTTTCGACCTTGTCCATCATTTTGCCGTTAGAGAGTCCCACCAAATCCGACGGAATGGTCAGCGCAATATCCATTCCCTCATCCGGTTCGTCGGATGGGTGGTCCTTGCAGGGCCACCAGTTGTCGCCACCATCGCCCTGGCCGGTGACTCCAATCCAGGGTGCTCCCGAAGGTGTTTCCGACCATACGAACCCGTCGATCCACGGTGGTCGGAGCGCAACCTTCGGCTTCCCTCGATAGGTGATGGTCACCTCGTGACGTTCTCCCACCGCCCAGGGTTCTCTCGGCTCCACGGTGATCAAACCGTCGGCGTGTCGAAATGTACACACGGTGTTATCCGATTTTGCTGACACCACTTCGAGCCGGCTGTCGAGGTTGATTTCGAAGATCTCGACCGGTTCGATGGCAACAACAGTAACTGTAGAATGACCTTCTATCCGCTGTTCTGTCGGAAAGACCTGTACCGCAAGATCGTAGTGGCGGACGTCGTAGGCGGCCATCGACGCAGGCAGCCCTCCACCCGACTCGAGCATCTGTCGCTTGACGTACCAGCCGAGACTGATGAGGAGGGCGAGAATCCCGACCAACACAAGCGCTACGGAGATGCCCAGGATCTTCAACCAGCGCGGAAAGCCTCTTCTTTTCACCGTCACTCCGCCATTTCGGTCGATCCGGCAAGAAATCGGTCGAGATCAGTGACGACCTCGGCGGTGTGCATATACGTATTTGAAGGACACTTCACCGCGACGCCTCGCGGCATCGTGTCGACTATTCGCTGAACTTCTTCCGCGCCGTGCAGCGTGTCGTTGGCGGCGTAGGCGACGGCAACCGGTGACGAAATCGTGTCGAGACCGGGCATCGCGTCATAGTCAATCACCGCTCTCGCCGACAGCATGATGCGTTTCGGATCTGCCGCTCGAACGGTGCGCACGTAACGGGCCATCTGCTCGGGGTCCTCGCGCTCGTTGACGCGAAATGTGCGGAGGTACCAGAGGACGAATGGTTTGGCCGCACTGTATACCGACGACGGCAGATGGACCAGCGGACGACCCCACCACGGAAAATGGAACTCGGCGTTGGGACCGACCACAAAAGCGCCCTTGGCTTTCAACCGGTCGCCTTTGAGGGCCTCGAGAATCGCGTTGGATCCCATCGAGCTGCCAAAGAGAACCGCGCGATCATGATCGAGATCGAGTTGATTCGACACTTCAACGAGATCTTCGGCCAACCGGGGAACCGAAAAACTCGAAGGTCGCATTAAATCCTGTGTGATCTCCGCCGATGATTTTTCGCGCGTTTCGAGGTAATAGACCGGCCGATTTCGAACCAGCTTCTCGAGCAAAGGCACCCACCCGGTGACGAGTGAGATCCAGCCCGCAACGAAGAGGATCGGATCGGCCCCATCCTCGTTCTCGGGCTGCCATTCGAAGAGCCGGAGGCTAACGCCCTCCTCCACCGTCAGGCGACGCTCTTTGAATTGAACCCGTGGTGCCGAGACCGGACTGCTAGCTTCCGCCACCTTCAAAGGCTAGCACGGTAGAATCACCGAATGGCGGATTCCAAACACCTTCCCGTGGTTCAGACCGATGTCACAAAAGACGAGCCGTCGTGCTCGCCAAAGATCTATGTGTCGAATGAAGAGGGGGCGCTGCTCGCGGATATGCGCCTTCTTCGCGAGCGTTCCATGGAGCTCAAGAAAGAAATGCGAAGCACCGATCCCGAACGGCGTTCGCGGTTGGAATCCGAAATCCAGGAGATGCGCGCGAAGTGGAAGGATCTTGCCGATCAGCGGGAGAAAGCGTTCGTCCGCAAGATGATCATGTTGGGGCATCTCCCTCCCACCCATTCCGGTGATCAGTAATCAGCAATCAGTAATCAGTAATCAGTGATCAATGATCAGTGATCAGTACGAAAACACCAATCCTCAAACTGATGACTGATTACTGATTACTTGGTCTCCGACATCGCGACGATCTCCGGATACCGGAAGCAATCCACCAGGTGGTCATTGACCATTCCAACGGCCTGCATATATGCGTAAACGATGGTCGGGCCGACAAAACGAAAACCGCGTTTTTTGAGATCCTTGGACAGGACCTCGGCGAGGGAAGTCTTGGCCGGTATCTCGGCCAGAGACCGCCACGCGTTCTGGATCGGCCGCCCGTCGACAAAAGACCAGAGGTAATCCGAAAAGCTGCCCCACTCGTCCCGTAGGTTCAGAAATGCCTGCGCATTTGTGACTGCCGAACCGATCTTGAGTTGATTGCGGACAATTCCGGGATCGGTGAGGAGGGCCGAAATTTTGATCCCGTCGTACCGAGCGACATTTTCCGCATCGAAACCGTCAAAGGCCCGCCGGTAGTTCTCCCGCTTTTTGAGGATCGTCGACCATCTCAGACCCGCCTGCGCGCCCTCGAGGGTGAGGAACTCGAAGAGGGTCCGGTCGTCGTTAACCGGCACACCCCACTCCTCATCGTGGTAAGCCACGTAGAGGGGATCGTTCCCGCACCAGCCACAGCGATTCACTTCTGTCATCCTGATGGACATTCTATCGTGTTCGTCCATCCACCCACCAATCTGGATGCTCGATGCTCGATGCTGGATTCTGGATGCTGGATGCAAAAAATATTCGATCCCCTGGCAATATTGTCGAGGCGTTGGCGGGCGGATCGAGGATCGAGTATCCAGTAACGAGTATCGGGCGGACTCGCGGAAATTTCGAATTCCGAACTCCTAATTTCCCTTCAGCGTCTTCGGGGTCACGAGCCATCGCAGCTCGCAGGTTGCGGGCGCGAGATCGATCCAGTCGCCACGGGGCAGATCCAGGCACGCCACGGCGGCGGTCGGCATTCGCACCCTGCCTCCGCCGATCAGCCAAGTCACCAGGCTCGACCAGGTCGGTTCGTGGCCGGTGATCAAGAGCCGTTCAACCCCGTTTGCCGTCTCGCGAATGACGTCGATCACCCGTTCTGGATCGCTCGCGTACAGGTCTCCACTGGTGACGATCTCGCAGCCCCACCCACCTGCTTCGGCAGCCAGCTCGGCGGTTGTGAGTGCACGGACTGCGGTCGAACTCAGGATCAGATCCGGTGTTATACCGGAATCGGTCAGGAATCGACCGATCTTCCGGGCCGCCTTGATCCCACGACGGGCCAGGGCCCTATCGTGATCACTGCCGGAGGCCGCCCCCCAATCAGATTTGGCGTGTCGCATCACCAGCAGAGTCTTCATCGTTCCACCTTCACTCCGGTTTGACGACAGCGTCGATTGCCGACTCCTGAATGACCCTTCCGTCGTTGAGACAAAGCGCGGTCAGTCGTCCACCATAGACACATCCGGAGTCGAGGCACACCGCGTCGTGAGCACGGTAAAAACCGAACTGTGCCCAGTGACCGAAGAGCAGCCGATACCCCTGACTTCGAACGGAAGAGCGCGTGTACCAGGGTTTCCAGCCATCTGGCGCAGCACCCGGAGGTCCGGCATATTCGAGTTGGGCGCACCCGTCGGAGTCGACCATCCGCATCCGGGTAAAAATGGCAGTGGTGGCGGCCATTTGCTCGTCCCCGCGCAGGTCAGGCGTCCAGGCGGCCTTGCGATTGGCGTAGAGCTTTCGGATCACCTCATCGCCGTCTGGACCCCCGATGCTCGCCGCCACCGCGTCCGCCAAGGCATTGGTGAGTTCGATATTCCAGTTCGGCAACAGCCCTGCGTGCACCATCACGTAGGGTCCGAAGCGGTGCAGCAAGGACCGAGACCTCAGCCACGCTAAGAGCGTGTCTCGGTCAGGGGCCTTAAGGATCTCGTCAAGCGTGTCCTCCTTCCTTGCTTTCGCCGCCCCTGCGGCGCGGGCAAGAAGATGGACGTCGTGGTTCCCCAACACGACGGTGAGTCGACTTCGATTCTCATACGCCCAACGCAAAACATCGAGAGAGGACGGGCCTCGATTGACGAGATCGCCAACGAACCACAGAGAATCACGCTCCCGGTCCCACTCGATGCTTTCGAGCAACCGCTGCAGGGTCAGCCAGCAACCATGCACATCACCGATAGCCCAAGTCGCCATCATTTAACTTTACACTCAAAGGACCAGCCCGAGGTCGCTATCGCTATCGATGGATTGCGCGTTGAGGTCGGTGTTCGACACCGATTGCGATTGCGATAGCGATAGCGATAGCGATAGCGAAAGGGATAGCGATAGATGGCCCGGCGCGGCTACACTCCCATCAAGGAGGAACCATGCGTCTACAGCTCATGACCTGGCCCGAGGTGGAAGCGCATCAGAAGAGCACGAACGGCGTCATCGTGCCGATCGGATCCACCGAGCAGCACGGCCCGACCGGGTTGATCGGAACTGACGCAATCTGCGCGGAGACCCTCGCCTGGAGGACGGGCGAGTTGGCTGACGCCGTGGTCGGACCGACCCTGACGGTCGGTATGTCCGAGCACCACATGCATTTCCCGGGTTCAGTCACCCTACGACCGACAACCCTGATCGCGGTCGTTCGTGACGTAATCTTGTCGCTTGCGCGCCACGGCTTCCGGAGGATTTTCTTCGTCAACGGCCACGGTGGCAACACACCGTCGATCAATGCAGCGTTTTTTGAAGCCTATGCCGAGGCGCCCCGCCTCCTTGATGACGGTGATGACCTGCGCTGTCTCACCGGAGAGTGGTGGGCAACACCATCTGCGCAGGAGCTGAGTGTGGAACTCTTTGACGATAAAGACGGCGACCACGCGTCGGCCTCCGAGGTCTCGATCGCCTCCGCCGCGTATCCTGATCACCTCAAATTCGCCGACCTCGACTCTGAAGTTCCGCCCTCGACCCACGTCTTCGGGCCTGCGGATTTTCGCCGTCGGTACCCCGAGGGTCGTATGGGTTCACATCCCGAGCTGGCGTCGGTAGAAGCCGGAGAACGGATCATCGAGGCGGTTGCCGCCGAACTCGCAGAGGAGTATCGGGCGTTCGTGTCCGAGGAGTGAAGCCATGTGGGCGTGGGGCTTTGTCGAGCTGACCCGGAGGAAGTAATCAGTGATCAGTCATCAGTGATCAGTAAGGGGCTTCGATTGGCGAACTGATTACTGATGACTGATCACTGATTACTTGATCCCAGTCGGGCGCGGACGCGGAAATCGGAGTACAATCCCCCGCGCTATGGAGATTGAACTGGACTCGCTGTTTCGTTTTTCGGCGTTGGCCGAGAAGATGCAACCGTCGCCGATCCGCGAGCTGTTTAGAGTTATTCAGCAACCCGGGATGATCTCCTTCGCCGGCGGCCTCCCAGACCCCGACACCTTCCCGGTCCAGGGTTTCGCGTCGTGCGCAAATGTGCTCGAGCGCGACGGTCGGACAGTCCTGCAATACGGAGCCTCCGAGGGCTACCCACCACTGCGTGATGCCATCATTGAAATGATGGCCGGCCGCCTCGGCTATAGTCCACAGGCCGAAGAACTGCTTGTCACCTCTGGCTCGCAGCAAGCGGTAGACCTCATCGCCCGCGCTCTCCTCGACACCGGCGACGTCGTGGTGGTGGAAGCACCGACCTACCCGGGCACCCTCCACTGCCTGCGAAACGCGGGAGCGCGATTCGCCACCGTGGCCACTGATAGCAACGGGATGGTGGTGGAGGCTCTCCCGGCGGTCATAGAAAAAGTCGTTGCCGAAACCGGGGATCGCCCCAAGCTGATCTACACCGTGCCGGACTTCTCCAACCCCTCGGGCGCCTGCATGAGCCTCGAGCGGAGACAGCGTCTGGTCGGGCTCGCCGCCGAGTTGGCAATCCCGATCTTCGAGGACGATCCGTATGGCCGCCTCCGTTTTTCGGGCAATGCTCTCCCGACCCTCAAGTCCCTGGTCAGCGGAGCACCGCAGGTGATCTACGCCTCATCGTTTTCAAAAATCCTGGCACCGGGAGTTCGCGTCGCCTGGACCATCGCCGCACCGGAACTCATCCGCGCCATGGTGCTGATGCGACAGGGTGAAGACCTCTGCACCTCGACCGTCACCCAGGCACTGGTGGCCGAGTACTGTATCCGCGGCCTTCTCGAGGAGCATCTGCAGCACATCATCGACACGTATGCCCGCAAGAGCAGGGCGATGCAGACCGCCCTCGAGGACAATGTGCCGGCCGCTGCCGCATCCTGGCATGTGCCTCAGGGCGGGTTCTTCTTCTGGCTAGAGCTGGCCCGAGGTTCGAGCCGATCACTTTTCGATCAGGCGATTGAAGAGAAGGTCGCCTTCGTTCCCGGCAGCGCCTTCTACCCCGACGCCGACGAGCAGGTGGGCGATGTGCTGACCGGCGATCGATTCGCCCGCCTTTGCTTCACCTTTGCCAACGATGATGCTATTGATGAGGGCTGTCGAAGGCTGGCGCGAGCATTGTCGTAGCTCGGACTCGCAGAGATCTCAGCCGATCCGAACATCCATCGCCTGGTAGCCGGCATCTCGCATGGCACTCATGACCTCGGCAGCATTGTCCGGGCAGAGCGCAATCATCGATCCGCCGCCACCGCCGCCGGTCAGCTTGGCACCGAGGGCGCCGTTCTCGCGAGCAATTTGGATCATCTCCTCGAGCTCCCAGCTCGACACCTGGAGGCCATTCAGCAGACCTTGGCACACGTTCATCAGCTCGCCGAGACGCTCGAGGTCGTTGTGCTTCAGGGCGCCGATTGCCTGCCCGGTGACGGCATCGATGCCCTTGAACATCGTGTCGTAGACATCCCGGTTCCTGGCCCGGCCATCGCGAACCCGGGCGACCATCTTGGCGGTCAAACTCTCTACCCCAGTCATGCCGATCACGAAGTTGATGGGCTGAGGCAGATCCAGCGAGTGGATCTGAGGAGGCTCGCCCTTGCGATAGATCAGCGGCTGACCAAAGGTGGCCACCGTGTTATCGATGCCCGACGGCGTGCCATGGGCCACCTGCTCACAACGGAACGCGAGCGCATTGACCTCGTCATCGCTCAGGCCGAGTTCGTAATGGCGATCTACGGCCCGAATGATGGCCACCGCCACCGCGGCGGAGCCCCCGAGACCCATGGCGCGGGGGATCTCCGACCAGACCTCGATACGCATCGAGCAGTCGCTCAGCCCGAGTTCTTCGAGGGCCAGCGCGGCAAACTCTTCGAACGAATGACGCTTGCTGGAATCTGCGCGAAGGCGCAGTTCGACACCCCACCGGGGGACCACGAGCCAAACGCCGTCAGTTTCGTCCACAACCCGGGCACGGACCGCGAGCGGCACCGGAGCAGCGATGGCCCGGCTGCCGTAGACAACCGCGTGTTCCCCGAAGAGGATGATCTTGCCGTGGCCGGCCGCCATTTCGACCTCATCCGCGCGGCTGGTAGTCCGGCCCATTTGGACCTCGACCTCTTCGATCAGCTCCCTGGCCTTCCATACCTTGATCTCGCCCGACTCGACCAGGCGTTCGATCACGGTGTCGAAAATCTCTGCAGGCGCACCCGCAGCGGTCACCACGCTGCGAGCGTGGAGGGTCATGTGCCCGCTCTGAATGCCCTCGGTGGCAAGGGCGCGAAGGGCAGAGAGGTTCTGAGCGAGTCCGACAGCAGCCATGACCTCAGCGAGTTCGCGCGAAGATTCGACCTTTATGATGCGCAGATTCAGATCCACCGAAGGGTTGGATTGCAGCGGTCCGCCGACAATGCCGACCCGGATTGGGAGCTCGATATCGCCCGCCAACGCCCCGTCCTCGTCCTTATACCAGCGCGACAGCGAGGTATATCTCGAACCGCGAGCGGCGTAGGCGTGAGCACCGGCTTCGACCGCGCGCCAGTCGTTGCCTGTGGCAAGGGCGACGGCATCAATGCCGTTCATGATGCCCTTGTTGTGAGTGGCCGCCCGGTAGGAATCGATGGCAGCGAATTGGCTCGCGATCACAATACCGTCACGAACCTTTTCACCGTCATAGCCGTTGTTTGCGAGGTTCTCTACCGGAATTCTCACCGACGCCCTGGCCAGCGATCGATCGGCCAGGTTGGAGAGAATCCGTAGAAAGACTTTGCCGCCGGTGATGCTCTCGATAAATGAAGCGACGCCCTCACACATCGTGTTGACGAGATTGGCACCCATCGCGTCGCAGGTATTCACCATCAGGTGCACGACCAACATCTCGACGTTGTTCGGGCTGGCCGGGTGAAGAATGACCTCGAGATCAGTTGCGCCACCGCCACGCGCCACCATCCTCGGGTGGAGGCTATTGGCGAGATTGAGAACCTCTTCCTTGCGCCGCTCGAGCTGCTGACGCGCCTTGGTGGGGTGTGGAACGTCGACCAGTTGGATCTGTCCGATCAGGATCGGTTCGGTGCTCGAGGTCTCGAAACCACCCCCTAAGCGGGCCGTTTTCGCCGCGTGAGTCAGACCCGCAACGATTGACGGTTCCTCCACCGCCAGAGGCACCACGTAATCCCGACCGTTGATCAGGAAGTTCAGACCAAGGCCAACCGGCAGACCCATGACGCCGATTACATTCTCGATCATGTTGTCGGCGTTGGTCAGGTCGAGCACATTGTGGCCGTTGAGCAAGGCTTTGTAGTCCTGCGACGACAGCAAGCCGTGATCACGAGCAGCTCGCACACGCTCCGGCACGGAGAGCTTGTGGAACGACGGGATGTTGGACTTACTCAAATCGGTCGTCTCCCTCGTTTACAAACGGCCTTTTCGCCTGAATCCGCATATCTCACTACCCTTCCGGCCTCACGATGAAAGATGGTGAGACATGCAGGTTAACCCCTGACAAAGATCTGAACAACTGTCTATCCTGATATTTCCTCGAAATGGGGTCTCTGAAAGCGGGCTCACTGCCACCGTTCAGGACTCGATGGGATGTCCATCGAGGGCGGTCGCGATCCGGCTGGCGACGTCGCTGAATCGTTCCGGCGGAGTCGAACCATAGCTGAGGCGAATCGAGCCCTCTGCGCCTGGACCGAAAACGCTTCCTGGAACCGCAACCACATATTGTTCCTCGACGAGCCGCCGGCAAAAAGCCCAGTCATCCTTCACACCCGGTAATTGCAGAAATAGAAATAACGAACCGCCAGGCACGACAAAGGCATCGAGATGCGCAGCTCGCAACCCGGCCACCAGACGATCGCGCCGTTCGCGGAGGGCTGAACGCACTCGCATTACGTGGCCCTCAGCTCCCGAAAGAGCTGCCTGTAAGCCCTCCTGCCCGGCACGTCCTGCACAAATGACCGAGCAATCCTGGATCTTCAGAATCTCTGCAACGAGCTTCTCATGACCGGCGAGAAAGCCGAGCCGCCAACCGGCTAGCCCCAGTGACTTGGAGAACGAGCCCACGGTGATGACGCGGTCGCGTGCGCCGCCCACCGCAGCCGGGCTCAACGGCGGCGCGTCTCCAAAATGCAACTCGTGGTAAGTCTGGTCGGAGAGGATCCAAAGATCCTTCTCGACTGCTAGTTCCGCCAGCTCCCGTGTCAAATCATCATCGTATCGGACACCGGTTGGATTGTTGGGGTTGATCAGGACCAGGACCCTGGTCCGAGGTGTGATGGCTTCAGTCACCGCACCCACAGTCGGGGCGAAGGCCTCCTCCACTCGAGTCGGCACCGGTATCGGAATAGCACCGAGGGCAGTAACTGTCATGGCGTGGTTGAAATACCACGGCGACGGCAGTAACACCTCGTCTCCCGGTTCGACTATCGCCATGAGCGCGGCAAAGCAGGCCTGGTTTGCGCCGGCGGTGACAACTATTTCACTCTCGGGTTCCCACTCCACGCCGAAGCGTTCTGAGCCGTACCTGGCCAGGGCTGCACGCAACCCAGGAAGTCCGGGGTCCGGCGCGTAGCGATGGACTGCTGGTTCGGCCAGCACTTTGGCCACCCGGTCAACAAACGCAGACGGCGGCGCGATGTCCACAGCGCCCTGGTCGAGTCGGATGACATCGGCGCCCTGCTGACCCAACTCTACTGAACGCCGCGCCAACTCGACCATTGGCGGCATCTCGGTCTTGACGACATTCCTGTTGAACCGCATCGACTCCCCAATCACCTCAAATAGGACAGCCTCCTAAAAGTTTTGAGCTCTTAGTCTTGAGTTCTTAGTTCTGGCTTCCTTCAAGAAGAGGAGAACGTGGGTTGTAACTCAAAATTCATAATTCAAAACTGAACACTCGACCGGCGTTCTAACGACCCCAGAGGTAGAGCAGCAGGAAGCCGAAAAGGCCGACGACCGCCCAGAAGGCGATAGCTCCAGTTGTCCAGGTGCGGGCGAAGACCCCGGTCGGACCATGCAGGCGGTAAATCCCCCGGTAGATTCGATCGAGCTGAGTCGAGACTACTGCGTGCATACGCTCGCCAACTCCGCCGCCGATTCGCGCAACCCTCCCGATCAGGTTCGGCAGTCCTTTTCGGTAGATCCAATCGATATCGAGATTGACCGACCGCAGCTCGGCCGGATAGATGCCGGTGACCTTGAGCACGGTGAAGGCGAGGGCAGAGAACAGCAGCAGCTGGTATTGCGTCACCACATGGGTGGTGGTGTAGGCGTGATAGTCCATGGGGAACGGCAGAATCGAGTAGAGCAGCCCGGGGAAGATGCCGATGACCACACACGCCACCGCCATCGCCGCCATCGCGACAAGCATCGGGCGCGGCGCTTCCTTGACGCGGAACCCTGCGTCGTGCGCGAAGAAGGCGAAGAACGGGATCTTGATACCGGAGTGATGGAAAACGCCGGCCGAGGCGAAGAGAAGAACCAGCCAGGCAACGGTGTGGCCGCCAGCGGCAGTTTCATCCAGGATGATCGACTTCGTGACAAAGCCGCTCAGGAACGGAAATGCAGAGATCGACGCGGCGCCGACGATGCAGAATGCTGTAGTCAGCGGCATCGATTTGTAGAGCCCGCCAAGCTCCGAGCCCTTGCAGGTCCCGGTGCGCAGCAGCACTGCCCCCATGGCCATGAACAACAGCCCCTCGAAGATGATGTTGGCGAAGGCATAGGACACTGAGCCGTTGACCGCCATCTTGGTACCGATCCCGATGCCCAGAACCATGAAGCCGAGCTGGTTGTTGAGCGAGTACGTCAGGACCCGCCTCAGGTCGTTCTCGATCACCGCATAAAAGATCGGGAAGGCGGTCATAGTGGCGCCGATCCAGATCAAGCAGTCGGTGCCTGCAAAACCACGTGCAAGCGCGTAGATTGCAAGCTTGGTGGTGAAAATGCTGAGAAATACCGTGCCGGTAGGTGTCGATTCGGGGTAGGTGTCTTGCAACCAGGGGTGGAGCAGCGGAAACGCGCACTTGATGCCGAAGGCAACGAAAATCAGCACCACCCCGGCGCTGGCTGAGCGCAACAGCCCGTCGGCGCCGATCAATCGGTCAAAATCGAGCGAACCGGTAGCCGACACGTGGAGGATGACCCCAGCCAGCAGCACCACACCGGAACCCACCTGAATGATCAAGTAGCGCATACCGGCCCTGTAGGCGCGCTCGGTGCGGCTCGCCCAGATCAGGAAGACGGAGCCGACCGCGGTCAGCTCCCAATAGACAAACAGAGTCATCAGGTCGCCCGCAAACACCGCGCCCACCGCCGACCCCACGTAGATCATCGCCGAGCAATGCTGGAGGCCGTCACGCACATTCAGGGCGTAAATTGCCGTCAAAAACGCAGCGATGTGGAAAATGTAGCCAAAGACCAGGCTCAACCGATCGACCCGAACCACCGTCAGCTCATAATCGAAGAGCTGCAGATGGAGATAGGATCCCGGTTCGAGCAGGAGCAGCTGCGCGAACCCGAGAACCGGCAGCACCACCGCGGCAATCGCCTGCGCCCGCCCTCGCAACAACGAGATCAGCACCCCGCCGACGATCAGGATGAGGCCGGGCGGCAGGACATCAATCATAGTAATCCTCGTCGCGCATCACGAGTTTTCGCAGCTGCTTGGCCGCCAGTACGAGGCTGACGCAGGCAACGAAACCGTAAAAACTGAAGAAGCCGAACCAGTACTCGAAGCGGAAGTGGAGGTGGTGCTTGTAGGGGAATACATCGATCAGCGCGACAATGGCGCAGACGATGTAGAGGCCGTAGATAATCTTCTTGACGTTCTTTTTATCGTCCAGCCAGTACTTCTTCTCTTCGTTCATGGCGTCACGATCCCCGTCAGCAGCCGATAGATGTCGTCGGCGAAAAAGAAGAGCACCACACAACCAGCGCCGGTCAGAACGGGCGGCATCACGCACAGAAGCGGCGCCTCATGGATTTTCGATCTACCTTCTCCGTCATGGTTGTCGTGATCGTCGGCGGGTGGCGGTTGGAAGAAGCCACGCACCACCACCGGCATGAGGTAGGCGATCGACAGCAAAGAGCTTGCCATCAGAACCACCATCATGGTCAGCTGGCCTGCCTCGACCGTTCCCAGCATCAGGTACCACTTGCTCCACGAGCCACCCATCGGCGGTAAACCGATCACGCTCAGCGAACCCAGAAAGAAGGCACCAAAGGTGAAGGGCATTTTTCGCCCGAGCCCACCCATCTCGGAGATCTCGGTCTTGTGGGCACCGACCAGAATCGCGCCGGCACAGAAGAAAAGGGTGATCTTGCCAACCGCGTGCATGGCGATGTGCATGCCTCCGCCGAGCACACCGGCCGAGGTCGCGAGCGCACCACCGAGCACGATGTAGGAAAGCTGACTGATCGTCGAGTAGGCGAGCCGGGCCTTGAGGTTGTCCTTGGTGAGGGCAACGATCGAAGCCGAGATGATGGTGAAGGCAGCGACCCAGGTCAGCCAACGGCTGGCATCGGTCGACGCTAACAGATCGATGCCGAAGACGTAAACCAATACCTTGAGGACCGTGAAGACACCGGCCTTGACTACCGCCACCGCGTGCAACAGGGCACTGACCGGCGTCGGCGCCACCATCGCCGCCGGCAACCAGCGGTGGAACGGCATCAATGCCGCCTTGCCGGTGCCGAAGGCATAGAGCCCAAGCAGCACGAAAAGCTGCCAACCATCGACTCGGCCGGCGAGAATCCCACCCGGGCGGAACTCGGTGGTCCCCGCTGCGAGGTACGTCCAGACCAGAGCGAAAAGAAGGAAACCCACCGAGGTTCCCATGAGGATCCCGAGGTAGACCCGTCCGGCCCGCTTCGCCGCCTCGGTCCCGTGATGGGTCACCAGCGGGTAGGTGGAGAGGGTGATCGCCTCATAAAAGACGAAGAGGGTAAAAACGTTGGCGGCAAACGCAACGCCGACAGCGCCGGAAATGGCAAGGGCAAAGCAGATATAGAAGCGTGTCTGATTTTCCTCGTGGTGGCCGCGCATATAGCCGATCGAATACAGCGTTGTGACGATCCACAGCCCCGACGCCACGAGGGCAAACAGCATACCCAACGGCTCGACCTCGAACGCGAGCTGGAGGCCGGGCAGCACTTCGATAATGTCGAGGCGCGGCCTGCCCCCCGCCATCACCTCAGGCAAGATAATCTTTGCGACGATGGCGAAGAGCGAACCAGCGGTCAGGAGGGTCGCGGCCTCGCGGACGTTCGGCCAACGCCTGAAAAGAATAATCAGCCCGATGCCTGCAAGCGGCCACAAGACCGCCAGGCCAACGGCAGTTTCGACCGTCACAGTTCCACTCCAAACAGCATCCGTGCCGCGGCGGAGGCGAGGCCGACAGAAAGCGAAGTGAAGATTCCAAAGAACACAGTGGCCCCGGCCAGCACCCAGATCGGCACCAACAGGCTGGCGGGGGCCTCACGGACCTCGGGCGCGTCATCTGGCGGCTGGCGGAAATAAGCGACCTCCACCACCCGCCAGATGTAGATCAAGGCAAGCAGTGAGCTCAGAAGTATGAGGACCGCGACCGGCCACAGCCCGCCCTCGAGAGCACCCATCACCAGATACCACTTGCTGACGAACCCGACCGTGAGCGGGACCCCGATCAGGCTCAGACCGGCGACCACGAATGCCGCCATGGTGATCGGCATCCGCCGTCCGAGACCGGCAAAGGCTTCGAGACGGGTCGAGCCCACCTGCAGCAGCACCGCCGCCATCACCAGGAAGAGGCCGCTCTTCATGATGGCGTGGTTGAAGAGGTGGACCAGACCACCGGTCAGACCGGTGACCGAGGCGAGGCTCAGACCGAGCACCATGTAGCCGATCTGGGCAACGCTCGAGTAGGCCAGCATGCGTTTGATGTCGTCCTGAAAGATGGCGACGAAAGAGCCCACGAACATGGCCGCAATCGCCAACGGCATCAGCACCGCATCGAGGCGAAGCTCGCCGAAGGCGAGAGAAGCACCGAAGATCGAAAACACAAAACGGACCAGCACGTAGTACGCGACCTTGGTCGCGGTCGCGGCCAGGAAGGCGGTGACGATGGCCGGCGCGTAGGTGTAGGCGTTGGGCAGCCAGATATGGAGGGGAAAGACCGCCAGCTTGATGCCGGTGCCGATGCCGATACAGGCCAGGGCCACCAACACCGTCCGGTTGGGGCCGACCGCCGCCAGCTGCACCGCCATGTCGGCGATGTTGAGGGTGCCGGTCACCATGTAGATCATGCCGATGCCGAGCAGGATGAAGGTGCCGCCGATCGTTCCCATCACCAGGTACTGCAGTGATGAGGTCAGGGCACGACGCGTCGTGCCCTGGGCGATCAGGGCATAGGACGATAGCGACGAGATTTCCAGGAAGACAAAAATGTTGAAAGCGTCACCGGTGATGGTCATGCCGGCGAGGCCGGTCATGCAGAGAAGGTAGAGGGCGTAGAACTTATGATGGTGTTCGCGCCAAATTTCCTGATCGAGGCTGCGCGGGCTCGCCGTCAGCACGATGGCGCAGATAAAGGTCACCACCAGCAACACGAGCGCGTTGAGGAGATCGATTCGGAGCTCGATCCCCCATGGCGCCCGCCAACCGCCCTCCGCGTAGCTAATCGTCCCGCTGTGGATGACCCGCGACAGCAACACACAGGCGCTCGCAAACGATCCCCAGGCGACGACCATCGCCACCGCCCAGGCGGCGCGCGCCCGGCGCACGAGCAGGCAAATCGCGGCCGATAAAAGCGGCACCGCAATCTGCAGCGCCGGCAGGTCATCGCTCAGCCGTGCGAGGAGGTCACCGCCGGTCACGCCTCTTCCTCCCGCTCGAGCACGCGCAGTTCGTCCTCCTCGATGGTGTCGTAGGCCTCGTTAATGCGCACGGCCAGCGCCAGAGCGAGGGCGGTGGTCGCGACCCCGACCACAATGGCGGTGAGCATGAGCACGTGGGGAAGAGGGTTCGAATAGACGGTGAAGCCCTCCGCCTCGATCGGCGCCGTGCCGCCGCGCACCTTG
>Ga0224513_10000378_pt1 | contig 16521 bp, 16 predicted proteins | sample SF_May12_sed_USG_5_FD_169109 | JGI IMG/M metagenome (GOLD analysis project Ga0224513, IMG submission 169109) | Sediment microbial communities from San Francisco Bay, California, United States - SF_May12_sed_USGS_21 | ecosystem: Environmental > Aquatic > Marine > Sediment | place: USA... | reverse complement strand
TCAGACCAGCGACGACGAATGCGGCCATGGTGATCGGCATCCGACGTCCGAGCCCGGCAAAGGCATCGAGACGGGTCGAACCCACTCGCAGCATGACCGCCGCCATCACCAGGAAGAGCCCACACTTCATGATCGCGTGGTTGAAGAGATGGACGAGGCCGCCGGTGAGACCGCTGACCGAGGCGAGGCTCAGACCGAGGACCATGTAGCCGATCTGGGCGACGCTCGAATAGGCCAGCATCCGCTTGATGTCATCCTGAAAGATCGCGACGATCGACCCCGCGAACATGGCCGCAATCGCCAGCGGCATCAGCACGGCATCGAGCCGCAGCTCGCCGAACGCGAGAGGCGCGCCGAAGATCGAAAACACGAAACGAACCAACACGTAGTAGGCGACCTTGGTCGCGGTCGCGGCGAGGAAGGCAGTGACGATAGACGGCGCGTAGGTGTAGGCGTTGGGCAACCAGATGTGGAGCGGGAAGACCGCCAGCTTGATGCCGGTGCCGACGCCGATACAGGCCAGCGCCACCAGCACCGTCCTGTTGGGTCCGACCGCCGCCAGCTGTACCGCCATGTCGGCGATGTTGAGGGTGCCGGTCACCATGTAGATCATGCCGATGCCAAGCAAAATGAAGGTGCCGCCGATCGTCCCCATCACCAGATACTGAAGCGAGGAAGTCAGCGCCCGGCGCGTCGTGCCCTGGGCAATCAGGGCGTAGGACGACAGTGAGGAGATTTCGAGGAAGACGAAGATGTTGAAGGCGTCGCCGGTGATCGTCATGCCGGCGAGGCCGGTCATGCACAGGAGGTATAGAGCGTAGAACTTGTGGTGGTGTTCGCGCCACACCTCCTGATCGAGGCTGCGCGGGCTCGCGGTCAGCACGATGGCGCAGATGCCGGTGACCACCAGCAGCACCAGCGCGTTGAGGAGGTCGATGCGGAGCTCGATCCCCCATGGCGCCCGCCAACCGCCCTCGGCGTAGCTGATCGTCCCGCTGTGGAGGACCCGCGACAACAGTACGCAGGCGCTCGCGAAAGACCCCCAGGCGACGACCATTGCAACCGCCCAAGCGGCGCGCGCTCTGCGGACCAGCAGACACACCGCGGCCGACAACAGCGGCAACGCGATCTGCAGGGCCGGGAGGTCGTCGCTCACCCGGGAGATGAGGTCGGTCTCGGACCCGGTCATGCCTCTTCTTCCCGTTCGAGTTCGCGCAGCTCATCTTCCTCGATGGTCTCGTAGGCCTCGTTGATGCGTACCACCAGCGACAGCGCGAGGGCAGTGGTCGCGACACCGACGACGATGGCGGTGAGCATCAGCACATGCGGTAGCGGGTTCGAATAGACGGTGAAGCCTTCAGCCTCGATCGGCGCCGTGCCGCCGCGCACCTTGCCCATCGCGACGTAGAACATGATGACCGAGACCTGGAAGATGTTGAGGCCGATCACCTTCTTGACCAGGTTGTCCCGCGAGATGACCACGTACAGCCCGGTCATCATCAGGAAGATGATGACCCAGTAGGGGTAGAGGCCGCCTTCAAACATCGGACCGTCCACGGCCGGCAAAGAGGAAGAAGATGGACGCCATCACCGACGCGACCGTGATACCAACCCCGAGCTCGACCAGCAGAATGCCCAGGTGCTGACCGTGGACCGCGTCGTGGGCGAGGTGCCCGTAATCCAGGAAATTGCCGCCCATCAGAATCGCGTCGATGCCGACGCCGCCGTAGAGCAAAAGACCGAAGGCAACAAAGAACTCGAGCACCCGCGGCGGAAAGACCCTCTTCGCGGGCTCGAGCCCGAACATCAGGGCGTAGAGGATGATCGCCGCACCGAAGATCACCCCCGCCTGGAAGCCGCCGCCTGGGCCGTAATCGCCGTGGAACTGAACATAAAGGGCAAAGAGCATGATCAACGGGATCAAGAGTTTGGAGAGGGCGCGGAGGATAACGTGGCGGATCACGATGCCTCCCCCGCCTCCTCCGGCTCGTCTTCTTCGCGGTGTCGCCAACGATAGAAGGTCCTGGCACCGCCGAGCAGCATCATCACACCGACACAGGCGGTAAAGATCACGGTTGTCTCGCCCCACGTGTCATAGCCCCGGTAGGACGCCAGGATGGCGGTCACCATGTTGGGCACGCCGATCTCATCGTCGGTGTCCTCGATATAGTGGTCCGCCACGTGGTGGTGGATCGGCGCCGCCGGGTCCCCGTAGCGCGGCATATCGAAGGTGGCGTAGACCAGCGCCAGACCGGTGAGGATGACCGCCACCAGCGCCATAGGTTGGGGCCGGGTGAAACGCGTGCTCTCGCGGCTGTGGGTCAGAGAAAGGGTTGCGAGCATCAGTATCGTCGACACTCCGGCCCCGACCGCGGCCTCGGTGAAGGCCACGTCGACCGCGTCCATGACCGTGAAGAGCGATGCTGAGAGCAGACTGAAAATGCCCATCAGCATGACCGCGGCAAAGAGGTCCCGTAGGCGGATGATGGCGATCGCGATCACCGCAAGGAAGGTGAAAAGGACCGCGTGGATGACGTCAATCATCATCGCTCTCGATCTCCAGGCCCCTGCCAAGCATCGGTTCGAGTCCGCGCAGGAAGGCTGCCTTGGCAAGGGCATGGCTGGCCAGCGGACTGGTGGCGGCGAGAAAGAAGAACAGCATCATCAGTTTGACGGTGATCAACGTCCAACCGGCCGAAAACATGAGACCGATCAAGATCAACCAGGCGCCCATCGTGTCGGTGATGCCGGCCGCGTGGATCCGGGTGTAGAAGTCCGGCAAACGGATCAGTCCGATGCCGCCGATCAACACGAAGACAGACCCGGTAACGATGAACGCCCAGCTCAGCACCTCTGCAACCAGGGCGCCGTTCACAGGATCTCCTCCTCGTCATCTTCCATCCCGGCAAGATCGCCGAAACGGGTAAACTTCATAACCGCGATGGTGCCGATGAAGTTCATCAACGCATAGACAAGAGCCAGATCGAGAAAGTCCGGCCGACCGGTCAAAAAACCGTAGACCGCGATCAGAAGCACGGTCTTGGTGCCGAAGCTGTTGACTGCCAGCACACGATCGAAAACGGTTGGTCCGGCAATCGAACGGACCAGGGTCATGGCCATGCACACCAGGAGGGCCAGGGTTGCTGCACCGAACTGGTCCATCACCGGCCCTCCCCCTCGAGCCAGGTGACTCGCCGGTCCATCTCGCCTTCCTGGAGACCGTCGGCCACATCCTCGGCAATCGCGTGGACCGTGATGTACGACCCCTTGACGCCGATCGAGACCGTACCCGGGGTGAGGGTGATCGAATTGGCGTAGATCACGCGCCCGAGATCGCTCTTCTGGGTGACCCCAGTGTCGAAGAGACGGGGACTGATATCGGGTTCGAACGGGGTCAAGACCCGCTTCGCGACATCGACGTTTGCCTTGCAAATTTCCTTGAAGAGCCAGGGGGCGTACACGGCGGCTCGCGGCAGCAGGTGGACCGGCATGCCTTCACGGTCGACGATGCCCATGCGCCAGCTCAGGAAGACCACCAGGAGCGACGAGGCGACGCCGAATCCAATGATGAGCGGCGTGTAGTGACCGGAGTTGAGGAGCCAGACGGCCATCAAAACCACGAAGAGTGCGACACCAGAGAGGGCGGTCTCCCGACGCGATGCGCGCCACGGTTGATCCTGTCTAAGGAACAGCCCCAACTCCCGCCTCCCTTGCTGATACGACGTCGCTCACTTCGCGACCATCGCCTCCGAACAACGAGCGACAGAATAACCCATCCCTGCTAGCGGCGCCATTCTCGACACAGTGCCCTGGGACCTCGATCAATACCTGCACTTCGAGAGGGAGCGAGCCCTGCCGTTTCGCCACCTCGTAGCGGCCGTCGATCATCTCGAACCCGCATCGGTCATCGACTTCGGCTGTGGAACCGGCGGGCTCACCGCAGATCTGCTCGATCGCTGACCGGATGCGAGGATCATCGGCGTCGACAGTTCTGACGCGATGATCGAACGTGCCCGGGCGCAGGCCGTGGCAGGGCGTTTCGACTTCGAATTCGGCGACGCCCGGCGCTGGCGACGGTGCGAGCCGGTCGATTGTATGCTCTTAAATGCCTGCTTTAAATGGATCGATGACCATCGCGAGCTGTTCGATCACCTGCTCCCGCAACTGGCTGACGACGGCGTTCTCGCCTTCCAGGTGCCGACCAAACACACCGAACCCTCGCACACCATTCTCAGAGATCTGTGCTCGAGCCCACGGTGGCAGGATCAACTCGAAGGGCTGCCACGGACGGGCGGCCACGAACCCCAATGGTACCTCGATGAGCTCGGTTCTCGAGGCCTCGATGTCAATGCCTGGCAAACTACGTACTTTCACAGCCTGGAGGTCGAGGATCCGGTGCTCGAATGGGTTCGGGGCACAACCCTGCGGCCGATCTTCGAGCGGATTCCCGAGGAGGAGGATCAGGAATTTCTCGACGATTATGGCGCGCTGCTCCGCGGAGCTTACTCATCGCGCAACGGGAAAACGGTTTTCCCTTTCAAAAGGACGTTTGTGGTGGCAACCAATCCCAGATGAACTCGTGCGCGGACTTCGAAACCAAGAGGCCCAGAATACCTGCAACCAAACCCGCGCCGCGCACGTACATATAGAGAGTCTTCGGCCTGAAATTTGCTACGCAACGCTGATAGTCTCAGGCCGTTGCTACCAACCGTAAAACTTATCTTTGGGGGGTCCCATGAGAGTAAGAACTCGCCGGTCTTTTCTCAAAACCACTGCCGTCGCAGCCGGGGCCACGGCTGCAGCCCACGTTCTGCCGGTCGGCTGGTACAGACTCGCTTACGCCGGTGAGGCGGGCTACTTCGAATCGGAGTTCGGTATCACCGATGCCCTCTGCCAACGGGCATTGACCGCGGCCCTTGCGAAAGGCGGAGATTTCGCCGACCTCTACTTCGAGCACACTATTAGCAATTGGACGATGCTTGAGGACGGCAAGGTGAATCGCGCCTACGCCGACGTGGAGCTCGGAGTCGGGATACGGACCGTCAAAGGCCAGCAGGTGGGCTACGGTTTCACCCAGGATCTGAGTAAGGAAGCGGTTCTAGCCGCCGCCTCCACCGCCGCGACCATCGCGGACGGAGAGGCGAGGAAACCTGCCGGTGAGTTCGTGACGCTGAAGACCGACAACTACTACCCCTTGAAAAGACTGCTCACGTCGGTGCCGCTGGATGTCAAGCTGCCCATTGTTCAGGCCGTCAACCAGAAGGCCTTCGAGCTTTCACCGCTGGTCGTCAAGGCCAGCGTAGGCTTCCACGACCAGCAGAAACGCATGATGGTGGTGACCAGCGCGGGGGCCAAGGTCGAGGATCTCCTGCCGCGCAACTATCTGTGGGCCTCGGTGGTCGCCGAAAAGGACGGCCGACGTGAAAGGGCGGGGTGGAACCTCGGCGGCCGCAAGGACTTCTCGTTCTACACGCCGGAGGTCGTCAACAGGGTCGCGTCCGGTGCGGTCGATCGGACCGTCAAACTTTTTGACGCCGTCCAGCCGCCTGCCGGTGAGATGCCGGTAGTTCTCGGTCCAGGGCTCACCGGGATCCTGCTTCACGAAGCCATTGGTCATGGCATGGAGGCCGACTTCAACCGCAAGAATATCTCCACGTACTGCACGATGATCGGCAAGCAGGTGGCCGAGCCCTTTGTCACCATCATCGACGACCCCACCAACACCGGCATGCTGGGTGCCCTCAACGTCGACGACGAGGGAACGATCGGTAGGAAGACAGTGCTCGTGGAGAACGGGATCTTGACCAGCTACATGCACGACAAGATCTCGGCCACACACTACAAGCTTGAGCCGACCGGCAACGGCCGTCGCCAGAGCTACCAGCACTACATCCAGCCACGCATGTGCAACACCTACATGTTGGGCGGTCAATCGACCCCCGAAGAGGTCATCAAGTCGGTCAAGAAAGGTATCTACGTCAAGGACGTGAGCAACGGACAGGTCAAGATCGGCGAGGGGGATTTCGCCTTCTACGTCTCCCAGGGTCGGATGATCGAGGACGGCAAGCTCACTGCGCCCATCAAGGACATGAACATTATGGGCAACGGCCCCAAGATGCTCAGAAATACCACCATGGTGGCGAATGACCCGAAGATGTCCGAAAGCGGAGCTGGTTGGTGCGGCAAGGGAGGACAGAGGGTTCCGGTGGGATTCGGTCTGCCCACCTGCCTGGTGAAGTCGATGACGGTCGGCGGCGTGAAGGCGTGAGGAGGTCACCATGAACAGAGACATGCATGATCTGGCAGCCGGGTCCCTCAAACACGCGAAGTCCGCCGGCGCCGATGGCTGCCGGGTGAGTGTTTATATTGATCGCCGGGTGGAGGTCAGCTATCGCGAACGCAAGCCGGAGAACATCAAAGAGGCCAAGAGGAATTACCTGACCATCGACGTCTTTGTCGATGGGCGCTACTCGAACCAGACTACCTCGGATCTGCGACCGGCGGCAGTGAAGGACTTCATTTCGAACGCGGTGGCCACCACCAAGATGCTGGCCGAGGACCCCTTCCGCAGCCTCCCGGACTCGAAATATTACAGGGGCCGGGCCGAGACCGATCTCGGGATCTTCGATCCTTCACACAAGGCCTTCAGCCCAGAGGACCGACACGGAATCGTCAAGACGATGGAGGCGGCGTGCCTTGAAAAGGGGGGCGATAAGGTCATTTCGGTTACGGCGTCCTGCCGCGACACCGCCCTTGAGGCGCTGATTCTGTCGAGCAACGGTTTCGAGGGCTACCAGACGCAGACCTACTACACCGCCGGCGCCAGCATGACCGCTCAGGGCGAGGGCGACCGGCGTCCCAACGGCTACAACTTCATGACCTCGGTACAAAAAAGCGGTCTGCCCTCTCCGAGCGCCATCGGGGTCGGCGCTGCCGAACGCACGCTCGAGCTCCTCGGCTCTTCCAAAATCAAGACCGAAACCCTGCCGATCATCATCGAAAACCGCAACGGGTCGAGACTGCTCAACGGCCTCATTGCCGGCATGTACGGTTCGAACATCCAGCAGAAACGGTCCTTTCTCGCAGACAAGAAGGGAAAGAAAATCGGCAGCGACCACTTCACCATCATCGACGATCCCCTGATCAAGGGCGGCCTCGGCTCCCAGCTCTTCGACAACGACGGAATCACGGCCAGGACGCGCACCATGATTGACAAGGGTGTGCTCAAAGAGTTCTGGGTGGACTGGTACTACGGCCGCAAGCTGGGGTGGGAGCCCACCTCGGGTAGACCCGCCAATGTGGTCCTCCCTCCGGGCAAACGCTCCGTCGAGGAGATCATGAAAGACCTGGGCCGAGGCATCCTGATCACAGGGTTCATCGGCGGCAACTCCAATTCGACAACCGGCGATACCTCGGTTGGCATCCTTGGTCAGCTCTTCGACGAGGGCAAAACAGTGCAGGCGGTTTCGGAGATGAACATCGCCGACAACCACCTCGAGTTCTGGCGGAAACTGGCCGAGGTCGGCAACGACCCGTGGCCCTACTCGTCGTTCCGCACGCCGAGCCTTGTGTTCACGGACGTGGTGGTCTCGGGGACATAGCCCGAAACTCCTCGAAGACCCGCAGTTCGTGTATCGAGCTCAACAGTTCGGCGTCGCCTCGGGTGGTCACCACGGAAGGTGATCGAGATCGACGTTGCCTCCGGAGATGATCAGACCGACTCGGCGATCTGCGAAGCGTTTGGGGTTCTGGAGAACTGCTGCGAGCGGCACCGCGCCCGATGGCTCGACCACCAACTTCATGCGTTCCCAGAGAAGACGCATGGCGCGGACGATGGTCTCCTCGTTGACGGTGAGAATGCCTTCGAGTCGGTCACTCAGGATGCGGAAGGTCCGGTTGCTCAATGAGGTCAGCAGGCCATCGGCGATGGTCTTCGGCGCCACGGACGGATAGAGCGTTCCGTCACGAAGCGAACGAAAGGCGTCGTCCGCCCCCGCCGGCTCGGAACCCCAGATGGCGATGTCCGGCCGTGAGGACGAGACCGCAATCGCAGTCCCCGACATCAGACCGCCACCACCGACCGGAGCGATCACGGCATCGAGATCCGGCACATCGGTGATCAGCTCCATCGATGCCGTCCCCTGCCCGGCGATGACCATCGGGTTGTCGTAGGCATGGATGAAGGTGGCGCCGGTGCGCTCGACGACCGCGTCAAGGGTCGTTTCGCGGGCCTCGAGGGTTGGTTCGCACTCAGTGATCAGCGCACCATAACCGGATACCGCCGCCTTCTTGACCGGCGGTGCCGACGACGGCATCACCACGTTCGCCGGTACGCCACGGATCCCGGCGGCATAGGCCAGCGCTGCCGCGTGGTTACCCGAGGAGTGCGTGGCCACCCCGCGCCCTGCGGCCTCGTCGTTAAGCGACAACACCGCGTTGGTCGCGCCGCGCGCCTTGAATGCACCTACCTTCTGCAGGTTTTCACATTTGAAGTGGAGGTGCGCTCCAGTTATGCCGTCGATTGCGCTCGATGTCATCACCGGCGTGCGATGAACATGGCCGCGAATCCGCTCTGCGGCGGCCAGCACGTCCTCGAAGGTGGGGTCTCCATTCATGTCAGCCATCCTAGCTGAGCAGGGGCGCTACCCAGCGATCTGTCTCGTTTCCGCCTCGTTTTCGTACCCGTACCCGTTCCCGTTCCCGTTCCCGATTGTGCGTACCGGGTACGGGGAAGGGGACGGGAACGGGAACGGGAACGGCTTCAACGCCCTCAGCCGATTCGTGGTCTACCCGTCGCGGTGGAGGGCGAGGAGGATCTGGTCGCGATAGGTGCCGCGCTTCCAATAGCGCTCCGGAACCCGACCTGCCTCCTCATAGCCGGCTTTCGCCAGCATCGCCAGCGATCTTGAATTGCCGGCGATCACGGATGCGATCAAGAGCCGCAAGCCGAGGACATCGAAAGCGTAGCGGTTACGAACCGTGACAGCGTCTCCGCCGAGTCCCTTACTCCACAAATCCTTGCGTCCGATGACACTGCCCGAAACCGCGACCCGGCTCTGCCAGTCGATGCTGCGCAGACCGGAAAAGCCGACATGTTCCCTTTGTAGGCTCTCGACCGCAAACTGCACGCTGACCCGATCCTGGCGTTCGGCGGCGCGAAAGAAATCCTCCTCGGCGCCTCGCGTCAGCGGCCAGTCGCCGGTCTCGAGCCACTCGGTGATGTCAGGATCGTTGAACCACTTGAGCGCATTATCAAGGTGCTTGTCGCGATCGAGCGGCACCAACCGCACCTTCTCGCCTTCCCATCCGTAGGCCATATTTTCCCCCACCCTACCCCAAATTAGGAATCAGGAATCAGGAATTAGGAATGCCGCCCACCCACCCGGGTTGGATTTGGGAGGAGGGGTGGGAATTCCTAATTCCTGATTCCTCATTCCTCATTTTCCTGTCACTCCAATTTCGTACTGAATACGACAATATCTCCGCGCTCGAGTGCGGTCGCTTCGGCCGCCGAGCCACAATTGACCGCCAGCTCGAGGTAGCCGGCCGAGCCTTCGATCAGTACCACTTCGTCCGGCTGTGCCTCGCCGTAAGTCGCCACCCTTCGAGACGAGCGGCCCACACGCCAGCTCGCCACCGCCGAATATTTAACGTCCTCTCCACGGACGTTGGTCACGAGGTTGCCGAAACCGTCAACGTGGAGAATGACGCCGTCGATCTCGGCGCTGGTGATCACCGGTTCCGGCAACGGACATGCCACCAGCGTATTGAATCCGATCTCTTCACCCAAGTCTCGCGGGTCGGCACCACACGCCAGCCGCGCCGCCACCGGTGCAAAGAGATCGCGACCATGAAAGGTCTTCGACGGCTCATCCAGATGCATCCGACGCCAGTCGAGGACTACCGCAGCACACGCCTCGGGAACCGCGGAGGCAATTCCATTATCGGGCGCCACCAACGAGCGCGTTCCAACAGTCACCGCGACCGCACGCCGCCCCGTTCCCACCCCGGGGTCGACAACAGCCATGACGACGCAATTGGACGGTAGGTGGGGCCAGGCGCATCGAAGCTGGAAACATGCGTCCCAGATGTCGCCGGCGTGCAGCCCGTGGCCGAGATCGATGCGAACAGCACCGGGCGCCTCGCGTTCGATCACCGCGTGCAGGACGCCGACGTAGTGGTCGGCGTGACCGAAATCGGTGAGCAGCGCGACCGGACGCATGGCATCACGCTAGCACATCTGTTGTCGCTATTGGAGCTTACCTGCCGCGTGTTGAATTAGGAGATAGGAATCAGGAATGAGGAATTAGGAATTTCCGCTTCTTTCCCACAGCCTATTTGGACTCCGAGGGGGTGGGCGGCCGGCATTCCTAATTCCTCATTCCTAATTCCTCATTTTGAAGCGTCGTCAGAATCCTTCGTGCTCGGTGCGCTCAATGATCTCCTCCTGCAGCTCGCGGGAGATATCACAGAAGTAGTCCGAGTAACCGGCAACCCGGACGATCAGATCGCGGTGATTGGTCGGATCTGCCTGCGCCTCGCGCAGGGTCTCGGCGGTGACGACATTGAACTGCACATGATGACTGTCCATCCCGAAGTAGCCGCGCACCAAAGAAGTCATCATGTCAATGCCCGTCGAACCCTCGAGGAGGCGCGGTGAGAACTTCATGTTGAGGAGGGTTCCGCCGGTCTTGAGGTGATCCATCTTGGCGGCCGATTTAAAGACCGCGGTCGGGCCCTGACGGTCCGCGCCCTGGACGGGAGAAATTCCCTCGGACAGTGGGACGCCCGCGCGCCGTCCGTCCGGCATTGCACCCATCACAGCCCCGAAATAGACGTGGCATGTAGTGGGCAGCATGTTGATGTGGTATTCACCGCCGCGAAGATTGGGCCGGCCCTCGACCGTTTCGTGGTAGGCCTCGAAACAACGAACCATGATGTCGTCGGCGCGGTCGTCGTCGTTGCCGTAGCGGGGAGTTTTGTTGAGGAGGCGCTGGCGCAGGGCCTCCTGACCCTCGAAATCGTCGTCGATGGCCGCAACGAGGTCCGCCATCGAGAGAGACTCATCGTCGTACACGTGGTGCTTGAGGACGGAGAAGCTGTCCGTCAAGCTGCCGATGCCGACACCCTGGATGTAGCTGGTGTTGTACCGCGCACCGCCGGCGTTATAGTCTCGGCCCTTCAAGATGCAATCGTCGGTCAGTATGCTCAGAAACGGTGCCTGCGCCCAGTCCGCGAACATCCGCTCGAAGACGAGGTTGCCGCGGTATTTGATGTCGACGAAGTGACGGACCTGGGTGCGCCAGGCTTCGAAGATTTCGTCGAACGAAGAGATCCTCAGAGGATCACCGGTTTGGGGACCGAGCTGCGCACCCGTGCGCGGATCGACCCCATCATGGAGCGCGAGCTCGAGCATCTTCGGGAGGTTGAAGTAACCCGTCAGGATGAAGGCTTCCTTGCCGAAGGCGCCCGCCTCGACACAGCCTGAGGTGCCCCCTTCCCTCGCGTCCTCGACCGTCTTCCCCTGCCGGACCAGTTCCTCGACGACCGCGTCAGAGTTGAAAATCGATGGGAAGCCATAGCCCTTGCGGATCACTTTGAGGGCGGCCTGAAGAAAATCGTCGTGGTTCTTCCTCGACAACTGGATATTGTTCGACGGCTGCAGGAGGTGCATTTCGTCGATCACCTCGAGCAGGAGGTAGGAGACCTCGCTCACCGCATCGGAACCGTCGGTTCGGACACCGCCGAGGTTGATATTGGCAAAGTCGGTGTAAGTGCCGCTCTCTTCGGCGGTGACCCCGACCTTGGGCGGCGCCGGGTGATTGTTGAACTTCACCCATAGGCACTCGAGAAGCTCTTTGGCAAAGTCGTGGTCGAGACTGCCATCGGCAGTGCCGCTCTCGAAGAACGGTTCCAGGTGGTGATCGAGATGGCCGGGGTTGTAAGCATCCCAGCCGTTGAGTTCGGTGATCACCCCGAGATGGGCGAACCAGTAGGTCTGGAGCGCCTCCCAGAAATCCCGCGGTGCATTGGCGGGCACGTGCCGACAGACCTCGGCGATCCGCTCAAGCTCAGCCCGCCTCTCCCAATCAGCCTCGCTGGATGCCATCTCAGCCGCTTTTTCGGCGTGGCGCTCGGCATAGAGGATCGCCGCATCGGCAACGATGTCCATCGCATCCAGCTGATCTCTCCTGGCATCGGCCTCCGGATCGGACGCGGGATCGAGGTCCTTGACGGCGGCGGCGATCTCCGCCTTGAAGTCGAGCATGCCCTTGCCGAATATTTTTCCGTCACCGACGGTGTGGCCGGGCGCGCGCTGCTCCATGAACTCGGTGAAGATCCCGGCCGAAAATCCCTGATGCCACTCTTTCGGTAACGAATCAAAGATCTGGTCGCGGAGCGAACGACCCTGCCAGAAAGGAATCACTTCGCGCTCAAAGGTTTCGATGTCCTCGGCCGAAATGTGATAGCTGGTCATCGCCCGGCTGTCGAGGATACGGAGATCGTCAGCGCTGTGACAGATGATCTCGGGATAGGTCGGAGCGGCCTTGGGTTCGTGGCCACGTTCGCCCACGATCAGCTCCTCAGCTCCGATGTAAACGGTTTTGTTGGCACACAGGTGGTGATAGGCCATCGCGCGCAGCACCGGCTGCGGGTACTTGCCGGTGTTTTCTCGATAGAACTCGGTCAACAGAACCGCGCGTTCAATCGAAATCGAGGGGTGGGCATCCAGGCTCTTCTGTCTGAGCCTCTGTACGCGTCCGTTCATGGAGAGCCTCCGATGGTTACTTCAAGGTTGTGCTTCGCGAATTCTGCGGCCACTGCGCCAAGAGTCTCCACACCTGGAGGCTGCATGCCGGCCTCGACGGAGGTCCCACCGAGGCGAGACCTCTTGCCATTCGCGATGCCGTGATAGGGCAGCACGAAAACGCGATATCTTCGCTGCAACCCTTCAAGGAAGGCGCCTGTTGCCTCGATATTTGCTGCATCGTCGTTGAAGCCCGGGATCAGAGGAATCCGGACCCAGATTTCTACATCGCTCTCGCTGAGCGCCTGCAGATTTTCGAGGATGAGACGATTGTCGGAGCCGGTTTCGGACCGGTGCCGAATCGGATCCATGTGTTTGAGGTCAAAGAGCAGAAGGTCGGCGCTCCGCGTCACCTCGAGAAGGGTTTCCTTCGCGGCAAGACCGCAGGTATCGACGGTCGTGTGGAGACCGCGGCGGCGGCACTCGCGCAGACAGTCGATCAGAAACCCGGCCTGAGCGAGAGGCTCGCCACCCGAAAAGGTCACGCCGCCCCCCGAGGTTTCGAAAAAGACCCGGTCCCGCTCGAGCTCATCGACCAGCTCGCAGACCGAATAATCTAGACCAGCGAGTTCACGAGCATCGGCTGGGCAGGCTTCGACGCATGATCCACAACAGGTGCAAGCGCCGCGATCCCAGACCTGCCCTGCCGGCACCGCGCCGCCCTTTTCGACCGGGCAGGCCTCAGAGCAGGCACCACACGTGACGCAGCGGTCGGCACTGATCATCAAAACCGGAGCCTCATCGATGCCCTCCGGATTGTGACACCAGCTACAAGAGAGAGGGCAGCCCTTGAGAAAAACGGTGGTCCGGATACCCGGTCCATCGTGCACCGAACACCTCTGGAGATTGAAAACCCTCCCGGTTGAAGGCATCGGTTCTACGGAAACTGCGTTCGTCGTCATATCCCTCAACTCATAAGATGATTCACAAGAATGACTTGGTCTAGTATGATTCGAGAGATGAAACTTCATTTTCAGCATAATACTCTATGACGATAAAGCCGGAAATGCACGCAGTTCTCAACCAACCGTCTTACGTGGAGGCCCTCTTCGACCGCATCCCCGACGTCGTCTTTTTCATCAAGGATCGCGATGGTCGCTACGCGGTGGTCAACCAGACCCTCGTTACGCGCTGCGGCAGGCGCCACAAGAACGAGCTTCTGGGCCAGACCGCACGACAGATATTCCCCTCTCCGCTTGGCAACCGCTTCTTCGAACAGGATCGCATGGTGCTGGCCTCGGGCATTCCGATCACCCAAAACCTCGAGCTACATCTTTATCCGACCCGCCTCGAGGGTTGGTGCCTGACCGACAAGCTACCGCTTTTCGGCGATGACGGTCAGATCACGGCCATTGCCGGAATCTCGCGCGACCTCCAATCGCCAGGCGTCGAGGCCGGTCACCTCGCCGAGGTAGCTTCCGCCCTGGAACACATTCGCTCCAACTACGGATCGGATATTCGTGCTGAGGAGCTTGCGAAAATCTGCGGTCTGTCCATCTACCAACTCAACCGACGCCTTCGGGCCATCTTTGGGATCACCGTCAGCCAGCTGATCACCAAGAGCCGCATCGATATCGCTTCCGAGATGCTGAGGGGAGAACCCCTACCCATCGCCGAAGTTGCATACTCCTGCGGATACTTCGATCAGAGCGCCTTTTCGAGAGTGTTCCGGCGAACGGTCGGGCTGACACCGAGACAGTACCGGGCCCGGCATCAGATACGCACTCAATAGTCGGAGCCGGTTTCAACCGTGCCCCAGTCCATGTCCGAGCCCGAGCCCGAATCGTAGATTCCATTTGCGCACCTCAATGAAGAGCGTCTGGCGTTTCTTGATTTCGACCCTCGCAGCACCGTTGAGGATTGACAGGATTTCTTCAATTCGATCGGGCACGGGCACGGGCGGGGGCACGGGGTCGAATAGCTATGAGCCTTGCCTCTCCGAATCTGATGGCGGCAGGCGGTCAATCATTAGGCCGTATAATGGAGTCCGCACCAGCGAATCAGGAGCTTGCTGCATGGCCAACCCAGAACACCTCAACCAGCTGAGCGCCGGCCAGTGGAATGAGTGGCGCACCGCGAACCCGACGCTTTCACCTGATCTCATCGATGCCAAGCTTGCCGGACTGGATCTCCGGGGATTCAACTTTTCGAAAGCGCATCTGCGCGGCGCGGATTTCACCGGCGCTCAACTCGACGGCGCCGATCTTTCGCGGTCGATCCTCGAGGGAGCACGCCTGACCAATGCCTCACTGACTGAAGCCAAGATAGAAAGCGTCCAGCTCGACTTCCTCGATCTCACCGATCTCGACCTGTCGGGCGCTTTCCTTCATCGATCCACGTTACGCGGTACAAATTTGACCCGGACCAACCTCCGCCACGCCGATCTTTCACAGACGCAAATGGAGAGCGCCCTCTTCGACGAGGCCGATCTCTCGGGGGCGAAACTCCAGGGAACATCGTTGCGGGGCGGTCGATTCGACCGGGCGGTCCTGCGAGGCGTCCAGGGAGCGTCGGCCATTCTCGACGGCGTCGAGCTCGAAAGCCTCAGCATGGAGGGGGCGGTCTTCACCGATGCCCAGGCCGACAACGCACAAATCAAGAACTGTCGTCTGCATCGGGCGGACTTTCGCGGTGCAACATTGCGAAATGCCAACTTTCACGGGTCGGTCCTGTGTGAGGCGATCTTTGACGAGGCCCAGTGCGAGGGAGCCAGCCTCAGCCACGCAGACCTCGAAAAAGTGAGCTTCGTACGCACCAATTTGTCGAGCGCCGACCTCCGCCACTCCAGCATCATTGGCGCCGTATTCGACGGCTGTAATCTGGTGAGCGCCCAGCTCGCTGAGCTCGATTTCAGATCACCGAGCCTTGGCCGAATTTCCTTTGCCCACGCCAACCTGCGCAAAGCCGTCTTTTCGCGTTGTGAGCTTCGCGGAACCAACTTCGTCGAGGCCAATCTCGAGCAGGCAGACCTCCGCCACGCGATCTTCGAGGGATCGAATCTGAGCCGCGCCAACCTGGTCGACGCCAACGCCCGCCACGCCAACTTCAAGCAGGCAAACCTCGAGGACCTGATTGCCCAGGGAGCCGACCTCTCAGGCACTAATATGATCCTCGTCAAAGCACGCGGGGCCAAGCTGATCGGCGTTGATTTTCGGTTCACCGACGCGGTCGGAATCGATCTCGAAAATGCAGATATCCGCTACTCCGATCTCCGCAACTCCGACCTCACCAAGGCCAATCTCAACAAAACCAGGCTGTGGGGCTGCAAGGTCCGTAACACGAGGTTGCCGTCCTCGGTTGGGCATCTCAAGCTCCTTCTCATGCTCAGCCAGGTATTCCAAATCGTCGGCAAGCGCGCCGACAAGATGCGCAATACGCGCGAGAGAAAACGCATCCGGCAGGTGGCGGAACTGGTAAGGGAACGAGAGGCCGAACGCAAGCGAAGAGCGCGGTGACCCGTTCCCTCCAGTGGGCCTGCCTTCTCTGCATCATTGTTCTCTGTCACCCAAATTCGGCGATTGCCGAACCTACGGTCGATCCATCCTTGGAAGGTCTGCCTATCGTCGCCATACACATCGACCGTAACGACATTTTCGATACTTCAGATCCAAAGACCAGGGCCTGGTTCTACCGTTGGGCCAACGCTCTCCACATCATCAGCAAAGAAGACTTCATCCGTTCGATGCTTCTGTTCAAAGAGGGCGACGCCTTCT
>Ga0224513_10000377_pt1 | contig 16535 bp, 20 predicted proteins | sample SF_May12_sed_USG_5_FD_169109 | JGI IMG/M metagenome (GOLD analysis project Ga0224513, IMG submission 169109) | Sediment microbial communities from San Francisco Bay, California, United States - SF_May12_sed_USGS_21 | ecosystem: Environmental > Aquatic > Marine > Sediment | place: USA... | reverse complement strand
TCATGACAATTACTTTGTCTCGATAGTACATTGAAAAATGAACTTCACCGAATTCAGCATCAAATTCATGTCTCATTCTAACACGCAATGCAAGTTCCATGAACATCATTTCATCTTGTTTTTGGGCTTCAAGTGAAAACACTCCATTCTTCATCCCGCCGGCTGTAAGATGGCCTCGGCTGCTAATGTGCCTAGCTGAACGCATTTTAGGATCTAATTTAATGATTTTTTGACACATTTTTTCAAGTTTCTCCTCATTATCCATTAGTCTAATTAAGTAATCGAACTATTTATTGCGACCTGTGTTGTTAGGTATCTGTGCAACCAAATTCGTCAAAAAATACTGCCGACTATTACAAGCATTTGTCATTATTTTGGACAGATATCATGCATTTGATGTCAAGCAAACCACAGGCATTAACATCCACGGGTCCAATGAGAGCATTTGCTACAAATTCAAAAAAAGTTACAACCGAACTAATTGAAATCAATGAAGATTTAATTGGATTTAATCAATATCTTACAGAATACTACAAACAACTTGCAGATGCATGGGGAGTTGCTCAAAAGAAAGTTAATCTAAAATCCCCCGAAGTGCCACAAGATATTGAACAGATAGAGGCATTTAAAAGAATATGGATAGATATGTTCGATAACGATTTTACAGAATTGTTTGATTCTAAAAAATTTGGTGAGAATTATGGAAAACTTGTTTCCAAAGAGCTCGAATTAACAAAACATTGGAATAACATTACCAACGTAGTTTTACAATCAGTCAACCTTCCAAGTAAAGAAGAGATTGATGAAGTATACAAAGAACTACATTCCCTTAAAAAAAGAATTGGAAAATTAGAATTGAAACTAAAGAAAAAGGAGACAAGAAAAAATGCATAGTGAGTCAAAAGTAGATCCAAAAATTATGGAAGAAATTTTAAAATTTAGTAAAAATGTTATTGATGCTCCAAAATTAGTTTCAGCACCTGATGAAATCAGTTTGGAGGTAACTCCTCATGACACGGTGCAAAAAATTGATAAAACAAGATTGTTGCACTATAGGCCACTTACAGAAAAACAACATAAAACACCACTGCTAATATCATATGCATTAATTAACAGATACCATATATTGGATATTCAACCAGAGAAAAGTTGGGTAAGAAATCTACTTTTGCAAGGATTTGATATTTACATGTTAGACTGGGGGTCTCCAACTAGTATGGACAAGTATCTAGATTTTGATGATTATGTAAATGGATATTTAGATTCAGCTGTAGAACATATCAAAAATGAATCGTCAACCGAAAAAATTTCATTGCAGGGGTATTGTACGGGTGGAACAATTGCAACAGCATATACAACATTGCATCCGGAAAGTGTGAAGAATTATATCGCAACAGCACCAGTCATTGATGGCTGGAGAGATACAACCGTCATCAGCAATCTTGCAAAACATATGGATGTAGATAAAATGGTAGATACCATAGGAAACATGCCTCCTGAATTCATGTATTATTGTTTTTCAGTGCTCAAACCATTTGAGCAAGGAATTGAAAAATACATTAAATTTTTTAAAAATATAGACAACAAAAAATTTGTAGATAATTTCCTCAGGGTAGAAAAATGGTTAGGAGACACACCGCCAATTCCAGGGGAATTATTCAAACAATGGATTAAAGATATCTATCAAGACAACCTGCTCATTCAAAATAAGATGTATGTTGGAGGTGAACTAATAGATTTGAAGAAAATAGACATGCCCACATTCACACAAATTGCAGTAGGAGATCATTTGGTTTCTCCCGAATGTAGTATGCCACTCCATTATGCAATAGGAAGTGAAGATAAAACTTTGAGAATGTATCCGACAGGTCATGTAGGTATGATTGCTAGCTCACTTTCACAAAAGAAGGTTTTACCAGAGCTGGGAAAATGGTTAGCTGAAAGATCATAAAAAAAAGGAAAATAATTTATTAAAAAAATAAATTTTTCACTAGTTGTTATTCTTTGTATTGAATACAGAAATCCACGATTGTAGAATGTTTTTGTTTAGGTCAGCAAATAATTTTGCATTATCGTTGAATGTTTTGATGTTTTGTTGTGTTACATCGATAGTTGCAAGTGCTATTTGATTATGTATAGAAGCTGCCTTTACAAATTCTTCAGTTGTATCATGAATTACTTGTAGGGTTGCCTCAGGAATATCTACTGCAATACCGGTTTTCCTCACATATTCTTTTTGTAGTGTGATAGATGAATCCACCATATTTTCATATGCTTGAAGATATTCTTGTTGCACATTGGTAATTGATTGATGATATTGTGGAACTGATTGTTTAATACCGTTGAAGAGTCTGTCAACATTTTCTTGATATGCAGAAAATACATCTTTAGTATTTTTTTGTGTTGTTTCGTTTTTACTCATTGTTTCACCTCCTTATTTTTTGATTTTTTTGCGATTGGTAAAATAATGACTTGAACCAAGTCACCATCGCCCAGTCCAAGGGCATTACGCTCAGCTTCAGGTATAGAGATTCTCCCATTACTACTGATAGTAGTTTTGTAAGCACCCCAATTCATGAAAGATGGAAGCATTTGACCGATGTTAAACATAGTATCCATACTTTTACTTTGCATAGAAGACATGTTATTCATCATGTTAGATTGAGTTTGTTTTGTACTGTCAGAAACTCCTCTTAGTGCTTCTAAGGGATTGAAAGTTTGACTAGTTTGATTGGTCATTAAAGAGCCAAAATTTTTCATAAATTCTGCTTGAGCACGTCCACTTTTTTGGATCCAAGATTTAAACATCTCTGTAGGATCATATAGGTTTTGATTACCGTTCATAGGTAATGATTGGAATTAGGTGTATTTAAATGATCTAGACACCATTGAGAAATTCCAACGCCTTTGAAGCAAATGTATGAGGATCTTGGACATATGGAGTGTGGCCACACCCATCCATCCTATAAAATCTACAATCTTGAATTGTAGAAACAAAATCATCAGCATGGATAATTGGAATGACAGGATCATTATCACCCCAAACGATCAAAGTGGGTACAGAAATAGATTGGAGTTTAGATGTGATCGATACCGAATTTTTTAATCCCAAAACAGTTGACATGAAAGCGAGTTTGGCATTAGGTAATCGCATTCGCTCTATAAACCCATCAACAATTTGATCTTCAACCTGTTTTCCAGAACCTTCCATTAATTCAAAAGCATTTTTTACACTTATTTCATTTGGATACAGTGCAGCCATAATATATGCATCAAGAGCAGGAGTAGATTGTTTCATCATCCCAGAAGGAGATACAAGAATAAGTTTTTCGATATCTTGAGAATGAGAAGAAGCATATTCAGCAGAAATTTGTCCGCCTAATGAAGAACCAATAATGTTAGGATGTTTAATTTCAGTTGCTGCAAAAAATTTTTCAAGAAATTCTGAAAAAAAATCAAGAGTATAGTCTGCAGTAGGCTTATCACTATGTCCAAATCCTATCAAATCAGGGACGACTACACGAAAGTTATCTGCAAAGATTGGAATTACGTGAATCCATCTTTCAGCGGATGCACCCAACCCATGAATTAATACAAGAGTGTTCTTTGAAGTACCAGATTCCAGATATCTTATTTTATGTCCATCAATTTGAAGGAATTTTTCTTCCACCATTTTAGCTTCAATTGTCATAACTAGATAAGTTTTAGTTAATTTATCGATCAAAAGTATTAAATATTTTTCAGATTTTTAAATTACTGTCAATGACAAGTATGTTTTTTAGGATCAAAAATAGTCAAATTAGATGCTAAAAAAGAAAATTTCAAAAATCTTAGTACCGTTAGATGGTTCGAAAAACTCCTACAGAGGTTTAGAGACGGCCATTGTATTAGCCAGGCACTGTGGAGCAATCATCACAGGAGTGTATTCTATTCACGCACCACCACACTCAGAATTTAGAGGTGTTGGATCAGTTGAAAAATCACTCAACATAGAAGTAAAAAAAATCATGGAAAAAGCCAAAATTTTAGCAGCACAAAATGGAATTGTTTTCAAAGAAAAAATATTGAGTGGGGAAATCGGATATAACATAATCAAATTAGCACATGGAAAAGAGAAATTCGATATGATCGTGTTAGGATCCCGTGGGAGAAGTTCTGCAAAAGAAATATTCTTTGGCAGCACATCAAATTATGTCATACATACATCAAAAATCCCAGTGGTACTAGTAAAATAATTAAGAAAATCCGTGTTTTTTAAAATATTTTTGATGATATTCTTCTGCTTTATAGAATGATGGTGCCGGAACAACCTCAGTGACAATTGGATTTGCATGCTTTCCAGATTGTTCAAGATTATGTTTTGATTTTTCGGCAACTTCTTTTTGTTTTTCATCATGATAAAAAATTGCTGAACGATACTGATTTCCAACATCAGGGCCTTGACGATTTAGCGTTGTGGGGTTGTGATTGTTCCAAAAAATGTCAAGCAGTTCATCATAAGAGATTTCATCAGGATCAAATTCTACCTCTACAGCTTCGGCATGTCCTGTTTTATCAGTACAGACTTCTTCATAAGTGGGATTAGGCAATTGGCCACCAATGTACCCCACAGTAGTAGATTTGACACCTTTAGTTTTATGAAGTAAATCTTCAACATGCCAAAAACATCCCGCACCAAATGTAGCTTTCAATTCAATTAGTAATAAAAAATACTAGATTAAAACTATTTGTTGAAATCAGAATCTAGTTAATTATTCTAACTTTTTCTTGAATGAGGAATTTTAAAGAATTTACAAATTTGTTTAATTATGTTTAATTGACATCAGAAAATATAGACACGACTTTTTTTGCCAAATTTTCAATATTGACAGTGGGTTCTGCAGAGATTAACAAGAGAACTTGAGAAACAGGGAATGGAAAACTTACCAAAACCGCCTTGTCTCGTCTTGCAGCAAGATAATTTATCGGGCCTAGACTTTCATCGAATTCTTTTCTAATAGAGGCTTTTGAAACAAAATCAAAAAATGACTGCAGTTTAGTCTCATCGCCTTCATAAGGAGTAAGACCATCTTTGAAACCACCAGAAATTAATTTACCATCTTTATCAACAATACCAGAAAAACGAATTTCAGGCTCCTCAAGCAATTGTGCACATTTTACACTAAATAGATTTGAGGATGCATTATTTTTTGCCATTATAGCACAAGTTAAGATATCAAAAATAAAAACCTAGCCTAAAAACTTAGGGAATTTTACTTTAAATAGCATTTTAACAAAACATAATCGATAATTTGTTCTTCTGATGCTTTTTTCATTTTTTGAAGGGATTTGAACAGAATTTTTTCAACATATGGAGGATAATTTTTTAAAATAGATTTTTTTAATTCTTCTCTGTGTTCTACATAATAGTCAGTAAGAGAACCATATACATTGGAACCAATTAATTTTTCAGCAGAGATAGAAAATCCGTTGGATAAAATCAGATTTTTCAAATAATCTACACTATAATGTTCAGATGACCAGGTAAATTTCAAAAGGCCCAACTTTCCAAAAGAGTAATTCCCAGTGGTGACAGGTACTGCCATTACAAGTAATCCAGATTTTGTCAAGATTCTTTTTGATTCAGAAATAAAATTAACCAACGGTTTGAAGTGTTGGGCAGATTCTAACGCCAAGACACGATCAACTGAGTCATCTACAAATGGAAGTTTCGTAGAAGTTGAATTGATGAATTCTATATTTTTTTGACTTCCAGAAAAAGATAATTGATTGAAATTGATATTCACATTATACAAATGAAGATCAGGAAAAGTATCTCGCCATAATTTAGATGGCGCAGATAACCCACTGCCTACATCAACTGCATGTTTACCAGAAACCAAATCTGCCAAATTTGCAAAGATCATGCACAAGTTATTTTGTGCAGAAATTGGATCTGTGTGTTTTGAAGACCAGTAACCAAAATTAAGCATGGAGCCACCTGTTGCCAATTGCATTACAGGTGAAAGTGAATTGTAAAGATTTACAACATCTTTTTCGTTTCTACGAAATGTCCATAAAAACAGATCAACGGGATTTATTGATATCAAAAATAATTCTAAATCTATTTGTTAGTTAAGACTATAAATTTTAAGGCTAGTTAGAGATTAACACATTTTATTAATTTGACGTATTTTATAAAATCATGAATGATGAAAAATCAGAAATACATTCAAAGATTATTCTAGCCAAATGGACAGACAGGTTTCTTGCATGGTTGATTGATTTTATCATCATCTCAAGTATTTCAACAGCAATAATTTTTGTCCTATTTGGAACAATTTACTATGAATTTGATAAAAATGGGCTATGGGCAGAAAATACACAGTATATCCCTACCAGCATTTTGTTCTTTGTATATTGGGTAATCTTAGAATACAAAACAGGTCAGACTATTGGAAAGAAAATTCTCAATTTGAAAGTGGTACGTGTTGACGGAACTAAAGCAGAGTTGAAAGGAATTTTGCTAGGAGGTGTTGGAAAATCATTTTTACTGCCAATAGACGTGGTGTTAGGATGGATATTGACAAATGAGAAACGTCAACGAATTTTCAATAAATTAGGAGACACTGTAATTATAAAAATTAAAGACAATGAAGATACTTCAGACATTAAATATGTGAAAGACTAAAGTTTGTCAGATTTTCTTGAAATTTTAATTTTAAACAAATAATGGATTCATAAGGAATTATACTCATGCAAAATGAGATCTTTAAATTAGAAATAATTTGCAACAAAACATGTCAAAAAACCCCCTATACAATGACAAACACATACAAATCTTTGAAGATAAAATACGATTCAAATCCTGGATGTTGCCATGGGGCAAAAAAAATGTCAGGCTATCACACATTAGAAAAGTTTCAGAAAAAAATATTGGATTGTCATCAGGACAATTACGAATTTCGGATTCAAGTAATTTTAGAGACTGGTTTCATTTTGATGCTACACGACCTACAAAGAAAAAAGCGATTGTACTTGAAACGGATTTTAAGGTATACAAAAGATTGTGGGTAACTCCTGAAAAACACGCTAGTGTGTTTAACATATTAAAAAAACTGGTTTAATTCTTTTACTAAAATCAATTTTATGAGTTACCACAATTATTTAATTAGAGATTATCGATTTTTGTATGTCTGAGTATTGAATTATTTCCGTTTTCAATTTGTATTGTTTCAAACACTGATAGTGCGATTAACAGATATTATTCACCCATTTGAATTACAGATAGCAAATGAGTGATATTCTAATTCGTCATATGGTAAAAGAGGATCTACAAGAAGCAAACAGGATAATTCGATTGGCATTTGGGACCTTTATGGGTCACGACAATCCTGAAGACTATCGTTCAGATGCAAGATATGCCAATCCCCGTTATAATGCTGATCCTTCTGCATCATTTGTAGCTGAATCGGATGGCAAAATTATAGGTTCCAATTTCGGGCTTCATTGGGGAAGTGTTGGCATATTTGGCCCCCTAACTATTCACCCTGAATACTGGAATAAAGGAATAGGCAGTAAACTAATGGAGCCTGTAATGAGATGTTTTGAGGAATGGAAGGTGACTCATTCTGGAGCCATGACGTTTGCAAACAGTCCAAAACACATCAACTTGTACAGAAAGTTTGGATATCATCCCAGATTTTTAATTCCAGTAATGTCAAAAAAGATAGAATCCAAATCTATTCCTTCAAATTCTAAATTCATATGGTCAAAGTATTCAGAGTGCAAAGAAAATCACGACAAGTATCTTGAGGGATGCAATCAAGTGGCAAATACAGTTTATCCTGGTCTTGATTTGGAATTAGAAATAAAGGCAGTAAACAAGATGAATTATGGAGAAACAGTAATCCTCTTTAATGAAAATAAAGAGATCGCAGGATTTGCAATATGTCATTGTGGAATGAATACAGAAGCTGGAAATGAGAAGTGTTACGTAAAATTTGGCGCAGTCAAAGCAAATTCTGATGTACAAAGTAATTTCATGAATCTTTTGAAGGCATGCGAAGAATTAACCATTGCAAAAGGACTTTCTGTTCTGACAGGAGGGGTCAATGCTGGTCGTTATAACGCATATCAATCTATGCTAAACCAAAATTTTTGTATTGATTTTCTAGGAGTATCCTTACATCAACCAAATAATGATGCATATAATATTGCAGACAGGTACGTCATAGATGATTGGCGTTAGGAGTGTACATCAATTATAAAATCAACAATAATTTCAATTTTTGTTATTGTAATTTTAAAATAATTCTCTTTCAGATACTGGTACATAGATAGGATGTACCAAACACGTTATCAAGCAATTGTTGCTATTCACAGATGAAAATGCAACACGACTAAAAGGCTATTTCTCTCGAAAGTTCCTTGCAAGACATCTTAAGGAATATTTCTCCCGATAGAGATCTCATGCTTGTAAAATGATACGTCCTATACATGACACAACACCTGCATCTTCATTTCTTTTTTCTATTAGTGTAATGTCGTTACAAAGAATACCATCAATAATATTAAAAAAATTATGATGAAATAGTCGTAATATTTAAGAATACATCATAGTTACATCGATATATCTACATTGTATTTTGATCCAAATGTTATTTTGCGTGTAATTACTGCGCCAAATTCTGCATTTGCACATATACGGGACAATGAAGAAAAATATTTTGCGCAGTCAATAGGACTTTTGATATTTACTTCCATTCTGGGGGCATTGATGCTGATACCATTCATTATGATTCCCCTTGATGAGGCATATTTTGAAGGCGTTGATGATGCTAATTTCCCAACAGACAATACAGATGTGATCTTGTTTGTGGGAATTAATATATTGAATGGATTTATTTCTGCCGTATTATTTTACTTCATTGGAAAAAAGATTGGAGGTAACACAAACTGGAAGAAAGTATTCTCTGTGATTTTTCATACGCACGTTCCATTAATTCCAATGTCTGTAGTTCTCTCAATACTGCTATTTTTGATGATGGATTCCATAGCATCAATAGATTCATCATTGTTCATAGAACTAGATGAAGACGAAGAGTAGATTCTATCCCTGATTGGACCCATGTTAGGATATGTGGGACTGTTTGTCATTGTTGCAATTGCATTTGTGGTCTGGATTTTTGTCGTGTCAGTAAAGGCAGTAAAAACGGTTAACGGGTTTGGAACTGCAAAGGCACTTGGTCTAATAATTTTAGTTATGATCATATCATCTATTGTGACTGCCCCATTTGGCACGTGAGTTTATGAAATCAATTGTTTATTTTAAATTCAATCATTCTAATCAAAAATAGTTTTTTTTACAAATAGTAATAAAAATTTTCAGATAAAATTTTACAAAACATTGGATACCCAAGACACGGATTTTTGATACCGGTTAGACATATTCTCATATTTCATATTAATACAGAGATTCCAAGACATTACTTTAGGAGATATATTACAAGCGTGAGATTTCAATATAGTTGAAAATCTTTCATCATTCTTTTCTTGTAGATGCTTCTCTTGACAAGGTATGGGATTTCTATACAGATTTACACCATTTACAAGTAATCACTCCAAAAAAATTGGATTTCAAGATAATAGAATCAAGCAGTAATAAAATAACTCTGGGGCAAACTGCTTATTGTTCAAGCAAGTTGCTGACTCGCATAACTTGGAAAACCAAAATTACAGCTTGCAAGCCATACACATATGTCGATGAAATGAGTAATGCATTATTCAAAAGATGGAGGCACACCCATGTTTTTCATAAAATAAACGAAAATCAGACAAGGGTAACAGATGAGATTGAATTTGAACTACAGTATGGATTTATTGGAAAAATGTTTGAATGGTATGCTCTAGGTAAACTTAAAAAAATCTTTGCGCATAGGCAACAGGCAACAACTGAATATTTGAGCAATCTTTGAAATTCAAAGATAGTCATTCATTAAAAATAATTTCAAACGAATCCCTAGAGAAGGATTATCAATTTGGTTCAAATCTACAATAGAGACTAATCTATTAAAATTCCATTTTTGAAATTTGATTATAATACACAATAATTTGTCATAGCCGATTTACTTGAGATTAAAAATAACTAACAAGAATTTAACTGGGATAAAAATCACATAAATCCAAAAATTATTATTTCAACTTCATAGTTATTTCTTCTCCATTCCCAATAGGCGTTGTTATAGTTCGAAGTTTTGGATTTTCCTTAAGATAATCTGAAAAAGATTTCATATCTTGTTTATATTTTTCAGGGTATAACATATTGTCCGTAATGATCACCCCTCCAGCAGATACCATGGGTAAAATCAAATCAAAATATTCTATAACATTTTCCTTGTCGGCATCAATTAGGACAAAATCAAAAAAATCTTTGTATTCTTTTTGTAAATTTAATTCTCTTAGTATTCGTATTGCCAATCCCTTCTTTATGGTAATTGCATCTGCAATTCCAGCTTTTTGAAAATTCTCCTTTGCTCTTTTAATCTTATTTGGATTTTGCTCAATTGTAATGATTTTACCTGATTGCTCACAGATAGCCTCTGCACACCATATGGTTGAATATCCTGTGGACGTCCCAACTTCAAGCATATTTTTTGCATTTTTTAGACGTAAAATCATGTTTAATAATTCACCCGTTTCTTTTGTAATTGCAAGCATTCTGTCTTCAGGGGCAACATTGATTCGTCTTAATTTTTCCAACGTTGACTGTTCTTCTAATTTCTCAAGGATGTTAAAAATTGACTTTATCATATCGTATTTGTAATTTTAAAATAATTTAACCGTGTCTTCATGCATTACAATCTTGACTTAAAATTTAGTGTGAAACTCAAAGATATCTAACTTTTGATACATACTCCATCTTCATCAAATCTAGGAAGATCTCGTGGTAAAAATGTAAATCTTTTTTGTAGAATATCTTTGCAATCCAAGTTAGGTAAACTAGAAGGAATGTAAAAATCAGAATAGGAAGGATTACAATAATTTTGAGGATCTTGAATAGGCATACTAAATTCAGAAATAAAATTTACTACATATCCGTGTTTTTGATCCAAGTAGATAACAAAATCTCTAAAACAATATACACATCAATTTTGTCAGACTTTATTTGATCTAATACTTCTCGTCATCATTGTAACTTTGTTTTGTATTTGATGGATATTTTTTTGTGATATTTGGTATTCTTGGACCAAGAATGTTAAGAACAATTCCCAATATTGCAAGAAAATAATATTCATAGCCTATTGCCATACCTATGGCTGCAGCAAACCAAATACTTGCAGCAGTTGTAAGATTGAAAATTTTCTTTCTATCTCCTCTGATTATCATCCCTCCTCCAAGAAAACCAATTCCTGCAACAACGTATGCTGCTATTCTTGATGTGGAATAGGGATCCACGTTAGCCGAAAGATATGTGAACATCATAGAACCTGCAATAACTAGTATGTAGGTGCTAATTCCAGCAGACTTTCCTCTACTTTCTCTTTCAATACCAATTAAAAATCCGCCAATAATGGCAATCACAAAACCAATTGCAATTGTGAGTTCATCACCTCTGAAAAATACATCTAAAAATTCTTCTGACATAGTAGTTTCAATATTGAATTAGAGATATGAACTATGTGTAGTTTATTTATCATAAGTAGTCAATAGGTCTTACAACAAGAATCATAATACAATTTTTATATTTTCAAAATTCTATACAATCTTTTCCTAGTATTTCATAATTATAGTATAAATTATGCGAAATTACGTGTGATTATATTTTTATAAATATTAAATTTTTATCAATTTTTTGTAATATTATTCCATTCTTGTGCCAAGATTATACAAAAAGTGGAGAATTATAATAATGTAAAAATTTGAAGGTAGCATGCATTTTTTATAACCACTTAACTAATTCTGCATCTTTTCTATATTTACTGATGCACATAAATCTGATTATATATTTTCTAAATTAGAAATTGATTGGAATACTTCATGGATATTTACTGGAAGGCTCAGGAAGTAATATTTGGACCAGATCCATTGTAAGATCTTTATGTAAAAATGGAGAAACAGTTCATCTTGTATGTCAAGAAAATCATCCTGAGAACTATGATTTCATATCAGAGTATCATTGTTATTCGAATGATTCAGTTGAAATAAAACTAAATCGAGAGGTTCCATACAAAGGCAAATGTATTATGCATAAACCACAATTAGGTGACACATTACCAGTTTATGTCTGGGACAAATACGAGGAATTCTCCAATGTTGTACCTATGACTGAATTATCAAATACAGCAATTGAGGATTATGTTGAGCAAAATACAAAAGTTGTTCTGAAAATAATAAATGATTATGAGTTAACCGCACTTCATGTTAATCATGCAGTGTTAATGTCAGTTGTGGCCCAAAGAGTCAATAAAATAACTTCTATTCCTTTTGCCATAATGCCACATGGTAGTGCAATTGAATATGCTGTAAAAAAAGATAAAAGATTCTTAGATCTTGCCACAAAGGCATTTGACTCTACAAAAAAAATTTTTGTTGTTAGCACAGAGATGGAGAATAGAATATCGTCTATTTTTCAATCCATTTCCAACATCGACCAGAAAATGACATACTTAAATTTAGGCGTAGATACAAGTATTTTCAAACCAATTTTGCCTGAATTACGTCAACAAAATATTGAGAAATTATTTCAAAAATTGAAAGATTTACCTCGAGGTAAAAACGATGAACAGTCAAACAGATTAAGAAGAAATCTTAGTTCTACTTTACAATTAAAAGAACTAAGCAAAATAATCTCTTCTACTACTGATTATCAAATGAAATATCCCGATGTCGACGTTGAAGTAAAACTAGAGAAAATTGACTGGACTCATGATAAAGTAATTTTGTTTGTGGGGCGCTTGATAACAAGTAAGGGAATTCAATCAGTTATTGCAACTTTACCTCTGATATTTCATCTACATCCAAATGCAAGACTGATAGTTGTAGGTCATGGCCCATCACGTGAAATAATGGAAATCTTTTTGTGGGCATTAGAAAATAATGAAAGAGAATTAGTCCAGAAAATTATCACGTGGGGAAAATCACTTGAGGGAAATTCAGATGACAAATCTTCCTTTGAAGATGTTTTATCATTTTTCAATCAATTAGAAAAAAATAATGAATTAGACTCCTATTATGAAAAAGCTCACAAACATCTTAGATCAGACAAAGTAATCTTTACAGGCTATTTGGGACATGAAGAGCTACGTTATCTTTATCCTTGTTGTGATGTGGCAATTTTTCCTTCGGTGGTGATGGAAGCAGGACCTCTGGTATTTTTAGAAGCCCTAGCATCAGGTTGTTTTCCATTGGGAACTTATTTTGGAGGAATGGCAGTAAACATTGATTCAATTTCTGACAAGTTACCAAAAGAAATTTCAGATTTGATGAAAATAAGCATAAAAAATGACAGAAAGCAATTTGATATTGTCAAAAAAATCAATGATTCTCTTTTACTTGATGGAAAATATCGATTTGTATTAAGCAAAACTGCCAAAGAATTGTATGATTGGAGCAGTGTCGGTGAAAAAATCTCATCAGAACTTAATTCAATGAACCGATAATTTTTCTTTATCCATAATCTTGTATATGATTATGAATTCAATTCTCTAAAATCAATGCCTTGTTGAATTATGGTTATGCCATATTGGAATTCGAGATTAGAAAGGCAATTAATGTAATAGGTCTTGATTACCCCATTGGATTCTTGCATGAGATTAATCAGAGTAGAACATCATTAGTCTATGACATTCAAGAATTGTTCAGATGGTTAATTGATATTTCTCTAATTCAATTACTGAAAGAAAAGAAGATCAAGAAATCAGATTTTATAATTACAGAAAATTATCATACTAGATTGGGAGAAAATGTTGCAAAATTACTCATTGAGAAAATCAATTCAAACTTTAATGCTAGATGTAGCTACAAGAATGGTAAACAGTATTCCTATCAGATAATTCTTCAGGATAGTCTGCAACAGTTATCTAATTTCATTGTGGGTAAAAAGAACAAATTTGATTTAATTATTCCTAAGATAAAATTGAATAGAAATGATAATTTGAAATTAAGAGAGAAGATTTCTACTTTAACGAATAAGCAAACCCACTAACAAAGGCAGGCCCTCGTCTTTTCTTTATTCTGATACGTTTACCTTTTACATCAACACTTTGGGATTTTGACAAAAAACATCCGGCCTGTACTCCATCCACTGAGACAAGTACATCACTGTCTCTTTGAGTTGTAGGACCTAAAATCCTATATAATTTGGACTTTTCACCATGATACACTGTTTGCCATGTTCCAGATTTTGCAAACCATTCTTGTTCAAATTCCATTTTATCTAAAGGACCAGTATATGTTCCTGAAATCCAATTATAGGATGAACTTTTGATTTTAATCTTTTTGCCTGAAACCTTTCCATCTTTATGAAATTTGGATACTTTGTCATCATGGTAAACAGTAATGTCTCCAGGAGCTCTTATGTTAAATGATAATGATGTATTTCCTTGATAGATAGAAGCGCATTTGTCTATTTTTGCAGTCCATCTGCCAGTTTTAAATTGCATAATATTCCAAACAAGTTTACAAACTTAAGGCTATCTGCGATTGTCAAAATGGATGTAGACTGGATTTTCTCATATCTGGAATGTGATTATCTTAAGGAATTGGAATTGTAAAGTGTGATGCATCTACATCATTAGTCATTAAAATAGAAAAAATCCGTAATAAAATAAGCATGGTAATTATTTACTGCATAATCTCCTCAAGAAAAACAATTTCATGAATGAACAAAAAGCTTTGAATCTGACAATGTTAGACCTCAACAGGCGTACCAAATTGATTCTATAAATCTACTTCAAGATTAGATTTTTAATTATGTTCTTATTTTCCTTCCATTGTTGCAAAGAACAAAATCATTGCAATTGTTAAAAATAATGAGATTAGTGTACCTAGAATAAAACCATCAATTTCTTTGATTTTTTGTAATACGTTGATCATATCTTTGTAAGTATAACATTGAATATAATGATGATCTGGCTTTCAATGGTGGTTACTACAAGTTTTTAAATAAAATCAAATATCGTAGCAGACCTGAACATACGTTGACTAAGATAGAACAAATTTTACATCAACCACAATGTGTTATTTTATTGAGATTTATGTGTTCCAAGTGTACAAAAGATACAAAGATCATAATACACATTTGATATTGTTTTAGCACAACCACATTTACATGGACATTTTTTTTGTTGCAACATCATAATCTAATTCTAAGTTGTTATTTTGTGTTTTAATCTCAAGTTTATTGCTAACAAATTTTTTTGTTTCAATTATCAGAAAAGTGATTATGGATACTCCCACTATCTTCAACCAAGATTCGATTCCAATGGGTTTACTCTGGAAAATTTCATTCATGATAGGAGTATATGTAAAAGTAATTTGTAAGAAAATCATAACTATAACCCCGAGAAAAATTAACTTGTTTGAAAAAAATCCCATTCTAAAAACTGATTTAGTCAAAGATCTACAGTTGAACAGATAAAATATCTCGATCATAACAATTGTATTTACTGCAATTGTCCTTGACTCTTCAATGGTACTGCCTTTTTCTATTGACCATTCAAACAAGCCATAAACAGAAATTAGAATACACGTACTAACAATAATTATCTGTATTGCCAGATCTTTTGTGAGAATTGGAGAGTTGGGTCGTCTTGGAGGGCGTTTCATCACATCTGGTTCTTTTGGCTCAAAAATGAGCATCGTTCCCAATGCTAGGACCGTAGTCATATTAATCCATAAAATCTGGACTGGTAGAATTGGCATGAGCAGACCTAAAAAGATAGATGCCAATATGACCAATCCTTCCCCAAAACTTGTAGGAAGTGTCCAAGTGATGAATTTAATCAGAGTGTCAAGAATTCGTCTCCCTTCTTCTACGGCTGCCTTGATTGATGCAAAGTTGTCATCAGTTAAAATTACATCCGATGCTTCTTTTGCAACCTCCGTACCTGTAATGCCCATTGCAATGCCTACATCAGCTTGTTTTAGAGCCGGTGCATCATTTACTCCATCTCCAGTCATGGCAACAATGTTGCCTTTGGATTGAAGTGCCTTTACTATGGAAAATTTCCGTTCGGGTAAAACCCTTGCAAACACATCTGTCTTATCGACAATTTCAATCAAATCATTCCCTGAATATTGCTCTAATTCCTTTCCTGTAATTGCTGTTAGATTACGCCGATTTTCTTGAGATGATTGGTTCAGACCAATCTGCCTACCTATACTGATTGCTGTTTTCAGATTATCACCAGTTATCATTTTGACACGTATTCCGGCATTTTGACATTCTCTTATGGCCTCAATAACTTCGGGTCTAGGAGGATCCAGCATAGCTTGAAAGCCCAGAAAAATTAGCCCATCAGATACATCTGAAATTTCAATGTTATGATTTTCAT
>Ga0224513_10000376_pt1 | contig 16568 bp, 18 predicted proteins | sample SF_May12_sed_USG_5_FD_169109 | JGI IMG/M metagenome (GOLD analysis project Ga0224513, IMG submission 169109) | Sediment microbial communities from San Francisco Bay, California, United States - SF_May12_sed_USGS_21 | ecosystem: Environmental > Aquatic > Marine > Sediment | place: USA... | reverse complement strand
GGCCTCGCCTATTCCGACGAGCTGATGCTGCCCGCTCTAGAGCGCGCCGCGGGTGCCGCGCGCGCGATCGCGAGGCAGGGTGAAAGCAAGCAGGTGCCCGCGTGGCAACGCGGTGACGTGGCACCCTTGTATCCTGTCGCCGACCCGACGAGGAGCATACCCGACGTGGAAAAAACGGCGTTGATTACCCGCATCGACGCCGCGACGCGCGCGCTCGATTCGCGTGTCGAGCAAGTGATCATCAGCATGACGAGTAACCAGGATCTCGTGCTCGTCGCGGGATCAGATGGCACGCTGGCCGCCGATGTGAGGCCGCTGGTGCGGTTTAATGTCAGCGTGATACTCGAGCAAGACGGCCGTCGGGAACAGGGTTATGCCGGTGGCGGCGCGCGCTCCGACCTGAATTATTTCCTCGCGGGAGACCGGCCGCTGGACTATGCACGGGAAGCCGTGCGGCAGGCTACCGTCGCACTCGAGGCAGTACCGGCGCCTGCCGGTACGATGCCCGTCGTGCTCGGCCCGGGATGGCCCGGCATCCTGCTCCACGAAGCCGTTGGTCATGGACTGGAAGGCGACTTCAACCGCAAGGGAACTTCAGCGTTCTCGGGAAAAATCGGCCAGCGCGTCGCCGCCCCGCACTGCACGATCGTCGATGATGGCACATTGGTAAATCGTCGTGGCTCTCTCGCAATCGACGACGAGGGCACGCCAGGACAGTACAACGTGCTCGTTGAGGACGGCGTACTCAAGGGCTACATGCAGGACAAGCTGAACGCCCGCCTGATGGGCGTTGCTGCTACCGGCAACGGCCGCCGGGAGTCGTATGCACACATGCCCATGCCGCGCATGACCAATACCTATATGCTCGCAGGCCCGCACGAGCATCAGGAGATAATCGCCTCCGTAAAACAGGGCCTGTATGCGCCAAACTTCGGGGGCGGCCAGGTCGATATTACGTCGGGCAAGTTCGTATTCTCTGCGAGCGAGGCGTATCTCATCGAGAACGGCACCATTACGGCACCTGTCAAGGGTGCGATGCTGATCGGCGACGGCCCGGATGCACTGACGAAGATATCCATGGTGGGTAATGATCTCCAATTGGATAGCGGCGTAGGTACCTGCGGCAAGGAGGGCCAGTCGGTGCCCGTGGGTGTCGGCCAGCCCACCCTGAAAATCGACGAGCTGACCGTCGGCGGAACCGCCTAGCCCCGAAGTGTCGCCGCGATGCGACTATTGACATAAATGTCACTACGCGCCGATTTTCAAGGCTTGTGAGCTGGCTCACCGCATCGCGCGGCAGGCTGCGGTATCGTTCCGGGCGTCTCAAACAGGAAGAGAAATCATGGCGTTCGAGAGCACAATAACCGAGAAAAACATGGATGCCGGGTCGCAGACACTCGCGCAGGGAATCCGCGGCGATAATCGCGACTTCGAGCCCGATCTGTCGGTCGACGGGCTTTCCGACTCGATACTCGCGAAGCTGCTGCGCCTGTTCCGCCTCGCCTGACAACTCGGCCGGCGGCAAGCCCGCCCGAGCCCACTGGACGGCGGCACGGTGGCCGTGGACAATGGATTGCCCCGGGGTTCCCATTCAGGCGCCATGTGGATTTCGAAGCCAATCTACGAGAGCTTGCCGTACTTCTACCTGCTTGTCGGCGTCATCGCACTGTCCGCATCGATGTACGTCAACCACTGGTACTGGCCGACGATCTGTTTCGTTACGGGTGTCGTTTGCCTCGTGGGCGGGCTCGTGGTGTTGCTGAAACGTCGCGATTCGCGCGTTACTCACAGGCGCGGCAGCTAGCCGGCTAACCCTGTTTCTGGCTCACGGGAGTCTGTTTGGCTACCGCGGGCACGTCGTCATGGGTGTCCCCGAAATCCGCCTCATCCCCGGCCTCCGCAAGGGCGCCTGTACCCATATTCGTGTAGATGAGCTCGTGAACGCCAAGAGTGATGACGTCGCCGCTTGCCAGTTCGCGCTTCTTGACCTGGGCTTCCCCGATGAAAACCCCGTTGGTGCTGTTGAGGTCCTCGATAAAGCAGCGGTTCGTGTCGCAAACGAACTGCAAATGGTGGCGGCTCACGAACTTGCTCTTGATATAGATTTCATTGTCCGGCGAGCGGCCGACGATTATCCGGCCGGGCGGAAAGGTATGGAGCGACACTGTTTCGCCATTCTCCCTGACCTCGATCCGCATGACGTGCGATTCGGTTCCCGGACGCCGACTGGCAATCTGCTGCAGCTGTTCGTAGACGCCGGTATTGCTTTCGTGTTCATCCCAGTCGAGCTCGGTGACGGCCGCCATGATGTCATCGACGGTGACAGCCGGTTTGCTGTCGGCGAAAGCGCATAGCAAGGCGGTATCGCATAGCGTATTGATGAGGCGCGGCACGCCGCCCGTGTATCGATATATCACGTCAATCGCGTTCGCAGCGATCAGCTCTTCCGAAGCCGCACCCGCAACCTTCAGACGGTGGTTGATGTAGGTTCGTGTATCTTGCTTGTCAAGCGCGCCCAGGTGAAATCGCAGCCGCACCCGCTGTGCGAGCTGCTTCAGCTTGGGGGAATCGAGTTTCTCCCTCAGTTCCGGCTGTCCGGCCAGGATGATGCGCAGGACTTTTTCCTTGTGCGTCTCGATGTTCGACAGCATGCGGATTTCTTCGAGCACCTTGAGCGACAGGTTCTGCGCTTCGTCGACGATCAAAACGACCTTCTTGTCGTTCGCATACTGTTCGATCAGGAACATGTTGAGCATATCGAGCAGTTCGACCTTGCGCTTGTCGAAGGGCTTGAAGCCGAACTCCGTCAGCGCCGCCTGCAGGAACTCCGTGGCGGTGAGCTGGGTCTGCGAGACGACCGCGTAGACGACGCTGTCGTCGAGCTCCTCGAGAAAGGATTGCAACAGCGTGGTCTTTCCGGAGCCGATTTCACCCGTAATGATGACGAAGCCGTCGGCCAGCCAGATCGTGGACTCCATGTACGCCTTGGCCCGGGAATGCTGCTTGCTCCAGTAGACGAAAGCAGGGTCTGGCGTCAGCCGGAAAGGCTGCTCTCTGAGTTTGAAGTGCTCGAGGTATGACATCTCTTTCGTTTGCCTGGGTACTCGGTGTTTTGTCTGGCCGTTCAGAAGCTTGCAACACGTAACTCGCGCAGTTTACCTGCTTTTGCCCGCCTTCGGCCAATACGGTGTCCCGTAATTACGGGTCGACCGCGTCACACTTCCGCGAGCGCAGCCTCCACCAGCTGCAGCCGTTCGTCCCGTTCGCGGGCCGAATCGGCGACGACCGTTATATGTCCGAGCTTGCGGCCCTCGCGGGGGCTCTTGCCATAATCGTGCAGCCAGCAGCCCGTTATCTCGAGGTTTCCTGCGGCCCCCGGAATTTCGCCGATCAGGTTGACCATGCCGGCGTGGCCCCGGCAGGCCGTGGGCCCGAGCGGTTGATTCGTGATTGCGCGCAGGTGGTTCTCGAACTGGCTTGTCTCGGCGCCTTCGATGGTCCAGTGCCCGGAGTTGTGCACGCGCGGGGCGAATTCGTTGGCCAGCAATCGATCGCCGACGACAAATAGCTCCAGCGCCAGCACGCCGACGTAATCCAGGCGGGCGAGCAGTCGGTTCATGCAGGCTTGCGCCTTCTGTTCCAGGCCGGGTGCATCGACCGGCGCACGAGACCGCCGCAGGATGCCCGCGGCATGTTCGTTGTGCGTGAGCGGATACATCGCGGTTTCGCCACCGGCAGCACGCACGCCGATCGCCGAGACCTCGTAGTCAAAGTCCAGCCATTCCTCGGCCAGGAGCGCGGAGCCGGCCAGTTTCTGCCAGGCGCTATCAATATCGTTTTTGGTTTTCACGACGTACTGGCCTTTGCCGTCGTAGCCGAAACGGCGGGTCTTGAGGACCAGTGGGAGCCCGATCGAATTCACGGCCGCATGCAGGTCGTCGAGCGAATCAACCGCACGGTAGCGCGGCAGGGGAATCTCCAGCTCGTCGAACAGGCGCTTCTCGGTGAGCCGGTCCTGCGCCGTGCGCAGTGCTTCGGGTGGCGGAAAGACAGGGACGCGCCCGGCGATCCCGAGCAAGGCCTCGACGGGCACGTTCTCGAACTCGTAGGTGATGACGTCGCAGGTCCTGGCGAGTTCGTCGAGCGCCGCAGGATCGTCGAACGGGCGGTGGATTACCTCACCCGCATCGGCTGCCGGTGGCGCATCGGACGGATCGATATAGTGACACGCGATACCCATGCCGCGCCCTGCAAAGCCGAGCATCTGGCCGAGCTGCCCGGCGCCTATAATGCCGACACGCACGGTAGACGTTATTGCCGGGGGTCCGGGTTAGCCAGGACCGCGTCAGTCTGGTTCCGGCGGTACTGATCGAGCGCCTCGGCCACCGCGGAATCCTCGTTAGCCACGATCGCCGCGGCAAACAATGCGGCATTGATGGCGCCGGCCTTGCCGATCGCCATCGAGGCCACCGGCACGCCGGCCGGCATCTGTACGATCGACAACAGCGAGTCCTGCCCGTTGAGCGCCCTGGACTGGACAGGTACACCGATAACGGGAACGCGGGTCTTGGCAGCCGTCATACCGGGCAGGTGGGCTGCGCCGCCGGCCCCCGCGATGATGGCCTTGAGACCCCGCTCGAGCGCAGCCTCTGCATACTCGAACAAGAGATCGGGTGTGCGGTGTGCGGACACGACTCGGACCTCATTAGGCACGTTCAGGTCGTCGAGCGTCTCGCTCGCGTGACGCATCGTGTCCCAGTCCGAGCGTGAGCCCATGATGATGCCGACTTGGTATTTCATTGCGAAATTCTATCATCCTGCGCCGCGGCCATCAGCGCATCGTGGATCTCACGGAACAGCTGGCGGCGCAGTCCCTTTTCGGTGCGTTCGTTCGGCGCGCTCCGGATATGGCTCAGCAATTCCGCGAGCGGCCCGGTAGCGGCGCCGCTCTGTTCGCAGAACGACCGTAAGGCATCATGGCCTTCGGCCGTGATCCTGTCGCGCCACCGCTCCGCGTCGGCGAATACCCGCTTCGCCCGACGATCGTCGGCGCCGCGGGCATCCAGAGCGCGCTGGATGGGCAGCGGGTCGCAGTTTCGCATCAGTTTGCCGATCAGTTGTTTTTGCCGGCGCAGCGCCCCGTGTGCGCGAATCTTCGACGCGGCGAGCACTGCCTCACGCAGGCCTTCTTCGATCGGCAATGCGCGCAGCTCTTCCTCGGTCAGTTCGATCAGCCGCTCGCCGAGTTGTTGCAGTTCGAGCTGCTCTCTTTTTAGCGCTGATTTGCTGGGCTTTGACGGGGTCAACGGCTAAGCTACTCGGCTTGTTCAACTTGGACCGGTTGCGGCAGAACGGGGCGGAAGTCTAGCACGTGTCTCGTACCGGCCGAACCGGGATCACAGGGAAGCATTGCATGGGCGAGCTCCGGGCACCGCAATCACTCGGGCAGGAAGAACTCGAAGACATCGTCGCCAGTGCGCTTGATGAAGCACATGCTCGCGGCGTCGACCAGGCAGAGGTCGCCGCCAGCCATGACATGGGCCTTGCAGCAACGGCGCGGCTGGGCGACGTGGAGAATCTCGAGTACACCAATGATCGTGGCATCGGTGTCACGGTCTACCTGGGTTCCCGCAAGGGAAGCGCCAGCACCTCGGACATCTCGGGCGAAGCCATCCGGGAGGCGGTTGGCAAGGCGTGCACCTTCGCGAGTTACACTGCCGAGGATAAGTATGCCGGGCTCGCGGATGCTGATCGCATGTGTACGGAGGTGCCGGACCTGGACCTGGACCACCCGTGGAACCTGGATGCTACGGCTGCGATCGACCTCGCTATTGCCTGTGAAGCCGCCGCGCTGGGCTACGACAAACGAATCTCGAATTCCGAGGGCGCCACGGTGTGGACGAACCGTGGTGTGCGGGCGTACGGAAATACGCACGGTTTCGTCGGCAGCTATGCCAAGACCAGCCACACGGTCAGCTGTGCGGTCCTTGGCGATGCGGACGGCGACATGGAGCGGGACCACTACTACAGTGCGGCCCGCGATCCGGCCGAACTGGACAGCGCCGAATCCATCGGTTTGGAAGCCGCGACGCGAGTGCTGCAGAGGCTGGGCGCACGGAAGATAAAGACCACGCGCGCGCCTGTGCTTTTCATACCCGAACTGGCTCGAGGTTTTATCGGACACGCGATAGGCGCTATTTCCGGCGGCGCACAATACCGTCGTTCGTCATTCCTGCTCGATGCAGCCGGAGAAAAAATCTTCCCGGAATTTATCAGCATAGAGGAGCGTCCGCACATTCCGAAAGGCATGGCGAGTGCACCGTACGATGGCGAGGGAGTAGCAACGTACGACCGCAATATCGTGACGGACGGTGTGCTCCAGGGCTATGTTCTCAGTAGTTACTCCGCGCGCCGCCTCGGGCTCGACACGACGGCGAACGCTGGTGGTGCGCAGAACCTGATCGTTCCGGGCAACGCCGAGGGGATGGAGGCGCTGCTGGCCGAGTTGGGAACGGGCTTGCTGGTCGAGGAGTTGATCGGGCAGGGTGTCAACACGGTTACGGGTGATTATTCCCGGGGCGCCGTCGGCCATTGGGTCGAGAACGGCGAGATAAGCTTCCCGGTTCACGAGATCACAATCGCGGGCAACCTCCGTGACGTCTACGCACGTATTGTTGCGGTGGGCCGGGACCAGGACCTGCGTGGCGGAATCCGCTGCGGATCAATCCTCGTTGACGGCATGACTATCGCCGGCAGCTGAGTCAGCGCCGGAGAGCGGTCCCGCCGCATCGACGAGCTCGGACAGGGTCATGCTGCCGACTGCGGAAAGCGTGGCATCATCCAGTTTTTCGCCCAGGGCATCGACGTACGGGTCCCAGGCCGGCTCGCGGTAGGAACCCGTTTCTCCCTCACAACGCGTTACTTGGAGGATATCCCGCAACTGGATTCGCGCCATTTCCCGTGCCGGCAGCAGTTCGCCCTTTTCACTCGTGGTAAGAAGTCCCTTTGATTGCAGATCCTGGATGACGGGAGCAAGCGCCAGCGAAGGAATTTGCAGTGTATCGCTCAATGCCTGCACTGAAAGCCTTTCAGCCGGGTCCCTGAACGTCCGACCGACCAGGAGCATGATATTCAGCGCCAGGCGTTCGCGAACTGAATTCGATAATCGTGGTTCCTGGCGGCCGATTTTCAGGTACGCCGGGTTCTGGACGTAAAAGGCCAGCTGCGCGCCGATAAGCAGGATCAACCAGTTAAGATACAGCCAGATCAACGTGACGATCGCGATCGCGAAACTTGCATATACCGCCTGTCGCGCAGATGCGGTGGCGACAAAGGTCGTGAATATGATCACCATGCTGGCCCAGATGAAGCCGCCGGTGAGCCCGCCCAAGAGCGCAGGCACCAGCCGCACGCGCGTATTCGGCATGAACCAGTAGAGGAACGTGAACACGCCGGCCACCAGGAAATACGGCATCAGCTTGCTCGTAGCGACGAACAGCGGGCCAACGATATCGTTCTCGAGCAGGTATTTGACGATGTCCTGGTTCTGCAGTCCCGTGATCATGCCCAGCGCGATGACAATTGCGAGCGGGCCGATCATCAGCACGAACATGTATTCGGTGAATCGGCGCGCGAAACTGCGAGGCTCCGAGACATACCAAACGTAATTCAGGCTCTCCTCGACCTTTTGGACCATCGATATTGCGGTCCACAGGAAGAACGCCAGGCTGACGCCACCGAGCACGCGGCCGTTCACGTTGTAAACGAGCGCCATCACGTTGTCGGTAATTTCGACGCCGCGGTCCCCGAGAGGCTCCAGGAAAAGATACATTTGCCCTTCGAGTTTCTCGTGAATGCCCAGACCCTTGAGCACCGAGAAACTGAACGCGAGTAATGGCACGATCGACAGCAACGTCGTATAGACGAGGCTCATCGCACGCATCGTTATCTGGCCGGAGAAGATGTCCCGCAGGACGGCGTAGAGATAGCGCAACAGGTTTGCGACGATGCGGCCAATGCGGCCCTGCCTTTCGAGCACGTCGCTCCAGATAAGCTCGTTCAATTGCTCGATCGGATTCGCTTTCATCTCGGTCTCAGGCCTGCGTTAGCCTGCGCAAGGCTTCCCGGTATTTTTCGGCGGTCTTCTGAATGACTTCGGACGGTAACTCCGGTCCCGGAGCCGTCTTGTCCCAGTCCAGCGTTTCGAGATAATCGCGCACGAACTGCTTGTCGAAGCTCGGCGGACTCATGCCGACTTCGTATTCCTCGACGGGCCAGAAGCGCGAGGAGTCAGGCGTAAGCACTTCGTCGATAAGGTACAAGCGGCCTTCGTGATCCAGACCGAACTCGAACTTGGTGTCGGCGATGATAATGCCACGCTGCAGGGCGTGCGCCGCAGCCACTTCGTAGATCTGGATGGAGACATCCCGTACCCGCCAGGCGAGGCGTTCGCCGATTAATTCAATGACCTGCTCGAACGCAATGTTCTCATCATGATCACCGGCTTCCGCCTTGCTCGCAGGCGTGAACAGTGTCTCGGGAAGGCGCTCGGCCTGGCGCAATCCCGGCGGCAGGGGGATGCCGCAGATCTCGCCGGATTCCCGGTAGTCCTTCCATCCGGATCCGATGAGGTAGCCCCGGGCCACCGCCTCGATCGGCAGCGGCTTGAGGCGCTTCACGACCAGCGAGCGGCGCCGCAACTGCTCACGTAACAACGGGTCCTCGATGACCTCGTCAATGCTCCGCGATGTCAGCTGATTCTCGATGATCTCCTCCATCATGCGGAACCAGTAAAGCGAGATCTGGGTGAGTACCTCGCCCTTGCCCGGCACGGGATCCGGCATGACTACATCGAATGCAGAAAGCCGGTCGGTCGTCACGATGAGGAGATGCTCATCGTCGATGCTGTAGATGTCGCGGACCTTGCCGCGGCCGATCAACGGATAGCCAGGAATCGAAGACTCGAAGAGTGCGCCGGCATTGTCAGTCATAAGCGTGCTCGGTGAGGTCGCTACGGGGCATGATCGCCGTTCGACATTGGCGTGGCAAGCGATGGGCGTAGGCAGGCCGCGCCGCAAAGGCTACGATGCCGATATCAACATGCGGCGGCGCCGGCAGGAGCAGGATTGTACTGGGGCAGGATCATAGGCACCTTCTTGGGAGCTCTGGTGGGCGTACTGCTCGTGTCGCCGGTGTTGAAGATCGTGTCGGTTGCGGCCGGGTATTTCGCCGGCCGGCAGTTCGACCGCGGATTTGCCGCAGAGCGGCATGCGTTCGACGACCTGGCTGTGGGTTCCGGACGCCTGTCCGATGGCTACGTTCGCGCCTTGTTCACGTGCATGGGTCATCTCGCCAAGGTCGATGGACGGGTCAGCGAGGCAGAAATTCGCTCGGCCCGGCTCGTCATGCACCGTCTCAACCTCAGCCCGGCACAGGTTCGCAGAGCCATTCACTGGTTCGAAGAAGGCAAACAGCCGGGATTCCCGCTGGTTCAGACCGTGCGCGAGCTGCGTCGGGTGCATGCCCGCCGCGCGGATCATCGTACGCTGTTCGTCCGCCTTCTCCTGGAGGTGGTCCTGGCCGGGAGCCGTCTGCGGACGCGCGAGCGGACGCTGATCTGGACGGTCTGCACGGAACTGGACATCGGTCGCGTCGAGCTGGCGCAGCTCGAGGCAATGATCCTGGCGCAAAAAGGCTTTCGGCGCTCGCCCGCGGGAACGGCGGACACGGCGCGGCTGCGCCGTGCATATGCAACGCTGGGGGTCGAGGAGTCGTCGACCAACGACGAGATCAAGCGAGCCTACAGGCGGCTCATGAACCGCAATCATCCGGACAAGATTTCGGGCAACGACCCCGGCGAGGCGGCTATCGCGGAAGCGCAGCGGCGCACGCGCGAGATTCGCGGGGCTTACGAGATGCTCAAGGCACGGCGGTCGATCCGCTAGTCCATCTCGGGTAAATTAGCGCTGTTACTGAGAGGAAAGCACCGTGAAACCACTTATCGCTCCTTCGATCCTGTCGGCCAACTTCGCGCGCCTTGGTGAAGATGTCAAAGCCGTTCTCGATGCAGGCGCGGATATCGTGCATTTCGATGTCATGGACAATCACTTCGTGCCGAACCTGACGATCGGTCCGCTTATTTGCGAAGCGCTGCGCAACGACGGCATCGGCGCGCCAATCGACGTCCACCTGATGGTCGAGCCGGTCGATCGCATCATCCCCGACTTTGCGAAAGCCGGCGCGACGTACATAACTTTTCATCCGGAAGCGAGCCGGCACGTCGACCGCTCGTTGGGCCTGATACGGGACGAGGGCTGCAAGTCAGGGCTGGTCTTCAATCCGGCGACGCCGCTGAACTGGCTCGAGCACGTGATCGACAAGGTCGACATGGTGCTGCTGATGTCGGTCAACCCGGGCTTCGGTGGGCAGAAATTCATCCCCACGGCGCTCGACAAGTTGCGTGACGCGCGACGAATGATCGACGAAAGCGGGCTGGAGATCCGCCTCGAAATCGACGGCGGCGTCAAGGTTGACAATATCGGTGAGATTGCGGCCGCAGGGGCGGATACATTCGTGGCAGGTTCGGCGATCTTCGGCAGCGACGATTATGCGGCGACGATAACGGCCATGAAGGCCGAGATTGAGAAAGCCGCGGGGCAGCCGTAAGCGCGGTTCTCGAACCGCGACCCGGTCGCGCGCCGAGGCGCGCTCCTGCAGTCAGAGGTTGCGGTTGGGCCGGGCGCCGTAAACGACGATCGTCTTGCCGCTCGCCGAAACCAGACCCTGTTCCTCGAGCACTTTAAGCACGCGGCCCGCCATTTCCCGCGAGCATCCAACGAGGCGCGACAGTTCCTGCCGGCTGACCTTGATCTGCATGCCGTCGGGATGGGTCATCGCATCGGGCTCGTTGCAGAGATCCATGATTGCATGCGCGACGCGCCCCGTGACGTCGACGAATGCCAGGTCGCCAAGCTTGCGGTTGGTGCGGTCGAGTCGAGTAGCAAGCTGGGTGGCCAGCTCGAACACGAGACCCGGGCTTTCGCTGGCGATCTGCCGGAAGCGCGGATACGTCATCTCGGCGATCTCACACTCGGTGCGCGTACGCACCCAGGCGCTGCGCGTCGGCTGTTCATAGAACAGGCCCATCTCACCGAAGAACTGGCCTTTGTTCAGGTAGGCGAGCACCATTTCGTTGCCGTCCTCGTCCTCGATCATGACCTCGACCGAACCATCGACGATGTAATACAGCACATCGGGCAGATCGCCGGCATGAATCATCACGGTCTTCGAGGGGACGGTGCGTACGCGGCAGTAGCTCAGAAAGCGATTAATCGCCGGTACGTCACTCAGGGTCTTGGCATTGGTCTGCATGGATCGGTCCCTCATCGCTCAAGCGCCCTCTCTTTTAATACAGTTCGCGAAGAAGGGCAAGCTAAGTCCGTGTTTTAGTTGAATTCGTTGCAACTTACAGCGACTTACAACCAGTACGCCGTGCGCGTCATGAGTTTTGCCGTAAGCCTCATCAGCCGCTTGACCGGGGGCGGCAACTCGGCTGCGCCTGCATCAATGGCGTTTTCGCCGTGCTCCGCTTCCTCCTCGTGCATTTGCTCGAGGATGGCGCGGCTGCGAGCATCTTGCTTCGGAAGACGTTCGAAGTGGCTCTCGAGGTGTTCGCAGACCTGTCGCTCCGTTTCCGCAATAAAGCCGAGACTCCAGCGATCGCCGAGCGCGCCACTGGCAGCTCCGATTGCGAATGCGCCGGCATACCAGAACGGACTGAGGCGGCTCGGTGACGCACCGAGTTCGGTAAGGCGCTGCTCGCACCACGCGAGGTGATCGAACTCTTCGTTTGCGGCCCGCTGCATCTGCTCTTCGATCGACGTGTCTCTCGCCACCGCTGCGTGCCCCTGGTAAAGACCCTGCGCGGCGACTTCACCGGCGTGGTTGATCCGCATGAGTCCCGCCGCATGAGCGCGCTGCCGGTTGTCGAGGTTACCCTCGTCCACGCCTGCTGCAGGATTGTCGCGTGCCGACAGGCCTGCGGGTGCAGAGACCGTGCGCAGGGCGTTATTGGCGCCGGCGAGCAGGCGATCGAAGGGTGTCAGTGAGCGTTCTCGCATGCGGCAAATTATAGCAAGCGTGGACCGGGCCGCGTCAGAAACGAAACGACAGGCCGATGTAGGGACCGCTCAGTGAAATGTCTGTTGTTTCCTGCGACCCATCGATATCTTCCTCGAACCGGATCGTCGCATGGCGGTAGCCGAAATTGAGGCCGACTGTCTCGTTGAATCGCAGGCCGATTGTTGCCAGCACGTTGAGTGTTCCATCCGAATCACCGAAACCATAGTCGCCGCGCAACGCCAGGGCCCAGTGTTTGCCGAGGCTGCGCCGGTAACGTGCACCGAAGAAGACGTCAGTCACCTGCGCGCTGACGCCGACTGTCGTGGGGGGCAAATCCTGCCGGGAAGAGACGATCTCGATGTCCGCGTTGATGTTACGCAGTCCGAACAGGTAGTCGATACCGAAGCCTTCCCCGGATTGCCGGTAGAACCCGCCCAGCTCGAGCACCTCGAGGTCGAGATCGCTCTCGGTATCGATCTCTATCAGCGGCGGCACCGAGATCGATGCCTGATCGGCGAGCGACACGTAAATATAGTCGAGCATCGCTCCCCAGCGAGCGCCTGCAGCCTCTACGCGAAACATGACGGCAAAGTCGATCTTCGACAGCACTTCGCTGCCGCCGCCGTCTTCGCCGCCGGAGCCGTCGTCGAACGACTGGTCGAGGGTAACGCTCGGGAGCCAGCCATACGGCGCCACGAGCCATTCGACATCGTCAGCGCAAGCGAGCGCCGGGGCGAGTGACAGAATGAGGGCCGCCAGCAGGCTTCGAAGGATCATCGCGGAGCGAAAATATAACAATTTGTAATAATTGGCGAATCGAGAAGATCGTCCGATATACTCGCGCTGGATCAGATTGCGCGCGCCGCGTGTACGGAGAGAAATATGAGTATGCGAAGTGTGTTCTTCGTAGTATCGCTGGCCCTTTCGGCACCGCTACTTGCTGCCGAGGAGGAAGAGGTGGACGACCCGCTCGAGGGCAACGTCAAGCTGGGCTACCTCGCCACGACGGGCAATACCGAGACATCGAGCCTGAATACGAGTTTCGAGGCGAAGTATGTCGCGGGCGAATGGCATCATGAGGCCACGGCCTCGGCGATCAACGCCTCCGAGAACAAGGTTACGACGGCAGAAGCCTATGAGGCTGGCTGGAAGTCCGGGTGGGACTTCACGGACCGGGATTTCGTCTTCGGACGGTTGAACTGGCGCAAAGACCGGTTCGGCGGCTTCGATACCCAGTTTTCGCAGACCGTTGGCTACGGTCGCCGGATCATCGACACCGACGCCCATACCCTCAACGGTGAAGTCGGTTTTGGTGCCCGACAGTCCGAGGACCAGCTGGGCGTCAGCCTGGACGAGACCATCGTGACCGGCGCGCTGGATTACAAGTGGAACTTCAGCGACACCTCCCATTTCGGACAGACACTGCGGGTTGAAGCAGGCAGCGACAATACGTTCAGCGAGTCCGTAACGTCGCTCACGGCGCGGCTCGTCGGGGCGCTCAACCTGGTCGCCTCCTACACCATCCGTAACAACAGTGACGTGCCGATTGGAACGGAAAAGACCGATACGCGCTCAGCGATCTCCCTGGAATACGCATTCTAGCAGGGCGGGGCCAGGGGAAAATGGTAAGCCGTTGTAGAATAACGAGAAATGTTGCCGGCCGGCAGGCCGGTTAATTGTCCGAAAAGCCCCTGGAACGATTGCAATAAATCGGGGGGTCGAGTAGAATTTCGCGCCTTTCGCCCCTCCGGCAGGCTCGTGGCTGCCCGGGTGGAGGCTGCGGCGCCGGCAATCAGGCCGCGCACCGCCGGAATACAACGAATTCCCTTAGGAATCTGGATATCATGAAGACGTTTTCTGCCAAACCCGCAGAGGTACGGCGCGACTGGTATATCGTCGACGCAACCGGCAAGACCCTGGGTCGCCTGTCGACGGAAATTGCGCGTCGCCTGCGTGGCAAGCACAAGCCCGAATATACCCCGCACGTGGACACGGGCGATTACATTGTCGTCGTTAATGCCAAGAAAATCCGCGTTACCGGCAACAAGCTGAAGGACAAGATGTACCACCATCACACGGGGTACATCGGCAACCTGAAGTCGACCAACCTCGAGACCCTGCTGGATGAGGCGCCGGAACGGGTACTCGAATATGCGGTCAAGGGCATGCTGCCGAAGGGGCCGCTGGGCCGCAGGATGTTCAGCAAGCTGCGCGTGTTTGCGGGTCCGGAGCACAGTCATGCGGCGCAGCAGCCGATCCCCCTGGACGTCAATGCCTGAGTCCGGGCGAACGAGAATTGAGGCGAAATAATGAGTGAAGCAGTTTTTTATGGCACGGGCCGGCGCAAGACGTCGACCGCGCGCGTATTCCTGAAGTCCGGCAGCGGTGATATCACCGTCAATGACAAGCCGCTCGACGAATTCTTCGGCCGCAAGACGGCACAGATGATCGTACGGCAGCCGCTCGAGCTAATGAACCTGGTCGACCAGTTCAACGTCAGGGTCACGGTCAATGGCGGTGGCACGACGGGCCAGGCCGGTGCGATTCGCCATGGCCTGACACGTGCGCTGATGCATTACGACGAATCGCTGCGTCCGGGTCTCCGCAAAGCCGGATTCGTTACCCGCGACGCCCGCGAAGTCGAGCGCAAGAAAGTGGGCCTGCGCAAAGCCCGTCGCGCGACGCAATACTCGAAGCGTTAAACGAATCGATCCCGAATTTGGGGGATCGTCTAGTGGTAGGACTACGGACTCTGACTCCGTCAACGGGGGTTCGAATCCCTCTCCCCCAGCCAGAAAATGAAAAGGCCCCCTCGCGGGGCCTTTTCATTTTCCGGTTCGGGGAGGTGGAGACGAGGACCGCTGTTCGACAAGTCCGCGCAGCGACTTGGACGCACGCAGTGCGCCCCGAAGGGGTGAGCGGCGCAGCCGCGAATCAATCCCTCTTGTGAATATGCTGGCCCCCTCGCGGGGCCTTTTCATTTTCCGGTTCGGGGAGGTGGAGACGAGGACCGCTGTTCGACAAGTCCGCGCAGCGACTTGCTCGCGCGTAGCGCGAGCATCCCTCGTTCCCTTTACTGCTGATTATTCAATATCCTCAGCTCGACGCGCCGGTTTTCGGCTTTGCCTTCGGCGGTGCCGTTGTCGGCGATGGGCTCTGATTCGCCGTAACCTCGCGCGGTAAGCCTTGCCTCGCCGATGCCGCCGTTGATCAGGTAATCCCGAACGGTGTAGGCGCGGCGTTCGGACAGCCCAAGGTTCGCCGCGGCAGCCCCGTCACTGTCGGTATGCCCTGCAACCTCCACGACCAGGTGCGGATTCTTCTTCAGCCACGCGACGGCGTCATCCAGTACCTGTTCCGCTCCCGTCAACAGACGGTCTGAGCTGCTGGCAAAGTTGACGCCACGCAGTTCGACGGTGCTGCCAATTTCGCAGCCGCGCGCATCCACCGGCGCGTTGGCGCGTGTATTCGGGCATTCATCGAGGTGATTGACCACGTTGTCTCCGTCATCGTCACGTTCGCAACCGTTGACGTAGATTGCTGCGCCGGAAACGGTGTTCGGGCATTCATCGATATCGTCGGTGACGCCGTCGCCATCCTGGTCGCGAATGCAGCCGTAGCTGTCAACGGGTGCCCCCTGCGGTGTGTTGGCACACAGGTCCTTGCGGTCCATGACGCCGTCACCGTCGCTGTCGACGAAGATCTCGCAACCGGTGTCGTCAACCGTAACGCCCGGCTCGGAGTTTGGGCACTGGTCAAAGACGTCCTGGATCCCGTCATTGTCGCTATCGATAACGGGCGGTGCAGAACGGCGACCAAAGGAATATTGCAGGCCAAGCGTGGCGATTCGGTCGGTCAGACTGTTTTCTTTCTCCCATGCGAGGCGGAATCTGTAGTCACCCCGGATCGAGAACGCGCTCCTGCCCAGGTGCCATTCGAATCCAAGCCCAGCGCTGGCGCTGGGGCGATTCTCTTCGCTACCGGAACTTGTCTTTGTACCGAGATAGCCGGCGCCGAAAACCAGGTACGGGGAAAAGCTGCCGTCGGGATTCAGTTGGCTCACAAGATCGAGGCCGACATCCAGGAATTCCTGGCTTTCTTTCTCCGTTACCGTCGGCCAGTTCGGCCATCCGTCAATATCCGAGTAGCCGAAACGGCCTTCGAGCGAAAACACGTCGGTCAGACGCCGGCCTACGTTTACTTGCCCGCCGCCAAAGACGTCATCGAGCCTGCGATCCGGATCGTCATCGGTGTAGACAATCGCGCCCCCGAGATACCAGTCATCCGGCTCCGCCAACGCCGTTGCGAGCGGCAACAGAAGGACCGGAATAGCCAGGAAATACAGAATCTTACCCATCGGAGCACAGATTATGAAAAATCAGGGTTCAAAGAATAGACCCGGATCTCATCCATATCTGTGCGTTAGTTCACATGATCGGGGACGTGTG
>Ga0224513_10000371_pt1 | contig 16644 bp, 13 predicted proteins | sample SF_May12_sed_USG_5_FD_169109 | JGI IMG/M metagenome (GOLD analysis project Ga0224513, IMG submission 169109) | Sediment microbial communities from San Francisco Bay, California, United States - SF_May12_sed_USGS_21 | ecosystem: Environmental > Aquatic > Marine > Sediment | place: USA... | reverse complement strand
GGTGGCGGTGGTGAAGATGGTGCTGGAGGACAGGGTAGTCCTGGTGAGACAGGTGGATTTGGTAAAGGAACCATGCAAATGGAGCGAACGCGTACGATGGAGAAAACACATACGATGGAGCAGATGCGCGACCAAGTTAAAGACCAGGATCGAGACCGCGACCAAAACCAGGATCAGAATAAAGACCAAGATCAGGATAAAGACCAAGATCAGGACCAGGACCAGGATCGTGACAGGACTCATCAGTAAGCTTTAGGTAAGTCTTTCTGGAGAGAAGCTAGTTGTGGCTCAGGCTCTGCCTTACTTGTCCAGAGATCTCTAACCTGGCGCTAACTAGTAGGAGGTGTATCATGAAAATACATTCACTTATTGTCACAGTAATGGCGGTACTTCTTATCTTCAGTGGAGACGTTTTAGCGGAAAGACCCCCTGGTGCTGGGAATGGCGGCGGTGGTGGCGGTGGTGGTGGTGGGACAACCGATTTCGGTGATCTCATCATGCTCTATCGTGATGATTATGGTGTCCCTATCCCCTCCCCTGAGGTACAGGTCGAGGATCCCGAGACGGGTGAGTTGGTCGACGGCGGACTATGTTGGCAGCCCCTCGCCTTCAATCTGGAGGATCCCAACATATGCTCACTTGATTGCCAGGTTGACGGCAAGGATCTCAACGGGAATGATGATCCTAACGTTGACGTCGTTCTTGTCAACCAGTACACCTGTGGTGTCGCGGCTGGCTGTTCGGGCTGCACACAGGAAGTGGACTTCGGCCGGGTCAACGAAGCGCGTTCTCCTGATACAGTTTTCGAATCACAGCTGGACGACGTCATTGTGAACCTGTCTATAGCCGATTGCCTCACTCTGGACCCCGCCGGACGAGTTGTCGCCAGCCAGGTCGAAGATGACTTGGTCACTTCCCGCGCAATCGATTCACCGCTGCAAAATCTGGCGATCTACAGGGAGCTCATATTGACAGGGACCCTTGGCGCGCCCCTTCCTCTACTAACCGCTGATTACCTGACGACTGCGGCCAGGGCGCTCGGTGCCGCCTCGGACAAGACCGGCGAGTTCAACGTGGACATGTTGGCCTACCTCAACCAGATCATGGGCCTGGACGGCTTGCCGACCACCCTTGATCCCAAGATATGCGAAACCTATCGGGAAGAAGTGCAGGGTGTCATCCAGCTGGTGGAGAAGTGCTTCCTGGACTACGGCGCCTTTGCCTACAACCGTGACACGAACTTCGGGGCGCTGCCTGATCCGGCCTACATTCCCGGAAGTGGTCCTGAGGCCGGCTGGTTCGAGTACCTCGCCGAAGTGGTCCCTCCAACGCCTACGCCTACGTTCGAGATCGTGCAGGGCCCCATCACGACGGCCGTCTTCGCAGATGAATCCTTCGATGATGTCAACATTGACGGTTTTGCCCAAGCAGCGGACGACGCCCGTGCGGTCATCGACTTCATGCACTCCAATCCGTTGCCGGCCGGTTACGAGACACCGTTGTACTGCGCAGACTCGGGCGATATCTTCTATGACCTTTCGATCAGCGAGCAGTCCGGCTTGCAGGTGCCGAAGAACTATGTGAACGGCGGGGAGAGGGAATTCTTCGTGAACGTCACTAACTTGGGTCCGGATCCAGCCAAAGGCACCGTTACGGTGGTCGCCACCAATGGCGTAGAACTCGGGAGTTGGCAATTCACTATCACCGATCTCCTTGCGGGCCAGACGGCTTCCTTTACCCAGCACTTCACGATCACCACGACCAGCAACCGCATCAACTGGAGCGCGACGGTTGTGGCCGACCCGCCAACAGCAGACCCGAACCTGGGTAACAACTACGTCACCGCTTCCAGCACCGTCAGGGCGGCCGGCGGTGGCGGAGGTGGTGAGCACTAAGTGTGTCATCAGATCAGCCTGTAGCATGAAAAAGGAGTTACCCCTTCCCCGGTCCCTGGTGGCCGGGAAGGGGATCGCCAAATGTTTTCGGAAGGGTGGTGCTTCGCCCTTTCTTCCACGGATGATGCCATGAGCATGCCGCCTGACAGGAGGAGACCATGAAGACATTGCGACTTGCAGGGATTGTCAGTATCGGGCTGGTGGGGATGCTCCTGTTCGCCGGCAACGTTCAGGCGAAACGCACGGCGACCTTTGACTGGGTCACGGTGGTCAACAACAACGACTCCATGCCGACCAGGGGCTGTGAGCTGGATCCCGAAAAGTGCCGCCCGTTTAACAGCTACAACCCGCCGTCGGTCAACGAGGACGGGCTGGTCGTTTTCCGCGCCCGCAGTCGCGGCGGACAAGGAGAAACCAACGGCCATAACGGCGCGGCTGATGACGACCAAAACGGCAACGGGAGCAACGGGGGTAGCGGCACGGAGCATGGCAACCAGCCGGTGCATGGCATCTACACCCGCGACATGTCGGTGTACAGCAGCTCGATAATCCGCATCCTCGACCGTAAGACCAAGGTGCCCGATCCCAACAACCTGGGTACCACTTTCGTCGAGACCCCATCCTTCCCGCGTATCGACAAAAACTCGGCCACAATCGCCACCCGGGGTAACCATCAACCGGTCTGGCGCTATGGTGAGGAAGGGGATGAGACCCGGGCCGGCACAACAGGCATATACTCCAACCCCTTCAGAGAGTTGATCACGGGAGCAAGCAAGCTGGGCAACGTTTCGGATTTCTCTTTCTTCGAGGTCCCGGAGCCCGAATTTCCCGGTACCCTTTTCGAAGTCTTCCCCGGGTCGCCTTCTGTGACGAAGGGCAATATCATCGTCTTCAAGGGCAACTACACGGGAGACCGGGGCGGCGAGACCGGGGTGTACTACCGGCAGTTGGAGAATGAAGCAGCCGGAGGCACCTCGCCCGTGGTGATGATCGCCAACAACACAGATACCTTGATCCCGGGGACCGATACAATATTTGGCTCCACCGCTCCACCCAGCGCTGCGAACGAGAGGGTCGTGTTCGCCGGCTTTGACAACGAGGACGCTCCGACACTGGGCGGTATCTACCTGGCGCCACTGCAACCTGAACCACCGCTTACAACGTTGGTAAATATCGGAGGAAAGGTCCCTGGCGAGGCTGCAAATAACACCTTCAATAATCTCGGCGAAGGAGGCGCCTTCGATGGGCGTTTTGTCGGTTTCTGGGGCGCCTGGGGAGCAGAAACCAGGACCCTGCGCCTCTACTGCGCAGAGGAGGGCAATAAGGACCGTATTGCCTACTGCAATCAAAACCTGATCTGCGCAGGCACGAACGAAAAACTGGGAGACCCGAACAGCATCTGCACCGATAAGACCGACCCGAACTATGGGACAAGTTGCTATCAGGAGAAAGAGGTGCCGGTCAATCAAGGCTTCTTCGTTCACGACATAAATACGCGAAGGACATGGGTCGCGACAAAGACCGGTACGCAATTCGATGACTTCTTGTTCTGGAACTATTCGGGCATGACTCCGTGCAGGGGTGGTGGCCACTCGGAAGAAGGGTCCGAAGACGACGGCGAGCCGGCGCGTTGGCGTTCCTCGGCGTTCGTTGCCGTTTCCGGGCGGGGTGCGACCTTTAAGGCCGCTTTCAAGGCCAAAACGGCTGATTTTGTTGATGGCGTCTATACGAATGCAGTGGACGGCATCTATCTAGGCCGATGGCCGGGGCCGAGGGGGACCGTCAACATCGAGACCCTTCTCGATACAACCATGGACGGGCAGACACTCGACCCCGAGGCGCCTGAGAACTCAACTATTCTCGAGCTGGGTATCGAGCGTGAGAGCCTGCGCGGCAACTGGCTGACAGTCAATGCCAGCCTGGGCATCGAAAATGGCAGCGAGGAAGATGGCATGGCCGGGATTTACCTGACGGAATTGCCGAAGTAGGCAAGCTCATAGCTGTTCTGTAACGTCAAATTTGGTTCGGCGCAAGGTCGGCTGGATGAAGAGTCGTCGTCTCGACTTGATGTGGCCTCGCCGGTTCAAGGGCGGTGCTGTCAGGTCGAGTTGCGACGACTGGGATATAGACTGTTTTACGACTCTAAATTTTTAGCCTCTTCTCCAGGTATGAAACTTCTCCACCCACTCCAATAACTTCTCCGGGGCATGAGCCTTCTTCCACACGCCTGCCGCTGCTTTGTTTGCTTCTGACATGGTCGGATAGGTATGGATGGTGCCAAGAATTTTATTGAGTCCCAGTCCATGCTTCATGGCCAGAACATATTCAGCCAGCAGGTCACCGGCATGGCTGCCGACGATGGTAACTCCAAGTAGTTTATCGCTGCCAGGTTTGGTCAGCACCTTCACCCAGCCGTGATCTTCAGAGTCGGCGATGGCGCGGTCAAGATCATCGATCCCATAGTGTGTGACTTCGTAAGCAATCTTCTGCGCCTTTGCTTCGTCCTCAGAGAGGCCAACGCGGGCGACCTCGGGATCGGTGAAGGTTGCCCAGGGGATGACGCTGTAATCGACTTTAAATGACTTGAAGGTGCCGAAGAGGGCATTGACGGCAGCGTACCAGGCCATGTGTGAGGCGGTGTGGGTGAACTGGTAGGGGCCGGCTACATCACCAACGGCGAAGATGTTGGGGAAGTTGGTGCGCAATAACGGATCGACGGCCACGGTTCCGCGTGCAGAAATTTCAACACCAAGCTCTTCGAGGCCGAAGCCGGTTACATTGGGACGACGACCAATGGCGACCAGGATCTGGTCAAAGGGAATCTTGACCGTCTCTTTGTTGGCCTCGCAGAGCAGAGATTTCTCTTCCCCTTCCACGACCACTTCCTTGGCCGTGTGACCGGTCAGGACTTGAACCCCGTCTGCTTCAAACTGTTTTTGCACATACTCGGATACTTCAGGATCCTCGCGGCTCATGATGCGTGACATCATTTCAACCTGAGTGACCTGGGCGCCGAGCCGGGCCATGGCCTGGGTTATCTCCGAGCCGATCGGACCGCCGCCGAGCACAACCAGGCGGCCGGGGTTCTGGCGTAACTGCCATAAATTGTCCGAAGTCAGGTAGTCGACCTTTTCGATGCCTATGATTGGTGGGACCAAAGGCCTGGCGCCGGTGGCGATAATAATGTTGCGCGTCGTCAGCGTCTCGCCATTGACCTCGACAGTCCAGGGGGAGGTTATAGTCGCAGATCCTGTAAAGCATTCAACGCCGAGTTCGGTATATCTCTCTATGGAGTCGTGCGGCTCAACCTTTTCGATGACGCGCTGCACCCGTTCCATGACCTCTCCAAAATCATATTCAACATGGCCGGACTGCAGGCCGAACTCCTTGGCGCGCTTGGCATAGGAAATCATTTTGGCGGAGCGGATCAGGGCTTTACTCGGCACACAGCCGGTATTCAGGCAGTCACCGCCCATCTTGTCCTTTTCAATCAGAGCGACCTTGGCCTTAACCGCTGCAGCGATATAGGCGGAGACCAGGCCGCCGGAGCCGGCACCGATCGCGACCAGGTTGTAGTCGAATTTCTCCGGTTTTTCCCAGCCGTCAAAGGCCTTACGGCTTTTGATGATGTCGATGATGCGTTTGGCGATCAACGGGAAGATCCCGAGCAACACGAAGGAGATCAGAATGCCTGGCGAAAGGATTCCCGCGGCACTCTCGATCTGACCAAGCTGGGTGCCGGCGTTGACGTAGACCGCTGTGCCGGGAAGCATGCCGATCTGGCTGACCAGGTAGTAGGCTCCAGCACGCATCGGCGTCAGGCCCATAACCAGGTTGATAACGAAGAAGGGAAAGAGTGGCACCAGACGCAGTGTGAAGAGGTAGAAGGAGCCCTCGCGCTCGACACCTTCATTGATCGCCTTGAGCTTGTCTCCGAACTTGCCCTGCACCCAGTCTCGCAGCAGAAAACGTGAGGCCAGAAAGGCCAAAGTGGCACCAAGAGTGCTGGCAAAGGAGACGGTGACCATGGCGGTCCAGAAACCGAGTAGTCCGCCGCCTGCCAGGGTCATCACCGCAGCGCCCGGAAGGGAGAGTGCTGTGACCACGACGTAGAGAATGAAGTAAATGGCGATGGTCAGGAGACGGTTGGCGGCATAGAAGTCGGCAAATGCCTGCTGCCGGTCTTTGAGGTATTCAAGGGTCAGGAAGCGTTGTAGATCAAAGACGAAAAAAGCAACGATGAGAACGACGATCGTTGCGATCAGGATAAGCTTTGCATTACGTGATGACATGGCAACGCCCTTTCAGAGAGGAGAGGTGCCTCTTGGCACCGAAGGGTGGCGTAGTGAATCAGGGCCGCTGAGTCAGGCCTGCTGGTAGTTTACCATATTCACGTAATACAGGTTATGCGGAAACCTTATTGATCTGCAGTGGATCTGTCATGCCCTGGAATTTTTTTTGGATACCGTCCATGCGCAGGCTGCGCATTCCTTGCTGCATGGCCAGTTCGGTGATCAGTTCGACCCCCAAGTTCTGCTTGATGGCTCGCTTGATCTCAGGGGAGCTGGTCATCAGTTCGTGCACAGCGATCCGGCCGCTGTAGCCCTGGCCTTCACATTTTTCACAGCCAACGGGTTTCATCAAGGTCAGGTCTTTGGAGAATTTCGGCAGGTCATCCTCTTTGAACTGCTGAACAGCCTAGGCCTCGACCAGGTCATTGTACTCGTCGCGTTTGGGATGGTAGGCCTCTTTGCATCCACTGCAGAGTCGCCGTGCCAGCCTTTGCGCAATAATGCCGAGCATAGCATCGGCAAAGTTGAAGGGGTCCATTCCTCTGTCAATGAGTCTGATCACCGTTTCCGGGGCATTGTTTGTGTGTAAGGTGCTGAAAACGCGGTGACCGGTCAGTGAAGCGCCTATGGCCGTTTTGGCTGTGATCGGGTCTCGCACCTCACCGACCCGACGATTTCTTAACTCTTTTTGCTCCGATAAGGCTTCGTCAAGGGCAGCCTCATTGACCAATCCTTGCTGGCTCAGGACTTCGCCCAAGGGTTTTTTTTGGGCAACTGCATGGAGATTGTCGCTGCCGCCAGAAGGAAAAGCATGGAGACCCAGAGACAGCCGGTCAGTCCGGCAAACTGAAAAATGATCCCCGACAGGATTGTGCCGATCAGGCGACCGCACGCGTTCGCCATATAATAGAAGCCGACATCCATCGCGACCTGGTCTTTATGTGCATAAGCCAGAATCAGGTAGCTGTGTATAGAGGAGTTGATGGCGAAAAGCAGGCCGAACAGCGCGAGACCGCCGATGATCGCCAGTCGGGGGTCGAGGTTTAAATGTACGCTGATGGCGATGATGGCTGTCAGCCCGGCAAGAAGAAAAGCTGCGTTTCTGGCACTGCCACCGCGTGGCGGGTTGTTGCCCAGAAAGGTTTTGAGCAGTGTGGGAGCCAATGCCTGAATGGCTCCGTAGCCAATCACCCAGAGTGCCAGAAAGCCACCGATTTGACTGTGCGACCAATGCAGCGACGTGGCAAGAAAGATAGGTAGTGCGACCACGAACCAGATATCCCGGGAACCAAAGAGGAAGAGCCGGGCAGCAGAGAGAAGGTTGATGTTACGATCCTTGGCGAGGATGTGCGCAAACTTGACCTTCTGTTTGGCTCTGCCCATCTCCTGTGGCAGATTGATCACTGCAGAGATCAGGATAACCACCAGGCCTCCTGCCATTAAGAAAAGCGCTCCGCGAAAGCCAACCCAGGTGAGCAGCATTCCTCCAAGGAAGAACCCGGCCCCTTTAAGGGCGTTCTTAGAACCGGTCAGGAGTGCGACCCATCTGAACAGTGTGGCTTCGGCATCGGCAGGGACCAGCTGCTTGATTGCACTTTTAGAACTCATCTTGGTCAGATCTTTGGCGATGCCGGAAAGAGCCTGGGAAGCCATGACATAGGTCACGGAAAAAGCTGTAGACCAGCTCTGGTCGAGCAGGGCAAGCATCACTAAGGCTGCAGCCTGCAGGCTGAGTCCGGCAAACAGGGTGCTCTTTAAACCGAAGTGACTGCCGAGCCAACCGCCGATCAGGTTGGTGATAACACCGAAAAATTCGTAAAGGAGAAAGAGCAGGGCGATCTGGATCGGTGTGTAACCGATTTGATGGAAATGCAAAAGGACCAGCATGCGCAGAGCGCCGTCGGTCAGGGTGAAGCCCCAGTAGGCTCCGGTTACCAGAGAGTAGTTGCGCAGATCATTCATGTTTGCGTGTTATTTCTTGAACTCCATCGTTAGAGGGATCGGGCTACTTTGCTGCAGAGTTCCATCATGCGGTGGACATAGCCCATCTCGTTGTCGTACCAGACCAACAGCTTGAGCTGTGTGTCATCAACGACCATGGTTGATAAGGCATCGACAATCGCCGAACGCGGGTCGCTCTTGAAATCGACGGAGACCAGCGGCCGTTCTTCAACGCCGAGTATGCCCTGCAGCTCGGCTTTCTCTGCTTCGCGGAAGAGTTGATTGATCTGTTCACTGGTGACTTTTTCCTGCATCTCAAAAACAGCATCGGTGATCGAGGCGTTCAAGAGGGGAACACGCACGGCGTGGCCGTTGAGCTTGCCCTTAAGCTCGGGGTAGATCAGGGTGATCGCTGTCGCCGAGCCGGTGGTGGTCGGGATCAGAGAGAGGCTGGCAGCTCGGGCGCGGCGCAGGTCTTTGTGGGGAGCATCGACAATCGTCTGGGTGTTGGTCTGGTCATGGATGGTGGTGATCACACCGTGGGCGATGCCAATCTGTTCGTGCAGTACCTTGACCACCGGAGCCAGGCAGTTGGTTGTGCAGGAGGCCGCGGTGAGCAGATGGTGCTGGTCAGCCTGGTAAAGGTCGTCGTTGACGCCCATGACCACATTAAGAGCGCCCGATTTCACCGGAGCCGCCACGATCACCTTACGCGCGCCGTTCTCGAAATGCGGGGCCAACACTTGTGTCGTGCGAAAAGCTCCCGAGGCTTCGATGACGATATCAACCTCGTAGGCCTCCCAGTTGATCTCAGAAGGGCTGGCATACTCACTGAAACTGATTTCCTGGCCGTCAACCTGAATAGCGCCTTCCGTATACTGAATGTCACGCTGCCAGCGGCCGTGGACAGAGTCGAACTCGAGGAGGTGAGCTGCCGTTCGTGGCCCACCTGCAATCTCATTGATATGAACAATATCGTAGTCAGGACAGTCGAGTGCCACTCTTAACGCCAGGCGCCCCATACGGCCAAAGCCGTTGATACCAACTCGTATACTCATGGATTTCTTTCGTTATTGTTGATTTGTTCGTAAAGAGCAATCTGCTCGGCTATGGAGAGCTTCTGGCTACAGCTTCGGGAGGGCTTCAGACAGAGGCGGCAGCGATCATCCGAACACCATTGGCAGCAATTGCAGTCCGGGCAGGGATGTTTTTTCTCACGTGGTTCCATTTCTGTATTCTACGGCTTTTGCATCAAGTGGCACAAGCCCACGACTTTCTAACAGTTTGCCGCGCTGACGGTAAAGATATCCCGCTTCACAAAGTTCCGCAAGCAGCAGTAAGAAAATGGCTACGGCGATGCCGGGGAGAGGAAGGATCTGAAGCGTGACAACTGGCCAGAAAGCAACCATCAACAGGGCTTTGTAGAAGGTTGAATAGCCCAGTCTCGCAGTGAGATGAGCACCGGCAAACCAACCACGTAAAAGGTTGGCGGCACCGTAAAGAACCGGGAAGAGGGCGCAGGCAGTCAAGGGCCAGGTGATGTACTCTTGCATGACTGCGTCCAGGCCCATGACAGTGCCGAGGATGGGGCCATTCAATGGCCAGGCAAGCAGCAGCATGATCAAAGCCATTCCTCCGCTGACTTTTAGAAAAAAACGCGTCAGGGTTTGACTGTCTTCTTCTTTGCGCACAAGCGTCAGATAAGCCTGCTGCAGGTTACGCATAGGCCCGGCCAGAAGAAAGAGGAAGCCCCGGATCACACCAAAGGCTGCCAGTGCGAGAGTGCCATCGGGGAGCCGGCTGATGATGGCGTTGATAATTAACGGCACTGTTTGTTGCAGACCCGATGAGAAGGCAAGGGGGAGCCCGTAGCGTAGAATTTCAACAAAGCGATTTTCGTCATCAGTTTCGGCGGGGAGCTTTACCCGCCAGGCGAAGAATCCTATAATCAGTGTTTCTGTGCCAACGCAACCGAGTAAAGCGAAGGCGGCAACCTGGGTGCCTGTGAACCACAGCTGGCCGATCCAGAGATAGGCAAAGAGCATGATGATGCGTACTGCCGTAGCAAAAGAAACCAGGCTGGTTCTGCGAGCACGAATCACCAGCCCCTGAAAGAGGCCGCGCAGACCGGTGATAAAGGGCAGGAAAACCAGTAAAGCCAGGGTGTCACGGGCGCCTTGTGCGACCTCGGGGGCAACACCGAGAAGGTGATCAAGGATGAAGGTGCCGACCGGGCTGAAGGCAAGCAGGGCGAGCAGGATAGAGACCCAGGTGGCGATCAGGAAGACGAACAGGGTCATGCCGATGAGAGATTTGCGGCCGCGCACCATGGCAATGGTAATCGTATGGTTTTGGTAAGATGGCGAGGCGACAAAGAGGTGCAGGACCATGGCGACCGAGAATCCGGCCAGAACCACGACAGCATCTTCCAGGCGTGCCAGTCCGGCGTTAATGATCGAGTGGGAAACGCTCATCAACTGGACGTTGAGTAGCAGGGGAAAGAAGAAGAGGGCAACGTCCTTTTGGGTCAGGTGGACATCTCTCAAGAGGGCTCGCCTGCGGGAAACAAGAGAGGCAGGTCGGTGGCCTGGCCGGCCTGGAAGTCTGCTTGCAGGCCATCGTCGTGGCCGAGCCCCCAGTGACAGAAGCACGATTTGACCTTGGCAGCATGTGCGGCGCGCAGATCGACATGGTGATCGCCGAGCAGAACAGTTCGTTCAGGATCACAGTCAAGAAGTTTCAAGGCATGATGAACCATGTCGGGGTGCGGTTTCCTCTGCAGGGCAAGCTCAGCTCCTATGATATGCAGAAAGAATGGCGACAGGCCAAGGCGCTCGACGAGGATGTCTGCAAGGTGTTGTGGCTTGTTGGTGACCACCGCCATAGCTTTGTCGCTATGCATGGCAAGGAACTCCATGATGCCGGGGTAGATGACCGTTTCGTCGGTCAAATGCTCGGTGTAAATCTCCATGAAACGTTTGCGCCGGTTTTGGTTGAACAGCTCTTCAGGTAACGCCCTCTGCAGCAAGAGGCCAACGCCGTCGCCAACATAACCACGGACCTGATCGCTGGTGACGGCAGGCAGGTCAAGTTCTTCTCGCAGCAGATTAATGGCCTTGGTCAGATCGGGGATGGAATCGACAAGGGTACCGTCGAGATCAAAGAGGAATGTATCAATAGACATATTAAACCTGAGGTCAGTTATAAGCTATAAGCCGTATGTTCTTGGCTGTAAGTCTGCACTTGAAGCTTATGGCTCTATGGCTTACAGCTTTGTCTCTATCTTGCGCCAAAGATCGCAGTGCCGACGCGTACCATGGTCGAGCCTTCTTCAATGGCCACTTCAAAGTCGTGGCTCATGCCCATGGAGAGTTCCTGCATGGTGACCTTTGGCAGGCCCAGAGCATCAATAGTTTCTGCCAGCTCACGCAGTTGCCGGAAGTAAGGGCGCACCTCTTCCGGGTCAGCCCCCCAGGGAGGCAGGGCCATCAGGCCCTTGATGCGGAGGTTCGGCAGCGAAGCGACCTTGCGAGCCAGGTCGACCAGGGCCTCAGCGGTGGTGCCCCCTTTGCTCTCCTCTTCGCCCAGGTTGACCTGGAGGAGAATGTCGACACAGGCGTCGTCCTTGCCCCACTGACGATCTATCTCTTTTGCCAGGGAGAGGCGATCAACCGAGTGAATCATGGCCACTTTGCCGCGCAGGTATTTAACCTTGTTGGTCTGCAGCGCGCCGATAAAGTGCCATTCGACCTCGCTGCCGACCTCATCAATCTTGGCAACACACTCCTGCACATAGCTTTCTCCGAACAACCTCTGCCCGGCGCTTGCCGCAGCCTCTATGTCGACAGCAGGCTTTTTCTTGGAGACGGCTATCAGCCGCACGCCTGCAGGGTCACGCTGGCACCCCTGGCAGATGGTTGCAATGCGTTCCGAGATTCGTTTGATGTTGTCTGCGATATTCATAAAAGGTCAGTCTGGGACAGCAAAAAGTTCTATTGCGCCGAGTTCTTCAAGGGCAGCAATGACTTCACAGAGGGGAATGCCGACGACATTGGTATAGCTGCCTTCAATCCCGGGGACCATGAAGGAACCAATTCCCTGGATTGCGTAGGAGCCAGCCTTGTCAAAGGGTTCCTTGGTGGCAATGTACCCTTCAATTTCCTGACTTGTCAAATCCTTGAAAAAGACTTTGGTGGTGACCGATGAACTGATTGTGCGACCCGTCTGGCGATCATGAACAGCGTAGCCGGAGATGACGCGATGACTGCGACCGGAAAGGCTCGAGAGCATCAGCGCGGCCTCTGTCGCATCAACAGGTTTGCCGAGGATGTCTTGGTCGCGGACCACGACGGTGTCACTGCCGATGAACCAGCGCCCGTGTTGCTGGGGACGGTTGGCAACTTCCATCGCCTTGTCACAACTCAGGCGTACGACATGAGCTTCCGGTGTTTCATCTGTCAACAGACTTTCGTCTGCATTGCTTGGCACGATCTGAAAGGTGATGCCGACCTTGCTGAGAAGCTCGCGACGACGGGGTGACGCTGAAGCGAGGACAATATCCTGAAGCTCTTGAGGCATATGTGACTTCCGATGCTTGCTTGGGTGGTTAATCTTGATGCGAGAGGAGGGTTTGACCTTCCATGTTGGCTTCGTAAAGAACCAGGCGATTGCGCCCTGATTGTTTGGCACTGTAGAGGGCCAGATCCGCGGCATGGATCAGTTCATTGGTCGTGACGCCATCAGCGGGGAAAGTCGCGATGCCGATGCTGATTGTCAGGCGACCGAGAGGCAGGTGGCTTTCACCCGGGAAACTCTCGGCTTCTATGGCCCGGCGAATACGTTCGCCGACAAAAACAGATTCTTTTTTACTGGTCCCCGGCAGGATCAGGCAAAACTCTTCACCTCCGTAACGGTTGACGACATCCATTTCGCGAGCCGAACGACGAATGATCTCAGCCGTTTTGCGTAGGGCGTTGTCTCCGGCCAGATGACCACACAAGTCGTTGTAAATTTTGAAGTTGTCCAGATCCGCCAAAATGATACAGAAGTTCTGCTGTTGGCGTTCTCCGCGGCTGAATTCCTCTTGCAGGCGGTCTTCGAGAAAGCGTCTGTTATAGAGACCGGTCAGTGGGTCGGTGATGGCGAGTTGCTCAAACTGGCCGGCTTTCTCCAGGATCGCGGCCCGATCGATCATCCTTACGGCATGGCCGGTAAAAGTCCGTATCAGGTTGAGGTCGGCTTCGGTAAAGTTGCGGCCATTTTCTTTGTCTGCCAGGTTGAGGACGCCAATCAGCCGATCATTGGCTTCGAGAGGCAGGCTGATAAAGGACTTGGTTTTGAAGCGCGGCCGGTTTTTCGTGGCCACACGGGTGTCTCTCTCTATATCGTTGACCAGCATCGGGAAGCCACTCTTGGCGACCTGACCGGCAATCCCTTCGCCGTAGGCAACTGACATAGTCTTTGCCAGGGATGAGGTCATCCCCTTGACGGCTTCAATCTTCAGGGTCCCTTCTGTCTCATGTAACAGCATCAGGGAGCCACTGGTTGCGGTCAACAGTTCGGAGGACATCTCAAGGATCTTCTGGTAGAGGTCATGACGAGTGCCTACTAGAGAGAGCTCGCTTATCATGGCAACCATACGCGTTGAGAATTGTCTTTCAAGCTGTCGCCCTTCCGCGGTTTTCAGACTTTCCAGACGGGTTGCCAGACGATTGACCAAGAGTTCTATGAGGGCCTGGTCACGGCTGTGAAGGTTGATGTCCAGGACCACTATGGCTCCCAGGTATCTGTTGTTCTCCTTTAGCGGGAACAGATGTGCTGTCTGGGTCTCTAATCCCGGAAAGAATATCTTCAGCTCTCCACCAGAGAGAACCTCCGGGTGTCCGCTTGTATTGTCAAAGTGTGCGGCGAGATGTTTCTGGTCCAGTTGAAAGCTCTCCGGATCAAGACCAAGTGTTGAGTGAACGGTCATGGAGAGACCCGACTGCTGCAGGACGATCAGAACTTTGGGCAAGTTAAAGAGAACGACCAGGGCCTCACTGACGATAGCGATCGCCTGCTCACTCTCTGTACAGTCGGCGAGATCCCGAGCCAGAGACTGAACGGCTTCCAGCCTTTTCGTGGTGCGGGCCAGGCTGAGGGAGTGCAGTTGCTGGTCGAGTAGTCGCGGCAGCGAGCGGGAAAGCTCATCGGCCATGGATTCGGCTTCTGAGAGACTGAGCCGCTGAGATGTGTTTCCTGATTCGAGGAGCAGAGGTTTGCCTTCGTGGTGATTCTTTCTCTCCAAGTTGCGGTTTACCGTTGCGCTCTGTTCAAAAACCCCGCCGCCGAGCAGGCAATCAGGAAGATCACTTCTTTCAGGCAGAGGCACGATGAAACAGATGAAGCCTTGTGCACAGCTTTGGGTGACAGGTTGGTTGGTCAGCATGGCTTGTGAGATGCCATCTTCCCAGGCTCGATAGCACTCAGCGGTACAGTGGAGTTCTCCACTGAGGGGAGCACAGATGGTTTGAATTGCTGCGAGAAGGCCTCCACGGCCCTGTTCTTCAGAATAAAGAGCGAGGTTAAACGGCGCGCTGAGCGGATGCTGGCGCAGCATTTCAAGCAGGTCTCGTGAATCGACCAGTTTGATAGATGATGTGGTGGTATGTGCCACCGCTTGCCTCCGATGCGATTTAAAAATACAAACAGATTGCGCGATAGGAAATATTTGCTGATATTAACGTCTAAGGTTAACAGGTATTTAGTCCTCTGGCAATCCTGTAGACATTACTGTTTCTCAGCTTTAAACCACAGATCAAGGTCAGCCAGGGCACGATCTGCCAAGGCCTGACGACGGTCACGGCGCTTGCGGATACGTTGCTCAAGTGCCGGGAAGAGGCCGTAGGTGATATTCATCGGTTGAAAGTTCTCCACAGATGCTGTGACCGGGTAGTTGAGCAAGGCCCCCAGGGCCGTCGTCAACGGTGGTGACAGGAAGTTGTGTTCCTGGTAAGAGGCCGCGGCCGAGAGACCGGTTAAAAAGCCGCTGGCGGCAGATTCGACATAGCCTTCGACGCCAGTGATCTGTCCGGCAAAGAAGATATTGGCTTTGCCCTTCAATTGCATGGTCTCGGTCAGGCAGGCGGGCGCGTTGATGAAGGTGTTACGGTGCATGCTGCCAAGTCGGGCGAACTTGACCTTCTCCAGACCGGGTATGGTGCGGAAGACGCGCTCCTGTTCCGGGTAGGTCAATTTGGTCTGAAATCCGACCAGGTTGTAAAGATCGGCGTGTTTGTCATCCTGGCGCAACTGAATGACAGCGAAGGGGTCGCGCCCGGTTCGCGGGTCACGCAGACCGACCGGCTTCATGGGACCAAAGGCCAGGGTCATCTCGCCGCGTTCGGCAAGAACTTCCACCGGCATGCAGCCTTCGAAGTGGACCACCTTTTCAAAATCATGCGGAACCACTTTATCTCCTTGACAAAGGGCCTCGACGAAGGCGAGGTACTGCTCTTTGTCAAAGGGGCAATTGAGGTAATCTGCGCCGCCACGGTCGTAGCGTGAGGCAGCATAAACCTTCTCCATATCGATCGAATCGGCTTCTATGATCGGTGCGATGGCATCGTAGAAATATAGGTGCTCTTGGCCTGTCAGGGCCCCGATCTTTTCAGCCAGAGCCTCAGAGGTAAGTGGACCGCTGGCGATGATCACAATACGGTCATCAGGAATCTCTGTGATCTCCTGCCGATGCAGGGTAATCAGAGGATGCTCATCGATGCTGCGGGTGATCTGCTCTGCAAAGCCTTCCCGGTCGACAGCCAGAGCTCCTCCGGCCGGAACCGCATGTGCGTCGGCGGTTGTGATGAAAAGGCTGCCGCAACGGCGCAGCTCTTCCTTCAGAAGCCCGACCGCGTTGTGCATGCCAGTGCCGCGCAGGGAGTTGGAGCAGACCAGCTCGCTGAGGCGGTCACTCTGATGCGCGGGTGTCATCCGCTGCGGGCGCATCTCAAAGAGATCGACCGGGATGCCTTTAACAGCAATTTGCCATGCGGCTTCACAGCCGGCGAGGCCGGCACCGATAATTGTGATGGGTGTCATGATGGATATTCCAAAGGGGTTAAGAGTTGTTTGTTGTCGTGAATCAATATTTTAGCGGGTATGTGGTGTGATAAGCAAAGCTAAAAGCTCAATTCCGCGCAGATGAAAAGAAGTCTTAAGACTGTTCCCTGCTTTGTTCTGTCCACATTGGCAGGCCTTCGGTAAAGCATCGTTTCTTTAATAGAATAAAATAACGCAGAGACGCAAAGTCGCAGAGGAAGAATCTATGCGTTTTCTTAAAATGTCTCTATTTGGCAGTTTCTCTCTGCGCCTCCGCGCCTTTGCGTTAATGAATGGTTTAAGTTTGTATTGCTTTATATCCTATATGGAACCGTGCAAAGGACAGAAAAGGCCGAGCAATCAGCCCGGCCTTTTCTGTTTTGTATGTCAACCTTAACTCAGGCGTCTTTTTTAGTCGTTTTCTTGGCGGCCGTTTT
>Ga0224513_10000369_pt1 | contig 16657 bp, 18 predicted proteins | sample SF_May12_sed_USG_5_FD_169109 | JGI IMG/M metagenome (GOLD analysis project Ga0224513, IMG submission 169109) | Sediment microbial communities from San Francisco Bay, California, United States - SF_May12_sed_USGS_21 | ecosystem: Environmental > Aquatic > Marine > Sediment | place: USA... | reverse complement strand
GCTGCAGCACCAGCAAAAGATTTGCACACGGCAGGCGAACACCCAAAAAGATAAAGGACGATCCAACCCATACGCCGGAAGTTACGAATCATCCGCAGATAGTGATCTGAACGGAAGTCTCTCAGGCTACCTTCACCTCCGAGCGCCGACTGGTATGCAGGCCAGAATGTCTCGGGCAATGAGTAATTGAAATGCACGCCCGCTATCACCTGCATCTGACGTCCGTATCGATGCCCGAGACCGCGTCGGTATATCGTTTTCATGCGCCCGACATTTGACGTACCGTATCGTGCCAGCGGAATTTCTCGATCGGCTTGAATGCGGCACGGCATGCTTGCCGTCCACAGCATTTCGTCATCGAGATTTGAGTAAGTGAATTGGTGAATGTCGCAGATACAACGAAGTGCTTCCCATGTCGTCGTAAAGGCCGGTGTAACGAACTCGAGCAATGCCTCAGAAAAATCGGTGGTGATATATTTATTGGTCAACGGGGACCCGAGGCCGGCCGGGTGAGGTGTTTGTGCAAGAAGTCCATCTGGGCTGATGCGCAGGGATTCTTTCTCGACACCTTTTAGCCCCCCAACCAGGACGTCTTTGCCGGCAGTGGCAACCGTCTCCAGACGTTTCTCAAAACCCTGTTTCAATATCGATTCCTTCGAAAGTAGCCCGTCACAACGGGCCAGCATGCTGTTTTACCATAACCAACGAGATACGTCCGATCTTGGCATTCACCCTTCACAGGCTCTGATATGCTTGTACATTCAGTCAGCACGCGGCGATACGATACGGCCATGAGGATGATACTTCACTCACCTGCATGCGTTGCAGCATTCTTGCTGTTACTGGTCCTCGTCACAACACCTGCGCACGCATTTCGCTGCGGCAACAAGATCGTCACGAAAGACATGCATGAAATGCAGGTCCGCCGCGCTTGTGGAGCGCCAACGACAATGCGCAACATCGGCCGTACCCTGCGCAACATCAATATACCGATCGAGAGCAATTACGGGGGCGGCTGGACAGCACGACATTTTCCGGGCTACGGGTTTTCTCAGGAAGTCGTGATCACCGAGTACATTTACAATTTCGGTCCTCGCAAGCTGATGCGTCGTTTGTTGTTTGAAGGAGGTGTACTCGTATCGGTCGAAACTCTTGGCTATGGGTACCGCGAGTAAGTAGACTACGCCGCATGAGTGAGTCAAAGCACAGACGTTTTCGCGACGGTTCGGCCGGCGCACCAACCCTGATTAATGAAGGCTGCAGGATCACGGGCGTGATCTCAGGCAATGGCGACTACCAGGTTAGCGGCGAGGTCGATGGTGACTGCGAAATCGAGGGGACCGTATCTCTTGCGCGCAGTGGCCATTGGCAGGGCACTATCAAAGCCGACAACGTCGTCATCTCGGGTCATGTTGAAGGCGATATCATTGCTACCGGAAAGGTCGAGATTGCGAACTCAGCACGTATTTCGGGAACCGTAACCGGCGAGGCAATCGCCGTGGCCGAAGGTGCGGTCGTCGAGGGCATCATGAAAACGACGGTCCAGCCCAAGCCCGTGGAATTCGTTGAGAAGCGCGCGAAAAACAACTAAAGATCATTGGCGCTGCCGCAATTGGGAATTGCGGCCCGCATTTATTTTTCCAGATCGGAAATAACGCGCGTATTACCGGGCTGTAGTGCTACACTGCATCCTTATACTAATAGCCGAATAATAACGACGACATGATCGGCAGCAAAATTCCACGACTAATAATGTATGCAATGGTGCTTGGTGCCGCAGGCGCCGGAATTATGCTGTCGATGTTCTATGGACAGTACCGGTGGTTGGCTGACCAGATTGAATCTGCAAGTTATGAAGAGCATCGCAGCCTGCTTGAGTCCAGCTTCGAGCGTAGTTCGCGGGCTAACCTTCACGCTGTTGCCGACCGGCTACCGGACGACCTGACTGACATTGACGCCAATACCGTTGACCGTCTGCTCGATAGTGCTCTGGGTGTGTATCCCGAGCTTACTGGAATCCAGCTCACCGCGGCGTCGGGAGAAACATGGTCAAGGGGCGGCTATTCGCAGGAGGTCATTTTCACCGAAACAATCTGGCTCGAAGAACAACTGCTACTGACCCACCCGGTAAAACGCGATGGCGGAGTAATCGGAGTGCTCGCCGGATCTTTTAAGCTCGACATTCTTAAGTCGGAACTGGCAGCTTTCGCTGCTCGCCTTGAAACGAGGGAAAACGAAAGTCGGCGCATTAGCTATATCTGGATTGGCGGAGGAACTCTTGCCGTCCTTTTTCTTTGCCTTGTTGTTATGTGGCTGATTACCCACGGCCAGACAAAACGCATTCGCCAGCTCAAGGCTCAGGCGGAAAAATTTCGTGACTCAGATTTCGGCGAGCCATTACCGGAAACTGCCGGGGACGAACTGGGTGCCCTGGCATCCGTCTTTAACGATATGCGCGATCGCTTGCGCACAACGACTCATTCGCGTGACTACGTTGACAGCATTCTCTCCGGCATGAATGAAGCAATCATCGTGACCGACGATGGCGGCAACATCCGGCAGATCAACCGGGCGACGACCCATCTTCTTGGCTATGAGCAGGAGGAACTTGAAAATACCTCCATTGACTTCGTCATCAATACGAAGAAGAGCCAGTCTCTGGCTAATGACACTCCGTCCGGGCTACCGCGTGAAACAGTATTCGAAAGCAAGTACGGTGAGTCCATCCCGGTTTCCTATACGTGTTCAATTGTAGAAAGTAATGACGGCGCCGCGAGCAGCAGAATTTACGCTGCCCAGAACATCACGGAACGGCGGCGTGCCGAGAAGCGTATTCGCTACCTGGCCCGCATTGATGCGTTGACGAAAGTCCCGAACCGCATGCAATTCCAGCATTTGTTGCAACGCAGTATTGCGAGGGCTCGCCGCGCTGGCAAGCCTCTGTGCCTGTTCTATGTCGACATCGATCATTTCAAGGAAATCAACGATACATTTGGACATCTTGCTGGCGATACGACGCTGGAGACTGTCGCCGAACGGCTCACTGCAGCACTGCCAAAACACTCCGTTATCGGGCGTCTCGCCGGTGATGAATTCGCCATAATTATGGATGGTCTTGGGCCTGACAGTGACGGTGAGAACAAAACGAGCGGCCTGGCGCAGAAGCTGTTGAATCGACTTGCAGACCCGTTTTTCGTCCAGGGCCATGAGGTATTCATGACTGCCAGCATGGGCATTGCGTACTACCCGAACGACGCACCAAACGTGATTGACCTCATCCGCAATGCGGATGCGGCTCTATACAGTTCCAAGAAATCGGGCGGCAATGTATTTGCATTCTACAAACCGGCAATGAACGCGGCATCAGTTGAGCGACTGATGACCAAGAGCAAACTGAAGCGTGCATTCGAGCGAGACGAATTACTCGTCCACTACCAGCCCAAGTACAACCTTGAGACCGGAGAGGTATTCGGCGCTGAGGCGCTGGTTCGCTGGGAATTGCCAGAACGCGGGGTCATCCTCCCGTCAGACTTCATTCCTCTCGCGGAGGAAACGAACCTGATTATCGAAATCGGCGAATGGGTGCTCGACAAAGTGTGCGAGGACTTTCGAGTCTGGCAGCGTAGCGTCGGCTCGCCTGGACGAGTCTCGGTAAATCTGTCTCTCAAACAGCTTAAGCAAATCAACTTTATTAACCGGATAAGTTCGATTTTCCGAGCCCATGAGATTTCTCCAACATCGCTGGAACTCGAGATCACGGAAACAACGCTCATGGAAAACCCGGAGCGAACAATCAAATTGCTCGACCAACTCTACGGACTGGGACTGCATCTGGCGATTGATGACTTTGGCACAGGATATTCTTCGCTGAGCGCGCTACAGCAGTTCCCTATCAGCACGCTCAAGATCGATAAGTCTTTTGTTCGAAACGTCGCGACGAATCCCGAAGATGCGACCATCGTCGACACCATTATCAAGATGGGACGCAATCTGAACATGGATGTTGTCGCCGAAGGTGTAGAGGTTGAGGCACAGCTCGCCTTCCTCCAGAAGCTGGGCTGTACCTACGTCCAGGGCCTGTTGTTTGGCAACCCCATGAGCGCAGACAATTACCTTGAATTGTTATTGGCGCAGGCTGAAGGAAGCGATACTCATCGCGCGCTTTTTGCCTAGCTGTGCTATTCATGTTTCATTCAGGCACGGACTACGATAATCGACACCATGCACCACAAGCCTATGATTTAGAAAGATGTTTCGGCCTGCTTCACTCAGAACCGGCATCATGCTTAAATTAGGGCCCTGAACTAACACGCCCGGCACACTTTTCGTTAAGACGGGCCCAACAAAGTAGAGTCGATGAACAACATAATGAAAACGGCCATCTCCATGGCCATGCTATTTATCGCGCAGGGCGCTCTTGCCTGTGACTATCCACAACGCGTGGATATGCCTGACGGTGCATCAGCGGCGAAGGACGAAATGATCGCCGGGCAAAAAGACGTGAAGAAGTATATGGCAAACATGGAGACCTACCTCGCGTGTATCGAAGCAGAAGAAGCTCAGGCTGTTATCGAACTCGGTGAGATTGACGACGAGACAGCACGACAGCGCGAAGAAATGTTTAACAAGAAATACAACGCTGCTGTCGAAGAAATGAACCTCGTTGCGGAAGAGTTCAATATCCAGGTGAGGGCCTATAAGGCAAAGCCGAAGTAGGCGACTAAAAGATCAGAATGAAAAAGCCCGTTTATCTACGGGCTTTTTTTTGGCGGAAATTCCTCTGCTATTTAAGCTTGTCGATTTCTCGACCTAGATCAAATTTGTTTTCTGTGACAATGCGCTCAAGAACACGAATACGGTCCTCAAGGCGTTCAATTTGTGCGAGCGTCTCCTCGAGCTCTGGATCCGATTCCTTCTTCTGGTTCTTCACCTTCAGGTATTTCTGAATGGTATCCGCTGTAAAAACGATCGCGACAATGCAAACAACGTAAAACAATGTGTTCATTGACGGGTCCCTATGCTGATTTTCAAAGTCTGCGGAATTCCTCGTCGAGTTCATACCGCGATGACGTTATGTATTTTTCAATTTTCGCGAGACGCTCGTCCATGGACCTGTAACGTTCACGTACCTCGTTGACCGTCGGCTTCGCTCTCAGGATTTCTTCGCGCAACCTGTCTTTGCGAATATCCTCACTCCTTGCATCATCATGAGTCCTCGAGGAGGCAACGGGTATAAGAAACACTGCAGCGAGGTAGCCAACGATCGTGATTGGCATTGCACAAAAGAACGCTATCACAGCGAGGAAACGAGTTACCTTGAGGTTAAACCCCAGGTGCGTGGCAAGACCGGCGCAAACGCCACCTAGCATTGCGCGGTCACTGTCACGATACAGACGTCGCCCTTGTATTCCTTCACAACAAGTCATGAATGCCTCCAGTCATCACCACGATATCGTCGCCAAAACTCAAATTCACTGCGGCGACCCGAATAGACCAGTGGTTTTTCCTTGATCAACAAGGTCAGCCCAACGTATATGGCGGCGGTCAACCAGAAAAACAACAACAGGCTGATCACTGCGATAACCCGTACCGTACCCGTATTGAAATTGAACCGATCGGCGATTCCTGCACAGACGCCGAATATCCAGCCATTCTCACGGTCCCGGTAAAAGCCTTGCAAAGGGCCATAGTCAATATTCCACGTGTCTCGGCTCATCCTTTCCTCCGTATTCATTTGATGGATGATCTCTACCTACTCTGCCTCCGCTGGCCGCTCTGCCGCCACGCGCGCTTTCAGTGCGTCGAGTTCTTTTTTTACTGAGTCTTCAGCCTCAAGGCTTGCGAACTCGTGATTCAGATCTTTTGGCAGGCCGAGGTCATAGGCCTCTACACGGCCTTCTACGTCATCGATACGCTGTGTGTAGGCCTCGAATCGCAGCATGGCATCATCGATTTTGTAGTCATGAATCTTTTTCCTGGCCGCCAGCCGGCTGTTCGCCGTCTTGTGGCGCGCCAGAAGTGCTTTCTGCCTTACCTTCGCGTCCTCGAGTTTTGCCTCGAGGCGGGCGATATCCTCGTTGAGTTTGGCCAGACCCTCATCAACCGCAACGTAATCTTCCTTCAGTACATCGACGGCGCTCACGACCCGAGACTTCTCGACCAACGCAGCTTTGGCCAGGTCCTCACGGCCCTTGCGCATCGCCAGCTCGGCCTTGTCATCCCAGTCTTCCTTCTCGCGATCAAGCATCCCGATCTTGCGATTCAGGTCTTTCTTGTCCGCAATCGAGCGGGCAGCAGCTGAACGCACTTCGACCAGCGTGTCCTCCATCTCCTGAATCATCAGCCGTACGATCTTTTCGGGGTCCTCGGCTTTGTCCAAAATTGCGTTGATATTGGAGTTCACGATGTCGCTGAATCTCGTGAAAATACCCATGTTTCGTCCTCTTTCCTGTGAAACCTGCAAATATAATTGCAGCTTTCGTGCCAACCTCGACTGAACCACTTAACTTACTGTAATTAATAGACTATTTTTGATATCGGTGGCCTGGGATGACGGTTTGAATTTTGCGTAATTAGCTAAGTATTAGTTTTTTTCACTATAATATGGCTAAATTGACCAATGGCTACAGCACCCGAATCCCAACCTATCATCGGCGAAGCCCCGGCATTCCTCGAAATGCTTGAGCACGTATCGCGGGCTGCGCCGCTTTCAAAGCCCGTACTCGTCGTAGGCGAGCGCGGCACGGGCAAGGAACTGGTCGCCTCTCGACTCCACTTCCTTTCGAATCGGTGGGAGCAGACGGTCGTCAAGGTGAACTGCGCTGCATTGACGGAGTCGATCCTCGAGTCAGAGCTTTTTGGCCATGAGGCTGGCGCTTTCACCGGCGCGGTCAAAACACATATTGGCCATTTCGAACGCGCCGACGGCGGCACGCTTATATTGGATGAACTGGCAACGATTTCATTGCGAATGCAGGAAAAGATCCTCAGGACGATCGAGTACGGAGAAATTCAGCGTGTTGGCGGCAACGATACCTTGCGGGTCGATGTTCGAATCGTCGGCTCAACCAACGCTGACCTTCAGGCGCTGGCGGCGGAGGGGCGGTTTCGCAAGGACCTGCTCGATCGTCTTGCATTCGACGTGATATCCGTGCCACCGCTGCGTGATCGCGTGGAAGATATTTTGCCACTCGCCCATGCGTTTGCGATCAACATGGCGAGCGAATTGAAATGGAGCCTTTTTCCAGGCTTCAGCCCAAGGGCGTCTTCGGCATTACTGCGCAACAAGTGGCCTGGAAACGTTCGAGAACTCAAATTTGCGATCGAACGATCAGTCTATCGCTCGCGAGACCCCGAACATCCGATTGCCGACATCGTGCTTGATGCGTTTGATTCTCCATTCAAGTTGGTCGAGGCCCGATCCAAAGGCCGGGCGGTAACAGCGCGTCGAAAAGCACCGTTGTTGCCAACAGACCTGCAACAACGATTGATCGATACGGAAGTGGACTTATTGAGTGCCGCGCTCGAAAAAGCGCGCTTCAATCAGCGTATGGCGGCGGACTTGCTGAGCCTGAGCTATCACCAGTTCCGCGGCAAGCTGCGGAAATTCGGTATCCGCAGCAAACCCGGAACCGCCTGATCAGCTTTCGTCCCGGAAGCGGCGAACGTAAATCGCGGCGGTGGTCAACAATCCACAAACAATGATACCGAGCCAGGTCTCCGGATGAGTCAGAAACTTCCCGATATCGAGGAACTCCAGCAGTCGCAGTTCCTGGATGCTATGCATCCATTCTTTGTCCTCGAAAAAGTCTTCGACATCCATGCCGCGGAAAATCGGCAGATTATCATTGCGTTCACCCACAGCTGATGCAAAAAAGCGCGTCCGGAATACGATCCACTCAAGCAGCGGCACGACGATAATCGGCATGAACGCCACGAGCAACGGCATGCGCTTGGTCCATGCGGAAACAAGCAGGAACCAGCCGATGAACGGCGACATCCAAATGGCGCCACTGATGACGACGACAAGCGTGAATAGCCAGGTATCAATGATCGGCACCGAGCCCCAGATCAGCGCGCCGGCTGCGCCGCCTTTTGCCGCAACCCAGATGCTGGTTAAGATCAGGTTGATGAGATGCGTCACGAAAATGCCAGCGCACATGATCAGCGGCAGAACGAATACCGCGGTCAGCAGCTTGGAGACGACGGTTTCGGCGTCCGTCACTGGTAGCGACCGCCAGAACAGGATGCTCTTGTCCTTACGTTCGGTGTACAGCGAATCCAGAGTGTAGAAGACGATCAGGAACGCCAGGGCAATGAGAAATATCCAGGACGTGCCAAGGAAGAACAGGATCAGGCCAATACGGCGCTCGTTGTCGCCGGTCAGGTTCTGCGCACCAAAAATGGCGAGATCCAGCTCTTTGGCAAAACCGGAGGCGAACACCAGCATCGCCATTACGCCGAGAGTTACGAGGATGCCTATCGCAAGCGGCGTCACCCAGATGGAACGATGTTCCCAGAACTCGCGGCGGATCAAGGTCAACAGCTGAGCAATCATTTGCGCGCCTCCTTGATCTTGGCAACAAACAGGTCGGCAACCGATGGAATGCGAATCTCCCCAAGACCTTCGAGGTGTTCGCGGCTCACGCCTTCGAACAACATGACCGACTTGCCGAACATCTCGGTTTCCGCAATCGGTCCGAGCCCGCGCGCTCTCTGCGCGTCCTCGCCCGTTGCCATGACCTCGACATAGGTATCACTCAGTGCGTCCATCGTGGAGTCAAGCAGGATCTTGCCGTCGTTGATGAACATGATGTCGGTCAGGAGATTCTCGATTTCCTCGACCTGGTGGGTCGTCACAAGGATCGTACGCTCCTCGTCAAAATAGTCATTCAGCAGGTTCGCGTAGAACTCCTTGCGAAACAGTATGTCCAGGCCCAGTGTCGGCTCGTCGAGCACCAGGAGCTTCGCGTCGATGGCCATGATGATGCAGAGATGCAGCTGAGTAACCATGCCCTTCGACAGCTCCCGTACCTTCGATTCCGGCCTGATTTGCGTCTGCGTCAGATAAGTCTCGGCGCTCTTGCGCGAAAAGTTGGGATGCACGCCTTCAACGTAATCGAGTAACTGCCTTACCTTTATCCAGCGCGGCAGAACGGCAACGTCGGCAATGAAACAGATGTTTTGCATCAGTTTTTTGCGTTGCCTGAACGGATCCAGTCCAAGTACTGACAAATCGCCTTCACAGTCCGTCAAACCGAGCAGAGCCTTCAGCAATGTTGTTTTGCCAGCCCCGTTTGGACCGATCAGGCCAAGAATTCTGCCTCTATCGATCTCGAAGCTGACGTCGTCTACGGCACGAACCGATCCAAAATGCTTTGAAACACCGCGGGCAGTGACCAAGCTAGTCATTATCCCCTCCTGCTTCCTCACTAGGTTCTTGTTTCAGCAAATCAGCGACATCAAGCTCGAGGCGCTTTATCGTTGCCACCACTTTCGGCCATTCCTTGTCGAGGAAACGTTGACGCTCGTCCTTGAGGAGTTGCGTGCGTGCGTCCTCGTTCACAAACATGCCCCGACCGCGCTTTTTTTCCACCAGGCCCTCATCCACGAGTTCCTGGTATCCCTTGAGCACTGTCAGAGGGTTGAGGCGATACTCAGCCGCCACGTTTCTGACGGACGGGAGCGCATCCCCGTCTCCGAGCACGCCCTCGAGGATCATTGCGACAACGCGATCGCGCAGCTGGCGGTAGATCGGCTGGTCTTCATTCCACTTTGGATCCATTGTTACCGGTTTCCTGCTAGTTGCCACGCGCCGAGGCGCTTAAAAAGGCGCCGGTCACATGGACCGGCGCAAATGCTCCGTCGCTACTCTAGTCGTCTTCGAGACGGATATGACTAATTTTCGCTGCGTCGTCATGGGCCGCATTCAGCACAGCCAATTTATAGGCTGGCGCATTAGCCTGGCCGGAAATTAGCGCTACCAACATCAGTAACATGATGACAAAGCTAACAATTTCATTGAAATAGGAGGATAGTTTGCTCATTTTTCATCTCCCGGCCGCCCGGGGTCCCCGTTCTGGGTCAAGGTGCATTGGTGTTATAGTTGACTATAACACTATGAAGACAAATTGCAAGCCCCAATCCGAATTTTCTTAACCCGCAGCCGATCAAGCGTCCGTTTACATGAGTAATGCGAGAAGGAGAACGGATGGCTGCCAATGCACGAACCATAACCAACGGGGCCACCACCCTATGCAGCGAGCCGGTGCTCGCCTATATTCCGGCCATGGTTCACACACCGAAAGACAGTGCCCTGATGTTGCGCTACAAGGATGGAGACGTTGCAGCCTTTGAAATCCTTTACCGCCGTCACAAGGACGCCATCTATCGATACCTGTTGCGACTTTGCGGCCACCGGGATGCCGCGGAAGACATTTTTCAGGAGGTATGGGGCAAGATCGTCAACGCGCGTGAATCCTACCGCCCAACCGCGAAATTCACGACCTTCCTTTACCGTGTGGCACACAATTGTTTTATCGATCATATTCGCCGCAACAAGCGACACTCGAACAACACAGCGCTGGATCCGGAGTTTCACAGCGACCCTGGCGAGACACTGGAAATCTCAACGGAACGAAGCCTCGCTCGTGAACGCCTGATACTGGCACTAAAGACTCTTCCCGAAGAGCAGCGCGACGCCTTCCTCTTGCACGAGGAAGGCGGACTCAGTTTCGACCAGATCGCTATCGTAACGGGCTGCAACCGGGAGACTGCAAAAAGCCGTCTGCGCTACGCCGTCAAAAAGCTGCGCAGAGCGATCGACGAACCGGCAGAGCAATCATGACTACCGAAGCAAACAACAGCGACCCTCGCGTTTCCGAAGCCTACCGCAGCAGCGCGACAGAAACGACGCCGCCCGAACTGGACGAAACCATCCTGAAGATGGCGGCAAGCAGCGCTCCCAGACGTTATGGGCTTACCCAAGGCTGGCTACGGCCGCTCGCCTGGGCGGCGACGATCGGTTTGAGCCTGGCTTTCATACTGGAGATTTCGCAATACCAGAATGTAACCGTTTTGTCGGACCCGATTCCGGAGAAAGTGGAACAGCGCGTAACGTCAGATAATACGGCCGTGGCACCCGAAGACGCTGACGTTGTGAGCAGGAAACTCAACAAACACACTGGTGCGTCGTCCGCGGCAAAGGCGCTGCCCCCGCGCGCAGAGAAGGCCGCGCCGACTGCGATGGACAGCGCCCCTCAGAGACAGAGTTTCGCTTCAGACGGCGCGAGCCTGGTAACGGAATCCGAAGAACAGGTGCGCATGCGTGCCAGTGAGGCTCGACTGACTGCATCACCCGCCGAGAAGAAGGCGCTGGCCGAGCATTGCGACGACGATGCCAGAACCACTGCGGAATCCTGGTATGCCTGTGTCGAAGACTTGAAAGCCAAGGGCCTGAACGATGCCGCAAGAAAGGAGCTGGACGCCCTGCTAATCGAGTTTCCGGACTTTCGTGAGCCAGACATGGATAGGTAGTCACCAGCAGTGTCTGGATGGCCAGCCGGTGATAAAATCGCGACCGGAATTCTACTAAAAACCTATTCAGGAATATAACCATGAAAGCACCCGTTCGCGTTGCGATCACCGGCGCCGCCGGCCAGATCGGCTACCAGCTCGCCTTCCGTATTGCCTCCGGCCAGATGCTCGGCAACGATCAGCCGGTCATCCTCCAGTTGCTCGAAATTCCTCCCGCTCTGCCCGCTCTGCAGGGTGTCGTCATGGAGCTCGATGATTGCGCTTTTGGAACGCTGGCCAGTATTGTTGCCACGGACGACCCGAACGTCGCCTTCAAGGATGCCGACTATGCGTTGTTGGTCGGCGCACGGCCTCGCGGCCCGGGTATGGAGCGCAATGATCTGCTGCAGGCAAACGCGGCCATTTTCTCGGTTCAGGGCAAGGCCATGAACGAACATGCCAGCCGTGACATCAAGGTGCTCGTCGTCGGCAATCCTGCTAACACGAATGCGCTGATTGCCCAATCGAATGCGCCGGACCTGAACGCGCACAATTTCACCGCCATGACACGACTGGATCACAACCGCGCGATGGCGCAATTGGCGACCAAGACAGGCAGCCATGTCAATGATATTCGTTGCATGACGATATGGGGCAATCACTCAGCCACGCAATACCCGGACATCAATCACGCCAGCGTCGGCGGAAAGAAGGCTGGTGACCTTACAGAACAGAAGTGGTTAACTGATGAGTTCATTCCTGTCGTGCAACAGCGCGGCGCCGCAATTATTCAGGCACGTGGCGCGTCTTCCGCCGCTTCGGCCGCTTCGGCCGCTATCGATCATATGCATGACTGGGCGCTAGGCACTCCGGCTGACGACTGGGTCAGCATGGCAATATCTGCCGACGGCAGTTACGGCATCGAGCCAGGCATTATCTACTCATACCCCGTTCGCTGCAGCGGCGGCGATTATGAAATTGTGCAGGGACTTTCTATTGATGACTTTAGTCGCGAACGCATGGATAAAACCGAAGCCGAGCTTCGTGAGGAACGTGCCGCGATTGAGGAACTCCTATAAAGTATAAGCGAGCAGTTATTTTGCTGAGCGTCTTTATATAAGAGGATCTTCGTTGTGTCCGGTTTAGCCGTTAGTTTGTTCTGGGCGCTGCTGTTTGTCGGCGGCGGCATTTATCTTGCTTACCAGCGCATTGATCTGCGTACATCTACCATTGCGACAGGTATTGCCCTGGCGATCTACACGGTGTTTGGCAGTGCTGCCTGGTGGTGGTTGATTCTATTGTGGATTGCGTTCGGCCTCATGGTCGTTCCCAATATCGTCGAAGTGCGTCGCGAGAAAATCACAAAACCACTGCTCGCGATTTATCGAAAAATGCTGCCGTCGATGTCCTCAACGGAACGCGAGGCGCTGGAAGCAGGTAATGTCTGGTGGGACGGCGAATTATTCTCAGGCATGCCTGAATGGGACAAGCTAATGTCCTACCCGGCACCCAAGCTTTCCGAGGAAGAGCAGGCTTTCGTTGACGGACCGTGCGAAGAGCTATGTCGCATGATCGACGATTGGGCAATCAATCACGAAATCGGCGACATGCCAAAAGAAGTCTGGGACTTCATCATTGAGAAGAAATTCTTCGCGATGATCATCCCGAAGCGATACGGTGGACTGGAGTTCTCGGCATACGCCAATTCAGTTGTAATCCAGAAACTCGCAAGCCGCAGCGCCGTCGCATCGAGCACGGTGGGCGTGCCCAATTCGCTGGGACCCGCCGAACTGTTGCTGCATTACGGCACCGACGAACAAAAAGACCGATATCTTCCGGGTCTCGCCGATGGTTCAGAAATCCCCTGTTTTGCTCTGACCTCGCCGCAAGCAGGCTCGGATGCCGCGTCCCTGATCGACACCGGCGTCGTGTGCAAGGGCAAGTGGAACGGCAAGACCATCACGGGCATCAAGCTGAACTGGAGCAAGCGTTACATCACGCTTGCGCCGATCGCCACCGTACTTGGCCTCGCATTCAAGCTGTATGATCCTGATCACTTGATAGGCGACGATGACGAATACGGTATTACGGCAGCCCTGGTTCCAACCGATATAGAAGGCGTCGAGGTCGGCCGCCGGCACAACCCGCTTTCGATTGCCTTCCAGAATGGCCCGACGAAGGGCACAGATGTATTCGTACCTCTTGACTTCATCATCGGCGGGCCTGAAATGGCAGGTAAAGGCTGGAAGATGCTGGTTGAGCTGCTATCCGTCGGCCGCGCGATCACGCTGCCATCGACAGCATCGGGCGGTGGGCAGGCCGCCTCTTACGCGACCGGTGCCTACGCGACGATTCGCAAGCAATTCAATACGTCCATCGCAAATTTCGAGGGCGTGGGCGAGGCGTTGACACGTATTGCCGGCTACTCATACATCATGAACGCAGCCGTTTCGGTCACGTCTGGCGCTATCGACCAAGGCGAGAAACCAGCTGTGCCATCCGCGATCCTCAAGTATCACTGCACTGAACTGAGCCGCAAGGTTGCAAACGATGCGATGGACGTACATGGCGGCAAAGGCGTCATGATGGGGCCCAACAACTACCTCGGCCGCAGCTATATGGCGACGCCCATCGCGATTACCGTCGAAGGTGCCAACATACTTACGCGAAGCCTGATCATTTACGGCCAAGGGGCAATTCGCTGCCATCCGTTTGTGTTGCGCGAGTTGCAGGCGGCCGGTGACGAAGATCTTGATCGTGGCCTGATCGAGTTTGACGACGCGCTGTTCGGCCATATTGGCTATGCCATAAGCAATATGGCACGTTCGTTATTCCTCGCACTAACCCATGCAAAATTCAGTCGAGTACCGCTGAACACGCCCACGCGACGGTACTACCAGAATATCAATCGCTACAGCGCTGCCTTCGCATTGGCATCAGACTTTGCGATGCTCACGCTTGGCGGAGATCTCAAGAAGCGCGAACTGCTGTCGGCGAGACTCGGTGACATTCTCAGTTCGATGTACCTGGCGTCTTGCGTTCTCAAGCACTTCGAGAATCAGGGACGTCGCGCGACGGACCTGCCATTCGTTGAATGGTCGGTTCGCACGCTCATGTATCAAGCGCAGGAATCTCTGCACGAATTCCTGCTTAACTTCCCCAACCGCGCCGTGTCCTGGCTGTTGCGTTTCTTCATATTCCCCCGTGGTCGAACCTATAAGAATCCGTCGGATGAAATTGGCAGTCGGGTCGTCGAACTTGTAACCACGCCGGGCGATTCGCGCGAACGCCTCAGTGAGTTTGCGTACACAACGCTCGAACCCGGCAACCCTCTCGGCAAGCTGCAGGAAGCGCTTGAACTCGCAAGAGAACATGCTCCGCTCGAGAAGCGCCTGCGCCAGGCTCGCAAGGAAGGCCTGATCGATTCAGACTACCTTGGACTGCAGATCAACGAAGCCGAAAAGGCCCAGGTGATCAGCAAGGCCGAAGCCAATGGTCTCCGGGACTATCACGAGAAGGTCTCGGCGCTGCTCGACGTGGATGATTTTGCGCAGAACGAGATGATCGGACGACCAGCTGACAACGCCCCCTTACCAGACGAGACGCCGGTACACACGAAAAAGAGCAAGAAGAAGCCCGCGGCAAAGAAGAAAGCTGCGACGAAGAAGGGCAGCAAAAAGAAAAGTGTCAAAACCTGACAGATGGCTACGGACGACGCGCAGCTGCCCGAGCATCCAAACTGCCTCAATTGCGGCACGGAGCTTCTTGGGCAGTATTGTGGCCGCTGCGGGCAGCGCGCACGTAGCCGGCTGATCAGTCTTTGGGAGCTGCTTAGCGACGCGTTCGGTGACCTTCTGGAGCTCGATTCACGCCTATGGCGTACCTTGATCCCGCTGCTCGTCAGGCCCGGGCAACTAACGCGTGACTATCTCGAGGGCCGTCGTGCGCGCTATATGCCACCGTTTCGCATGTACCTGGTTCTCAGTGTCGTCTTTTTCGTCGTCGCGTTTTTCGACCCACACGATGATCTCAGCCTGTTGTTCGAACCCGAATCCGGGCCGACACCGGAGGAGACTTCCAAGCTTGAAGCAGAGGTGAAGTCCGAAGCCCAGGAAGTTCTCGACGATCTTGCCGAGGAAGGCCTGATAAGCGCGAACCAGGCCAAAGTGCTACCGAGCGATGCGGACGCGCATTTTACGATCGCCGCCGATAATGGCGACGGTGGTGTCAACTTCAAAATTGACCCCGAGACGGGAGATTGCACGCTCGACGACGAGGGGTTTGAGCAAATGCCCCCATGGGTGCGCAAGCGGCTGACCCGGGAGAGGCTCGAAGGCATCTGCGAGCGTATATCGGCCGACGGCGCGAAAACCTTCACAGGGCTGTTGATCGACAACATTCCGGTCGCGCTGATTGTACTGCTGCCATTCATGGCGCTGGTTCTGAAAGGCCTTTACCCGTTATCGCGAAGATACTTCGTAGAGCACTTGTTGTTCTTCGTGCATTTTCACGCGTTTTTCTTCCTGATCCTGACGTTGGAGATTCTGTTTTCGCGCCTGTCCACCCTGATCCGGATACCGGAGCCGATATCCGTACTGATTATCGTCGCGGCCTCATTCTATATCCCCGTGTATCTCTACAAGGCCATGCGGCATGTTTACGGCCAGGGCCATATCATGACGATTATGAAATATATGGTGATGTCGGTAGCCTACTCGATTGGCGCGATGTTCACGATGATGGGTGCACTATTGTTCGCGCTATTTTCTGTCTGATTAACCGGGGATACGACGATGAAGATCAAACTGCTGATCGCTATCTGCCTGCCGCTCGCCGCCGCATGCACTGAGAAACCGGACGAGGCTCCGGCCGCCGCAGTGAATGCGGCGCAACAGCCGGCAGCTCTATCGCGTTCGGCTTCAGCCGAGGACGCCCGTGTATTTTTCATAAGTCCGGCTGATGGGGACACGGTCAACAATCCCATCAGGGTCGTTTTCGGCACCGAGGGCATGGCTGTCGTGCCGGCCGGCAACGATACTCCGCATTCAGGGCACCATCACCTCCTGATCGACACAGAACTGCCTGAACTCGGCCTGCCTATCCCCAAAGACAAACATCACGTGCACTTCGGCGACGGCAGCAC
>Ga0224513_10000367_pt1 | contig 16693 bp, 14 predicted proteins | sample SF_May12_sed_USG_5_FD_169109 | JGI IMG/M metagenome (GOLD analysis project Ga0224513, IMG submission 169109) | Sediment microbial communities from San Francisco Bay, California, United States - SF_May12_sed_USGS_21 | ecosystem: Environmental > Aquatic > Marine > Sediment | place: USA... | reverse complement strand
CCTATCGGCATGATCCCGGCGATATTGTTTTTGCTTGGCATGAGCACCAGCTATCCGGAGATCCTCGAGGTGCCGGTTCCGGCTGACTACATGATGCAGCAGCTGAGTCTCGGCTGGATGACGCTGCTCTTCTATATTGTCGTGTTCGGCACCTTTGTCGAAACGGGTACGGCACTTATTCACTCGATTAACGAGCGCATCGACCATGTGTTTCTTGAAAAATCGCTGCAGATGCCGCGCTGGCTGCGCCCGACGATTGCCCTCGTTACGCTGTTCATTGCCGTGGTCCTGGCTGACCGGTTTGGCATCATCAACCTGATTGCCAAGGGCTATGGCTCCCTGACCTGGGCATTCCTGCTGGTTATTTTCGTGCCGCTGGTAACGGTGGGGGTTTGGCGGATAGCGCAGGCGCGAGATATACCGTAGCGATTCTGCGATGGTGTACTAAACTCATAATAAAATTTGAATAAAGAGGCGCTCAAAATGGACCGACGTAAATTCTGCAAGACCACCCTGGCCGCCAGTGTTGCGGCTAGCTTTCCCGTACTCACCGCGTGCGGCGACAATGTACCGGTCGCCACTGAAGCAAACACCAGCATCAAGGCTATCTCCCTTGACGGCGCCGAGATAGAACTCGAGAAGGCCGCAATCAAAGAGCTGGGCGATGCGCTGACCGGACCTGTCATGTTGTCCGGGCATCCGGACTACGACGGGGCCCGACGCATCTGGAACGGCATGCACGACAAGCGACCGGCGCTCATCGCGCGCTGCCTGTCGAATGAGGACGTCGCACATGCTGTCACTTTTGCTCACGAACGCAACCTGCTTACCGCGGTTCGTGGTGGCGGTCACAGCTGGCCTGGCAAATCGATCTGCGACGGCGGTTTGATGATCGATCTGTCGCAGCTGACGAACGTAGACATCAATACGGACACGCAGCGCGCCATGGTTGGTGGCGGAGCGCTGCTGGGGCACCTGGACCAGGCGTCCCTTCCACATGGCCTGGTTACTACGGCCGGCGTTGTTTCGCATACGGGTGTCGGCGGCTTCACGCTCGGTGGCGGGTTCGGACGTTTGAATCGCAAGTACGGTCTGGCGATCGACAATCTCCGCTCCGCCGAAATGGTTACAGCTGATGGTCGGGTTCGCACGGCAAGCGCCGACGAAAACCAGGACCTGTTCTGGGGTATCCGTGGTGGCGGTGGCAACTTTGGTGTTGCGACGGGCTTCGAATTCCAGCTACACCCTTTCGAACGCAACGTCTTGTCCGGCAGCATTGTCTGGCCTTACGCAGCGGCGCGAGACGTGCTCGAGTTCTACGCTGAGTGGGCGGAAAAACTATCCGATGAAATGTATGTCGGCCCGACAACAGCGACAACGCCAGACGGAGACCGGGTCATTATGATGGACGTTGTTTACAACGGCGACCCGGCCGCAGGCGAGAGAGAGCTAGCACCATTGCGCGCGATCGGCACGCCAATCGCGGATGGCGTTGTTGCTCAGGACTACACGGTTCTGCAGACGAATAATGATGTCGCCTTTGGTCATGGCGTTCGCTCCTACGCCAAGAACGGCATGGTTAAGCAGTGGTCGCAAGGGCTTGTCGATGCGATGGTTGAAAATGATGATCCCCGCATCTTTATTGCTAACCATGTGGCGGGCGGTGCCGTAAAACAAGTCGGCGAGCTGGACACGGCCTTTCCGCATCGCAATGCAGAAATAATGATCGTCGTGGTTGCCGGCTGGATGGATGCGGCGCAGGACGATGAGCTTATTGCGGCCTGCCGTGACTACTACAAGGCAATTGAGCCGAGTCTGGGCGGCTATTACTCCAACATCGACTACGACCACACCGCTGCAAGGGGTAATTACGGTCCTGCGTACGAGCGCCTGGCCCAGATCAAGGGTCAGTACGACCCGGATAACCTGTTCCGACTGAACAGCAATATCGAGCCAGCCTAGCGCCCCCCGGGGAAACCCAGCTGTCGCCAGGCTTCAAACACAACAACCGCAGCCGAGTTTGAAAGATTAAGGCTGCGGTTGCCTTCCTGCATGGGAACGCGGAGGCGTTGCCCAGACGGCAGCTGGTCAAGCACGGCCTGTGGCAGCCCGCGCGTTTCCGGGCCAAACAGCAGCGCGTCACCTTCCTCATAGTGCGCCTCGTCGTAGCGCATCGAGTTCCGCGTGGATAGCGCAAACAGGCGAGGCTGACCCAACGCCTCAAGACAGGCGTCCAGGCATTTGTGTGTGCGCACGGTAACAAACTCGCGGTAATCGAGGCCCGCCCGACGCAGACGCTTTTCGTCGAGGTCGAATCCCAACGGCTCCACCAGGTGCAGGTCTGTACCCGTATTCGCACACAGGCGAATTATGTTGCCCGTGTTCGGGGGAATCTCGGGTTCGTAAAGAATGATGGAAAACATTTGAGGTAGAATGCCGCCGCGATGGCTAACAATCCACTCCATACCGAATTCTGCGGACTGTCGATGGCCTCCCCGATCGTGCTGCTGTCCGGTTGCGTCGGTTTTGGCGAGGAGTACACCCGCGTCGAGGGCTTCTCCAACGGCGACGTCGGTGCGGTTTGCCTGAAAGGCACAACCGGTGATGCGCGCCTCGGCAACGCCCCGCATCGGGTGTACGAGACACCCGACGGCATGCTCAATGCCATCGGTCTGCAAAATCCCGGGGTCGACAAGGTTGTCGATGCCATCCTGCCCGGCCTCGATTTTTCGGAAACGCGCTTTATCGCGAACGTGTCCGGCTCGACGGTAGAAGAATACGAGCGGGTGACGGAGCGCTTCGAGGATTCGGATATCGACGCGATCGAAATCAACATCTCCTGCCCGAACGTCAAGGAAGGTGGTGTGGCGTTTGGCACCGCCCCCGAGATGTCAGCTCGCGTGGTTGCGGCGTGTCGCAGGAAAACCAGTAAACCACTGATCACCAAGCTGTCGCCCAACCAGACGGACATTCAGACCAACGCCCGACTTTGTATCGAGGCGGGTACGGATGGTTTTGCGGTCATCAACACCCTGATGGGTATGGCGATCGATGCCGCGACGCGCAGACCTGTCATCGGCAATCTCCAGGGCGGCCTCTCGGGTCCCGCGATCAAGCCGATCGCGCTACTGAAAGTGCACCAGGTGTACCAGGTTGCGAAAGATCACAACGTGCCGATCATCGGGCAGGGCGGTATCACGACGCCTGCTGATGCGATCGAATTCATGATTGCCGGCGCTTCAGCCGTTGGCGTGGGAACGGCGTTGTTCTACGACCCACTTGTATGCAAGAAAATCAACACCGGGCTTGCCGACTACGTTACGTCCAGCGAGTTTTCTTGTGTCAGCGAGCTGGTCGGATCGCTGGAGACTTAAAGCGACTCAATCGATGTGCAGCGCCTTCATCTTGCGCGCGAGGGTGTTGCGGCCCCAGCCAAGCAGCTTGGCGGCGTCCTGACGATGACCGTTGGTCTTTGCCATCGCGATTTCGATCAGCGTCTTTTCGAATTCGGGGAGTGCCGTGTCGAGCAATGGCTGTTCACTCCTGGTTATCTGCCCCTCGGCCCACGCGGCCAGCACCCGGGTCCATTCTTTCGCACCGCGTTTTAGCGATTCGCTGCCGCCGAGGTCGCTGGGTATGTCCTGCGACGAGATGACGCTGCCCGGCGCGGTTACCGTTAACCGCCGTGCCGCGTTGACCAGCTGCCGCACGTTGCCGGGCCAGCTGAACGCCTGCAGTGTTTCGATCGCGTCCGCATCCAGACTCTTGGATGGTGCGCCCAACTCCTGGCCGGCCTCGGCGAGGTAGTGCTGCAGCAGTAGCGGGATATCCTCACGGCGGTGCCGCAGTGGCGGCGTGTTGATGCGGATGACATTAAGGCGATGATAGAGGTCCTCGCGGAAGCGCGACTCTTTAACGGCACGCGCGAGATCCTGGTTGGTTGCCGCGATCACACGCACATCGACCTTTATCGCCGTTTGACCGCCGACACGATAGAACTCGCTTTCAGCCAGCACACGGAGCAGGCGCGTCTGCAGGCCGGGCGACATGTCACCGATTTCATCGAGGAACAGGGTGCCGCCGTTGGCCTGCTCGAAGCGACCGATGCGGCGAGCGTCCGCACCGGTGAACGCGCCCTTCTCGTGACCGAACAGCTCGGACTCAAGCAGCTCGGATGCAATCGCCGAAGTGTTCAGCGCCACAAACGGCTTGTTGGCACGCGGACTGTGGTCGTGCAGCGCCCGGGCTACGAGCTCCTTACCGGTGCCGGACTCGCCGGTGATCAACACGGTCATACTGGAGCCTGACAAGCGGCCGATTGAGCGGAACACCTCCTGCATCGCTGGCGCCTGTCCGATCATTGACGCCATTTGGCCGGGTGGTTCGTCCGCTTCTGACACTACGCCGTTTAGCCGCGCGGCCTTGTGCACCAGGTCGACAGCCTCGTCGATATCGAAGGGCTTGGGCAAATATTCGAAGGCGCCGCCCTTGTAGGCAGCAACCGCGTTTTCGAGATCGGAGTGCGCTGTGATCACAATAATGGGCAGGTCCGGGCAGGTGCTGCGGAGTCTGTCGAGTAACGCGAGGCCACTCATGCCCGGCATGCGCACGTCGGTAATCAAAACATCGGGCTCGCCGTCCGCGATCGCCTCGAGCAGATGTTCGGCGCGCTCAAAACTGCGTGTTTCCATGTCGGCCTGCTTAAGCGACTTCTCAAGCACCCAGCGAACAGATTGGTCGTCGTCGACAATCCAGACATTTAGCGGACGCTTAGCCAAGGTTGTTCACCTGTTTGAGTGGAATACGCATCATGAAAACGGTCCGGCCTGGCCGACTGTCAAATTCGATCAGGCCGCCGTGTCGGCTGATGAGCTCTTGTGCTGCGGGCAGCCCGAGGCCGGTACCATCGGGTCGGCTCGTGACCAGTGGGTAGAACACCGAGTCCTGCATGTCTTTGGGAATTCCGGGTCCGTCATCTTCGATTTCCAGGCTTGCGATGACCCGATGGCGCACATTGCCGATCGTAAAATTGGTAATGGCGCGGCTGCGCAGGGTGATGGTGCCCTGCCCATCGAGCGCAGCGGCGGCATTGCGCACAAGGTTCAGGAATGCCTGCACCATCTGGTCGCGGTCCAGATCAATGAGGGGCAGCCCCGGATCGTAGTCGCGGTGGATTGTGAGCCGTCTGTCGTCCTCCGCCTCGATAATGCGGACAACGTACTCCAGCAACTCGTGCACGTTTACCGGCTGCTTGTTGGGCGGTCCACCGGGGCCGAGCAGGGTATCGACGAGGGCGGCGAGACGGTCTGTTTCGCTGATGACAACGTCCGTGTACTCGCGCAGCTCCGCCTCTTCAAGCTGACGCTCGAGTAACTGTGCCGCACCGCGGATTCCTCCGAGTGGGTTCTTAATCTCGTGAGCAAGCTGGCGAATCATTTGGCGGCCGGCGCCATGCTGTATCAACAGAGCATTCTCACGGCTGATCTGCATGCGTCGTGTTACGTCGGTAACCTCGACCAGCAACCTGGCGTCGTCGATAGCGACAGGCGATACGTGGCAGTCGATGGTGCGTTCTTCCGAATGCACCTCGGTAGGTGCAAGCCGAATCTCATTAGCGTAGTGGTCCCCGGTAACCGCAACGCGGCTTAGAATTTCGCGCATCTCCGGTTCGTCGTCAACGAGTTGCAACAGAGACTTGCCCCGAGCGCGCTGCCAGCTGACACCAAGTATGTTTTCTGCTGCCGGGTTCAGGTCAACAATGAGCAGATGCTCGTCCAGCAGGATGACGCCCGCGCTCAGGCTATCGAGAATTCGTCGTGAGTTGCCGTGTAGCGGGCCGTCGCCCGAATCGTCGTTACCTAGCGGACGCTGCTCTGTTGCACGTAGAAGCGATTCGCTCGGGAGCGAATCATCATCCCGCCCGTCTCGTCCAGCACTTCTGCCTGGAGGTTGTGAACGCCGCGGTAGACGTCCTGCAGCTGGAAGCTCGTGCCGGCCACAATCTGGGGTGTCCCGTCGAAGTAGATCCGCACCTGGTGTCCGGGCTGCAAGGCCGGGTTCAGGGACAGGGAAACGTTGAGAACGCCCTCTATATTCCATAGCGTTTCTTCGGCGCCGGGCGATGCGATTTCGAGGCTGTTGTAACGAACCGTGGCGGCACTGTCGTCAGCGGGGTCTGCGTCAGCATTGCTGCTGGTCGAGCGACTGCGGTTCGAGAGCGACTGACTGGAGTTGGGTTCGTCAAGGACGACACGCTCTGCGCCCGGCTGCGGTCGATCAGAGTAATGGACAACGCCTTCTTCGTCCGTCCACATCCAGGTATCCGCAACGGCGAGGCCGGCGGCAAGGAGGGCCAGCAAGACGAGAATCGTTCGTATTTCCATGCGCTTAGCATAACAGTGTGGGTGTGTTTCCGGCTAGTGACCGGGCGGCCAAAAATGCCGCCCGGTTCACGGTTTTGGCCTTTAAAGGCTGTAATACATGTCGAATTCGACCGGGTGCGTTGCCATGCGCAAGCGCGTGACGTTGTCCATCTTGAGGTCGATATAAGCGTCGATCAGATCGTCGCTGAATACGCCGCCCGCCTTGAGGAAATCGCGATCGCCGTCGAGGGCGCCAAGCGCCTCTTCGAGCGAGAATGCGACGAGCTTCAGGTCCTTTTCCTCCTCGGGCGGCAGGTCGTACAGGTCCTTGTCCATGGCGTCGCCCGGATGAATCTTGTTCTGGATGCCGTCGAGACCGGCCATCATCAGTGCGGCGAAGGCGAAGTACGGGTTCGCGGTCGAGTCGGGGAAGCGCACCTCGATGCGGCGCCCTTTCGGGTTGGCAATGTAGGGAATGCGAATCGAGGCGGAGCGATTGCGCGCGGAGTACGCAAGAATCGTCGGTGCTTCGAAACCCGGAACGAGGCGCTTGTAACTGTTGGTCGACGGGTTCGCAAACGCGTTGATCGCTCTGGCATGTTTGATGACGCCGCCGATGTAGTAGAGCGCCGTTTCCGACAGACCGCCATAGCCGTCACCTGAGAACAGGTTTTCGCCGTCCTTGAACAGCGACTGATGCACATGCATGCCGTTGCCGTTGTCGTTGACGAGCGGCTTAGGCATAAAGGTGGCAGTCTTGCCGTACGCGTGCGCAACGTTGTGCACAGCGTATTTCATCACCTGAACCTCATCGGCTTTGCGGACCAACGTATTGAATTTGGTGCCGATTTCGCACTGGCCGGCCGTCGCGACCTCATGGTGATGCACCTCCGTCGTTACGCCCATTTCCTCGATTGCGAGGCACATCGAGCCGCGAATATCGTGCAGTGAGTCAACCGGCGGAACCGGGAAGTAGCCGCCTTTGACGGTCGGGCGATGACCCGTATTGCCGTCTTCGTAGCTGCGATCGGTGTTCCAGGCGCCTTCCTCGGAATCGACCTTGTAGAAACACCCCTGCATCGTGTCGTCCCACGTAACATTATCGAACACGAAGAACTCGTTCTCCGGCCCGAAGTAGGCGGCATCCGCCACGCCGGTCGACTGCAGGTAGGCCTCTGCGCGCTGCGCGAGTGACCGAGGACAGCGGTCATACCCGAGCATCGTGGACGGCTCAACAACGTCGCAACGAATGTTCATCGTCGATTCATCGGGGAAGATGTCGAGGACGGCCGAAGTCGGGTCCGGCATCAGGATCATGTCGGACTCGTTAATGCCCTTCCAGCCAGCGATCGAGGAGCCGTCGAACATCTTTCCATCCTCGAACAGGTCGTCGTCGATGGTGTGTGCGGGCACCGTTACATGTTGTTCTTTGCCAATCGTGTCCGTGAAACGAAAATCGACGAACTTGACCTCGGCCTCTTTAATTAGGGCCATTACCTCTGCGGCTGTCATGGGGCTTCCTCCGGTATTCATGCAGTCAAAAAAAGCGGCCGCAGCATGCGGCCCATTAACTCTCATGGGTGCATGAATTGTGCCAAAATGGGGCGTAACATAAGTAATTGTTTTTTATGGGTTTACGATAGCGCGCGACGCGCCGTTCGCACCATTATAGTGCATAAGGCCCTCGTTTCGCACCATTTTAGTGCGGCCTTTGGGTTGGCCTCGACCGGGCCCCATCGCGATTGAGCCTGAACGCCCTCTACAGCACAAAAAGTCGTTATACTTCGCGCCTTTACCACCACCCGAAACACCTGAATGAATACCGAAACATCGCCCGCGGCGCTGAGCTTCCAGGACCTGATCCTCAAGCTTCAACAGTATTGGGCAGAGCGTGGCTGCGTGATTATGCAGCCCTATGATATGGAAATGGGCGCAGGCACGTTCCACCCGGCAACCTTTCTGCGCGCCGTTGGGCCGGAGCCATGGACGGCCGCCTATGTGCAGCCCAGCCGCAGACCGACCGATGGTCGTTATGGTGACAATCCGTTCCGCCTCCAGCATTACTACCAGTACCAAGTCGTACTGAAACCCTCGCCGGATGATATCCAGGAAATGTACCTGGGCTCGCTCGAGGCCATTGGCATTGACCCAACGGTTCATGACATTCGTTTTGTCGAGGACAACTGGGAGTCGCCAACGCTTGGTGCGTGGGGCCTGGGTTGGGAGGTCTGGCTAAACGGCATGGAGGTTACCCAGTTCACCTATTTCCAGCAGGTCGGTGGCCTCGAGTGCCGGCCTGTAACGGGCGAGATAACCTACGGCCTCGAGCGTCTCGCCATGTATCTGCAAAACGTGCAAAGCATTTTCGATCTCGTCTGGACAGACGGTCCGCTGGGCCGCATCACTTACGGCGACGTCTATCACCAGAATGAGTTCGAGCAATCGAAGTTTAATTTCGAGGAAGCGGACGTCGACGAGCTGTTCAGGACATTCGATCATAACGAACACGAATGTGAACGACTGATTGAGCTGGGGCTCGCGCTGCCGGCTTACGAACAAATGCTGACGGCATCGCATACGTTCAACCTGCTCGACGCGCGCCAAGCTATATCCGTTACCGAACGACAACGCTTTATTTTGCGGGTCCGCACCATGTCACGATCGATCTGCGAAGCGTACTACGCGAGTCGCGAGGCGCTCGGCTTCCCCATGGTCGAGTCGGTTGCTAAAGGAGGTTCGTCATGAGTAAAACGGACGACTTTCTCGTAGAAATCGGTACGGAAGAGCTGCCGCCAAAAGCATTGCGCTCCCTGATGGACGCGTTCGGCGCAAACCTCGCAGCGGGCATCGCTGATGCACGACTCTCGCATGGCAAAATAACCAGCTACGCGAGCCCGCGGCGCCTGTCTGTAATAGTCAGGGCGCTCGCACAAGCACAGGACGATCGCTCGGTTCAGCACAAAGGCCCGCCCACAAAGGTTGCCTTTGACGCGGACGACAAACCCACCGCGGCGGCCACCGCCTTCGCGACCAAGTGCGGCACGACGGTTGGCGCGCTTGAGCGGATCGAAACCGACAAGGGCGAGTGGCTTGTGTTTAATGCCATCGAGCACGGCAAATCTGCTGCGGAATTGCTGCCGGAACTTGTCGAACGCGCTCTTGCGGCCCTTCCCATTCCCCGCCGCATGCGCTGGGGTTCGGGCGAAGCCGAGTTTGTGCGTCCCGTACACTGGATTGTTTTGCTGCACGGCAAGAACGTTATCGAGGCATCGGTCATGGGCATCGAGGCCGGACAGGCGTCACGCGGTCATCGCTTCCATTCATCGGGCCCGGTTTTAATTCCAACACCAGCGGATTACCTTGACGTGCTTGAGCACGAGGGCTACGTCATCGCCGATTTCGAGCGGCGACGGGAGATGGTTCGCGAAGGTGTCGATGCCGCAGCAGAACAGGTCGGCGGCTCTGTCGTAGACGGCGAGTCGCTGTACGATGAAGTTGCCGCGCTCGTTGAGTGGCCCGTGCCGATCATAGGCGCATTTGACGAGCCCTTCCTGGAACTGCCACGTGAGGTTGTCGTATCGACGCTGACCGGGCACCAGCGCTATTTCCCCGTCGCCGATAGCGGCGGCAAGCTGCTGCCGCACTTCATTACGGTTGCCAATATACAAAGCAAGGACCCCGAACAGGTGATCGAGGGCAACGAGCGTGTAATTCGCCCGCGCCTGGCGGATGCCGCATTCTTCTGGAACAGCGATCGCAGGACGACGCTGGCTGATCGTCAGGAGGCCCTGCGCGACGTCGTGTACCAGCGAGACCTCGGCAGTGTTTTCGACAAGAGCCAGCGCATCGCCAAGCTGGCGGCCTGGGTTGCCGATGCGCTCGGCGCGGACGCCACCGTCCTAACGCGCGCCGCCGACCTGGCAAAATGCGATCTCGTGACCGGCATGGTGGGCGAATTTCCAGACCTGCAGGGCACGATGGGCCGCTACTATGCGATCTCCGACGGCGAGTCCGAAGCGGTTGCCAATGCGATCGCGGAGCAGTATCAGCCACGCTTTGCCGGCGATTCGCTTCCCGAGACCCCGGCAGGACAGATTCTCGCGATTGCGGACAAGCTCGACACGCTCGCGGGTGTCTTCTCGATCGGCAAAAAGCCGAGCGGGAATCGCGATCCGTTCGGCCTGCGGCGCGCCGCCCTCGGTATCGTGCGCATTCTCATTGAGTGCGGCATCGACGTTGACCTGAAGGCCATGATCGAGCGTGCCGTCGCCGGCCAGCCCGACGGAAAGGTCGGCGCAGAGGCGCTTGCTACCGATCTTTATGCGTTCATGAGTGACCGCCTGCGCGGATACTGCCTGGATCGCGATCCAGGTCTTGGCGTTGAAACCTTTGAGGCCGTGATGGTTCGTGAGCCGGCATCGCTGGTCGACTTCGACGGCGGCTGGCCGCCGTGCAGACCTTTGCGCGCCTGGAGCAAGCCGCCAGCCTGGCGGCCGCCAACAAGCGTATCGCCAACATCCTGCGCAAGGCGGGCGACCCGCACGGGCTCAGTGTTGCCACCGCGCTGCTGGACCACGACGCCGAACGCGCGCTGCACAGCGCCCTCGAAAATGCGCGGGAAAAGGTAGCCCCGATGCTCGAACAGCGCCGATATGCAGAGATCCTCAACGAACTGGCAAATCTGCGGGACCCGGTCGATCGGTTCTTCGACGACGTGATGGTCATGGCCGAGGACGACGCCGTGCGGAACAACCGTTTGGGGATGTTGGGCGAACTTCGGGCATTATTCCTCGACGTTGCCGACATTTCGCGGTTATCCATAGGCTGATATGGCGGCGGGACTCGGTGCAAAGGGGCTTTTGATCCTCGATCGTGATGGCGTAATCAACGAGGATTCCGCCAGCTTCGTAAAGTCTCCCGATGAATGGCTGCCGCTGCCGGGCAGTATCGCCGCAATCGCTCGCCTGAGCCGCGCCGGCTACACGGTGGTGGTTGCGAGCAACCAGTCCGGGCTCGCCCGCGGCTTGTTCGATCGCAAGGCCCTGCGTGCCATGCACCGCAAGCTGCGCCGGCTCGTGAGCAACGAGGGTGGCAGAATCGACCGCATTGTCGTGTGCCCACACGGCCCTGACGATGGCTGCAGCTGCAGGAAACCGAAACCCGGCTTGCTTACACGATTGGCGCGCCATTATGGCGTGAGCCTCGTCGGCACACCCGCTGTCGGGGACTCGCTACGCGACCTGCGGGCCGCCGCCGCCGCCGGTGCGACACCCATTTTGGTGCGCACAGGTAACGGCGAGAAAACCCTGATGAACCTGCCTGCCGCAATGCGCGGCGTTCGGGTCTATGACGACCTGGCCGCGTTCGCCACGGACGCGTTGAGAAGGTAAATAGATGATTCAATGGTTGCGCTCACTGCTGTTCCTGACCTTCGGGTTTTTGTCCGTCGTTGTCTATGCTGTCGTGGTGATGCTGATGTTCTGGGCACCAAAGTCGTGGCTGCATGCGCTCGTCGTCCACTACTGCAAGCTCGTTCTCTGGGCCGGCGACTTTTTCTGCGGCATGAAGGTCGTTGTCGAGGGGCAGGAAAATATCCCGGACGAACCCAGCGTTATTATGATCAAGCACACGACCACGCTTGAGACCTACGGCCACGTTCCCTTCTTCCCGACTACTGCGTGGGTGGTCAAGCGGGAGCTGACCTGGGCGCCGATCTTTGGCTGGGCCATCGGCCTGGTGCTCGAGCCCATAGCGATCAAACGCAGTGCTCGCAGCAATGCGGTGAAACAGGTCATACGCCAGGGAAAGAAAAAGCTGGAAAACGGCGTGTGGGTGACGATTTTTCCGGAAGGCACGCGCATGCCGCCTGGCGAGACTCGCAAATATGGGGTTTCCGGTGCGGCGCTCGCCCAGGAAGCGAACGTGATGATCGTTCCGGTGGCACATAACGCGGGCGACTTGTGGCCGCGCCTCGTGTTCACCAAGCGTCCGGGTCTCGTGCGTTTTTGTATCGGGCCGCCGATAAGCGCGCAGGGGCGCGCGCCCAGGGAGACCAACCTCGTTGTGCAGGAATGGATAGAAAACAAGATGCTGGAGATCAGCTCAACTTACCAGGAACAGCAGAAGACCAAATGACATACCAAAGGACGTCGCTCCCCCTCAGCGCGGCTCTTCTGGTCTGTTTTCTGCTCGCGTCCTGTGCCTCGACACCGCCTGAGACACTGGAAGGCTCGCTCGACCTCATTCACGAGCGGGCGCTGAAGCGGCATGTCGCATGGCTCGCCCACGACGACCGCGAAGGCCGCATGACCGGTGAGGTCGGTTACGATCGTGCAGCCGAGTACGTGGCCGAGCGGCTGGCTTCGATGGGCGTCGAGCCCATGGGCGTTGACGGCTGGTATCAGCCCGTATCGCTGCGCTCGTACAAGGCGACCGGCGAGGCAAGCACTTTTGTTCTTCATGCCGCCGATGGCGACGAAGCGCTTGTCTACCGGGAGGCGTTCTCCGTGCAGCCGGACCCGGTCAAGACGTCCGCGCAGGTTCGGGCCGAGGTTGTCTACGTTGGCTATGGCGTACATGCGCCGGACCTCGGGTATTCCGATTACGCTGGCGTCGACGTGAGCGGCAAGATTGTTGCTCTATATGGCGGGGCGCCAGAAGCGCTTGATGGCGAGAGGCGCGCATTTTATGCCTCGTCGAGCACCAAGCGTGCGGAGCTGGTGTCGCGGGGCGCAATCGGAACGATTTCGCTTCGCTCCAGAAAAAACGAAAAGGACTCGCCCTGGGAAGAGGTAAAAAAGCGCATCGGCAACCGTGCGTCCATGACTTGGATCAACAAGGCCGGCGAGGCAGCGCGTCATTTTCCTGAGATCCGGGGTCAGGCCTTTGTCAGTCCGCAGGCGGCCGAAAAGTTGTTCGCGAGCGCGCCTCTGAGTTACGAGGAGTCGCTGGATGCGATGGAGGCCGGCACACCTGCTTCCGTCAGCCTGGGTATTGAAGTGACTATCTCGGGAGAGACCACACACGCTGCGCTGACCAGCCCAAATGTGGTGGGCATCGTACGCGGCACAGACCCGACGCTTGCGAACGAGTACGTGGTGTATACCGCCCACCTCGACCACGTCGGGGTGCGCGAAGAAGATGGGAAACAGCTTATCTTTAATGGCGCCTATGATAACGCGATGGGCGTGGCCCTGATGCTGGAGACGGCCCGAGCTATCGCTGCCGTGCCGCCACCGCGATCGGTAGTGTTCATTGCGGTCACCGCAGAAGAAAAGGGCCTGCTCGGTTCCGATTTTTTTGTTAACGACCCGACGGTTCCACGCAGCGCGATCGTCGCGAATATCAACCTTGATATGCCGCTGTTTCTCTATCCGGTTGCCGACCTGGTCGCCTTCGGCTCGGAGAACTCAACCCTCCAGGGGGTCGTCAGGGTTGCGGCTAACGCGGAGGGCTTCTCACTGTCACCAGACCCGGTGCCCGAGCAGAACCTGTTTGTGCGCAGCGACCAGTATTCGTTTGTTCAAAAGGGTATCCCGGCCATTTACCTGGTCCCCGGGTTCACGTCGCTCGACGACGATGTCGATGGCGAGGCCGTCTTTCGAGATCACATCAAGAACCATTATCACGAGCCCAGCGATGACATGAGTCGGCCTGTCGACTGGGGTTCAGCGCTGCGGTTCGCTCGCGCCCACACGCGGATCGGCTATGCCATTGCGACAGACGCTACGAGACCGACGTGGCTTGAGGGCAATTTCTTCGGCACGCGCTTCGCGCCACCGTAGTCTGGTCAGCGTTCGCCGCCAACGGTTCGGCCCAACACCTTGATCTCATCGGCCTGTGCGGGCTGCAGCGCATAAATCGCCTTGATACGACAGCCGCGGAACGTATCGAGCTTTGCATACAGTGCGCGTGGGTCCTGGCGAACATCGGGTTCTACGCCGCCATCAAAACGTCTTTCGCAGCGGCTGAAGTACTCAAGCAAAAAGGCCTCTCTGCGCGTACTGACGATGACGTATAGATCGCTGACGACGCTGGACGAAAGCGGATTCATCGTACGGATGAACTTTACCGACGCAAGCTCGTTGACTTCAATAAAGTCTGCGATAGCCGTTTCCTCCCGGCGCTCCTCCTTTTCATCTGGCGCCGCACAGGCAGTCAGCAGCATCGATGCGATAATTAGAGAGGTAATTCTGGTACTGCTCATTATCGATCCTCGTACATGGTCTCGACCCAGGAAATCGCATTGGGAAACGCCTCGATCCAGCGCTCGATGTCAGCGCGCATTGCCTCCGGCGCCCGCTCTCTTTCAATACGAACCTTCTCCGCCTTGCCGCCACCGTAGCCTTCCGGCATCAGCCAAAGCCCTGTAAACGCGGCGAACGTGAGGTCCGTGTAGTTGATCTCATCACCTCCGAGCAATGACTTCCGGCCATCGATGAGATCAGCATTGATGTCCGCCAGCAGCCCTTCAATGCGCGCTACTGATCTGGCGAAGTGCGTGTCATTAATCTTGAACGAGAAGCGGATCATGAATGCCAGAAACGGAAAGATAACTCGCAGCACGACGCGCTGCCACGCAGGTGTTGCGGGACTGTGTATGCCCCAGGCGTGCAGGGTAAGTTCGCGGTCATGCAGCATGTGGTAATAAATCCAGACCTGCAGGCTGGTGCCGTAGCCGTCGAGCCGCTGCTCGAATGCCACACGTTCCGCGGTTGGCTCAAGAAACGCCACCCGCTCGGGGCGCTCTGGCAGGTAGCGGCCATAGATATAGCGGAGAATATCAGGCGAGTTACCAATGACCGACCGAACTATGCCGGTCCTGATTTTCAGTTGCGGAACGGTGCGTCCACGAAAATACGCACCCAGCGTCCCGCCGGACGTTCGTTCTTCGTAGTCAGCGCCGAGCCGGTCGAGACTCCAGCGAACTTTTTCTACAAAGTGGCTGGCCGAGATGGTGGCGAGCTGGAGCTCGGCGCCGCGCTCCGGGGCGATGATGCCGCTCAGGGTGATAAGCCAGCGGCACAGCAGCAGCAGGATGACAATACCTGCTGCTGCCACGGCTGAAAGTCCGTACCACGCAACAAAGATCGGCGCGATAAAAAGGATCGCCGCGAAAATCAGTGTGCGATTGTCGGTCACCGTCTTACCAGATCTTCACGCGTTCTTCGGCTGGCAGGTATAGCGCATCACCCTCCTCAACATTGAATGCCGCATACCATGCGGGCACATTGCGAACGGGTCCGTTAGCGCGATAAACACCCGGTGAATGGGGATCCGTCGCGATCTGCTGGCGCAGCGCCTCGTCACGGGTGATTCCACGCCAGACCTGGCCGAAGCCCAGGAAGACACGCTGCGCACCGGTGAAACCATCGATGATCGGCGGCTCTTCACCGCCGCGAGACATGTTGTAGGCGAGCAGGCCGATCGTGATCCCGCCAAGATCGCCGATATTCTCTCCCTGCGTGAACTCGCCATTGACAGCAAGATCCTCGAAGGGCATGAACGCGTCGTACTGTGCAATCAGCGCACCGGTACGCTTCTCAAACTCGGTGCGGTCGGCGTCGGTCCACCAGTTGCGCAATACGCCGTCGCCGTCAAATGTGCTGCCCTTGTCGTCGAAGCCATGGCCGATTTCGTGGCCGATCACCGCGCCAATCGCGCCATAGTTCACCGCGTCGTCTGCTTCCAGGTTAAAGAACGGGGGTTGCAGGATAGCGGCCGGGAACACGATCTGGTTCAAGGGCGGGTTGTAGTAAGCGTTCACGGTCTGTGGGTTCATGCCCCATTCTGTGCGGTCAACCGGCCCGCCCTGGCGATCGAGCTGACGCTTGTATTCGGCGTATGCGGCTCGCTCGATGTTGCCATAGTAATCGTCAGCCTGTATTTCCAGGGCCGAATAGTCACGCCACTTATCCGGGTAACCGATCATTGGCGTGAATTTCGACAACTTGTCGAGCGCCTGTACTTTGGTTTCCTCGCCCATCCAGTCGAGCTCTTTGATGCTCTTCTCGTAGGCCTTCACGAGATTTCCGACCAGCTCTAGCATGCGTTCTTTTGCCTCGGGCGGAAAGTGCTCCTTGACGTAAACCTTGCCAACGACTTCGCCTAGCAGGCCATCAACGGTCGAGACCGCGCGCCGCCAGTCGGGGCGCTGCTCTTCGGTGCCAGACAAAACCTTTCCGTAGAACTGGAAGTTCTGCTCGTCGATATCACGCGTGAGGCGATCGGCCGTATTGTTGATCGCGCTCCATGTCAGGTAGGTCTTCCAGGTGTCCAGATCCGTATCGGCCATGATGCCGTCAAGGGCCTTCATGTAGTCAAGCGTGTAG